>Ga0207421_10000021_pt1 | contig 155628 bp, 132 predicted proteins | sample SodLakKL_010_SED_4_FD_187542 | JGI IMG/M metagenome (GOLD analysis project Ga0207421, IMG submission 187542) | Alkaline sediment microbial communities from Lake Tanatar, Kulunda Steppe, Russia - 8KL_010_SED (SPAdes) (version 2) | ecosystem: Environmental > Aquatic > Non-marine Saline and... | reverse complement strand
ATCCTTTTGGCTCTAAATATCGGATGAGTGGCTCAATTATTATCGGAACGGTGGCTCTCATTCACCGGACAGGTGGCTCAAATTGCTACATATTCTACAAATGTACATTTTATTTATCTAGTTTAGATAACAACTCTGGTATATTCCCTTTAGCGATGTCATAAATGATATTTAGTCTAATACCTTCGTATTCATGTGATATCATATTTCTTAAGCCAATAATGCTTGGCCAATGAATAGAAGGATAATTTTGTTTTGTCTCATCTGAAAGCTTCTTCGCTGTTTCACCGATTTGCTCTAGGTTTAATATAACTGCATCGACTTTCTCGTCGTTTTTCTCAAAGTCTGTGAATGTATCAACCTCTTCCATATATCTGCCTATTTTCTTTGCATACTTAATGATACGATCAACATATGTCTTATCTTTCATAAATCAGTACTCCTGTCTTTTTAATATCTTCATCTATTTTCGAATGTTCTTGAATCGTTTTATTACTTAGAACTTCCACTTTTTTCTTTAAATTCCCTCTTAGTTGTTCAACGAATTCAAAATACTCTAATCCGTATAAATCAGACTCCATATATAGATCAACATCACTATTTTGTGTAGCTTGCCCTTTGACATACGAGCCAAACAAATATATACGTTTAATATCATATTTTTCTGCAATTTTAGCAACACCTTTTTTAATAGTCAAAAATGATAAAATACCAGTTGACTCATCAACAACCGTATGTTGTTCATTCGATTCCCTTAATATTCTATCTATCAATAAGTTAAGTGTCCATTCACTTGGTGTTCTAGTTTCTTGTTCCCAGTTTCTTATGGTATTTACTGGAATACCAATCAAGTTAGATATTTCTAATTGTGTAAGCCCAAGATTCTCTCTTACTGCTTTTAGTGATTGATTCATATTAGTCACCTCCACTTATATTATATACCCCATTGAAGTAGTTGTCAACTGTTTAATACCTCATTGGGATATGTAATTTCACTTGTAATCGTGTAACTAGAGAGCAAATCTTGTAAACTGACTTGTAATCGTGTAACTAGAGAGCAAATCGTGTAAGCATCTCATCTGGTCCCAATTTTTACCCTTATTTTTGGCTGTTTTTCACATCAAAACATACTCGTCTAAGTAAGAAAAACCCTTGTTAAAACAAAAAAAGGCCTGATACAAATTGTATCAAACCTATGCTTGTTATATGGCGGAGGAGAGGGGATTTGAACCCCTGCGCCGCTTTAACGACCTACTAGCTTTCCAAGCCAGCCCCTTCAGCCACTTGGGTACTCCTCCGGCAAGGCATTGGGGTGTGAAAAAATCACTGAAACTATTGTAACATTTTTATGGCCGTAGATAAACAAGAAATTACATCTGTGGCCAACAAGGACTGTTCACTCAGGTCTTCAAGCGCGGCTTTAGCAGCTTGGTTAAGCAGTATTTGCCCGAATGTGGCTGCCTCAAAAATATTTTTCCCGCGACCGGTCAGACTGAGGATGATGCCGCTTAAGACATCGCCGCTTCCACCTTTGGCAAGCGCTGGATTCGGATTGTCGGCGAAGATGGTCTCACCCGGTCGGGCGATCAGGGTACAAGGGCCCTTCAAAAGAATGTTGAGTCCGTGGGCATCAACGAGTGTCTCGACGTGGCCGATGGGATCGTTCCGGATTTCCTTGCTGGTGACGCCTAGGAAAAGCGCGAGTTCGCCATGATGGGGCGTGATCACGATGTGGGAGAGATTTTCGTCTTTTTTGATCACTTCTTTCAGATAATAAAGACCGTCGGCGTCAATGACCATCGGAACCTTGCTGTCGAGCAGATCTCTTAGCAGTTGTTTGTGTTTCTCCTCGGTGCGGCCGAGACCGACACCGAATAAGACGGCATCCTTCTTGTGAAGCAGTTGCTTTGCACCCTGTTTTTCATCCAGGGTCTCCACTTGGAGAACGGGCGAGATGGTGTGGATAAGATTCGCGGTCTTTGAAAAGCTGATTCTGACAAGTCCGCTTCCGCTGCGGTAGGCCGCAAGCGCACTCAGGATAGGCGCGCCCTCCATGCCCCGCGAACCACCGATGACAAGCACGGAGCCGTAGTCATATTTGTAGGTGTTGTTTTTGCGTTTCGGCAGAAAGCCAACATAATCCTCGGTGTCAAGGCGGTGGCGGGTGGTCGGGAACCTGTCTTGGACGATGCCTGCGTCAACCATCAGAATCTCGCCATGATGATCGCTCGCATCCCCATAGAGGTTACCGGTTTTCATATTCTGGATCACAAGGGTATGATCGGCGCGCACCGCGATGCCCTCGACAAGACCGTTGTTCGCATTGAGTCCGGAGGGGATGTCAATGCTTACGATACGGGCTTTCGCATGGTTGAGCCACTGGATGATGTTTTTGAAGACACCTTCGACCGGGCGGGTGAGCCCGAGACCGAAAAGCCCCTCGATGATGACATCTTTCTTTTGAAGACGGTCCTTGTTGCTTTCAAAATTTTCACTGTCGGCGACCGGAAAAATCTCGTGGATGGCGGCAAGGGCATCGTAGGCTTTTTTCGCACTGTCACTCATCTTCGTCCGCTCGCCTGCAAACATGGTCGTGACCCGGTAATCACGCTCCACAAGGCCGCGGGCGAGACAGAGCGCGTCGCCGCCGTTGTTGCCGGGACCGGCCACGATCAGGATGTCGTCTTGCAGATCGATCAGTTCGTTTTTGACGAGTGTTTCCATGCAGGCGTCTGCCGCCTGCTGCATCAGTGTGAACTCGCTGATGTTTTTCTGTTTCAGTGTCTGCTTATCCAGTTCGCGCATTTCATCGGGGGTCAGAATCGGGTTCGTTTCCATGGTGGGCCTCCTATTTTGTGCCGAAAAGACGGTCGCCGGCATCACCGAGACCGGGCACGATGTACTTGTCCGCATTCAGTTTCTCATCGACCGCGGCCAGGAAAATGGACAGGTCGGGACAGTATTTTTGCATATAATCGAGACCTTCGGGACTGCCGACGATGCCGATGAAGCGGATATCGGTCGCACCGGCTTCTTTGAGAATATCATAGGATTTACGGGTCGAACCGCCGGTTGCGAGCATGGGGTCGAGCAGAAGCACGGTCGCAGCGGCAAGATCCGATGGCAGTTTCGTGTAGTATTTTTCCGGTTTGAAGGTCTTTTCGTCACGATAAAGACCGATATGGCCGATTTTAGCGTGAGGGATGAGCATATGGATCGCATCGACCATGCCGAGGCCGGCTCTCAAAATCGGGACGATCACGATTTTTCTTGCCAGGGTCTTTCCCTTTGTTCTTGTTAGGGGGGTCTCGATATCGATGGGCTGTGTTGGAAGGTCCTTGGTGGCCTCATAACACATCAGACCGGCGATTTCGTTGATGGTCTCCCTGAAGATTTTGCTGTCGGTGTTCTTGTCTCTGACGATGGATAGTTTGTTCTCGATAAGCGGATGATGAATGATGAATTTCTGCATAACGCACCTCTTAATCCTTTATTTATTTTATTATAAGGTTTATCACCCTATATGACAAGGCAATTGCTAAGATGAAACAACGGTTTGCTTTTTCATATAAAAAGGACCAAAAAAATACGGTCCTAAATGTTTTTATCGATATGTCTGGCATAAAGTGTGAAGATTTCTTGAGCGAGGGCTTCAAGGCTTGCCTCGCTGGTATTGATTGTATAATCGCGATAGTTCTGGCGGGCTTTGTCGAAATGAAGGGCATCCTTTTCGAGACGTTTTTTGATGTCTGTGAGATGGTCGCCCCGGGCGCGCATTCTTTGAGCACGAATCTCTTTGGGACATTCAAGAAAGAAAAAGACGGTGTTGCCGTCGAGTTTCTCTTTTAGTACCGACGCACCGGACGGGTCGACGATAAGCACCTTGTTCAAGGCGGTATCATCGAATGCGGTTCCATAATGACGACCGTTGTAAGAAATGGTTTCGATGAACTCATGATTGAGCTTCTTTTCAAGAAATGCGGATTCACTGATGAAATAATAATCGATGCCGTGGATTTCTCCCAGTCGTTTTTCTCTTGTCGTGTAAGTAATCATTTTCTCAAAACCGTATTCACGGATGAGAATTTTAGCAATTTCGGTTTTTCCACTGGCACTAGCACCAATCATCACCAACATAAAATCCACCTCGATTTCTTAAAAATTGTACCAAAAAAACCCTGTTTTTAAAAGGGTTTTCGAACAAAAAAATAAAGTCGGATCAATGGGTCCGCTCAAACATGAACGCTTCTCGGACAATCAAATTGCATGTGACGGTGTTTCATACTATAATGGGGTTAGTTACTGAAAGAGGGTGGTTCTTATGTCAACAATCAAAAAAAATACCGTCACACTCAAAAACGGTGAGAAACTCCATTACCGACACAGGGCTGGTGATGGGGATGCGCTGATTCTTCTGCACGGAAACATGGCCGCTTCTGTCTATTTCGAAGAGCTCATGGCCGAGATTGATGAGCATTATGATGTCTATGCGCCCGACATGCGTGGTTTCGGCTATTCGACTTACAAAAAGGCCGCCGAGAGAGTCGGTGATTATGCGAACGACCTCGAATCTTTCACCGAGAAACTGGGCCTTGAGACGTTTTTTCTCTCCGGACAGGCTTTTGGCGCCGCAGTGGCGATGCGCTTCGCTCTCGACAATCCCAAAAAGATAAAAAAACTCATCCTTCTATCGACATGCGGCGTGGCGGGCCGTCCGATAAGAAAACGGGTATTTTTCAACCTTTTCAAATCAAAGCGTTTTATCAAGCAAAACCAGACCATGAAAGAATGGATCGAACCCGTGGAGAAATACAAGGAAAAGAAACAACAATGGATCATCAAACAGATGCTCAACAAATATTTCTTCACCGTCGACAAACCGACGGACCGACAGTATGATGCCTATATCGAAGCATTCATGCAGCAACGCAACCTGGCCGATGTCAATATCGCTCTCTCCTATTTCAATATCTTCAGCGATGACAACGGTGTGACAGACGGTACGCACGAGGCGAAAAATCTCGAACTGCCCATCCTGATGATCCACGGGGACAAAGACGAGGTGATGCCGGTCGGCGTCACCAAGTTCAACGAACGGGCCATCGGAAAAAACGCATCGACCGAGATTTTAAGCGGTGTGGGCCATATGCCGCAGATTGACGATCTTAAGAAAGTGGTCAATCTCTACGAGGTCTTCATGGAAGACTGATGTCGAAAGCGCCGTCACACCTTACAAAGGAGGACGGCGCTTTTTTATTCGGTCGCGGCTTCGGTTGTTTTCGTTTCACTAGGACGCATCAACAGCAAAGGACTGGTCGCGGCTTTATAACGCTCGTAGTCCGCTTTACGCTCGAGCTGTCTTGTTTCCATCAGCGGAATGCTTATTCCTGTGAAAAGCATGACCATGAGCAAAAATCCGATACCCGATAGATAATAAGCGGGGGCGACACTCAGCTGCATGATGTAGAGTCCGAACCAGAAGCCGATTTCGCCCAGGTAGTTCGGGTGTCTGGAGTAACGCCAGAGGCCCGTGTCATTGACACGGCCTTTCGGTGCGTTTTTTCTGAAACGGTGCATCTGGATATCCGCTACGGTCTGGATGATGACCGCGGTCACGCTCAGGGTTGCCCCAAGCACACCCAAAGCATTGAGCGTGCCGCCGGTCTGCAGGTACAAAATCGCCGGTAAGAGTGCGGTGAAGACGATCAGGGTGGGCATCAGTTGGATTCCGAAAAGGTTCACCAGTGGCCAGAGTCTTGGATATCGGTTGCGGTAATGGTCATAACGCCAGTCCTGGGCTTTCATGCCCGTGAAAGTGTAGCCCCAGTTCAGTGTCAGTCTTGTTCCCCAGAAATAGACAATGGCGAGCAAGACGATGGTGCCCGGTGTGAGGGTGTTGATGAAAAAGGGCAAAATCAAAAGCGGAGCGACACTCCAGTAGGGGTCGTAGATCGAGCTGTTGTCAAATAAGGTCGTCATGGCGAAAATGAACATGGTCGCCACGATGTCCGCAATCAAAACCTTCAGCAGAAAAGACTCAAGCGGCAGGATGCGAACGGTGAAAAAAGCGGTGGCGAAGGCGATCATGTAAAGTATCGCAATCAGTAGATAGCTTTTGGTTCTTCCCATGGTTTTCAATGAACACAGGATCATGATGATTCCTCCCTTTGCAGAATACAATCGTTTTCGTCAATGACTGTTCAAACTAAGACGGGTTTTTCGTAAAGGATTTCGTGTGTCGCGCCCCTGCTTTCTTGCACCGAGCGCACGAGTGCGATTTTGGCGATACGGATACTGAAGGGCTTGAGACTGTCGATGAGCGCCTTTTTGTCCTGCGGTGTGATCCGGACTTTCCTGGCGAGTGTGACATGGGCTTTGAACGGTCTTTTCTCCACGCGGAAGCCGTTGGCATCAAGGCGGGACTTCATCTCTTTATAGGATGCTTTCAGATGGGGCGGCCCTTCGGCCGTGAGCACGTAGGTTTCATCCTTACCGCGGCTGAATATCTCGATTCCGGCATTGTGTAGGGGTCCGCTTTCAAAAGGGACCTGGTCGAGGATGGTTTTGAGCGTTTCTACGTGTCCGGGGTCGACGTCACCGAGAAAAAAAAGCGTCATGTGTAGCTGTCCGGGTTTGACATAGGTCGCTTTTTGCGCCATTTTTTTCAGCTTGTCTTGTACCGCGGTCACTTCTTGGTGCGACGCTTCATCCATATAAGCGGCGATGAATAGGCGCATGGTATGCCTCCTTTTTGTTCGTTATCTATTTTTATTATAAATCATTGTCGGTGCAATGGAAAGTCTGTATGAAAAAAGAAGGTGCCTGTTTCAAGCACCTTCTTTTTTGTTGGTCATAGGTTCTCGATATAATCGAGCAATGGTTGTTTCTTGAGGAAATTGTCGAAGGATTCTTCCTCATAGTCGGTCTCATCGATCGGGTAGCCTGGGTCGCCGGGTTCGGTACCGGTATCCGATTCGATCTGGTTCTCGATTTCGATGGTGAGCTTGTTTCTGACAATCATGCAATCCGCGACGGTCTCTCTACCCTCGGGTGCGAGATTCTGCACGCTGGCCAGGGAGAAGTCCGCATCGGTGAAGTCGGCGCCGATGGTATCGGCGGCGACGATGAAGTCTTCAATCTCCGAAGCGCTGATCACGTCGGTGACGTTATAGAGGGTGCCCGCAATCGCGAGGTCCGGAATGTATGGCGCGATATTGGCGTTGTTTTTGAGCATGTTGTCGATGGTCAGATGCATTGATGCGCTTTCAAGCAATGTGGTGATGTCCTCGCCGATGGTGGTGATGATGCTGGAATCCATACCGCCGGTGAAGTCTTCGACACCCAGTGCTTCGAGCGCGTAAAGGAGATTGGTCAGCTCCGCATGGCTGATCTGGCTGGTGGACAGACCGTCGACATCGACTGTCTGACGGTGTTGCGAGCTGACAACGAGTTGTTTTTGTGTGGTGGGCAGATCGCTTTCATGCAGTGCGTGGTCCAGGATGAGGTCGCTGATGGTGAGCTGGATCGAGGCGCTTTCAAGTAGAGTTTCAATCGCGTCACTGGCGAAGACTTTGGCCGGCGTGATGTCGATATCGTTGAAGTCCTTGAGATCCAGCAACTCCAAAGCCGCGAAGATACGGTCCATTTCGTCCTTGTCGATATAGGTGAATGCGCCGGCCGGGATGCGAATAGGGTTGCTGTCGATGTCTTCATCGGGAACGATGAGCTTGCCGCCGGTGTCATTCAGCATCTTATCGGAGATGGTCGCCTGAATCGATGCGGAGAGCAACAATGTCGCCCGTTCATCGAAGAACTGCGCACTTGCGATTTCCGTGCCGAAACTATCGAGGTCGGTGTAGTCCATGGCGATGAACGCATCGATCAGATATCTTATTTCTTCATCGATGACGAATTCCGTGCCCGCGACATCCTCGCGCAAAGCGTTGCCGTCTGGTTTTAATTCGGGGATGATGAGTACGCCGTCGGATAAATCAAGCAGCGTTTTGGAGATGGTCGCGTGCATCACCGCGGAGTCCAGGAGGGTGTTTTTTGCGGGCGCATCGCTCAACGCGATGAGATTGACCGAACCGTCGTAACCCTCCACGTCATAAAGGTCCAAGACGAGCATCGCGGCGATGAAATAGTCAAGTTCGGTTTTCAGGATATATTCGAATGCTTCAGGCGTGCCCGACTGGATGGTCGTTCTCACATCACGGGTGTCTTCCCCGTCGCGGTGCGGTACGTGGATGAAACCATCGTTGTGGCGGTCAAGCATCTGTTTGGATAGCGTGGCTTGGATGATGCCTGAGGAGAGCACATCGTTTCTGAGGGTAGCGTCGCTGAGTACCTCGAGGTCGACTGAACCGTCGAAGTCGCCGATATAGAAAGTCTCCGCTCCGGGCGCGACACCGATGACCAAGACAGCGTTGATGAGCATGTCGAGTTCATCTAGGGTGACGTAGGTGTTGAGCGTATCTTCTACCGCGTCTCCGACTTCGATGCGAATCGGCACGGTATCATTCTCATAGTAGTGCGGTACTTCGATAATACCGCCTTCAAGGTCGAAAACCTGTTTGGAAATGGTGGCCTGGAGGATGCTTGAATCCAGGACATCACTTCTGTTGGCGTCATCCTGAAGCACGAGCAGGTCGACATTGCCGTCGAAGTTATCAAGATTTTGAGTCAGACCGAGGATGACCAGCGCGTTCAGCAGGGTCTCGAGTTCATCATGGACGATATATTCGGTTTCCTGGCCGGTGTCGCCGACTGTGATTCTGATCGGATCATCAAGATCGCCGCTTTCCTTCAGATGCGGCACGACAAGCACCGCATTGGTTCCGGTGCCGGTATCGATCAGCTGTTTGGAGATGGTCGCCTGAAGGATACTCGAGGCGAGAACATCACTTCTTGTTGTTGCATCGGAAAGGGACTCCAGATCGATGCCGCCTTCAAAGCCGTCAAGCGAAAGTACGCCGAGGCTCTCGAGTGCTTTCATGGTGTTTGTAAGTTCGACTTTCAGGATGAATTCGGTGACATCATCACCGCTGCCGCGCAGGAAGCGGATCGCTTCGGCATCTTCGGCGAAATGTGGAATCTCTATCATGTCACCAGCCAGTTCGATGAGCTGAGTCGAGACGGTCGCATGGAGAATGGCCGAATCCAGCAACGTTTCGATATTCTGGATGATCGTTTCAAGATTGAGTGAATCGATCGCATCGAAAGACTCGGTGATCTCCAGTACCAAAAACGCTTTGATCGCGTTGGAGAGTTCATCGACGGTGATGTATTCGATATCGTCTGCGGCATCATATTCGCGCACAGGGGTGTTTTCGAAATCCACATGCGGTACAGTGATAGGGCCTTCGCCGTCGACGAGGTCAAGCAGCATGGTCGACAGTGTCGCGTGGATGATCTTCGAGTCGAACAGTTTCGGGATGTCCTCATCGGCAAGGCCTTGTAGGATGTTGGCGCCAAAACCACCATTTTCGAGGTCTTCGATATTCAATAGTTGAATCGTCTCGACCATGCTGATGATTTCGTCTTTATTGACAATCTGACGGTCTAGGGTGTCGACGGTGATGGTCGTGAGGATGGATTGCGGAAGTGAAAGGATGTCTTGCTCGCTACCGAGTTCATAAATCAGGTTTCCCACCGAAGCGGCGAAGATTTCCGAATTGAGCACGATGCCGATCAGTTCACTGTCGAATTCCGCGATCAGATTCGCACTCAGGAGATTCTCGTCTTCAAAATCAAGCTCACCTGCTTTGGCGGCCATGGCATTGAAGGTGATCATGATGAGTCGCAGTTCGCCTTCTTCGACGATCTCACCCTGGTCATCGAGTGTGTCCATCCATACGATATCGTCGGGAACCAGCATCTGGTCAAAGGTACCGAACTCCCCCTTTCCGCTCAGCATATTGATCATCGCCTGGGAAATCAGACGGGATTCAAGGGTCACCTGAAAATCGAGCGCCGAAAGTCTGTCAAAAAGCACATTGAAGTCCTGTTCGCGCAATTCGGCGAGGGTGACTTCGGTATCGAGAATCGACCCGATCACCTCGCCGAAAGCCTTGAATTCATCTTCCCAGCGCAAATCCTCGGGGACGGTCATGATAACGCTGATGTTGTCGCCCGCTCTTTCAAGCATGGGCACCATGGCCGTGTAGGCCGCGATGGTGATCATTTCCGATTCACTTATTTCATTGAACAGATTCCTGAAATCATCGCCATCAAAGACATGTGTCTCCAGGGCGTCCGGATCTTCGAACGCACCCGCGGCAGTGATGATATCGATGACTGATGCGACGATCTCGCCAAGCTGGTTTACCTCGCTGCGCCAATCAATCGCATAAAGCTCCTCACGCGAGACTTCGACACCGGTATCGAAATAATCGGCGGCGAGTTCGATGCCAAGCGGCAGCATCGAGACGAAAAAGTCGCTGCTGGACAGGGTGGCGAACGCGGTCCGCACTTCTTCTCCGTTCAGCTCAGAGAGGTCCATTCCTTCAGAAGCGTTCAGTGCTGTTCCCGAGAAAATAACGAAAACCTCGCTGGCGATGGCGAGCTCATTTCTCAAAGCGATACTGTGGTCACGGTAATCGATGGAGAACACCATATCGAAAAGATGAAGGTTGACAGGCGTCTCGCGGCCGGTCTGGTCATCGGTTCTCGTCCATCCGGACATGAGACTGACAAAGGCATTCCCATTATAGGCATCCACTGTCTCTCTCAACATATCAAGTTCTTCAAGTGTCTCTTCGGGCAATTCAATCGCGGCGGTATCGAATGTGGTCGGTGGATAGGAGAGTTCCGTGCCGCTTTCAGGGGCGTTCATCCCGTCGACAATCGTCAAGAAACTGTCGGTGATGCTCATCATACCGCCGAAGAGGATGAGGAAGATATAGATGCTCATGATACCGCCCGCAGCACCGACAGCGGCGCCGGCGAGGCGTTTCTTGCCTTTATATTCAGGGCCCTTCTTCGTTTTGAAGAAAATGATTCTGATAATAAAGAAAATAATATTGTAGATGATTTTGAAGATGGTGAAGTAAAATATCGTGTAGACGAGTTTGACAATGAACAGACCCACACTCTCGGCGAATGCCATGAACTCGGGGTTGGCGAGTGTCTGCTCCATCTGTTCGCCAAGCAGTCCCTCAAGCAGAATCGGTAGGGCATCGCTCAGACGGCTCACATTGCTGAGGTCACCGTCGATCATGCCGAGCACCGTGCTCAGATAAGGTAGATTCATGTCCCAGATGATGTTCACCATCACGGTAAGGGTCGCAAAAAAGAGCACATAGAAGATAAGTCTGACGACAACACTGTACAGCGAGTGTTTGAGGCCTTTTATGAAGCCGAACAGCATCCCGAGACCGATGAGGCCGAAAAACAGGATGTTCAGGTAAAGCGCGAAATTCATATCTTCGAACATGAGTGTTCACCTCTTCAACGAGTTTGGATTGGAATATTACCTTATTATAACGCTTTTGCCATATAAAATGCAAAAAAATGCTTCTGTAATGAAAAATGGCCCGTCACATCCAGTAAAGAGCCATTTGTTATCGAAATCATTCGCTTGCGTGAGTACTTCACAGTATGTCTTCATTATAAACCATTATCACACTGGTTGACAACAGGAGAATTTCATCGTTCGTGATAATAACGTTCATAAAGGATATTCTGGGCAATATTCTCACAGTGGTCCCCGATACGTTCCACATTCGAGAGGATATCCACAAATAGCGTGTCATCGCGGCCCGTGCCTTCTCCGTTGAGGCGTTTGATGTACAGTTTTCTTTTTTCTCTGACCAGTTCATCGATGCCGTCTTCGAGATCCAAAACCTTTTCCGCCTTGCGACGGTCTTCGTCACGGAAAGACTCGATAGTCAGCGTGATGACGTCGATAATGACCGCATAAAGTTCCTGAAGATCGGTCTTGGCAGCCTCGGAAAGCGCCTGTTTGCGCTCATAACGGTGTTCAAAAAAGTCGAAAAGATTCTGACAATGATCGGCGATCCTTTCAAAATCACGAATCGCATCGACATAAGACGCATGCAGATGAGCCAGACGGTCAGTGAGATCGTTTTGGGATATCTTGACGAGATAATCATGGGTCTTCTGATCGAGCGTGTCCACGAGCTCCTCGAGTTCACGGCCTTTTTCAAGAATTTTCTTACTATTTTGGAAGGAATAGGTGATACTGTGATTGAACATCGTCTTGACGAGATCCGCCATCGCCAGGATGATTTTCTTCGATCCGGCGAGCGCGAGGGTCGGTGAGTCTTTGATCAGACGTTCCTGAAGGGAATCGACATTGATCAAGGCATCCGTATCCTCACCCGGAACAATCCGTTTGCTGAGGGCGACCAGATGTCGGATGAAGAAATACATGACCACCGTATTGAAAAGGTTGAAGAAGATATGCGCAAGACTGAGGGTCATCCTGACATTCTCACCGGCGAAGAAATATGTCTGGAGGGCATTGATGAAAAACGCATAGGGAACAATCAACAACAAGAAAAGTAGCGCGCCAAGGGTGTTGAATATGACATGGATAAGGGCGGCGCGTTTGGCGGCGACACTGCCGCCGATGGCCGCGAGCATGGCGGTGATGGTCGTTCCGATGTTGCTGCCGAGCACAATCGCGATCGCGCCAATCAACGGGATGGTGCCGGTCGTGTAGAGGTCTTGGAGTATGCCGACTGTCGCGGTACTCGATTGGACCATGAAGGTCACCACCGCACCCATGATAACCCCGAGCGGGGGCATGTCGCTCACTCTGATGAAAATGGCGGCGAATTGCGGCAGATCGGAAAACGTCTTGAGCGTGGTGCCCATGATATCAAGACCATAGAAAACAAGACCGAAACCCAGTAAGGCGCTTCCGGAACGCTTCAGACGTTTGTTGTGCAGGAAGAAAGCCATCAAGCTGCCGATACCAATCATCGGAAGGGAGATGGCTGCGATATTCAGTCCGATCAGGAAACTTGTCACTGTCGTACCGATATTGGCGCCTAGAATGATGCCGACCGCTTGCGGGAGCGTCATCAGTCCCGCTCTGACCAAGGAGATCGTCAGAGCGGTCGTGCCCGAGCTTGTCTGCAGGAGCACGGTAATCAAAATACCCATGAAAATGCCTTTCAACGGGGTGCCGGTCGTCTTTTCGATTAGTGATTTCAATCTGGCACCGGCCAGCAGTTTTAACGATTCACCGGTCAGGTGGATTCCATAAAGGAACAACCCGAGACCGCCGAGAATAAAGAAAATAACTTCGAACCAGCTCATTGTCATCAATCAGCCACCACTTTTCCTAATAGGATGCCGTACAAGGTGTTTTATGTCCTGTTCTGCCTGGTTTGAATCCGGACATTGTTCATGTTTCAGATACTGTGCAGGATGCCAATGAGTTCCCGTTTCTGGATGGCATCGGAATAAGGATGGGAACCAACATTCGTCGCAAGGAGATCAAGCGCCTCCTTGGCGGATTTGAAAACCGGTGTCATTTTGAGGTTTTTTTCTTCTTCTGTCATCACGGTCTCAAGACCCTTCTCACCGAGTGTAACGCGGTAGAAATGATGTTCACGGGCAATATCGAGATGGTATTCTCTCAAGACGAGGGTTTCCTCGAAAGCACTTATTTTGGCGCCGACTTCCTCAAGCACCTCCCGGTGGAGAGCCTCGGTCAGCGTTTCACCTTGTTCGACACCGCCGCCGGGCAGCACATAAGTGTTTGAGGCGGCGAGATACATCAAAAGTAGCTTGTCATCATGCATGATGACGGCGCGGACAGCCTTTTTGAGAGATCGCTCGGCGGTATGTGCGTTTTGTTCGATCATTTCAATAAACAAAGGAATCCTCTCCTTCTTTCTAATGTTTTTCTTGGATGAGACGATGGGCTCATCGCCTATCCGCCAACGCGGCATAAGCGATCGCGATGTCTGTCGCAAGCGCCGCATTGTTGTAGACGAGTGCGAGGTTCGCTTGCAGCGATGCGCCACCGGTTTTCTCCTTGATCGCATCAAGCAAGAAAGGCGTGATGGCTTTGCCCTGGATATCTTTCGTTTCTGCCTCGGCAAGTGCTTCATCGATGATTTCATCGATGAACGCCTCATCGAGACTGTCTTCTTCGGGAATCGGATTGGCAATCACGAGGCCGCCTTTGGCGGGCAGATGCCATTTCGCGACCATCAGGGCCGCGATTTCTTCTGGTTTGTCCAGTCTGAAGTCGACACCGTGTTCGCTCTTTCTGGTATAGAAAGCCGGCAGGAAATCCGTTTTGTATCCGATGACTTCGACGCCTTTGGTTTCCAGATACTCAAGCGTGAGCCCGAGATCGAGAATCGATTTGGCGCCGGCGCAGACGACCGCCACTTCGGTTTCGGAAAGTTCTTCCAGGTCTCTGGAGATATCAAGCGTTTTTGTCGCGCCGCGGTGGACGCCGCCGATGCCGCCGGTCGCAAACACTCTGATGCCGGCGAGTTTGGCCACAAGCATCGTAGCGGCAACTGTCAGTGCGCCGCTTTTTCTCATGGCGATCAGATATCCGAGATCGCGCTTGGAGGCTTTTCGCACATTCTTATCGGTGGCGAGTCGGTTGAGCTCGACGTCGGTGAGTCCGACCTTGATGCGTCCGTCAATCACTGCGATGGTTGCCGGGAAGGCACCCTTTTGGCGGATGATTCTTTCGACATTCTCAACCATTTCGAGATTGTCGGGATAAGGCATGCCATGGGAGATGATTGTGGACTCAAGGGCGACAACGGCATGACCTTCGGCGAGTGCGCGGGCCGTTTCGGGATGGATATCAATCATTGATTTCATCGGACACACTCCTTTTAAGCTTGTCTGAAATGGGAATTCCCTATGTTCTCAATGCTTAAGCGGCAAGCGGATTATCTTCGGATACAACTACACTTGCGTTCAACACTCCGTTTTTATTTTACCATTTCTGAGCGTCTACGCAAGCTGATTATTGTTATCTTGACAAAAAGTGTGGTTGCCTTTAGAATGAGGCCATATGATTTTAAAGGTGGAAGATTATCATGCGTAGACTGATATTGACAATCGGGCTCTTTCTTACAATCCTTTTCTCACTTGCCGCATGCGGCAACGGGACCGAAGAAGGCAGCTACGATCTTTTCAGGGAACTTAAGGACGATCTCCTCGTCGAAATCGGAGAAACCGATACATTGACAATGCACAACGATATCAAAAGAACAAGCGGCGGTGAGCTTGTTCAGCATCTTCGTCTCTCGGTCCATACTGAACGCGCCGGAAAAGTCTATCTGACCGTCGAGGACATGCTCGCTGAAGGCGGACCGGTACTTGTCAATTACCTTTATGCCTCCGGACGGTTCGTCTATCTTTATGACAATCACGGTCATTTCGATGCGGATGCCGAGGTAAAAGAAGAGTATTACGTCAAGACAAGAGAGGACATGGAGGGACAATATCCCAACCCCTTCGATATCATCACCTATCAACTTGATATCTTCCCGGATGAACGTTTCGAGGAAAAACGGAACTTCTCAATCACTGATTACAGCGTTTCTTATAACCGGAAGGCCGGATCCTTTGATACGGTCGTTTCGGTGCATTATGACGGTCCTGAAGGCACCGACGACATCGAGTGGATTCTATCGGGCGACATGGATGATTTCACGCTTGAAAACCCCGACCCGAACACCGGGACCCTACGCTTCATAAGACAGGACTTCTTCGCTGATTTCGAAGGCATCGATGAAAGCAAACACGAGATGCCTCAAGGCGAATAACCTTTCGGATCAAGCGCTTCAACGAAAAAGCCTCCCGCATGCCAACAAAGTGGCATGCGGGAGGCTTTTTTAAACATATGAGCGGCGCTCATCCTTTGCGCGAGCCAAGCAGCGTATCTTCATACGCACTGGCAGTGAACCCTAGTAATAAAAAAGAATCGCCGACTAGAACGGGTCTTCTGATGAGCATGCCGTTTCTAGAAAGAAGCGTGAGCTTCTCATCGTGACGCATCAAGCTGAGCTGTTCTTTCAGGTTCTGTTCGCGGTAGACCTTTCCGTGGGTGTTGAAAAACTTGTCAATCGGTGCGGCGGTCTTGTCGAGATAGCCGGCAAATTCAGCCACCGACGGTGGATCATTCACGATATGCCTTGGTGTGTAGCTTATGCCTTGGTCATCAAGCCACTTTCTGGCGCGACGGCAGGTCGAGCAACCCGGGTAGTGTATGAACTCAATCTTGATCCAATTTTCCTTTCTCCCTTAGAAACCCGATGAATTTTTCCTTGAAAAGGATGTCATCCTGCGGACGACGTTTCGGGTGATGGGTGTGTCTTTTTTCAGCGTTTCTTTTTTGTTGGGCCAGGTGTCTGCGCATCAGGAGGGCATCGATGTTTCCCGTGTTATAAAACCAGCCATCATGATGCATCACATGGACTTTCTTACCGAGCAGAATCGCCGCGAGGCCGTAGTCCTGGGTGACCACGAGATCGCCGGGTTTGCTCATCGCCACAATCCTGTGGTCCGCTTCATCTTTCGCATGATCCACGGTCACCACTTCACCGTACGGTACGTCGATATTGTGGTTGATGCTGCTGATGAGCACAAGCGGGACGTCATAGTTGCGGGCGATGTCGATGATGATACCTTTGACCGGACACGCGTCGGCATCGATCAGGATTTTCATTGGCCACTCTCCTTTTTTCAAAATGTGGTTCACATGTCAAGATGCGAATCGGGTCCTTAGTGTCCGCATCTCACTGCTGAACATCAAAAACGCCACGGTACCGGTCAACAGATCGGCGACAAGGAAGGTCCACCAGATACCCGTGACACCGAAGAAATACGTGAGGATGAGGGCTGCGGGGACAAAGACCAGAAAGCGCCTTGAAAGCGCGATGATGAAGGCACGCACGGGATAGCCCATCGCCTGATAGACACTCGAGATGATCACCTGGAAGGAAACCATCGCGAAACCGGCCGCGACAATCCTGAAGGCCGTGGCGCCTTCACTGATGAAAACGGGGTCGGCTTCCGGGGAGAAGATGGCGAACAACGGTTCGGCGAATAAGAAGACGGCAGCGAAAACAGCCGTGAAATAGATGAAAAGCAGGCGGGCGGCGTAACTGATCACGTCATGGAGCCGCTTATGGAACTGCGCGCCGAAGTTGAAACCGACAATGGGCACAAGCCCCTGGACCAGCCCGAAGCCCGGCATGAGGGTGAACCGCATCAGACGGTTGATGACGCCATAGATGGATATGTAGATTGCCGGGTCGCCCACGGCATAGAAGTTGATGAGGTTGTTGACGATGATGATCAGAAAGCCGCCGAGGGAAACACGGACGAATGAGGGAAGTCCGACAACAACCATCTCTTTGATGACTGAAAAATCAATCCTGTGTATGGTCCTGAGACTGATTCTGAGCGCCGAGTGCGGACGCATGGCCATAGTCAGGATATAGATGAAGGAGACCGATTTCCCGATCCCGGTCGCAAGCGCCGCACCGCGCACGCCCATGCCTAAACCCCAATCGAAGATGAAGATCGGGTCGAGCACGATGTTGAGACCTGCACCGATGATCATCGAGATCATCGCCGCACGGGGTCTGCCTTCGGCACGGACCAGGTTGTGCAGCACAATCGTCATCGAAAAGGGCACGAGTGCGAAAATGATGACACCGAGGTAATCGCGCGCATAGTCGATATTGCTCGCGGTAGCCCCGAAAAGGACGAGGAGTCTGTCGATATAAATATAAGCGAAAACAGCGATCAGCACCGAAATCACAAAATTAAAAAACAGCGCATTGTTGACGGCTTTGCGCATCGCATCGCGGTCGCCCCGGCCATAGGCACGGGAGAAAACCGACGCACTGCCGATTCCGACCATGAGGCCGATCGCTAGAACAATCATCTGGATCGGATAGGCGATGGATAGAGCCCCGATCGCGATCTGGCTCGCGCCCCGGGCGACAAAGAAGGTGTCGACGAGATTGTATAGGGCATTGAATGCCATCGCGGCAATCGCCGGGACGGCAAGTTTGAATAGAAGTCGTCTGACTTCCATGTTTCCAAGCATCTTGCTGCGTTCTTTTTCAGTCATGAGTGCATTCACCTAATCTGTAAAAATATTCATCGTTATTATAACATGTCACGGGATCAATTTTAAGCGACATGGCTTGAGAATCCGAATAAAAAACACCGTCAATGACGGTGTCGGTCAACTGCCTTTAAAAATGAAGCCCAGCATGCGGTGATAAAGTTCCATGAGTCCTCTTTCGCGGAACGTGAAGGTATTCATGATATCGCTGAACCAACCGAAAACCGCGGACTCTTCAAAAAAATAGGTGGCGGTCGCGAGGCTGAGAAGAATCAGACCGATGATGATGGCGATGGTCATGAGCCGAAGCAGTGGCCGTTTTTTTACGGCTCTTTGATCGGTTTTAGCTTCTTTCGCGGTTTTTTCACCGAGCATGGCCGCATTTTGTTCCAAAAGCTTTCTAAGGGCGCCGATTTCTTCTTGCAGGGCGGCGAAGGATTCCTTCGAGACGCTGCAACGCTGGGCGGCTCGCAAACGACGGGCTTCCGCTTCGCTGGCGGCTTTCTCGTCGCCGGTACCTGGCGCATAGTGCGCGCTGGTCTTCTCGGCGTGTGTGAGCAGGTGATCGATCGCTTTTTCCTTGGTCATGTAACTTGAGGCGTTGATCGCATGTTCGGCGGCGATTTTTTCAAGTTCCCTTGTCTTGCCGGTCTTTATCTTGGCTTTGAGACCCGCGGTGAGAAGGTTTTTGTTTTCAAGTTCGGCGAGGATGATCGCCGCAATCTCATCGCGTTTTAGGGTCTGAGGCACGATTACATCGTATTTTTTCCCGAGCCGGGTGACTTCTTTGACGGTCGAGGTCTCGTTGAGAACTTCTCTCAGTCGCTCGATGGCGATGCCGTCGAGTTTGCCTTCTTCATCGTGGAAGTAAGGATGGGTAAGGTCATTGAATTGCCTTGTATCGGGACCGGCTTCGGTTTCGGCGGATGCGGAAGTGAGAAGCAGTCCGATATCCTTATGCGGGATGCCATCGTCATCAAGAAAAGCCAGGATGTTCTCCCAGATTTTCTTCATGTATTCGTAGTTTCGTTCATCACCGCTGGCGTAAAGTTCGTTTTCAAGCTGGGTTTCGCTCAGTGCGTCCAGAAAATGAAGCCGTTTGTGGCGTTGATAATCGATGAGGCCGAGTTTGCCGGCTTCTTTGCGCTTGGCCTTGAGCGCTTCATATTCTTCTTTCAATTCGGGGTCCAAGACACTGTGCAACGCGGACATCCTGAGTGCGCGGGGTAAGGAAAGATCAAGTTCATACAGAAAATCGATGAGGACCTTCGGCGGTGACTTGATAAGCACGTCAAGATGGTTGAAGATGTTCTCGCTGCGGTCATTGTGCCTGACAACAATGTTTCTCATCCCATCAATCCCTTCCTAAGCATTGTTTGGCATGGTTACAAAGTTCAACCGGCGATGATGAAGTCCAGCATACCGTGATAGATTTCCATGACGCCCTGGCCTCTGAAATTGATATTGTTGATAAGGCTGTTGATGGCGGAGAACATTCCGAAATCCTGAAGGAAATAACTGATCAGTCCGATGGTCATAAACAGAAGCATCGTACCAAGTGCCATATCGAGGACGGGGACTTTTCTGAAAAAGGGCTTTTTACCGCCGGCATCGGCGTTCGTGGCGGCATTCCTATCCGACTGCTCGAGCTGCTTATGGATGAGTTTTTTGAGGGCCGCCATATCATCTTGAAGGGAACGGATGGCCGCATCGACATCTTCGAAGCTTTCTAGCGCAGCCGTTTCTTCCTGGAAGGCCGTGCCCTTGAGTGGTGTCGCGTTATCGATGATATGCTCGATCATCTGTTCCTTTGTCAGATAGATCGAAGCGTTGATATTGTGGTCTTTTGCGAGTTTGGTCAGGGACTGAAGCGAGCCGTTTTCAATTTCGGCTTCAAGGTCGCTTGTCAGTTGGTTCCGTCTTTTGAGGGCGTTGACAAGGATGTTTCTGATGCCGTTTTTGTTCAGTGTCCTCGGGACTTCGACGTCGTACTTCTGGCCAATCTGTTTGATTTCCTTGGTATTGGCGGTATGGAAGAGCACTTCCTTGAACTGCTCGTACTCGATACCGTCGATCGCATTTTTCTCATCAAAAAGGTAAGCGGAGAACGCGCTGTTGAATTTTTCAATCACCGGTAGTTCGCGCACACGGATCTCCTCGATGGATTCCTTGATGAAGGCGTTGAGGTAGCGTTCCTCCACACCGGTCTTCAAAAGGTAGTCGAGGACTGAGCGCCATAAGGTCTGGAGATAATCCTTGATCAGCGTCTGGCCGTGATAAAAAATCAGCTCATTTTCAAGTTGTGTCTCACACAGCTTATCGTGCCACTTGAGTCTCGAAAGCCGCCTCGCCTTGTTAAGGTCGAGCGGGTGGTCGGATTTCTCCTCTTCTTCTATCAGAGTTTGTCTCTCCTCTGTGAAATAGGGACTCAAGACATTTCTAAGCGCGTCCGTGCGGAGTGTGCGGGGCAGCGTCGTGCTCAGTTCATCAAGCAGCGTCACCATCCGCGCACCCGAACAATACACCAGTTCGTCCAAATATCCTGAAAAGGCATAGTCAGTTGTTGCTTCTTGTGGTCCAGTCATAATTTACCCTCCTGATATGAAACGTATTGATCAGACTGCCAGACTGCGTGTCTTGTGAATCAGTCTGTGGTGTTGATCCGAAGTTCATCGATGACGACGCGGGAACGGCTTCCTTCAAACGCATCACCGTCGAAATCGATACTTATGTAATAACCCGAAGCGGGTTCATTGTCCATCTGAGTTTGGGTGAGGCTGAATGTGTAAAACGGAAAATCGTGGGAAACGGGATTCGCCGGATCGAAGACTTCGATTGCGGCGGGTGGCGCTTCAATGAGGTACGAGGCGATTTCCACCCAGTCGCCCTCATTGCCGGTGGCGCTGATCGCGACGGTGATGTTTCTGACATCGAGAGGCTCGCCTGACTCCCTCAATAGTCCCCGCAGGGCATAAAAGGAGATCGATTCGAGATTCTGAACAGGGTCGGATGTGGTGAGCTCCACCCCGTTCATGAGGCGGATGCTGTACAGATTGTCCGTCAGGGCATTGCGGATGTCATAGGTGATGAAGACATTGTCCTCAGGCGCGGGCGATGCCGGTGGGATGATAGGATGGACAGTGCTACCCGACCCATCGAGACTACGGTCGGTTAGTTGTAGGAATCCCATAGTCGTAGCGGCACCTCCCTGTCCGGTATAGCGGATATAGCGGCCTTGGGAAGACCATGAGCGGCCGGAAAATTGAACCGGACCGATAAGGTAGTCGTCCAATCTGAGATTGGGGGAGGCCGTTGTGGTGACGGCTTCGAGGATATCGAGAAAATCCTGAAGACCATAGAGTTCTTCCAGTGTCGAGACGGTGGCATAATAATCGATAAACGCATCGATGAGTTCGGCATCCAGGTCCTTAAGTGATACCTTGAACTCGAAATCACCGACCGAGATGGTCACTGTTTCCTGTTTCTGATTGTCATCATAAAAACCGTAGGCGTCTGAGGCGAGATTCATGAACAAAAACAGAAATGCCAGTATAAAGACAAGCGTTTTTCTGAACATCGGTCAAACACCTCCTAAGGAATCAGGTATTATTTTTTGATTTGAAAAGCATCTGATAGACAACATAGAGAATGATGATGTCGACGAAAATCACGGCCCGGCCGACCGGTGACTGTGAAAAGAGCAAGAAGCGTCCCAGCCTCGGTATCCGCAGGGTGTAATCGCCGATGATATCGGTATCAGAAAGCACCCAGTCGTCAGGCGTTTCCGTATTGTTGGCGATGGTTGTGAATGTGAGCCCGTCGGAATCGTCAACCGTATTCACATAGTGGACGACAACCACATCCCGACCGCTTATCTCGACTTCGAAGGCGATGATGTCACCGGCCTCCAGTTCGGAAGGGGCCTTCTTCGTGTCGATCAGTACCACATCGCCGATTTCGATTTCGGGGCTCATGGAGCCGGTGACTATGACATAGTGTTGATAGCGGGCGAAGATGGGGACATTCTCCAACACAAGGGAGATGCCGACATAGACGACGAAAAGCGCGAGCAGGAACCGAAAGACACGCCGTGGAAGCGGACGGTCGCTTTTTTCCTTTGCAGTGCTTCTAAGCATAGGCAAAACTCCCTTAATCTTCTTGCAGGCCGTCTTTCTCAATCGCTTCGAACGACAAAGAGAAACTGAGCCTGCCCTGTTTCACCGACTCATATTGCTGTTCATCGGCCGGCACATCCATAAAGACTTTGACCTGGACGGTGACAAGATGGAACCCGTTGTCTGAATCATAGAAAGGACCGTCCTCTTCAAGTTCGATCAGGAGGGTGTCGGTTGCCGCTTCAAATCCTTCGCCTTCGATAGCGATCGCCACATTGAAAAGCGAGAACGGATTTTCCACATCCCCGACGGTGAGATCATAGGCTCCGATCAACAGGTAGCCCTCCTTATTGAAAGCGACCGTGTATTCATAGATATAATGGTCGATATCATTTCGACCGCGAAAAGCACCCAGCGGCACCAGCCGCGTGGTTGCATCCGGGTCTTCGACCACAGAGACCACGCTCAGTTGCGCGCCTTCGCCGATTATGATGTCGATATCTTCAAAGTGCATCTGTCTTTCATCCCAGACGGCATACCCGATCGAACTGCCGGCAAACAGGAAGAAAAAGAGTAATACCAGCAGTTTCAAACGGACACCCCTCACATTTAAAACACCGTGAGAATCAAGGATGACGGGTTTCCTTTCATTCATATCGTTATCCCCCAACCTGGCTCTAAGGCCGTTTTGAAATCAAAAATGGTCGGACGCGTGTGTTTATCACTCACCGACCGGGATGAGATCAAAAGCGGCAGTGAAGTCGATGTTTTTACCCGCAAGCTTCTCATAGTCAGCCGCGTAGGTTTCATTGGGATGGGCGACAAGGGTGAAAGTGACGGTAACGTCCAGCGTATCGGTCGCGGTCTTTAGGGCATTGTCGATTCGCAGTGTGAATCCGGTGGCACTCTGTGTCACACCGTTGAGGTCATCACCAGCGATGGTGATGATCAAAGCATCTGGTTTTTCACCGGCGGTTAGCCCCTCGATCTGGAAGTTTTCGATACTGATTTGCACGTCTCCCGGATCATCCAGTTCAGATGCCAGTCCGAGCGTATAGGTGAAAGCATATTCGGTCGTGTAGTCTACGTGACCCGCGTAATAAGATCCGGCGGGAACCAGCAGCTTCCCACCGCCACCGACTGAACTATCCAGTTCGATGCGGACACCCTCGCCGAGCAGCAAGGACTGTTCGGTCTCTTCCACACGAAGGTTGTCCCACCATGCAAAAGCCATTGTGGAACCACCGATCAAAAACAGTGCAAGGAATGCGAAAGTCAGTTTTTTGAACATTTTGTTTCCTCCTCAAAATTTAATCTCTGTATGGATTCTCGAATAATGAAGATTCAAAAGATGTTACAAGCGGGTTTTACTGGTTGAACGACTTCCGAAGGCACGTGGAGGCACAAAAATCCGTTGCCGATAAAATTATCGAAAGAAGCCTATCTGCGTGATTTGTTACTCGGTGACTTCAAAAGTCAGATCGAAAGTGATGGAACCATTTTTAAATGCATCTACAATTTCCGTAGCCGTTGTTTGGTCGAGATCAAGCGTAACAGTGACAGTGACGGTGACAGTGTCCTCGGGCGCAATCGTCGCGGGCGCATCGTCGGTGATGGTCAGGAAATTCGAGACACTCTGACCTTCTACTTCGGCTAAACCAGCGAGTTGAACGTTTGATTCTGAAACGCTGAGATTCAACGTCGTAGTGGCGGTCGCATCGAGGTTGACATCATATGTGAGCACGTATTCAGTCACCTGATTTGCCTGCTCAATGACACCGGATGGAACCAAGGCTCCTTGGGTTTCGCTCAGCTCAACGACCGTCAATGTGACCCCTTGACCGACACCGATGGTGATTGTTTCCGTCTCTGCGTTTGTATCCCACCAAGCGAATGCGAGGGTGGATCCTCCTAATACGAACAATGCAAGTAGTGCAAAAGATAGTTTTTTGAACATTTTGTTTCCCCCTAGTAAATTTTTTTATAAAATAAGAAAAACCAGCTGCCCACATCAATGGCAGCTGGCTATCTCGCAAGAGACCCTATAGTTTTCCGTCTCCGGATCGCTCCGGGTTTGGCTTTGGCTTTGCAATTGGCATCAAAAAAGCCAACTGCTCTAAAATGGCAGCTGGCTATCTCGCAAGAGACCCTATAGTTTTCCGTCCCCGGATCGCTCCGGGTTTGGCTTTGGCATTCCGGTTATTCGCATTTTATAGTTCGATTTTAAACGCCTGGTGGACCAATGTCAAGAAATTAGTGTACAAAACATCAAAAAAATCCTTTTGTTAGTAGTTTTTCGCTGTTTTTGGGAGGCTGTTTATCATACTTATAAAGGCATTCTTCGTGTTTTAAACCAAAAAAAAATGTTTTTTTGGTGAATTTACTGATATTTCTAATAACAAAGCCTTTTTTTTGAGCAAACTCGTCTTCTTTTCAACTAAAAATAAGTGACATCCCTGTTTCGCGGATGTCACTAATCGATGGAGATATCGAGATCGAAGGTGATACGGTTCAGTTTCATAAGCAGTGTCTGCGATTCCGTGTTTGTTGGTTGGTTCAAAAAGATTACCGCTTCAAGTTCAATGATGTCATAGGGATGGTCGGTGACCGGCTCCCGGCTCAACAGTGAGACACGTGCATCGACCAATCCGAAATGGTTCGGGGAGGTTTCCCCCCGGTGGTGGAGCACGATATTTCCGATATCGGATGTGATGCTCGCATTCTGGTGGACATGGACGGTATAGATATAAGTGACCTGTTCAACATCATTTTTCCTAAGGTTCGCGCCTCTTGGCACCAGGCGGTCATGATCGCCCAAGTCGTTGCTGACATCGACGATGCGATAGCCTGAAGGCCCCAAAGCGTAGTAGGCTTCATGGTCATGGCGCCAACTCGCAAACGTGGTCACAGTGACGAATAAAAGTAAAAAAACTAAAGCGGTCGCAGAAACGATTGATTTCATCGTATTCACCTCTCATAAGTGATAAGTCAGGCAGCTGGCTATCTCGTTAGAGACCCTATAGTTTTCCGTCCCTGGATCACTCCAGGTTTGGCTTTATCAAACTATTTCACCTATGAGCGGGTCTGCTCACGGCAATAGTTATGATTACTTACATTATAGCATGGATATTTTGATAATCAAGCTTTTTGCATTGGTCCAAGAAAGAGTCATCACTGTGTTTGGCATTTGTCGGATGATTCGCTTTTTTCGTCATACATGTGCTTGTCCGCATTCTCAACTATATTATGAAGTGCTTCTTCTTTCGAAGTCCTTGTCGCATGGCCCATCGAGATTGAAAGGCCGTCATAGGGGGTCGTGACCTTTTTCACAGCGCTTCGGATGTTTTCCATCAGTTTGTCGACACCAGCCTCATCGACACCCGGAAGAAGTACGATGTACTCATCGCCGCCATAACGGCTGATAATCGCATTTTCGGCGGTGATTTGGCTTCTTAGAACCTCTGCGAATTTCAACAGCAATAAATCGCCGGCATGATGACCGTGGGTATCATTGGTGACCTTCAGGTTGTTCAAATCGGCATTGATGACGCTGAAAGGGACGGTGTTTTTAAGTTCTACATCCGCAAGCATCGAATCGACGTAAGCCCGGTTATAAAGATCCGTCAGGGAATCGTGGAAACTCATGTAATATAGTTGCTGTTTGACATAGTTCTGCTCCTCGCCGACGACTTCGAGGTGGAGTACGAAAACGCCGATCGAAAGGGAGAAGCCCAAGAATGTGAGCAACGACGTGGCAAGCCCCAGAAAGAAGGCGTTCGCCGAAAACACGGGATTGAATACCAGAGTCAGCCCAAAAAAGATGATGATGATGCCGATAAAGGATTGAGGGGCCTTTTTGTACTTGACGGAAAGAAGGAATCCCGAAACCATGAAATAAAGACCGGAAATGAAATAGACATAAACCGGATAGATGAATGCCGGAAGGTCGAATGCGAGCAGCAATACCAACACGGCAATCGAAAAAACGACCGACAAGTTCAGATAGCGAAAAGACTGCTTGTTCAAGTAATAATAGACCGCCTTCAGAAAATAATAAGCCGCGACAAGAAACCCGATGGAAAAAAGGGTTAGAAAGAAGACGGATAATCCCAGAAACGAGAAAAAAACCATCAGATAAGCGACGGTGAGCATACCGTATGAGAAAGCCCAGTTGATGAGGTAAGACCTTTTGTCCCTGGCATAAAGCATCAGATGGGCGATGAACACGACCAGAGACCCGGAGAAATAGGTTGCGGTCAGTATCTGAAGAACCGCTTCATCAAGCATCATCTTTTCACCTTCTTTTTTCCTATTATAATATAATACCACTTGTGGCACCCAAAAAGCAAGCCCGATTGAAAATCAGGACTGACAGAAAAAAAACCGGCGCTTGAAGCGCCGGTAATTCATCACTTCGTCTTTGCGTCGTGGACGACAAGTTGCGGGAAGGGAATGGCGATCTCGTGGTCGCTAAGGTGCTTGACAAGCGCGTGGCGGATCTTGCGCTCGATCATCCAGTGTTTGCCGTTTTTCGTCTTGGCCATGATCCGCATATTGATGCTCGAATCGGCCAGGGCGGTGACACCGAGGAAGCTCGGTTCCTCAAGGATCTCCTCGTGGTTTTCGTGGAGTTGCTTCATGAGCTCGGGCATGACACCGGCGACCTTCTCCAGGTCCGTCGCATAATCGACACCGAAATCGACAAGGGCGATGGTATCTTTGCGCGACCAGTTGGTGACCTGGGTGATATTGCCGTTGTTCAAGACGAGCACGGAGCCCATCCAGTTTTCCAGGACCGTGACCCGAAGATTCATTTCGGTCACCGTACCGCGGAACCCCCCGATTTCGACCGTCTCCCCGATATTGTACTTGTTGTCGACGATCGTGAAAAACCCGGAGATGACATCTCTGACGAGGTTCTGTGCGCCGAAGCCGATGGCCAGACCTAGAATGGCGGCGGTGGCGAGTATCGGTGTGATATCAAAGCCAAGCTCGGCGAGGACGGCCAAAAAAATGATGAACCAGAGTACCGCCTTGAATGTCGCTTTGGTGAGAGTGCCGAGTGTCTTGCCTCTTGTTGCACCCTTCTTCTTTTCAAAATAACGCGCGATCAGGCGGCCGACGATGCCGCTGATCAATAGTCCCAGTATCAGCCAGAACACAACCGCTATCAGGGTCACAATCAGTGCGGCGATACTGACCCTGAAATGGAAGGTATCCACAAGAAATGATTCCAGGATGATTCTCAGTTCGTTCATTGTTTCACTTCCTCATCATAGAATAGATGACTTCATTATACACCAACGCCGACGCATGAGGCAAAAAATAAGCCGGACTTCTTCTTGTCGATCAAAAACCGGAACCCCTTGAGGGTCCCGGTTTCCGTGCGCTTGCTAGGCTTCTGTGAAAACTTTCTGTTCGCGCTTGCGATTGTGTTCTTTGAGATGTTTTTTTCTGAGCCTTATGTCAGTTGGCGTGATTTCGACAAGTTCGTCTTCTTCAATGAATTCGAGGGCCTCTTCCAATGTGAAGCGCCGAGGATTCTGCAGTTTGAGTGCTTCATCGGTGCCGCTTGAGCGTACGTTGGTCAGTTTCTTGTTTTTGATCGGATTGACCGTCAAATCGTTGTTACGGGCGTTTTGTCCGATGATCATTCCCTCATAGACCTTGGTCGCCGGCGAGATGAAGATGACACCGCGCTCGCTGAGGTTGAATAGGGAATAGGCCATGGCCTGGCCGCCCACCTTGGAGATGAGCACACCCTGACGGGTGGAATCGATGGGTCCGGCGTGCGGCAGATGACCATGGTAGGATTTTTCGAGGGTCCCCTCGCCATGGGTCGCGTTGATGAACTCGCTTCTGAAGCCGATCAGTCCGCGGACCGGGACAAGATATTCAAGCCTTGTATAACCGTTTTCACTGTTCAACGTCTGCAGGACGCCCTTTCGTTGGTTGATTCTTGCGATGATGGTTCCGCTGTGGGCGTCGGGCAGGGTGATGGTGACCTTCTCAAACGGTTCGTGGAGGACGTCATCGATGGTGCGCATCAGGACTTTCGGTTTGGAGACGCTCAGTTCGAAGCCTTCCCGGCGCATCTTTTCAAGCAGGATCGACAGGTGGAGTTCACCGCGCCCGCTTACTTTGAATCCTTCCATTCCGTCAAGCGCCTCGACACGGAGACCGACATTGGTCTCGAGTTCCTTTGCGAGTCTGTCTTTGATTTGCCGGGCCGTGACCAGATGGCCGCTTTGACCGACAAAAGGCGAATCGTTGACAAGAAAGTTCATCTGCAGAGTGGGAGCTTCAATGTCGATCATCGGAAGCGCGGTGCCTTCATCCTTGTCGCTCACCGTCTCGCCGATGGAGATGTCGGGAATCCCGGAAAAGACAACCATGTCACCGGCGCCGGCTTCTTGTACCGAAACCCGGGAGAGGCCTTCATTGACGTAGACGTTCTTGATTTTTGCCAAAGACGAGGTCCCATCCCTTCTGAATAGGCGGATGGTGGTGTTTTGTGTCAGGGTGCCGGACTTGATGCGTCCGATGCCGAGGCGGCCGAGGTAGTCATCATAGCCAAGTGAGGAAATCTGGAGCTGAAGCGGATGGTCTTTCAAGTCGGGATAGGGCGGGACATGGTCCAAAAGACAGCTGAAAAGCGGGATCAGATCCTCGCTCGGCTCATCCATGTCCATGGTCGCAGTCCCCACTTTCGCATTGCCGTAGACGATCGGGAAGTCGAGTTGTTCATCCGTGGCGCCAAGTTCCAAGAAAAGGTCGAAACAGAGGTCTTCGACTTCGGTGATTCTTGAATCCTTCTTGTCGATTTTGTTGATGAAGACAATCGGTCTAAGACCGTGTTCGAGGCTTTTTTCAAGCACGACCCGGGTTTGCGGCATGGGGCCTTCTTTCGAGTCGACAAGCAAAATGACCGTGTCGACGGTGCGCATGATGCGTTCAACCTCGCTTGAGAAATCCGCATGACCGGGAGTGTCGACGATGTTGATTTTCGTGTTCTTATGGGTGATTGCGCAGTTTTTGGAATAGATGGTGATGCCCCGTTCTCTTTCAAGGTCGTTGGAGTCCATGACCTGTTCGATAAGGACTTCGTTTTCCCTGAAAACGCCGCTTTGCTTGAGCATGGCGTCGACGAGGGTCGATTTGCCGGCATCGATATGGGCGATGACGCCGACGTTGATGATTTTCTGGTTCTTCATATTACATTCCTCCGGTGGCCTTTGTTGCTCTTGATAAAAGGCATACGGTATACTATACCACAAAATCCGTTTTTTCAAACAATTTGTTTGTTTCTCATTGTCTTTTTTCGCATTTTGCCGATGGTAAGACGCCAAATTACATTCTTTATTTAACAAACGGGACAGATATGGTATGATTTTATTATACGTTTTGTAACCAAACGAACTTGAAAGTGGTGATTACTATGTTTTTGGATCAACAAGCGGACCTGATTATCTATCTGCAAAGCTTCAGAAACACGTTCACCGAGTTTGTCATGAATGCGACAAGCCTGCTCGGCGAACCGGAATTCTACATTCTTCTTCTTGGCTTCTTCTACTGGGTCTACAACAAGCGTCTCGGAGAGTTTCTGGGCGTCTCGCTCGGGATCACGCTTGCTCTTAACAATGTTCTGAAGGCTTTTTTCATGATCGAAAGACCATTTCTCGCTCACGAAGAAATCGAGAACCTGCGCATGTATACCGCGACCGGCAGCGCTTTCCCTAGCGGACACATGCAAGGTGCGACGACGGTCTTTTTCGCCATCGCCCGTTTCTTTAATCTCAAAAAACTGTGGCTCCTCGCCATATTCGTGGCGATCATGATGGGACTTTCGCGGATGTTCCTCGGGGTACATTATCTTCAAGACGTCGTCATCGGCGGCACCATCGGTTTCCTCATCGCGATCGGTGCCTACAAGGTGTTCGACACCTTCAGGAAAAACGAGAGGGGGCTCCACTTCTTCTATCTGGCCATCATCATCGCCTTTCTACCAGGGCTTTTCCTGCTGGATATCAACGCCCCCGATGTCAATGATTTCTTCAGAAGCTACGGAATCCTTGCGGGTTTCGTCGCCGCGGTTCTGTTTGAGAAACGTTTTGTCGGATTCACAATGGAGATCACACCGCTTAAGAAGCTGATCCGCTATGTGACCGGCGTGGTGCTTGTCATGCTCGTGATGATCGTACTGGGCGAATTGTTCAGTCTTGCCCGCCCCGTCTTCGTGAACGGATTCGATTTCATCCGCTTCTTCTTCGTCGCTTTCATCGGCTTCGGCCTCTATCCGTGGCTCTTCACGAAATTCGGTTTCTAAGTCTTGTCTTTGCCCGCGATTATTGCTATAATAGTGGTGGGCACTTCATAAGAAGCCTCCTTCATGGAGCGCTTCTTTTTTTATATGGTCAATCAAAAAAACCTACTACTTTTACGAGGTGAACGCATGAACACAAAATTCGTATTTGTCACTGGCGGTGTGGTCTCGAGCCTGGGTAAGGGCATCACCGCCGCCTCTCTCGGGAGGATTCTCAAAAACAGGGGCCTGAAGGTCTCGATGCAGAAATTCGACCCCTACATCAACGTCGACCCCGGCACCATGTCGCCTTATCAACACGGCGAAGTCTTTGTCACGAAGGACGGCGCCGAAACCGATCTCGACCTTGGTCACTATGAGCGTTTCATCGACGAGGAACTGACCCGGTTCTCCAATGTGACAACCGGCAAGGTCTATCAGGAAGTCATCAGGAACGAACGCAAAGGCCGCTATCTCGGCGCCACCATCCAGGTCATCCCGCATATCACCGATACAATCAAGGATAAGCTGAACAAAGCCGCCGAAGCGACCGGCGCCGATGTGATCATCACCGAAGTCGGCGGGACGGTCGGTGATATCGAATCCCTTCCTTTCCTGGAAGCCATCAGGCAGTGCCGCAAGGATTTCGGCCACAAGAACACATTCTATATCCACACCACACTCGTGCCCTACCTTGAAAGCGCTCAAGAGCTGAAGACCAAGCCGACGCAACACAGCGTTAAAGAGCTCAACAGTCTCGGCATCCATCCCGATGCGATCGTCCTCAGGACCACAAGACCGATCGAGGATGAGATGAAAGAAAAGATTGCGCTTTTTTGCGATGTCGACATCGAAGCGGTCATCGAGGCACGGGATGAATCAATCATCTATGAGGCCGCCTTGAATCTGCATCGGCAAAAACTGGACTCGCTGGTCTGCGACCACTTCGGCTTCGAACAGACGTCCGCCGATATGCGATCATGGCGCGCCATGATCGAAAAAATCAGAAATCTCTCGAAGAAGACCACCATCGCCATCTGTGGCAAGTATATCGAACTGAAGGATGCTTACTTGTCGGTCTATGAGGCCACCATCCACGCCGGCTATGATGAGGACGCAGCCATCGAGTTCCGGTGGCTCGACGCTCAGACCATCACTGATGAGACCGTCGATGCGGTGATGCGCGGGGTCGACGGACTGATTGTCCCGGGCGGGTTCGGCCAACGAGGCACCGATGGCAAAATTCGCGCCATCCGTTACGCGAGGGAAAACGAAATTCCTTTCCTTGGCATTTGTTACGGGCTGCACCTGGCCGCCATCGAGTTCGCCCGCAATGTCTGCGGCTTATCCGGTGCTTCGAGCACCGAAATCGATCCGGGGACCGAACACCCGATCGTCGCGCTTCTTGAAGCCCAGAAACAAATCGATGAAAAAGGCGGCACGATGCGCCTCGGCAATTATCCCTGTAGCCTCGAAGAGGGTAGTCTGGCCCAGAAGCTCTATCAGAAAAAAGAAGTCACGGAAAGACACCGCCACCGGTATGAGTTCACGCCGGTCTACCGTGAGATTCTCGAAAACAACGGACTCTTTGTCTCCGGCGAATACCGCCGGGAGAATCTCGCCGAGATCCTCGAACTCCGCGGTCATCCTTTCTTCATCGGGGTGCAGTTCCATCCTGAGTTCCTATCAAGACCCAACAAGGCCCATCCGCTCTTCAAGGGCCTTGTGAGCGCCGCCTTGCTGAAAAGGCGTAGCAGCGAGAATCTTTGACAAACGGCCCTTTTCATTTTATAGGCGTCTGTCCGATGATGAAGTGTTTTTTAAATGAAAAAAGTGACCCCGCTTCTTTTTCGGTGTCACTTTTTCATATCAGATCGTTTACTGCTTTCAGCCACTGTTCCATCAGTGACATGTGTGATTCCATATTGTTCAGGATTTCCTCGCAATCTGCCACGGATTTCTTGTGTACATAGGCATTTCTTAGCTGCCTCGGCGTTTTCTCTCCCCGCCGGCCTTCGCCACCGGAAAACAGCATGCGCGCTGTCGGCACGGAAAAATCGAGGCTGAAGTACGCGCAGACTTTATAGACATTCGGGAGGAACAGGAAATCGGGTTCCTTCTTGTGGTGGTCGACCTTGTAGTAGTGGATGAGTTTCATCGCGCTGATCTCGCAGTCGATATAGGTTTCAAGAAAGCGGGCGATGTCAAGATTCACTGTCAGATTGTATGCGTCGTCAAGCAATGACAAAAGCATCTTCTTACGGCGTTTTTCATGTCTCATAAGGGGCTCCTTGCAAAGGGCTTATTTATAGACGCTTTCCTTGAGAATACCGACATAGGGAAGGTTGCGGTAGCGTTCCTGATAATCGAGTCCGTAACCGACCACGAACAGTTTGGGGATGGTCACACCGACAAAACGCGGTTCATAGGCGATGGCACGGCCCTCGGGTTTGTCCAGCAGTGTGACGACCTCGACAGAGCGCGCGCCGCGGTATTTGAGGAGCTTGATGACCGCTTGCAGGGTCCGGCCGGAATCGACAATGTCCTCCGCGATCAGGATATGGCGGTCCTTGACCGGCATGTTCAAGTCCTTTTCAATCTTGACGTCGGTGGTCGCATGGGTGTTGCCGTGATAGCTCGAAACATCCATGAAGCCGACATCGAGATGAAAATCGAGGTGTTTGATCAGGTCACCCATGAAGGGGATGCATCCTTTGAGCAGACCGACGATGATCGGATACTTATTCTTGTATTCTTCCGTGACGGCCTGAGCCAGGCGTTTTGTCACTTCGTTGATGCGTTCTGCGGACACAAGGGTCTTTTCGATGTCCTTATCCAGCATGGGAACCACCTCCGGGTTTCTTTTAGGCTATTATAACACGACGTGGACGTTATTTGTATGGTTGGATGACATTCTCTAGGGATTAAATGGAGTCATTCATCCCCGAACTTGTCCCAGAAGTTCGAGATGAAGCCCTGGATGTGGTCCGCATCGTCCACGAATTCGGCGTGCGACCAGTGCTTCGGGAACAAGGACTTATAGAGCGGACTTTGGTAGCGTTGGTCGAAAAGGACGGCCACCCCCCTGTCTTCGGTGGTCCTGATTACTCTGCCGATGGCCTGGATGACCTTGTTCATCCCGGGATAGGTATAAGCATAATGAAAACCGTCGTAACCCTGTTCGTAGAAGTAATCCTTCAAAAGCTCGTTCATCTTGTTGAAGGCCGGCAGCGCGACCCCCACTACCATGACGCCCGACAACATGTCGCCGACATAGTCGACGCCTTCTGAAAAACTGCCACCGAGAACGGAAAAAAGCACTTTGGTCGTCTCGGTTTTATCCTTGAAATCAGAAAGCATTCGGCGGCGTTTCGCGTAGGACATGCCACGGGTGTGGACCATGGTGTCGTAATCCTCGCGATCGAACTTCTCGAGCACCATCTCCATGTATCTATAAGAAGGGAAAAAGATGATGTAGTTGCCTTTTTTCGTTTCAAGCAGGGCATAGATGCTGTCGATGATCCGCTCGACGCTGTGGGTGCGGTCATGGTATTTGGTCGAGGTCGAGATATCGATGAAGAGCCCGAGGTTAGACGGATTGAACGGCGAGGGGACCTCAAAAGCCTTGCCTTCCTTCTTCGTCAGAAGCGCTGAGAAGTAATTGACGGGCTTGAGCGTGGCTGAGAAAAAGACGGTGCCGCTCGCGCGATGGTCGATGAGCGCCTTGATCGGGGTCGATGCGTCTAGACAGACGATGTTGTAGGTGAACCCTTCTTTTTGTGCTTCGATGGTGAAGCGGAAAGCCTCTGTGAAAAAATCGCTGATCCGCTGGAACTGTAGTAATAGAAAATAGACGTCACGGATGGCTTTTCTCTTCGGGTGCTTCTTGTGGATTTCGAGCAAGCCCTCGAGCTTGCCTGTGAGATGGGTCACACGGTTCAACAGGGTCGCATCCAAGTCGGACTCGACATGGAAACGCGCTTTTTCAACCTCGTTTTCGGTCGCGAGCGACCGCATTGTGCCGATCACATTGTCCACGGCGGCGGTGACCGGGGGTTTGATGTCTTCGACGGTTTTTTTCAGTTCGAGAAGGTCGTTCAAAGACAGTGAGGCCGAATACATGGACCGGGAGCGGTCGATGAGGTTGTGGCTCTCATCGACCAGGAGTTTGGGCACATAGTAATCATCCTCGAAATAACGCATCAGTCGGATTCTCGGGTCGAAGACATAGTTGTAATCGCAGATGATGATGTCGGCGTAGGTCGAGATTTCCAGAGCGAACTCATGCGGGCAGATGGTGTGATAGGTCGCATAATCCTTGATGAGGTCGAGCGCATAGACATCGTCATGGACGAAGATATCCTCAAGGGCGCCTTTGAGGCGGTTATAAAACCCTTTTGCGTAGGGGCAGATGTCCGGATCGCAGTCCACTTCCTCCATCAGGCACATGTTGTCCTTGGAGTTGAGGGTGAGCGCCTTGATCTTGAGGCCTTCAGCTTTCAGTCTTTCCACGGTCTCGACCGCGATTGATTTTCCGGCGTTTTTCGCGGTGAGATAGAAAAGCTTTTCCTTGTCCGTCTTGATGGTCTTGAGGGCCGCGAAAATGCTTGCGACGGTCTTGCCGATGCCGGTCGGGGCCGTCGCATAGAGGATGTCTTCTTTGATCAGGGTCTGATAAACGGCGCCCATGAACGGATATTGCCCTTCGCGGTGGGTATCGAAGGGAAACTTCAGTCCTTCGAGTGACTTGGTCTTCTCGGCGTGATGGCGGCTGATGATATCGAGCCAGTCGGTGTAAGCTTGAACCGCTTCTTTGAAACTCTTCTCCAGTTTGAAGAAAGGATAGTGTTTGGTGATGGTCTTGATGTCGTCTGTGTCGGTGTGGATGTAGGTGAGCGCGATATCGATCGCATCTTTGTTTTCATTCAGACAATGGATATAGGCATAGATTTTCGCCTGCATCATATGGGCCGGGTAGGTCTTCTCATCGATCAGGCTGAGGTCGGTCTTCGTGCTTTTGATCTCTTCAATCACGGTTCGACCGTCCCTGATCAAAAGCCCGTCGATGCGCCCACTGACGTGGAACTGGTTTTCCTCATGTTTAAAGAATGTTTCCACGAACACTTCTTTTCTGTCATCTTCACCATAGGTGGCTTGTCTTTTCGCGTGAATGCGCTGGCCTTCTTTCTGGGTCTCGCGGATAGGGCTCTTGCTCGATAGGTCACCGCTTGAATAAAGGAACCGGACCATGTCCTTCACGCTGATTCTGTATTCATTCATCGAATCACCACATCCATTATAACAAAAAGAAAGGGCGACCGGGAAAAAATATATTTTTCCAACGATTAACGATAAGTGATCGTTTTATGATAAAATAGATATAACTAACGGCCTAAGGGAAGGACTGGTCCACCAATGATGATTGTGAATCTTGTCTCCGCATCGATTTACACCCTACTGATCGTACTCGCCTTGATCGGCGTCTTTCTGTTTTATCGTTACTACACCGACAGCCGGAAGAAAAAAATCACCTATCGCACCATTGTCGCCGCATACTTGTTGATGCTTCTGCTTCTTGGGGGCGCGATTATGGCGATTCTTTACATCTGGAATTACGATATCAGTGATTTCATTCTCGCCATCTGGAACCGGGCGGTGGTGGTTCTGGAGGATAATATCCCCAGGCTTGTCGGAATGCTGATGATTATCTTCGTGGGGATGTTCATCTACAAGATCGCGAAGGTGACTTTGCGTAGATTCGAGAAAAAAACCGCCGCGAACCAGCGTAGACGGCAAACGATATCGAAAGTGACATTGAGCATTGTCAAATACATTGTCGTCATCGCGGGTATTCTTTCCGTACTCGCGCTTTGGGGGCTCAATGTCGGGCCCGCCCTGACCGGTCTTGGTATCATGGGACTTGTCATCGGCCTTGGGGCCCAGAAGTTCATCAATGATCTCATCAGCGGATTCTTCATCATCTTCGAGCATCATTTCGATGTCGGCGACTGGGTTCAAGTCGGCGATTTCATGGGCGAAGTCATCGACATCGGGCTCAAGACCACCAAAATCAAGGATTTCAAGGGTGAAGTCCGTATCTTCAATAACGGTAGCATCGAACCGGTATCCAACTTCTCGCTGAACGAGTCGCTTGCGATTGCCCAGTTCAGTATCGCTTACAAGGAAGATGTGCAACGTACCATGGAAGTCTTGAACAAAGAACTGGCCACCTTCCGTGATGAAAACCCGGATGTGCTTGAGATACCGAGTATCCTCGGTGTCGATGAACTCGGTGACAGCGGGGTCAATATCAGGGCCGTCGTCCTTACCAAAAGCATGACACAGTGGCGCATCCAGCGGATCTTGAGACAGCGCATCAAGGAAATATTGGACAATCACGAAATCGAGATTCCCTTCCATCAGGTCACACTCCATCAACCCGACAAGAAAGCCGGCAGCCGGCAACTTGAAAGGAATTCCAAGGATGTTGATACTGATAAGAAGGAAGCCAACGTCGAGGAAGACAAAAACAAGAAAAATGGCAACAAGAAAAATGGCAACAAGAAAAATGGCAACAAGAAAAAAGATGACAGGATAAAGTAGTGTCACAACCTTTAAAAAAAGTATTTCCCCGACCTAACAGGGAAATACTTTTTGATTCATCTGACTGTCACCTCGCCGGAGATAATCTTCTTTTTCAATAGTTCGATGAGACTGAGCAGTTTGTTTGCGGTGCGGATGAACGCATCCGAATCCATGCCATAAGGGTCGTCGACATCCCAGCGCTCAAAGTGTTGGTGTGGGATGTCCAAACTGGGGGTTTCGTCGTCCACGATGATGAGCACGTCGACATCTTTGAGTTTGGCGACGGACTTGGGTTTCTGGTTTATCCGCATGTCGTGGTGGTAGAGTTCCTTTATTGTGCGGACCGCTTTCGGGTTGATCTGGTTGTCGATCTTGATTCCCGCACTCATGGGGATGAAAAAACCATTCTCATGAATCTTGCAGAGGGCTTCAGCCATCTGGGAGCGAATGTTGTTGCGCTTGCAGACAAAAGCGATTCTCACCTTTTTCATTGTTCGAGCTCCTTCCCGTTTGAAAGTGGAAAATGTGCTCAACGTGAGGTAAGTGTATTATAGCAAAAACACTTCCTCCTGTCACGAAGAAGACCGACAAAAAACACGTCCCGGAAGAAGGGACGTGTTCTTTTAAGTGATGATACGGTATCAATCAGACGAGATAAGCCAAGTAGAACGCGATACTCAGGAATATGACTCCGTTGGTGAAAGTCGCAACGCCATCATAGGCCCCTTTTTCTTTCTGGGTTTCCACCATGTATTCGTAGAAACTGGCATGGGTTTTCCTTTTGCGGCTGAAAAAACTCTTGAATGTATAGCCGGCGGCAATGAAGATGCCGGCGGCACCCGTCATCATGATGATGCCCAGGAAGAACATGACCAGACCGACAATGAACATGGCGTCTGAGACGTAGCGGATGCTGAAGTTCTGTTCGAAGGCGACCACGACAATCAACACGGCGGCCGAGATGCTCAGAATCAGGCTTATCATGAAATTGCGCATCTTACTTCAGCCTTTTCTTGTACTCTTTGAGTTCGGCCTGGTTTGCCAGGACGAAGTGGCCTTCTTTGATCTCGTGCAGTTCGGGTGCGTCTTCCTTGTAGTTGTGGACCGATGGATCGTATTTGATTCTTTGGCGTTTCTTCTCGAAGTTCGGGTCCGGAACCGGAACCGCGGAAAGCAAAGACCTTGTATAAGGGTGGAGCGGGTTCTTGAAGAGTTCATCGGTATCGGCCAGTTCGACCAGTTTGCCGAAATACATGACGGCGATGCGGTCTGAGAAATACTGGACGACCGAGAGGTCGTGCGCGATGAAGAGAATGGTCAGACCGAGTTCGTCCCTGAGGTCGTTCAACAGGTTGATGACCTGGGCCTGGATAGAAACATCAAGGGCACTGATCGGCTCATCGGCGATGATGAATTCCGGCGAGATGACCAGGGCTCGGGCCACACCGATACGCTGACGCTGACCGCCACTGAATTCGTGGGGATAGCGGTTGGCATGTTCGGGAAGCAGACCGACGGTCTCCAGGACCTCCTCGACTTTCTGACGAATCACTTTCTCTTTTCGTTCACCGGCGATCCGGAGGCCTTCGGCGATGATTTCCTTGACGGTCATCCGGGGATTGAGGGATGCGATCGGATCTTGGAAGATCATCTGCATCTTCTTCATCAGTTCCCGGGTATCTTTGTCTTTGACGTCTTTCGACGCGACTTCTTTTCGTTTTTCAATCTCTTCTTTGTATTCAGCGAGTTTCTCGTCGCGGTTGAGATTGATCTTGTTGATTTTTTCTTTGTATTGTTCCTTGATTTTCTCTTTGTCGCCTTCGCCCGCGCTTTCAAGTTCCGATTCCATTTCACTTTTCAGGTTGTCGATTTCCTGCTTGGCGTCGAATTTGACATCCTTGATCGCTTCACGGAGGGATTCGACACCGGCGGTAATCCGCTGACCTTTGAAATAGACCTCGCCGTCTGTCGGGTTATAAAGACGGATGATGGTGCGCCCGGTCGTGGTTTTTCCGCAACCGGACTCACCGACGAGTCCGAAGACTTCGCCTTTTTTGATATCGAAGCTGACATCGTCAACGGCTTTGACGACGAGTTTGTTCTTACCGAAACCACTTTTGAAATGTGTCTTGAGGTTTCTGACACTTAGGATCGGTGTCTCAGTGGATTGCATTAGACACTCACCTCTCTATCCTTGTCTTCGGTCATATGCTTAATCCGTCTTTTGAGGATCTTGGGCATTTCGACCTTTGGCGCGTTCTTGTGAAGCAGCCAAGTCGCGGCATAGTGGTTGTCACTGATTTTGAAGAATGGGGGCTGCTTCTCGAAGTCGATCTTCATCGCATACTCGTTTCGCTCTGCGAAGGCATCACCTTTAGGTGGATAGAGCATGTTCGGCGGCGTCCCGGGAATCGCGATGAGTCTTTCTTTGGATTCGAGGTCCGGCACTGATGATAGCAAAGCCCAGGTGTACGGATGTTTCGGGTTGTAGAAGATATCCTCATAGTTTCCGATCTCGACAATCTTACCGGCGTACATGACGGCGATACGGTCTGCCATGTTAGCCACGACACCAAGGTCATGGGTAATGAAGATGACGGAGAGGTTGCGTTCGGTCTTGAGGCGTTTGATCAGTTCGAGAATCTGTGACTGGATGGTCACATCCAGCGCGGTGGTCGGCTCATCACAGATCAGAAGATCCGGGTCCGCGGTCAATGCGACCGCGATGACGATCCGTTGACGCATTCCGCCTGAGAACTGGAACGGATATTGACGGATACGTTTTTCGGGTTCGGGGATACCGACTTCACGCATGACTTCCACCGCACGTTCGTGGGCCTGTTTCTTGGTCACTTTCTTGTAGCGGCGAAGTTCCTCACGGAGTTCATTGATTTCATGTTGGATCTCTTTTTGTTTGGATCCGTAGGATTTATCTTTCTGTTCTTGCTTGAAGCGGTGGAGTTCGTCTTTCCAGGCGCGGATTTCCTGCATCAGAACCGCTTTGTTCTTGCGGTTGGCGCCTGCCATCCGTTTGCGCAGTGCCTTGATTTCCTTGTCGATGCGCTCTTTTTCCTTTTGCAGATCCTTTTTAGCCTGTTCATTGAACCGCTTCTTGTCTTCCGGGGTCTCTTTCGCCGCGGCCTCACGTTTTTTCTCCTGAAGTTCCTTGATTCTGGCGCTGACACGTGATTTTTCGTCGTTCCATTCCTTGCGGACGGTCTTACGGGCCTCTTTTTTGGCTTTTCTGTAATCAACTTTTGCCGCTTTGAGCTCGGCTTTGAGTTTCTTCAGGTCGTTATTGAAGTTGTTCTTGATGGTTCCAAGTTCATCGGCAACTTTCTGATCCTCTTTGGCCTTTTTCTTCTGTGCTTTGAAATCGGCTTTCAGTTGCTTGATCTTTTTCTTTGTTGTGTTGATTGTCTGTTTTTGTCTGTGGATGAGTTTCTTATAACGGTTCTTGAGATGTTTTCCGTTGATGATCATGCCTTCGGTGATTTGTTTACCGATGCGCATGATCGGGTTCAGTGAGGACATCGGATCTTGGAAGATCATACCGACCTTGTCACCGCGGATACGGTGGAAGTCCTCTTCATCGATTCTTGTCAGGTCCTGTCCCTCATACCAGATGTGGCCGCTATCGATGACGGCGTTTCCGGCGAGGATACCCATGATCGCTTTGCTGGTGACGGATTTTCCGGAACCGGATTCACCGACAATCGCAAGGGTCTCACGTTCCTCGAGTTCGAAGCTGACGCCGCGTACAGCGCGGACCATGCCCTGGTTCGTACGGAATGATATGGTCAGGTTATCAACAACCAGTTTCTTTTCTTTCGCCATTATTCAACACCCCTTAGCGATGGATTGAATGCATCTCTGAGCGCGTTACCGAACATATTGAATGTGATCATGAGGATTGAGATGATGATCGCCGGGAACACGGTCAGATACGGTCTTGCGAACATATGTGTCCGCCCGTCTGCGAGCAGGACGCCGATAGAGACGCCGGAGAACTCGACACCGAAGACGCTGAATGAGACACCGTGTCCGATACCGAAGCCAAGATAAGAAATGGTCGATTCGGCGAAGATGACAAGCGGAATGCTCAGGATACTCGCGGTGATGATGGTTCCGATAGCATTGGGGAGGATATGTCTGAAGATGAGGCGGGAGTCCTTGGCACCGAGTGTTCTCGAGGCGAGCACGTATTCCCTGCCTTTGTAACGGTAGAACTGGGTTCTGGTGATACCCGATATGCCGATCCATCCTGAGAATATCAGAATCGCCATCAGGGTCGTGACGCCGGCACCGAGAAGTGCGACAAAAATACTGAGTGTCACCAGCCATGGGATACGCCCGATAATTTCAGCGAACCGTTCCATGAGAAGGTCGATCCGGCCGCCATAATACCCTTCGATCGCACCATAGATGATACCGATGGAAATGTTGATGAACGCAATGGTGACACCGATGAACAGGGAGGTTCTCAGTGCTAGCCATGATAGGGCGAACAGGTCGCGACCAGACGCATCGGTTCCGAAGAAGTAATAAGGAAGATCGTCAAAGCCACTGATGATCGCATAATCGACAACGATATCATAGCTGTAGAACAGTTCTCCATCACGCTCGACCGGTTCGGTCTGTCTGAGAACGCGTGTGACCGGACAACCTTCTGAGAACGTGTAGAGAAGGTCCGGGTTATCCGGGTGTTCGGTCCGTACACAGAGGTCTTCATTGGCTTCAAGCAACGCATAGTATCGATTCGCGGAGAAAGCCCGACGCAGACGCTCACCGTAAACTTGTTGGTAACGGTCGAATCTGAACTCCGCCCAGAGAATCTCACCATTGCGACGATGATAATTGGCATCCCCTTCAATCAGCGCATAAAGTGAAAGGTCATAACCGTAATCTTCCTGGAAGATGTTTTCCTCGTCATCGGTATCACCGTGGAAAAGACGGATGGCGTCCAGAGAGACCGATCCCTCAGGATCTTCCGATACCAATTCGAGCTGGATGAGGGAGCTGAAGAACGTCAGATTCTCAAACGCATCTTGAAAATCGATATCATAGACGCCGGGTTCGGTGATGGCGAGCACGAGATCATAATCCGTCGGTGTCAGATGGGTGTTCATCCACAGGTTTAAGGTGCTGCCTTCGCTCAAATCGGCGATTTCAACACGCAGAACCGGATTTTGCGCCGGGTTGACGGAGAAGAACGCCTGCGACTGCAGTAAGGCTGAGAACATACCGTCGTCATCTGGTTCGGGGTCGTCGAATCTCAGGATGTTTTGACCACCGTAACAGAAGTCCTGTCGGTCCTGACAGCTGGTGGTGTAGTTCTGCAGCGTGTCCATCTGGATGAAATCGGGATTGAATAGCTCTGACGGTGGAATGCCGAGACCGGTTTCGGGGTCGATGGTGGCACGGTCGACACGCTGATCGCGGACACGTTCCATTCCGTCAAGGAAACCGAAACGTTCAACAATCGGCACGCGTGGTGGCAGGAAGCGTACTTCATACTCTTGACCCGTATACCGTTTGGTTGTCACCATCGGCACAACGATGGAGAGAAAAATGAGTGTGAACAGGATGACGGTCGCATAGACGTTTGTACGGTTTTTCGCGAAACGTGTCATCGCATCACGGAAATAGCCAATCGGTTTGGTCTCGAATTTCTTGTCATAGATTTTGTCGTCTTGTTGGACGAACTCAAACTCACTTTTATCAATATCGATGTTGGTCTCATACTGCTCTTGAATTTCAGCAGCCGGTTTTTTCTTCTGGCTCATTTTTTCGCCCCCATTCTGATCCGTGGGTCAACGAGTCCATAGGACAGGTCGACCAGTAGCACGGCAAATAGTCCGACTATGGTGTAAAAGGCTGTGATTCCCAAAACGAGGCTGTAGTCATTTTGCATCATCGCATTGACGAAGATACGACCGGTTCCGGGGATACTGTAGATACGTTCGATGATGACCGAACCACTGAGAAGGCCGACGAATGAGAAGATGATGCCCGGTACCAGTGGTACCATGGAATTTCTCATCGCATGTCTGACAACCGCTTGTGGGCGGGTCAGACCCTTCGTCCTTGCAAGAAGCAGGAACTCGGAGGTGAGGACCTCGGTAAGTTCGGCACGGGTGGTTCTTGTCAAAGCAGCGATGGCACCGAAGGAAAGGCCCAGAACGGGCAGGAAAACCGCCTGGAGTCGGATGATTCCGCCGATATCGCCGGGTGGGTACTGTGGTGGGAACCAGCCCAGCTGGTAACCGAAGGTAAGGACAAGCAGTGACATGACAACAAAACTCGGAATCGAGATGAAGATCATGACACCGAGGGAGATGGCGTTGTCAGCCATGCTGTTTTTCTTGAGCGCCGCCAGAATACCCAGTACAAAGCCGATCGGGATGTAGAAGACAAGTGCCACAAGGTTGAGCATCATAGTGACCGGTATCCGGCTCACCAGAACATCGAAGACAGGCACGTTGGCCTGGACGCTTTGGGATACGCCCCAGTTCCATTCAGTCAGGATGTTTCCCATCCAAGCAATGTACTGTCTCGCTATGGGAACAGGTTCATAAAGACGAATCAGCTCGCCCTCATCGAACCAATAGGCGTTCTTATGGAGGTCGGCTTCACGGTCTCTGATCAGTTGCATTTGGTCTGGATCTCTCACCAGTGTCCTGGTTCTTAGTCCGTCGCGGACCTGCCGTTCGAAATAAATCTCGCGTTCTTCTTCCGCAGGGGGTGGATATTCTGGTGCCAATCGCAACAAGGTGAAGTTCAATGAAATGACGGTGAACAGGATAACGAATATCCAGACCGTTCTGATGATTGTGTACCTTATCATGGAGATCTCCTTCTTTCTATAAAATTGTGAGATGATGTGTTACGAATATATTTCTTATATATTAAAACATTTCCATCCATAATTCAAGAAGAGACGCAAGATGATTGTCTGCATTAGAAATGTTTCAAACAAGGAAAATCTAAGTTTCAAGAAAGGGGACGCTAATGAACAACTTGAATATAACGATTGTAAGTAAAAACCATGAACCGGTAAAGAACCATTGCGAGTTTGCATCTTATTTATATAGTGCAAAGATTTAGGGTGTTTAATTATTAAACCACCAAATGAAGAATATGTCAAATTATAGCGTATTGATGGTGTTTCCAGCAGGGATGATAAGGGAAAAAGGGCTTTACATAAAAGAAAACAGGGTCACACAATATGCACGACGCCTGTCCGAAACATACCTGTTGGCCTAATAAAGACCATGATGGAATTTAATCGGTGTAACTGTCTGTGAATGAACGGCGCGACGAAATGTTCTTTAGTCAATAGACATGAACGAGACCATAAGACTAATGGTTTGGAAAGGGTTTCGGTGCCTTTATTGCAGTTGGAGAAGCGATTTCATCTATATAAAATTATACTATATTTTATGGTTCAGGTAAAGGTTTAATCAGTCTTTTTGCCTTCTTTACCTGATTTTCATCAAAGATTTCAGATCATCGGTCAATACGTGTGTAAAAAAAAGCCATGACAAGTCTAATAAAAATCTCAGATACAAAGATATGCATCCGAATTGCAAGGCTAACCGTCTTGATCATTACGTATGAATACTTTTGATAAAAAAAAAAAAGCGGCATCACCGAAGTGATGCCGCTTCTGTTGAAACTTGAATCGATGATTCAATCGTGCAAAGCTTAGTCCGTAATTTCTTCCGGAGGTGTCGCTTCAGCACCACCTGATACATAAACTTCACCGTTTAATACACTGTGGATCGCGTTGAATGACCACATTTCGGTGACTGGATCATATTCACCCGGACGGGTGTAGGTGATTGGGATGTTCGGTGTAGAGGTGTCAATACCCCAGTCCATGACGAACATACTGCGTCTGTCATCGGCGAAAATGGATAGGAAGCTGGAGGCATCGAGTGTGGAACCGGCGATGCCGCCCATACCCAGGTCGGTGTTCCCGATCAGGATGCGTTGGAAATAGTTGTCAGGGAACGCGACAGGGTCAAGGGTGAGTGACACGTAGACATGATGGTCTTCGGAGTAGAGAATACGTGAATACTCATCGTTCAGGAACTCTCCGAATGCCACAAGGGTGTCAACACCGGCTTGGAAACTGAACTGCAGGTTGATTTCGATCGGGTTCTCTGCAGTACCGCCGGTATAGAGTGGATCGAAGCCTTCCACATTACCGTTGACGAAGTCCGTGATGACGTCATTGAAGATAGATGCGGCAAGGTCCTCGTTGAAGCCGTAGGTATCACGGCCGAGTCCTGTACCGACCCACTCGCCCCATTCAGTGTCGCGGAATGGAATACCGAGTTCCGCGTCAACGACGTAGGCTTGTGAGAAGTAATACATCATCGGGGTGTTGGTGACCATGACATCAGAAGTGATGGTCTGACGGTCGGTCGCCCAGTAGAACGCTTCGCGCATCTCTGGATGTGCGAGCAGCGGTTCAGGAACGAAGGCGCTTCCTGGGAACTGAGCTTGCTGCGCTTCGACAGTACCGAGGCTGTTGATGGTCATCCGGAAGGTGGTTGCACCAGGGATGAACCTCAGTTGTGGGTGATTCTGGTATTGCTCGAACTGGGCGCCAGGAACTGCGGCAGCTTCAAGGGTTCCAGCAAGGAATTCTTGGAATCTGATCGCGTCGTCTTCGATGATTCTGAAGGTGTGATCAGTGTAGAAGAAACGATCAGGGTCATGGAAGTTCGGGTTCTCGGTCATACGTACGATAACGTCTGGCTCATAGTAATTGATGATGTAAGCGCCAGAATAGGCAGTGGTTTCTGCGGATGTACCGTAAGCATCGCCGATTTCATCGTAGAGCGCGAGGTTGATTGGTCCCATGGTGAATGAAGCCATCCAGTAAGTGACACTCCATTCGGACATATCGCCAACAAAGTCGAATTCAAGTGTATAGTCATCGACTGCGCGCAGACCGACTTCGTCGAAGTCGACTTCGCCATCAGCGAATCTTTGTGCGTTCACGATTTCCTGTGGTGCGCTAGTGAAGTCGCCGCCACCGGTGATCGCGCGGAACCAGTTCTCTGAAAGTGCGAGTTTGTATGTTTCGATGAAGTCATGTGCATTGATCTCATCATGACCGGCAGGGAAGTTGGATGTGTCGGTATCAGGGTGATAGCTCCACATCAGGTCTTCTCTCAGAGGGATTTGCCATGTTCTGGATAATTCTCTACCTTCAGGATCAAGTTCAGGATCGATAGGTTGAGGCATGTCGGAAGCCATTGAAGGCAAGACATCGTAACCGGTCATCTCTGGGTTGAAGTAGAAGTAATATGGCGCTCCGAGGAAGAAATACATCAGATCGGAGGTCACTGAGTCTTGATAGATCCAGTGCAGCAGAGTGTCGGGGTTCGATGTTACGACATGACGATAAGTGTAGCGTCCGACTTGGCCTGGTTGGCCGTCTTCCATGAGAACAGTGCTGTCATCGGCGGTGAATTCACCGAATGCATTACCGTATCCCATGACAGGAAGGTAGTCGTCGCTTGGTAGTATGAGTCTTTCGCTATAAAGGGCATAACCAGCATTCGCATACATCGGAATACCGCCATACATGGTTTCCATGAGGTATCTTTCAGCATGGGCGAAGAAGGTGTGTCTTAGTTCGATGCTCGCGAACTGATAGTTGTAGAATCCGGTAGGATAGATGATCAGTTCTTCACCCTCAGGAACGACGGTGATCAGGCGTGATCTCTCAGTGGTGACACCGGAAGTGTTGGTGACGCTGAAGGTGACAGTGTAATCACCAGGTATATCGACATCGAAACCACCAGTATCGATTACTTGAAGCAAGTTGGTGATGTCGCCATCGAGATAGTCAAAGGCGAATACTTGATCAAGGACACTGAATGTTTCGTCGCCCTCTTCTACCTGGAACTCAGGAATGAGTTGGATTTCAGGGGCGGGTATCACCACGGTGACATAGATATCGGCGGTGAATTGTGCATCAAGTTCGGAAATAGCGGTGATTTTCACTTGAGCGGTCTCATCATTATAAGCTTCGCCCATGATGGCAGTGATGAATCCATCTGGATCCTCATCGGCGGCAGAGACAAGTCCGTTCTCATCGACGGTCAGGTAATATTCAGCTGTACCGTCAGTTGTCTCAAGTGTCAGTACGAAGGTGAGGGATTGGTCGATACCGACACCATCGTTGAAGTTTCCACCAAGCAGCCATTCGAGCTGGAAGTCTTGGGTGTAGACGAGTTCGAGGATGTAAGCCATTTCTGGGTCTTCCTCAGTGCCGACGTTGATTTCAAAGAGGTCGAATGAGAAGAGCATTTCCTCGATCGGTTCGACAGTGATGACAAGTTCGATTGATGAGCCTGGATCAGCGTCAGAGGTGATGATAACGACAGCTTCACCTGCTGCATCACCGGTGATAACGCCTGTGGCTTCATCGATGGTGATATAATCTGCGCCGGACTCAATTTCGAATGTTACGTCTTGATTGAAGTCGAAGTCTTCACGTTCAGGGCCGACTTGCCATTCGAGTGGGTACTCTTGCGTTGTGGCAAGGTCGAGTCTGTAGACGAAGAAGGTCGCATCGTATGTTACTTCTGGCAGGGTGACTCCGAGTCTACCGACAGTAACAAAGAGTGTTCTGCTGACTTCCGGATCGAAATCAGAAGTGATGACGATGTTGGTACCGCCGACTGCGTGGGCGGTGATCAGACCCTCAGCGTCAACAGTAAGGATATTTTCATTGTCAACGGTGATGGTGACGTCTTGATGAGGATAGTCCCCGTCGACAACGGTCCAGTTGAGTTGACGTTCTTCTGTGACTCTCAAGTCCTGTACAAGGTCCAACTGGATGGTCACGCGAGTAACGGTGACAGTGACATCGACAGAAACATCGGGATGTTCAACGGAAGTGATGGTGATGACGACAGTGCCGGGTGTGACACCATGGACTTTACCAGCAGCATCAACTGTCGCGATGGCCTCATCAGCGGATTCGAAGGTGACATCCTGGCCGACGATACCGGAAGGTGAAACCGTCCACTCAAGTTCGATTTCTCTGTCATGAACGACAGAAACGGTCTCTTCGGTCACGATTTCGACCTCGAGGCTCATTTCGCTCTCGGAGATTTCATCGCGATGCGTGAAGAGCAGTTGTGGGCCGTGGAACCAACCGAGAATCATGCCGGTGATATCGATGAGGTCGCCTTCTTCTTGTTCTAAGAGCCAAGCAGCTTCATCATCATGGCCGAGACGGCTGTCGTAACGGATATTGAGATAGACATCGTCGAACGGACTCCACAGTTCAACAGTGATGTTATCGAAGTCGTCGGTGCTGATGCTTTCAATCAGATAACCTCTAAGGATAACACGGTGACCTTGATAATCAAGCATTGCAGCGTCGTCAGAGGCGTCGACATCGGTGATATCGCTAGGTTCTGGAAGTGCGACATCGGAGTCGAGAATCTCATAACCGACTACGTTGGTGATTTGAAGCAGACCATTGAATACGCCGCGTTCACCGAACAGTTGGACTTCATCGCCGACGCTCAGTGCGTCAACGGTGTCTTCAGGTGCATAGACAGCGATTGCGCCGGTGGCGTCTTGGATGAAGAATGTTCTGTGGTTGGTGATGCGGGTGATAACACCGATCGCGTTCACTTCGTCGCCTTCTGCCGCATCCAGAACTTCCTGGACGGTCATCTGTTCGACTCTGACAGTGACGCTTACGGTTTCGGTGACGCCGTCATCTCTGACCGCAGTGACCGTAATCGTGGTTTCCCCTGGTGCAACAGCGGTGATGACACCATTGTCCACAGTGGCGACGCCAGTGTCCGCACTGGACCAGGTAACCTCTTGAACCGCGTCTGCCGGATTGATGGTGGCGGTGACAGTGACACTGTCGCCAACTTCAAGCCCGACATCGTCGATGTCCACAGAGATTGACTCAGGATCGGGAATGACGGTGACACTGATGGTTGCAGTGACCTCATCATCCGCAACGGCGGTGACAGTGATGGTTGCTGTTCCGCCTGCGACAGCGGTGACTTCGCCATCATCGACAGTGACAACATTCTCATTATCACTTGACCACTCGACTTCCTGATTTGCTCTCTCAGGTTCGACTGTTGCGGTAACTGTCGCGGTTTCGCCTACTTCCAGTTCCAGCTCGGTCTCACTGAGTGAGATTGAGTCTGGTCCAGGCGTACATGCTGCTACAAGCAACAGGGCGAACACGGACAGTACTGCTAATAGTACTTTTCTCATGAATTTTTCTCTCCTTCTTTTTTATTATTCTTTTTATTTATGAAATCCCACGTCAGTCTGGAGTTCAACCAGTACTCACATGGAAATAACATACCTAACTCTGGATAATAATTGTTTCTTAGCATGATGTCGAGATAGTGCGGGTAAAAATAAATGGCAACACAAGTCGTTTTCTATAGAATAAAAAACCAAATATGTTGCCAAGAAACATCAAAGAATCTGGAGGAAACTTATAAATTTGTGCTTGACGCAGCCTTGATCGTAGTCACACCAATCAACGTTGCGTTATAATCATTATACACGATAAGCGGATTCATTTCAAACATTATTTGTCAACAAAGGGCCCGGTCTCGACAGGGTCATTCACCGTGACGTAGGTGAAATTCGCCGCTTAACAAGTTGATTATACTACAAATTTTTTGCAAGGTAAAGGTGTTATCAAAATTTTTGTTACTACCATTTCTGACTTGTTTTCACATCGCGCTTCTCATTTCGGTCAATTACCGGACCCGATGAACACATAAGACAACCCTATTGGCATCTGTTTCATGGTTATATTCTGCATGCCATGATGGCATAAAAAAAAAGCAGATTTCTCTGCTTTTTGCAATCATAGTGGTCGGGACGACAGGATTTGAACCTGCGACCGCTTGACCCCCAGCCAAGAGCGCTACCAAACTGCGCCACGTCCCGCGGATAATATTATAACAACACCCTTCTTTAAAAACAAGGTTTTTGTCCAAAAGTTTACCAAGACCTTTGTTGCGGTTTTGGTATCACTGCCGGCATGCCTAGAAGTGTGACGGACCACGATATCCACCACGTACTAAGAACCTTGAACCGCATGGGAGGAATCGCCACAATGCCGGTCGAGGCGAGAACAAAAAAAAGAGGAAAACAGAAACGATGGCTGTTTTCCTCCTCATTGTCAGTCGCCGTAACAGACCGTATCCGAAGGCGTATGCCCGTTGGTCTTAACGGTCACACTTTCCATGACCACGGAATCAGTCGGCCGGTCGCCGGGCCCCGTCGCCACATCGGCGATCGCATCAAGGACCTCGTAGCCCTCGACAAGGAAGCCGTATGCCGCATAGTGACCATCGAGGTGCGAGGACTCATTATGGACGATGAAGAACTGGCCTGTGGCCGAGTTCGGGTCGTTGGTACGCGCCATCGAGAGTACGCCTCTCGAATGTTTCAGCGGGTTTGGAACGCCGTTGGCGTTGAACTCGCCTTCAATCGGGCAACCGGTGGGGTCGCCCCAGCCGCCTTGGATCATGAACCCTTCGATGACCCGGTGGAACCCGAGGCCGTCATAGTAGCCGGTCTCGATCAGGTTGATCATGTTGTTGACGGTGTTTTCGGCAACGTCGGGGAAAAGTTGGAGCCTCATGACGCCGAAATCCTTCACCGTGATTGTGACAACCGGATTGTCGTCACTGATATGGTCCAAGACGGGATCGTTCTCATCAAGGTGATCTTTGTAATCATACATTTGCGTACCTCCGCATCCTGTTAGGATGAATAATGACATAAAAAGCATGGTTGCGATTGTGAACAGTCTTCTCATTTTGATTGTCGGCCTTTCTTCTTTTTTCACATTATAGCACAAAGGTCTGATTTTTGTTAATGCGATTTTCAAGTGTTTTTCAGACCTTGCCGAGCGGGGCGATATAGGCGGTGAACTGTCTGTCACCATCCAGTCCCAACAAGGCGTTGACAGTCTCATCATCATAGGCCGCGACCGCGACGGTACCCGCACCGATTTCCTGTGCGGCCAGATATAGGTGGGCACAGACATGGCCCGCATCCAGGAAGATGTAGCGGTAGCCACGCTCACCGTAGCGGTAGGTCATGCGGTAGGTATCGGCAACCCAGAAGAAACTGACCGCGCCGGTTTCGATCATCTTCTGACCGAGACAGCCGTCTCTTAGTTTAAGCGCGATATCAGACGGCGCGGAAAGAGGGAGAAGCTTGTGTTCCAAGGCCAGATAACGGTAGAGTCCGGGTTCCAGGGTCTCGACATTGTTGATAAGGAGATAGGTCTCGAACGCGTGGCGCGCGCCGGCGGAAGGCACGGTGCGCAAAGTGGCCTTATCCTTTTTCTCGCGGACCCCCTGTGTCGCCCAGAGCAGATAGGAAAGTTCCGCGGTGGAAAGCGGCGTATCTTTATAACTGCGGTGACTTTTTCTTTGTTCGATGGCACTTTTCACGGAAATATCGTCCAACTGTACCATGAAGGGGTCCGGCAGGTCGATCGGGTCCCCGTCATAGGGCATTTCGAGCGGTGGCTGTTTTTTCCCTTCCGCCTGGTCTGATTTCGACATGTTCTTGTAGAGTGTCGCTTCGATGAACCGTTTTCCTGCATCTTTTGACATCGGTGTCGCCTCCTATTTATTTCAATCTGTTTTTTACGGGTCGGAATCTGTCATGGAGAATCTCCACGGCGAACATGACCTTGACGACCGGAACGCCCTGATCCAAAGGATAGATGTAGTAGGTCTGGGTGTCGGTCGAGAAGGAAAGGCAATCGCCTTTGCCGTTGTGGTCGAAATCGACGTGAAGGGTGTATTGGCTTTTGGATTCCTTGAAGACAATCTCCGGAAGGTCGCCTCTGTGATAGGTAAGGGCGAGCCCGTTCTCATCGTGGGTGAACCGGGCACGACCGGCGTCGATGAACCCTTCCGCGGAGGGCAGCAAATCCAATAGCGCTTCGGTCTCGACATGGTAGGTGGCGGACTCGATGGCCCGGCGCACTTCTTCTTTCTGCCAGTCGAACCAGTGTGGAATATGGGAAAACCGGGTCTTTTCGTGTCCGGCTTCGAGTGAACCGTCTTCCAGCATGCGGTGAGTGAGGCCGCACGCTTCGCAGCGTAAAGTGACGCCTTTTGAAGTCATCGATGACTCCGATTCGCAAGCGGGGCAGCGGTAGAGGACACGGTGCAGTCCTTCGGCGCGGTCCTTTTTCCTTATTTTGAGTCCGCGGTCCTTCTGCCACTGATAATCATCGTATGAAAACGCGTCCGTGATTCTTTTTTGGATGGCGGCGGCGTCCAAGGACTTGATCTCTTCGGCGGTGATGATTTGTCTCAGGGTCGCCTCGGTTCTGATGAAGCGCTTCTTTTTGTGCCAGTAAGGCATGGAGAGGTGATGGCCGTGTGCGATCAGGGTGACCACGGGCACTCCGGCCACTTTCGCGAGTTTGCCGAGATTGGCGGGAAGTTTGGAAGGGGTGCCGATCAGGGCGTGTTTGGCTTCGGGGTAAAGAATCATGGTGAGCTTGAGATTCCTGATCACATGGATGATGTGGCGGACAAGCAGGGTGTCGCTCACAAAGCGTCGTTTGCCAATGCCGCCGATCCAGCGCAGGAGGTGTTTGCGTTTGGAAAACGCATCGAGTGCGACGACATTCGAGGCGGATCTTGGGAAGACGGCCTTGGTCGCGGTCTTGTAATCCATGTATGAATTGTGGTTGGACAAAAGAAGGTAGGGATGGTCGAGGTCGTCCATGCCGATTTTTTCGAATCGGTGGCGCCGCAACAAGAGCGGGAGCAGCGATTGTGACCAGATGAAGAGCTTCATGAAAAATCTGGGTTTTGCCGGTTTCTCGCTCGCGGTGAAGGGGACGACGGGTTTTTCCGGGTTTTTGCTGTAGCGGTCTTTCATGAGGACCTCCTTCGTTCACAGGATTCGCTGTTTCAATTATGGTATGCACGGCGCTTGTCTGCGCCTAGGATGATTCAGTGCTGAAAAGCTCGATCTCGTAATCACAGACCGATTCGTAGAAAGGGGCCTCGTGCGAAACGAGGATGACGGTGCCTTGATAGTTGTCCAGTGCTTCCTTCAAGGCTTCTTTCGCTTCATTGTCCAGGTGGTTGGTCGGTTCGTCGAGGATGAGGACATTGCCTTTTTGGTGTCTGAGCAGGGCCATGCGCACCTTGGTGGTCTCGCCGCCGGAGAGGGTGTCGAGGCGGCGGTTGGCCATGGCGTAATCGATGCCGTGGTTCGCAAGGAGGTCCATGATGTCCTTGCGCGTGAAATGCGGATAGCGCGCGTGGACGATTTTGAAGGGGGTCATGGTTTCGGGAAGATTGCTTTCCTGTTCGAAATAGGCGATTTTCGCGGTATCGATCCATTCGAAGTCACCGTTTATTTTCTCGACCTCGCCGAGCACGGTTTTCAGGAATGTCGATTTCCCGATGCCGTTCTTGCCGGTGATGACGACTTTCTCCTGTCGCCTGATGACCAGGGAAAGGGGCTCGACGAGTGAGTCGACGTATCCGATCTCAAGGTCTTTTATCTTGAGGACATCGCGGCCGGTCGCTTTTTGAAGGGGAAAGAAGAAACGGTAGGTCCGGTCCTTGCGGGGCGGGGCGATCTTGTCGATCTTCTTGAGCATCCTGCGGCGGCTTTGTGCGCGTTTGCTTGTTTTGGCGCGGGTGAGGTTCTTCTGGATGAAATCTTCGGTCTTCTCGATGAACTTCACCTGCGATTTGTAGGCTTTTTCATGTTGGAGGCTTCTTAGTTCGCGTTCTTTCTCATAAAAAGCATAATCGCCCTTGTAGCGGGTGACGACACCGTTTTCAAGCGCGAAGACGGTCCGGGCGATGTCTTTTAAGAATCCTTCATGGTGCGAAACGACGATGAAGGCTTTTTCGTAGCTGTTCAAAAACTTTGTCAGCCATTCGATGTGTCGCACATCGAGAAAGTTCGTCGGTTCATCGAGCAACAGGACGTCGGCGTCTTCCAAAAGCAGTTTTCCGAGGATGATTTTCGCGCGCATCCCTTCCGAGAGGCGACCGATCGGTTCATCGAGCAGTGTCATTGGAAGTCCCAGGCCCGACATGATGCTTCCGACTTTCGATTTGATCGCGTAGAAATCGGCTTCGACAAGCGCCTCGCCGAGCCGGCTCGCCCGCATCAGGAGTTTCTCCTGTTTTTCAGGTGTTTCCTCCGCGACTTTCTCATAGAGGGATTCCATCGTTTTTTCCATGTCGAAAAGCGGTTGGTAGACAGCCTGAAGATAGTGACCGACAAGCTGGTCGCCATCGAGGGTGGCATATTGATCCAGATAGCCGATTTGTTTCTTGTTCTGCCAGCTGATGGTGCCGCTGTCGGGTTTCAGCTCCTGGTTGAGAAGTTTGAGTAGTGTGGTCTTGCCGCTGCCGTTCGGACCGACGAGGACGGTGTGCTCGCCTTCGAACAGGCGCATGGATGCTTTGTTGTATAACGCTTCGCCACCATAATCAAAGCGGATATCGTTCATTTCCAAGATGCTCATAGTATCACTTCTTCTTAATCTGATTGTCGCCTCAAGTCGTTTTCAGCGCAGATAAAAACCGCACGAAAGACGCGCGGCGGATGCGATCCTTCTTGTGTCTCAGGCTGATTTTCTTCTTGAGATTCTTGCATATGTCCATTTCAGGATGCGCCATAACGCGCTGGCGAGGTAGGGCAGGAGCAAAAGCACAAAGAAAAGCATGAGATAGATGAAGACGACTTCTTGGACGACGGAACTGATCATCGCTGCCTCCTGTGGCCCTTGGCCGGTTGAATCGCTTCCGGTAAGTTCTTTCTCGCTCATGTGCCGTTTCGCTTGTATTCTACCACACAATCTCGGAATAATGAATACCGGAATTAAAACTTGAAGACTGCGGGATGCGTCTCAGACAATCCCTTCTATGAAAAAGGACAACCGGTAAGGATTGTCCGTTGATGTCAGCGGCCCATCAGTTTGAGCAGTGTCAGAAGAATCACCGCACCGCTCAGGGCGATTAAAAACCCTTGGATGCTGAAAGTCCGGGTGGTTCCGTGTCCGAGCTCGCTCGCGATGAAGCCTCCGAGCAAGGAACCGGCGAGACCGATGATGATGTTCGAAACAATCCCCGTGCGGTGGGATGTCCTGGTGATGATACTCGCGATGAAGCCCACGAGCGCACCGAACAAAATCCAGAGCAACAATGGTATGAACGGCATCGTTTTCCTCCTTTTTACAAGGTATTCATGGTCATTATACCATGAATGCCGTTAACGGGGTCCGATTCTGTCTATGGATGGCGCCCGAACTATCTTCAGCCCTCGAGGTTCGGTGGCACGCGGTGCTTGGTGGCGGTCTCATAGGTGTGGGCCAAGGGCAGGATTCTATCTTCGGTGAAAGGAAGCCCGATAAACAGAAGGCTTTTGGGGTCCCTGTCTTTGAGGGGTTGGGCGGGGACCGAGACGCAGGGCAGTCCGCCGACCGGTGCGTAGCCGTTGATCTTGGGCGTGATGATCGCATCGAGACGGTGGTTGGTGAACTGTGTCTTGAAGGTCTCGACGGCGTCCATCATGAGACGGCGGTCTTCGAGATAGGTGCGGTCTTTGAGTCTGGCGTCGGTGGCCTGGGCCTGGTGGAAGTGTCTTTGTCCGTAGGGGAGGTTGCGTCTGGCGTCGGCACGGTTGTAGGCGGTCAGCGCCTCGAGGCTGGTGACGGGAAGCAGTCCGGTGAGCGATGACAAAAACCGGTTCATGTCCCGTTTGAACTCATAGACGAGCGTTCGCGTATTGTCGATCAGTTCATAGTCGATGTCCAGGGTGGTCGTCGTGACCCCTTTTTTCTCAAGGACTTTCCGTGCTTCTTCCAGGATGGCCTTCTCCGCTTCATCGTTGGGATGGTTCTTGAAATTGAGCAGTCCCACGCGCATGCTAGACACATCCTTGTCGGTCGACTGCAGGAAGTCACGTGATGCACGAGGCATCATGGCGGTCGCCACGTCTTCTTCGTCTTCTCCTTTGATGATGTCGAGCATCAGCGCCGCGTCCTTCACGGTCTTGCTCATGGGACCGGCGGTGTCTTGCAGACTGCTGATGGGGACGATGCCCGTCCTTGAGACCAGACCGAGGGTCGGCTTGATGGCGACGACACTGTTTTGTCGGGCGGGCGACATCAGGGAGCCATTGGTCTCGGTGCCGATGGTAATGGGTGCGAGATCCGCGGCCACGGCCACGGCGGACCCGGTACTCGATCCGAGCGGATCGATTTGTCTGTCGTAGGGATGGACGACCTGGCCGTGCAGGGAACCGAAGCCCGATGGCATCTTGCCCATCGACATGAAATAGGCGAACTCCGAGAGGTTGGCTTTGGCTAGAATGATGGCGCCGGCCGCTTTCAGCTTTCTGACGAGCGTCGCATCATAAGGCGCGTAGAAGTCTTTGAAAACGCGGGCGTTGCAGGTCGTGCGCATGGCGCCTTTGGTGAGAATGTTGTCTTTGAGAATCACCGGAATACCGTGAAGCAAAGAGCGCGGCCCTTTCAAGCTCCGTTCCATATCGAGGGCCCGGGCGGTGAAACGCGCCTCGTGGTTGATGTCGGCGAGACTGTTGAGACGTCCGTCAAGCGTTTCGATTCTTTTCATGTACGCGTCGATGAGGGCCACGGAAGTGGTTTTTCCTTCGCTCAGTTCGGCGGCGAGGGCGAGGACGGTCCTTTCTTTCATCAAAGCACCTGCTTTCTTTTTCATCATATTTTATGAGTTGTCAATATTTGGGTCAGGATTCAATACGGGTGGGATGCGGTGGTTCGTGGCGGTCTCATAGGCCTTGGCGAAAGGAAGGATGGAGGTCTCTTCGAAAGGAAGGCCGATGAACACAAGACTTTTCGGAAAGCGGTTGTCGAGCGGGCGCGCCGGAACAATCACCGAGGGCAGTCCGCCCACAGGTGGATAGCTTGTAATCTTGGTGGTCGCGATGGCATCGAGTCCGTGGGTCTTGAACAGCGTTTTGAAACGGTCGATGGCCTCGTTCATCCGGCGTTTCGCACTGAGGTATTCGGTTGATTTGAGGCGTGCGTCGGTGGCCTGGGCTTCGAGGAGGGTCTTTTGTCCGTAGGGGATGTTCTGCGAAGGATTTTCCAGGTTGAAGGCGATGATGTCGCTCAATGTCTCAACCGGGACGTGGCCTCTGATTGTCGTCAGAAAGCGGTTGAGATCCCGTTTGAATTCATAGCAAAGCGTCAGCATGTCGTCGATCATGTCGTCATTGAAGGTGACCGACTTGACGGAAGCGCCGCAATCTTCCATAATGGTTCTGAGCTCAGCGACGATGGCCCGGTCCACTGGGTCTTCTTCCTTATTTTCTAACCGGAGTAGCCCGATTCGTTTTCCTTTTACGGAATGGCTCGCCGCCTCGTGGTAGGAGGGGCGGTCCGCGGGAATCATATCGGTGGACGAATCCGCTTGATCATGACCGCGGATGATATCAAGGACAATGGCCGCATCGGATACCGTCTTCGCGATGGGACCGGCGATGTCCTGCATCAGGCTGATCGGGATGATGCCGTGGCGGGAGACCAGACCCATGGTCGGTTTGATCGATACCAGGTTGCATTGTCTGGATGGTAGCATCAAAGAGCCGTTGGTCTCAGTGCCGATGGCCACGGGCGCGAAGTCGGCGGCGACGGAGACCGCCGAACCGTTGCTGGAACCAAGCGGGTCGATGGCCGTGTCATAAGGATTCACAACAAATCCGTGAAGCGCACCGTAGGCCCAGGGCATCGTGTCCACCGCGGACATATAGGCAAATTCCGAAAGGTTCGCTTTGGCAAGGATGATGGCGCCGGCGGCTTTGAGTCTTTGCACCACCGTCGCTTCGTAGGGGGCGTGGAAATCCTTGAAGACACGGGCGTTACAGGTGGTACGCATGCCGTCTTTTGTGAGCAGGTTGTCCTTGATGATGATGGGGATGCCATGTAGAAGACTGCGCGGACCGGTGCGGGCACGCTCCCTGTCCAGCGCCGCGGCGATTTGAAGGCCCCCTGCGTTCAAGTCGGCAAGACTATTGAAGCGGCCATCATGGATCTCGATACGTTTCAAGTAACGACGCACGAGTGATTGCGAGGTCGTTTTCCTGTCGTTCAGTTCGTGATAGAGCGTCTCGATCGTCTTTTCTGTCATGAGGGTGTCCTTTCTGTTGCGTGGTCATCTAAAAGAGAAAAGCTTCCACTTTTCTCTTTTCTGCGTCATCTTGTTCAGTTATCCTTCTTTTTCCTGTCTTTTTTCCATTTCGTGTTGCCGTAATCATCCATATCGAAATCGTATTGGTCCCAGAAATCCTCTTCGTCCTCGAAAAAATCATCCGGATCCTTTTTCTTTGACGCGGAGCCTTCTGAACGGTTTCTTTGCGGTTTTGAATGTCTGGTTTCGCTGCGTTCGTAGCGCTTGCCTTGGTCGAACGGGTTTTTGCGTTTTTGTTCGTCCTTGCCGGTGTAGCGGGACATCTTGCGCTGATATTCGATGATGCCGGATATGACAATGACGACAATCAGGAGCGCCAAGAAAAAGAAAAGCACGAATATGTTCATCTTGTTCACCACACAATCATGGGATTTTTTTCCTATGCATACAATTATACGCCAAGTAAGACATAAATGAAAGAAAGAGACGATAAAGTTCTTTTCCAAGAGAAGGCGGTCGCCGGGAACCAAAAGTTTTTTTACTGAAACGGCGCGACGGTTATGTTCAAAGACGGTTTGTCGTGACAATTGATGGATATGGGTTTATAATAAGAATGCAGGAAGTCATTTTCCAACTGAGAGTTTTCATCACGGTGCGCATCGTGGATCTGAAATTTCTTTGTGGAAGGTGATTGTTATGACCGCAGCCGGAACCGCGCCTGATAGCCGGAACCGCCACGAACATGTTTCAAGGGTGTTCTTCGAGTTGTCAGAGAACAAGAAAAACAGAGAATCATCGCCTGTTAAAGAGAATGTTTTCTTTACGTGGGCACTTCGGATCGTCGGATTTTCTATCGGACTGCTTGTTCCATTTGTCGGAATCTGCGTCTATATCGTATGGCGTGATGACCGGCCACAGGATGCCAAATATCCCGGACTGGGGCTTTTGATAACCGGAACAGTCGTCTTATCGTTTCTTTCTTTCATCATCATCGAGACGGTCCTGTTCGACCAACCGCCGCTCATCCAGTGGGTCAGCGACATCATGCCCGAGTTCAAAAGCGACTACTTCATCTCGTTTCCGCTACCTTGATCGATGACGCCATCACTAGTTTGAAAGACACGGCAGGAACTCCGCCGTGTCTTTTTTTGTCTTTTTATCCGTTGTCAGGATTTGCTTGTGACAGAATAATCCGCGACGCGGTAACCGGCCTTCTCAATCATCGCAACAAGATGTTCGGCCAGCTCCCGGCTGTCTTCGAACTCGACACGTGCGGTGTGCTCGGCGATGTCGATCTCGACATCACTCGCACCGGCCCGTGTCAAGATGTATTCGAGCTTGTGGATGCAGGCATCGCTGTACATCCCCTTGATACTGACTTCCAAAAGATAAGTGGTCATTCTCATTCGCCTCCTATTTGTTTTCCAAGCACAATGATGATTGCTATGTTCATTATAACATAAGCACGATTGTAAATTCACCGGCGGCACCCTGAAAAAGTGTCGCTAATCGCTCATGAAGCCTTGTGATATGTTATGATTGAGATAAGTAAAGGAGGCGCCTTATGTTTGACAATAATCCGCACCATCATCCCCACCGAACCATCCGCAGGCAGACTTATGCGAAAAAAGGCATGGTTGCCACATCACAACCCCTCGCCACACAGGCGGGCCTCGATATCCTTAAAAAAGGCGGCAACGCCATCGATGCGGCCATCGCCACCGCCATCGCCCTGACGGTGGTCGAACCCACATCCAACGGTATCGGGGGCGACGCGTTCGCTCTCGTGTGGGTGAAAGACAAACTATACGGACTCAATGCGAGCGGCCCCGCTCCACAGAAACTGTCCAAAGCGGCCATCAAGGAAGCCGGTCTGAGCACCATCCCGACATTCGGCTTGGTCCCTATCACTGTCCCAGGCGCGCCATCCGCATGGTTCGCCCTTTCCAAGCGGTTCGGAAAACTTTCCTTTGAAGCGCTGTTCGAACCAGCCATACGCTATGCGGAAGAAGGCTATCCCGTCTCACCCGTCCTGGCCAAAAACTGGGCCAACGCCCACCGGGCATATCAGGTCCGTTTGAAAGGTGGAATCTATCAGGAATGGTTCGAAACCTTCAGCCTTGATGGCCGCGCCCCGAAAGCCGGGGAAATCTGGCGATCTAAAAATCATGCGCAGACCTTGAAAAACCTCGCCGAAACCAACTGTGAGAGTTTCTACCGGGGAGCGCTTGCCGAGAAAATTGATGATTTCTTCAAAAGGAATGACGGTTTTTTACGCAAGCGTGACCTCGAAAGCTACGCACCTCGGTGGGTGAATCCCATCAGTATCAACTACCGCGGCTATGACGTCCATGAGATTCCACCGAACGGACAGGGTCTGATCGCGCTTCAGGCTTTGAAAATCGCCGAAGGGTTCGCTTTTGACTCACCGGAAAAAAGCAGTGACCTTCATCGTCAGATCGAATCGATGAAACTCGCTTTCAGCGACGGACTCGCCTACATCACCGACCCCGACCACATGAAAAAAACAACCACCGGCTTGCTCGATAGGGCCTATGTCGACAAAAGGAGGCGCACCATCGGTGACAGGGCGATGACGCCGGCGCCTGGAAAACCTGAGGAGGGCGGTACCGTCTATCTTGCCACCGTGGATGCGGATGGCAACATGGTCTCTTTCATCCAGAGCAACTACATGGGATTCGGTTCCGGCATCGTGATTCCCGGTACCGGCATCGCCATGCAGAATCGCGGTCATAATTTCACCCTCGAAGAGGGACACGACAATATGCTGAAACCAGGGAAAAGACCCTATCATACCATCATTCCTGGGTTCTTGAGCAAGGACGGCACGGCCATCGGGCCTTTCGGGGTCATGGGTGGCTTCATGCAGCCGCAGGGGCATATGCAGGTGATTGTGAACAGCATCGATTACGGCATGAACCCCCAGGCCGCACTGGACGCACCACGCTGGCAGTGGCGCGAAGGACGCAAAATCGATGTCGAAAGGACCATGCCCCACCATCTCATCGATGCGCTCATCCGCCGGGGTCACCAAGTCAGCATCGCTGCCGACGACACGCTGTTCGGCCGGGGCCAGATTATCTGGCGCAACCCCCAAACCGGCGTCTATGTCGGCGGCACCGAGACCCGCACGGACGGCGCCATCGGGATTCTTTAGACAAAAAAACGCAAAAAAAAGACCGCAGTCAACGACTGCGGTTTTATAGGTTTTATCTGGAGCTAACGGGGCTCGAACCCGTGACCTCTAGCATGCCATGCTAGCGCTCTCCCAGCTGAGCTATAGCCCCTACAGATAAAGATTTTACACGAAATCCCCTGACAATGCAATGGTTTTTTCAAAAGAATTTCCCGCTTCTTTTCGTGGGCCAAAGCGGATGGAAATCCTAGCCGCAGCTACCGGTCTTTCATGATTTTTTTCAGATGGTCACTTATCTCGCGGTATGTCTTTTCATAATCCCCAGCCAGCGTGATAACGCGTTTGGCGACCGGCAGATCCGCGAGGACCGAGAGCTCTGTTTGCTGCTCGTCGGTGAAATAGCGTAAGGCGCCTTCTTGGCCGCGATAGCCTTTTTGCGCACTCAGCGGCATGGCAGCGATCTCATCCATCACCATTTCGAACCAGTCTTTGAAACCACCGGTCTTTTCCGCGGTCCTTTTCGCGGCGGTTTCCAGAATGGTGGTTTTCGGATTTTCCTGTCTGATATAAAGGATGAGCGGATCCAAAGGGCGTAACGATTCGATCAGATCGTGAAAATAACGCCTGATGGCGTTTTGGTCGAGATCGTATCTGAGCAGGAGCGCATCGATGTGATTCTGAAAGAAGGCGCCGCCATAGATGAATACGGTGTTTTCGTCATCCGTCGCGGCGAAGGCGCGCCAATGCGCGAGATAGGTTTCCTTTATCGCATCCGGGCTCTTCAGGCGGCTCACTTCGTGCGCGGCGAAATCCTTGTAGAACGAATCCGACAGCGAAGGCCTTCTGACTTTTGTATAGGCGATCACGTGGTTGTCACCCTGTTTCATCGTATTGGCGAGAATCGCTTCTTTGATTTCATCATAGTGTTCGAGATGACGCTTGAAGGTCGGCGCATCCATAAGGGCGCAATACCCAAGGTCGAACGGATTCAGTTCGCCTTCGTTGAACTGTCTGACGGATAGACCGCTTCTTTTGAGCGTGTCGGCGATTCTTTTGGCATAGGTTGTCTTCCCGCTTCCGGGAAGACCCTCGAGCAATAAAAGTCTGTGCCGCATCTTATCATTCCTTTTTATCGGGGTCCGGGCTATCGTGTCACACGCTGGTGAGACCGTCGAAGGCACGCATCATATAAGCGACGAGCAGAACGGGGATGAAGATGCTTATGACGATGATGGAGATTTCAACAAGGCCCACAGTGCCGGCCGGTTCGGTCTCGGATCGTGCTTCAATCAGCGCGTTTTTCTCGGGGATGCGCAATACCCTGTGCATCATGAGTACAAATCCATAAGTGAATGCGGCGCCGAAGACGCCGTCGGAGAGATAATGATGGCCATAGGCGACCCTCGAGACGATCATCAAAATCCCGATCACCAGTGTCATGACGACACCGACGCCCCATTTGAGCATCTTCTGCCATAGTTTCGGGGCGTAGCCGAAAGCGAAGTAGAACGAACAAAGCACGAACGCCATGGCCACATGCCCGCTCGGAAAACTCATGTCGAGCTGTCCCCAGTGGTCGCTCGCGATGTGGAAGGGCCGGTAGAAGATCGCCTCACTGAGATAACTGTGCGGACGGGGTCGGGCGAAAAGCGCTTTGAGAAAGATGCTGTTGAAAAGGCCGGCACCGAGCAAGGGGGCCGTGATCAGCAAGAGGGCATGATTGCGGTAGAGTCTGAATCTTTCGAAAAAGGGCCTCGGGGAAAGGGACATGATGAACAGCGGGAAGCCGATCATGAGGGTCGTTGTGAAGATGATCGCATTCATGGGGTAATAGAGGAAGGCGAAGTACCGGTTGTCCGGTCCGGTGAACGTCCCGCTTTCAGTATAAAACAGGTAAAGGGCCCGGATATCGATATCCGTGACCCAAAAAAGCATGAGAAAAAACATGAGTGACAAAACAAGAATCTTGTTGAAAAGACCGATCTCAACGAAACGTGTTTTCATGAATCACACTCCTTGGGAAAGTTCTCCGGTCGGCTTTAGATGTCGACACCGAAAAGTTGGCCGAGGACGAGACCGAGCAGGAATGAAAAGGCCGCGATTGAAAGGCTGATCACAGCCATCTGGGTGAAACGTTTTTTGAAAGAGAGCTTGAGGGTGACACTGAGATAGTAGTTGAAGACGAAGATGATCGTCAGTGAGATGGCGAGTGTTGTCGCCAGCGCGGTGAAACGGTTGTCCATAAGCAGATAAGGCATGATCAGCATCATCACGACGATGATGTAGGCGCTGCCGGTGTAGATGCTTGATTTGAGCGCGTCCTTGCGTCCGGTCGCGTGGGTGGACAGGTATTCGCTCGCGGCCATGGACAAGGAGGCGGCGATGCCCGTGATCAGTCCCGACAGTGAGATGATCTCCGTACTCACGATCGCGAGGGTGAGCCCCGCCAGGGCGCCGGTCAGTTCGACGAGGGCGTCGTTCAATCCGAGCACGATGGAGCGGATATATCGCAGCCGCTCCTCATCGATGGTGTCGATGATTTCTTGGGCATGGGTCTCTTCCTCACGGACCATCTCGCCGATCTGCGGAATGGTTTCCGACAAACTGGCATAGAAGGCTTTTTCCTTGGTTTCTTTCTTTTCCATCAGTCTGAGAACGAAGGTATAACCTAGAACGATGCTCATCACAAGGAAGAAAAACGCCTTGTATCGCCTTGGTTTCGGTGCCTCGCCGGTGTGCGCCTGCCAGTTCTCTGCATGTTTTTTCTCCTGCTGTGCGATGGTGTTCATCACGCGTTTGTTGCGGGGTTCGTTCATGCGTTTTGACATTTTCTTGTAGATCAGGTAGAGCGTCATTTCCTCGCGTTGCATGTTGCGCATCATCTTTTTTTGTTTTTCCGTGAAGTTGGCCATGGCTCCCCCTTTTTATCGCATATCAAATTTTTTTTGGTCTCAACCCGTGCATTTCGGGCGGGGTGAAACAGTTTTCAGATTGTACGGACATTCTTGCGCACATGTTCCTTCGTCGGCTGCAGCGTGAGGACGAGAAAGAATGCGAAAACGCTCCAGTTGACGATGGCATCCGAATTTGATGATATCAGGCCGGTTTCATTAAGAATACGCGAAAGCACAGGTAAAAACGATAGCAGCACCAGCCTTCGGTCATAGCCCGCGTCAGCCAGTCGGCGGGTCAGTAGCGCATAGACCGGGAAGATCGACACCACCAGGAACACCGACAGCCATACAAGCATGAACTGAACGGTCAAAAGTGAAGGAAAAACAAGGACGAGCGCGAATGAGAAGATGATAATCACGGCCATGTGAAGATAGGCCCACCAATACTCGCGCCGGGAAGAAAAACCCCGGAAGTGCAAATAGCGCCTGAACATCATCTTGAACGCCGAAAATTTCTGCGCATCGCTGCGGCCGTCTTTTTCTTCCAGAAAAAACGGTTGATGCGTTTTCTTTATTTCAGATTCATTGCGTGTTTTTTCCACAATCCGACTCCTTGTTTTGTCTTATACCTTAAGATTACAATACATACGCGGGCAAGTCAATTGTGAAATACATGAAAAAGACCGCTTTGAGCGGTCTTTCACAGTCAGTGGAGAATCTCTTCGAGCAGGTCGTCGGCTGATTTTCCGTCTTTCAGATACTTGGTGATCTCGTAGGCGAACTCGTAGATGGCGCCCGCGCCTCTTGCGGTGATGACATTGCCGTCCCGGATGGCTTTTTCTTCGGGATGGTAGTTGCCTTTCGGTGCGTCTTTGTCACTGCCGGTGAAGGCGGTGTAGTCCTTGCCGTCAAGAATACCGGCCCGGCCCAAGAATCTCGGCCCGGCGCAGATGGCGGCGAGAAGCTTGCCTTGTTCGTCGAACCGTCTGACAAGGTCCTGGATCATGGTGTCCTTGTCGATTGTCTCCTTGACGTAAGGACCGCCCGGAATGACAACAAAATCGAAATTCTCTAAGGTGATGTTTTCCATGAAGGCATCCGCCTTGACCGTGAGTCCATAGGATGTGAGGATATGCAGGTTCTCTTCATAGGTGAGCGTCACCACATCCAACCCGGCGCGACGCAATAGCGCCCGGGTACCCAACGCTTCGACATCCTCGACATTGTGGCTCAACACAAGTAGACCTTTCAAAGCAATCATCCTTTCGTATCTTTATATTTCAATTATACTAAAGAACCGGAATGATTTTAAGCATATGGCAATATCTTTTACTTGTCAGCTGATGACCTCTTTTCCTGTACTAATATTTAATGCACCTTATCGAAGCGTGTATTTACAAAAGACCCTTTAACCGCTATAATAACGTTGAGGTGATTTTGTGCCGACAATCAAGGATGTTGCAAAGAGATCCAATGTCAGTGTCGCAACGGTATCACGCGTGCTCAACAACTCCGGTTATGTCAATACGGAAACCAGGAAATTCGTTGAACGCGCCATCGTGGAACTGGGCTACATTCCCAATGAACTCGCGCGGTCGCTTTACCGCAAGCAATCAAAAATCATCGGAATGATTGTCCCCCATCTATCTACCTACTTCTTCTCGGGTCTCATTGAGAGAATCGAGGAGTTTTTTGCCGAGAAGGATTACAAGCTGATGATTTTCAATGCGCGTGAGGACCTGAGCCGCGAGGAGAAAATGCTTCAGGTTTTCAACCAGTATAACCTCAACGGCTTCATCCTCGTGACGCATGTGCCGCATCTGGAAAATTACCTCAAACTCAACAAACCGATGATTGCCATCGACCACAGGAACATCGAACACATCCCGACCATCTCCAGCGATAATGTCGAAGGCGGTAAAATCGCCGCCAAGCACCTTATCGAAAACGGCTGTAGAGAGATTCTCCATATCCGGGGCCCCTCGGTCCTGCTCACGGTCCAGGACCGTACCGAAGGCTTCGAATCGGTTTTGAATCAGCACGGTCTCGACCATGTCATGCTCGATCTTGATTTCCGGCGACCCGATATGACGATGATAAAGGATTTCATAAAGGAACACCCCGAAGCCGATGCGATCTTCTGTGACAGCGACACCATCGCCATCACGACCATCCGCGCTTTGCACCTGCTCGGTAGGAAGGTGCCAGACGATGTGCAGGTCCTAGGTTTCGACAATGTCGAAATCGGTGAACTGATCACCCCTTCTTTGTCCACCATCGAACAATCGATCGAGATGCTCGCGAAAACCGCTTATGAGAAACTGCTCGGCATCATCGAAGGTGACGGGCCCGGCAAAAACCATACCATAACGCCGGTGAGGCTGATCCAAAGGGAATCAACCAAGAAGAAATAAACCGGCGATCCAATTCGATCAAAACCCTCCCAACCGGACACTACAGTGCCGATTCAGAGAGGGTTTTTCTTATTGAAAACAAGGGAAATCATGGGAAATAAGAAACCGATACCACACAATCCCATGCCGAAAGTAAAGGGCTTTCATGCTATAATATCGTTGTTAAAATCCTATATTTATCCATGGAGGTAAAGCTATGAAGAAATTTTTGAAACGTCTCGCGATCATCACGCTTGGGCTGTTCACGCTATCGATCATGAACATCACCACACTGCATGCGAGCGAAACTACCACTCTCGTTGTCAACTACTACCGTTTCGACGGCGATTATGATGATTGGAGTCTCTGGCTCTGGCAGAACGAACCGAACGCCGGTGGTGGTCAGCAGATACGCTTCAACGGCACACACGAATCCGGCGCGGCACAACTGACTTATGAACTTGACGGCACTCACCTGGAAGGTTCGACCAAGGTCGGTGTGATCGTCAGGACTGATGGCTGGCTCAAAGACGTCAGCATGGATCTTTTCATCGACCTTTCAAACCCTGACAGTAACGGCGTTGTCGAAGTCTTTTTGGTCACCGAGGACCCAAAGGTCTACTATGCCGATGACGACCTTGACTTAAGCGACAGGGTCCAGCGGGCGGACTTCAATGATGTTGACGAACTCGGTTTCAAGGCGACCACGCCCAATCTCAGCGAGACACAGGTCAGCGTCTATGAAAACGACGCACCACTCACCATCTCCGATTTCGATGTGGACGGTTTCAATTACACTGTAAGGTTTGACCGGGCCATCGATCTCACTAAGGAATACGTTCTCGAAGTTGACTTCGGCGACGATCGCGGCGCGCTTATCTACGATATCGGCTTTCGGGGCATCTATGACAGCGAAGCCTTCAACGACGCCTATGCCTATGACGGCGGACTGGGCGTCATCTATGATGAATCCGAATCCACCTTCAAGCTGTGGGCGCCGATTTCAAGCGCGGTTTCCCTGAATCTATACGAGACCGGCCACAGTACCGGCACGAGCGCGTTCACAGGCGCACCTGGCGTCGATGAGCCTTTTTCAACCCATGAACTTTCCTACGTTGACAAAGGCGTCTGGGAAGTGACTGTCTCCGGTGACATGCACGGTGTCTACTATACCTTCGATGTCACAAACGGCGAGATCACCCATGAAGTGGTCGACCCTTACACCCGCTCGACCGGTGTAAACGGAAAAAGAGGTATGGTTGTCGATTTCGACCGCCTCAACCCGGCGAACTGGCAATACGGATTCAGGCCGAACACCATCACCCATTTCACCGACGCCATTGTCTATGAGGCCCATATCAGGGACTACACCAGCCACGAAACCTGGAACGGCACCGAAGAGTGGCGCGGCAAATATCTGGGCTTCTCGGAATCCGGCACGACTTATCAGAGCGTGAAGACCGGTTTCGACCACTTCACCGACCTTGGAGTGACGCATGTGCAGCTTCTGCCGGTCCATGATATCGGCATGGCAATCGATGAGACGAAAATAGAAGACGAGGATTACCGGGACCGGATGGACACCATCTTCAACTGGGGTTACATGACCCTGCATTTCAACACGCTTGAGGGCTCTTACGCAACCGACCCCTTCGACGGTGAGGTCCGTATCAGAGAATTCAAACAGATGGTTCAGAACTTCCATGACAACGATATCCGTATCATCCTCGATGTCGTCTACAACCATACCGCGACCAGCGGCGACTCCAATTTTGAAAAAATCGTGCCCGGCTACTATTTCCGTTTCGATGAGGACGGTCAGTTCTCAAACGGATCGGGGACCGGTAACGAAACCGCCTCCGAACACCAGATGATGCGCAAATTCATGGTCGATTCCCTCCGCTTCTGGACGGAGGAATACAACATCAGCGGTTACCGTTTCGACCTTATGCGACTTCATGATGTGAAGACCATGCAGGAAATCAAAACGATGCTCCATGAGATTGACGACACCCTCCTCATCTACGGCGAGCCATGGGATGCGGGCGGAAGCCAGCTTGATCCCGCCGAAGCCGCGGATGGTACCAACATGGACCGCATGCCCGGTATCGGCGCCTTCAACGACGGCATCCGCGACGGGGTCAAGGGCTCCGTTTTCAACGCCTCCGATCCGGGATGGGTCCAGGGCCTTTCAACCATGCGCAACAATGTCCGCCAGGGCATCGTCGGTGGCATCGCCCACCCCGACATCCCCTCGGGACTCTCCTGGACGACAGAACCTTACCAGTCAATCAGTTATGTCACCGCCCACGACAACAACACACTCCATGACAAGCTGATGCTGTCGACAGAGGATGTCACCTTCGATCAGATCAAGGCCATGCAGAATCAGTCAAACGCGATTGTACTCACCGCCCAGGGCGTCCCGTTCCTGCACGGTGGCGTCGAGATGATGCGCACCAAACCCTGCGTCGTCATCGACGGACAACCGCAGGGCGAATGCGACAGCGGACTACGCTACGACCACAACTCCTACCGCAGCCCAGACGCGACCAACCAGATCGACTGGAACTGGAAAGTCGACCACCAGGACGTGTTCGATTACCACAAGGGGCTCATCGAACTCAGACGCCACACCGATATTTTCAACATGCGCACCGCTGAAGAAATCCGGGAACACCTCTACTTCCTGCCCACCAGTAACAACTTCATCGCCTATATGGTCAGCCATCCCGACTCCGCATGGGAAAACACCATCGTCGCACACAACAACGCCAATGCGAATCAGTATCTGGACCTTTACGGTCTGGAGTGGAATCTCGTCGTCAACAAAGACCAGGCCGGCCTTGAGACCATCGAGGTCGTCTCCGGTAACTCGCTGACCGTAAGACCCAACGAGACCGTTGTGCTTTATCGCTTGGCGCGCGGCGCCGAATGGCCAGAAGCGCGCAGCGAGATCCGCAGAGTGGTCCGCCACAACGAAAACGATTCGGGTGAAATCATCATCGAACTCGGCGATGGCCGCAAGGCCAATGTCGGCACACTCGCAACCGATACCGAGAATCCCGATATCACCCTGCGCTACCACGAAGGCTTCATCCAGTGGCGTTATGCAGGCAGCGACACCTGGAGCGACCTTATCGCCTATGATGCACTCGAATTCGAAAGCCCGGACGACGGCATGGGTATGTTTGCGATCGTGCTAGTCACTGGCACCGCTGTCGTGGTTACCACGGCGGCCGGCATGACAGTATTCTACTTCACAAGAAAACGTCAGTAAGCCAAAAATAAAAGCCCTTGGCCGTTTGGCCAGGGGCTATACATGAAATGGGGTTTCAACATGGATTTCGACAGCTTCCATCACGAACCGAAATCGAACCAGGCCTATCTTTATAATGCCGATACCGTTCACATCAGACTCAAGGTCAAAAAAGGCATCGCCAGGGATGTCCGCCTGATCTATGGCGACCCATTCCTCTATGAGAAGGACAAGGAAGGGGACCGTCACGCATGGAAACCTTTCGCCGACGGTGAACCGATGATCAATGACTATGACACCGAGCACCACAATTTCTTCTTCAAAAGCGTCAAACCCGCCTATAGACGGATGAAGTACGCGTTTTTGATTGAGAAACGCTATCTTTTCGGCGCAAGAGAGGTCATCGACCTGGACGCCAACCCATCATTGCGGCACAATCTTTTCAATTACTTCAACTTCCCCTTCTTGAACAAAGAAGATTTGTTCTCACCGCCTGAATGGGTCAAAAATCAGGTCTGGTACAGTGTGTTTCCCGAACGTTTCGCCAACGGTGATGCGTCCTTGAACACACCGGGGACAAAACCATGGGCGAGTGTCGACACCTACTCGAACGACGATCTGTTCGGCGGCGATCTGAAAGGCTTGACCGACAAGTTGGATTATATCGCGGACATGGGATTCACAGGACTTTATCTCACCCCGATATTCCATGCCATGTCCACGCACAAATACGACACCATCGATTATCACATGATCGACCCCGCCTTCGGTGACAACGCCGCTTTTCGGGACCTCGTCGAGAAGGCGCACGAAAAGGGCATCAAGATTATGCTCGATGCCGTTTTCAACCACACGGGCCTCTACCATCCTTATTTCCTCGATGTAATCAAGAAAGGCCACAAGAGCAAGTATTACGACTGTTTCCACATCATTGACGACAACAAGCCGGTTTTCCCGCTTTCATATGACAGTCTCATGACCAAAGACAGGAAATTCCTTCGCCAGCAGTTCAAAGGACCAAAAGACATCAATTACCGGACATTCGCCTTCACGCCGTTCATGCCGAAGATAAACACCATGAATCCAATCATGAAACACTACCTGCTCGATGTGGGCCGTCACTGGATTGAAAAATACGACATCGACGGCTGGCGCCTCGATGTCAGCAACGAGATTCCCCATCGTTTCTGGCGGGAATTCAGACGGTCCGTCAAGGATGCCAAACCGGACGCCTATATCGTCGGTGAGAACTGGGACAACTCGAACCCATGGTTGGAAGGCGACCAGTACGATGCCGTCATGAACTATGAGATCTTGTTTCCGATCTGGCAGTTTTTCGGAACCAAGGAAGACTTTCCGAGCTATAATGCCACCGAGTTCATCCACCGCATCAACAAGGTACTCACCGATTATCCTAAAAATGTCTCACAGGCGATGTACAACCTCGTTGATTCACACGATACCGCCCGCATCAAAACCATCTGCGGAGAAGATGAGCGAAGAGTCCGCCTTGCCTATCTCTTCCTCTTCACCTATCCCGGCTCGCCAAGCATCTTCTATGGCGGTGAAATCGGGGTGAGCGGCGGACACGATCCTGAGAACCGGGCCTGTATGCCTTGGAGTGAAGCATTGCACAAAAGCCCGCTCAAAGATTTCCTCAAAAGACTTATCAACCTGAGAAAGACCGAGGCCGATCTTCGAACGGTCGACTTCGGATGGCACACGCAACGTGATTCTCAGGTGCTCATGTATGAAAAAGGTGACCTCCTCGTGGTCATGAACAACCAGGACAATCCTGCCGATGTGACTCTCCCTGAAGATAAGAGAAACAAAACCATCGAAGATCTCCTCCTGAATCGTCATTTCAACGTGGATGAGACATTACGTCTTTCCCCTTTCGAAGCCATGATCATCAAATAAGAAAAGTTCCCGGCTCATTCGAGCCGGGAACTTTTTTTCATGCACAATCAGCCTTTGTTCGCACCAGCTGTGATGCCCTCGATGAGGTATTTTTGGAAACTCACATAGAGGATCGTGATCGGGATGGCCACGAGAAGGGCGCTTGCGGCGAATGCCGGATAGTTGATGCGGGTCGGGTCGTCGATAAAGGCGAAGATTCCGACCGCGAGGGTCCACCGCTCCTCGCTTCTGATGACGAAGCTTGGCAGGATGTAGTCCATCCACGGGGCCATGAACTGCGTAACCGCGACAAAGCCGATAATCGGCAATGAAAGCGGCAAGATGATTTTGGTGAAGATTGTCAGTTTGCTTGCGCCGTCCATCCGAGCGGATTCATCGAGCTCCTTGGGGATACTTGAAAGATACCCTTTGATCAGCCAGACATTGAAGGGAATCGCGCCGGCGGTATAGACCACAACAAGGGCGAGCGGCTGATCGAGCAGACCGAATGTCTGAAGCAGTGTGAATAGTGCGATGAGTCCCAGGAAGCTCGGAAACATCTGAAGCACCAGAATCATCAGCAATCCGGTCTTCTTGCCTCTGAACTTGTAGCGCGAGAAGACATAGGCGGTACCGGTGATGAACAGAACCGCGAACACCATGGTGAAGAAGGCGATCTGAAGGGTGTTCCAGTACCAGGCGGTAAAGTTTGTCGTTATCTCCTGGCCACCATATTCACCGACCCCGGAAAGCAGGAAGCGGAAGTTGTCGAGTGTCGGATTCTCGGGCCATATTGTCGAGGGCAGGCCCGCAAAAGGGCTGAGACTCGCGCCGACAACATAGACAATCGGCACAAGCACGATGATGCCGAGCAGAACCAGTTCGGTGTAGATGACCATGGTTCCGAGGATATTTCTCGGATTGAACGCGAACGCAAGTGAATCGGTGCTGATATTGCGTTTTGACTCGCGCAGTTTGAGATAATAATAGAAACCGAAACCTGGCAGTAGGCCCATCAGTCCGGGAATGATGCCCTGATAACCCTTGCGATCGGCAACGGAGACGACCAATGACTGGTGGGTGAAAAGGAACACGAGCAGCGAAGGGATGATGAAATAGCGGTTGGCGCCAGTGGAGAACACATAGAGAACCGGAAGGATGACAAATGCCGTAAGCAAGGCAAGCTGGAGGTAGACAAAGGTCGAAGTAAGAATATACCGCGGATTGAGGACGGACGTCGCACGCTGGTGGTCGTCAATGCGTTTCAGGTAATGATAAAGTCCGTAGCCGGGGAGGAAACCGAATAAAAACGGCCGGGGGCCACGGTGGTGGTTCAGGCCCGCCAGGGCTAAGACGAGTGCCTGGTGTGTGAATAGAAACACCAGTTGAATCAAAATGAGAAATGCGAAAAAGTAAGTGCCGGTCCCCGGAGTGACGCCTTCAGCGATCAGGATGATTGACGGTGAGAGGACGGCAATCACCACCAGGCCATAGTGCAGATTGCGCCACATGATGTCCAGGAAATTCCTGATTTTCATGATTTCCTCGATCGCGCCTTCTTTAAGCTCTGGTGGAGTGGTCTGTCTCAAGTAATAAAGCAACCCGATTCCGGGCACAAGCCCGACGAGCATCGGCCTAATGCCACTATAACCTTTCAGGGTGGCCAGACGCACGGTGAGCGACTGATGCGCCATGAAGAAAGCAACAAGGATTGCAATGACAAGTGCGATTAGATAGGTCATATCACATATCCTCCTTGAAGGCACGGGTTCTTGTGAAGTTCCATGCGGAGATGGTTCCGATGATGAGGAAAATCAGAATTGAGAACACGCTCGCCATCGAATACCAGCGGATATTCTGATCGGTCGTCAGTTTGTAGATCCACGAGATGAGGATGTCGGTATGACCGGCGTAAGCGGTCGAGAAGCTGCCGCCGGGGCCACCGCCGGTGATGAAGTAGATGACGCCGAAGTTATTGAAGTTCATCGCGAATGTCATGATCAGAAGCGGACTGGTGGCCACAAGGACAAGTGGCATCGTGATGAACCTGAATTGCTGGAAGCCGGTCGCACCGTCGATGGCGGCCGCTTCATAGAGTGATTTGTTGATGCTGGTCATGACACCGCTCATCAGGGCCATGAAGAAGGGGAATCCAAGCCAGATGTTCAAGATGATCAAAAACGAACGGACGAACCAGGGATTGGCCTCATTGGTGATCCACTGGATATTCTCGTTTCCGAAATAGGTCAGTCTGCTGAGACCGGTTCCGGCTTCCGAGAAAGTACGACCGAGCATGCCGAAGCGGTGCAGAAGGTCATAGACGAACGTATCATTCAAGACACTATTGATATAACCCCTGTCCGAGAACATGACCCTGAATATCATCTGCGAGATCAGTGCCGGAATCGCCCAAGGAAGAATCAGCAGGCCGCGCCATGCCTTTCTGAAAACGACACGGTTGTTGTTGAGGATGACGGCCTGGATAAAGCCGCCGAAGAAACAGGTGAAGGTGGCGAAGACAGCCCAGATGACCGTCCAGCTGAATACCCTGAAGAACATGGTCCCAAACGGCATGCCGCCGTCACGGCTCAGCGTGAAGATGGCCTTGAAGTTATCGAGTCCGACCCAACTGATCAACTGACCCGGCGGGATGTTCTCTGCGGTGTAGTTGGTGAACGCCACGAACATACCGAACAAAATCGGCATGATGGCGATGAAGGTGATCAGGAACAAGGCAGGCATGAGTACGATATATTCGAAGGACCCTTCATAGACCTGCTTGAAATAGGTTCTTTGTGACGGGACTTTCCTTGTCTTCCTGATTTCAAGCGCCGTCTTGTAGGCATCACGGATATTCCAAAGCCAGATGACAATGAAATAAAGAAGCAACAGCGTGGAGATGATTCCTCTGAGCATCAGCTGTGTCGAATGGTGCCCCGCAATCTCCACGGACCGGGCTTCATAGTTCTCTGTCGGACTGGAAGGCAGGAAGAATCCGAATGAGGTGTGGGCGTGCACGGTCCGCTGTGGTGATTCGCCGAGCGTGATCAGGCCCCACAGACCCCTGATGAAAAAGCCGCGGTTGTTGTAATAGACACTGTCGAACTGATCATTGAAATACTCGAAGCGATCCGGTTCATAGGAAAAATAAAGCTTCACCAGAAACAGATTGTAGTCATCGTTAGAATATCGGTCGCGGCCGGTTGAAAGGCCGAGCTGAAGTGAGCGTTCAAACGCGTGCATATCATCAATGTCGAGCAGGAGGTCTCGGTAATAGTTGTTGAGCGCACGAGAGTAATAGTTGTTGAAATAACGTCTTCTTTGTTGCTCGAAGATCCGTTCATAATGTTCTTCACGGAGCGCTTCCATGTGTTCATCGAAGACCGTTTCCTCGGCCTCATTGCGAAGCGAACCGTAGTTGTCATCGATGTAGGCAGTTAGCAGAGCCTCAAAATCTTCATCGTCTTCAGCATGGCCGGCATCGATAAGCGTCTGTGTGGCAAGGGACTCGATGACCGTCTCGATCCGTTCGGTGATGGTGAGGTCACGGTTGAAATCGTTTCTGACAAATTCCCTGTAGGCACGCTCGGCAAGCGTTTCGATTGAAGCGAGCGCGTCCGCAGTCGCCTGATCCTCATAGGATTCAAGGTCGAGTTCGGTGTCAAGTTCCCTGAGACGGTTGCCGAGATAGTCATAAAGGTCGGCGGGGGTGAATTGCAGGTGCCTGCTTTCCGGCTGGAGGGTCGCACCGCTTTGGTCTGTGAAAACGAAAACGTCCTCATCGAAGATGAGACCGTTGATCGAGGCGGCATGATGAAGGAGACCGGTGTCGGTGTAGTCGCCTTGAAGGGCCGAATAATAATAGTAAAGGACGTAACCCTTGCTGGTCTCGTTTGTCATGGTGGAACCGGGAATCAGATTGAAAAGATCGAACTCCCTGTTGTAGTGGAAGTCGATTTCTATACGCTCAAAAGAGTCGTCCGATGGGTCCCTGACGACCGTTGGCGTGATTGTTTCGATGGCTATCAGCAGAGCGAAAAACACAAAAAAGAAAATGGCTTTTGCCCACTGGCGGTTCAAAAGCTGCCCAAATCCCCAGATTAAGGAAGAGGCGAACGCTTTTGTCAAGGCGATGATTTTGTCAAGCTTAGTCATAATCTGGTTCTTCCTCTCTTTTCAAGAGAAGAAAAGGCCACGAAAGATTCTCATGGCCTTTCACACTCTTGTGGAAAATGTGTCAGGGATTATCTGGCGCCGTCAAAACCTGCTTGTGCTTCTTCAGCAGCTTCCTTCGGTGTTCTGGTACCATTCCATACCTGGCCGTACATTGCGCCGGCGTTGTCCCAGAAGAAGCCCATTTCACGGATAATCGGCATCGGTTGTGAGTAGTTCAGCTGTTCACTGATTCCCTGGAGATATAAGTCACTGGCGATGGCTTCCAGCCCGGAAAGGTCTTCAAGGGCGGGCAGGCGGTTGGTGGTCGCATAAAGGATATCGAGACCTTCATCGCTCGTCATGAACTCAAGGAAACGGAACGCGGCGGCGGGTTGATTCGTTCCACTGTAGACCGCGGCCATCTGCACACCTGAGAACGTGACGGGTTGTTGACCGTCGATGGTCGGGATGCCGGTGACACCGAAATCGACTTCCGCATCGACATAGCGTGTGATGGACCAAGGTCCGTCGATGATATAAGGCAGTTTGCCTTGCTCGAACAGGCTGCGGTTTGATTCGCCGTCGAGGTCGCCGGAGCTATAGCCGTTGAGTGCGGGAACCAAGACGTCCTGCATATAGGTCAAAGCGGCGATCATCTCATCTGAATCAAGATTTGCCTCATCCGGGTTCTGGCCGTCCTCACCGAACAGTTGGAAACCGAAAGCGGTCGCAAGAAAGTGCATGTCATAGGCGTTACCGACATCCAAAGCGATCATGAGGTCACCATAGTCTTCTTCAAGGATAGTCTTATATTCTTCGAAATCGGCGATGATTTGTTCAAAAGAGGTGGCAGGTTCGGCGGAACCGGTCAGGTCCTCAAGAAGCGCTTTGTTGTAGAAAAGCGCAACTGATTCTCCAGAGAGCGGCGCACCGAACAAGGAACGTTCAGCACCAGGTGTGTCACAGTCGATGACACTGTTCTGGTCGAAATCATAGCACGCCGAAGCGGTCTCGGTCGCACTGAGAATCATACGTTCACGAAGGTCGTCAGCGAATGAACCGGAAATGTCATGGAGCAGGTTCGAATTCAGTGCCGCACCGATATGGTCATGCGGGAACACGACAACATCAGCGGCGGCGCTTGATCCCTGATAGAGCTCAAGGCGTTGGCGGACGTCGACGGAACCGACCTCCTCGAAACGCACACGGATACCGGGATTCGCGGCCTCAAAGGCTTCAATGAGCGCGTTGGCATATTCTTCGTTGTCAAGCCACACGGTGATGGTCACCGTTTCTTGCTGGTCTTGGTCGAAGAAGTATTCCTGACCCAACGCAGCATCATTCACACACTCTTCGGGCTCTTCTTCTCTGTTACAGGCGACAAGTGTCACCGAAAAGAGAAACAGGAGTGAGACGATTAACAGTTTTTTCATCTTATTGTCCTCCTCTGTTGCGGCGCAGGGCGACAAACGCACCTGCTAGGATGAGCGAGACACTTGAGATCGCACCGTAGATGACGGTCTGGACTCGGGCGTTTCCTCCGAGATGGGCTTCGGGGTCGCATGGGTCTTCAACCGTGATGGTGATGGTCTCTTCGGCGACATTGCCGAATGTGTCGATCGCTTCGATAACGATTTCATAGACACCGGCTTCTTTGGTGCTCAGATAGCCGAAGCCTTCTTTGACACGGACATCGTATAGCGGTCTTGATTCCTCACCGATAAGCTCGGTCGCGGTGAAGGTCGCGAGCGAATAAGAGTCACCGAGCAACAAGGATACGGACTGTGAACCCATGATGCGGATGGTCGGTGGCGTCGTATTGATGTCAATCTCGAAACTTGTGCGGGTCTCCTCATCTTCGGGGTCTGATTGGAAGGTGACCGTGTAAGGTGCGGCCGCTGAATTCAGGCTGTTTTCGGCATCGAACTGCAACATGAACTCGTCGACGGAAGCCACACCTTGGGTGAAGCTGATCGAATCGATAGCGACAGGGTTTCCATCCTTGTCTTCCAAGGTGAACCATGATGCGTCAAACAGAATTTCCTCGCCCTCGCGGACGGCGATGCCCTTGTTGAATTCGACAAGTGCGGATTGCGGATCGATCGCGGTCGCGTTTTCGATGCTCGCAGGCATGGCGAATGCTTCTAGTTGCGCAAAATCATCGAATTGTTGCTCAAGACCGAAAAAGACAGTCTTGAAACCCTCACCCTTGATGTCGGTGACATCGATATCGAGGTCGTTGGTCTGAACTTCGCCCCAGGCGCCGGCGGTTCTGAAAATGATGCCGACGTTGTCATCCGCATCAGCGGCAATCGGGATATGGGCGACACGGAACATCGCCATGTCTGCGACCTGGCCGTCCACACCGAGTACTGTGTCGAGCGGAACACCCATGTCATGGTCGCCGGATACGAACGCTCCGCTACCCCATGTCCAGATATCCCATTCCGGGGTTTCGGTATAGTCATCTGTGTCATAGAACACGATGGTCAGCGTCCCGTGGTCTTCGAGCATCGGTCCGAACATCTCATCTTGATAGATGATCTCTGAACCCATGCCTTCATAGACAAAGACGTGTTTTACGCCATTGTCGTCAAAGCCGACGAAATCGCCGTTTTCATCTCTTAAGACAATCCCCTTGTTCGGGGTATCTCCGTCCGGGTTCTCAGGATCCAAAAGACCATCACGGTCATTCTTTCCGTCGCCCCATCCTTCGCCGTAGCGCAGGATCAATCCCGCTTCGGCGTCAGCGTCATCGTCGACGTAGATATCAAAAGTGCCACCAAAGGAGCTTTCTCCGGATAATGAAACTGAATCCGAGGAGCCGTTTGAGCCGTTGCCCCAGGTCCAGATAGTCCGTCCCTCATAATCGCCGTCCCAACGGTGATAGTGGACGACAACTTTACGGTCGGTCGGCGCTTCGTCGTTTTCTTCAGCGCTGAGCAGCACTGTGCCCGTTGCGAAAAGAACCACTGCGAAAGCCGAAATGAATAAAAATGTCAAAAACTTCTTCATTGCGTTTCCTCCCTAATTTTTGATATTTCTTTACTATACGTACGGAAAAAGAATAGCACATAAGTAAGCGCTTTTGCAATATAAAGAAGTCAATTCGGAGCCGTAATCGGTTTCATGTTTTCAGTATCCACCTTAAAAAAAGAAAACACTTTCGTAAAGTGTTTTCTTCTGGCTCAGTTGTATTGCTCTTTATCCTCATCCGGGACTTTTCTGAAAATCATAAACGCGATGAGCGGGGTCAGGAAATTGTAGACGATACTGGTGAATGCCGCAAGTCCGAGCATCCCGAGAAAGAGGTTGATCACAGCGGGTATCGTCGAAGCGATGATGAAAAGCTTGATCATGTTCGGATAGCTGGGGACGGCATGGTTGAGAAGTTTGAACAACATGCCGAGGGACGCGAGTATCACAAGCAACACGATATTGGTCAGCAGGATGCCACCGACAGATAAGATGATGAGTGGAAGGACAAGATGAGGGTGGACGCTGCGCCAAAGACTGTTGAAAAGTATCTCGGCGGCGGTTTCCTGCTCCATTTCATGAAGATCCGCGAAATCCAGGGATTCGAATCCCGAATAATCGAAGGTGAATGAGACACCGCCCGCAAGGGTCGCTTCGATGACGGTCTGTTTGAAGACAATGGTGTGCGGGTCGTCGATGGTCACATCATCGGGCACGTTGAAATGCACCTCATAGACCGTGCCCCGGTTTTCGATGGTATAGATGAAGACTTCTTCGGTATCACAATCAAGTCTCTGGTTCGTGACCACGCAGTCTTCGGGCAGTCCGTAAGGAATCCATGCCGGCGGGTCCTCATGGACATCGATGCCGAATCGGGCGAGGTCGGGTTCATCCATGCGAATGATGGATAAAGACAGGGGAAAAAGCATGACGAGATTGAGCACAATGAAGTAAAGAATCACCTTGGGCAGACCGAAATCAAAAAGGGAAAATACGTCCTTCTGCCGGTAGAACGGATAGGTGAAAAGATGGTGGAAGCGGATTTTCCTATTCATCGTCTTCGGCTGACCCTTCATCGGCGAAAGGAAGCTGGACGATCAACGTCGAACGCGGTGCCATGATGTTGTCGAAAGCGCCTCCGGAATAATAGAGAATCTCGTCCCCAAGGTCATGGTCGAAAAGGGGGTAGTCAGCGGAATCGAGATTGTGAAGGACAAGTACCCGGTCTTGGTGGTCCGCGTCGATATCGAGGATGCGATAGAAGCCCTGCAGATAATGATTGTTCTGTTCGTAGGCGCTGATGGTACCGTATCTGAGCGCCAGGGAATTACGTCTCAGGTTCAAAAGGCTCTTATAGGTATTGAACAGGGAACCGGTATCCTCGCGTTGGACGCTGACGGGATCGACGTCCTGGTTGAACGGGTCGACGTAGCCCCAGTCGTCCTCGGGCCAGGTCGTGCGGTACTCATTGTCGAAGAGCATGGGCAGGCGGATGCTTTCATCCCAGATTGGCGGCTGTCCGGAAGCCTCACCCTTCATGCCGAGTTCCTCACCGTAATAGAGAAAGGGATTGCCGGGTACCGTCAGCAGCATCTCTGCGGCAAGCCGGAGGGCATCGGGGCGGTCGCCGATATTCGGTGAGCCGGGGCTGTTGGCGGACGCCAGGCGGTTCTGGTCGTGGTTTCTTAGGAAAGGGGCCTCGACGGCCTGGCGGTTGACTTCACCGGCCATCTCGTTTGCGCGTTCATGCCAAGTCACAAGGGTATTGACGTATTCGAGACCGTGACCACGGTTGACGCTGTTGACGACCAGATGACCGAAATCAAAATGCAAAGGCGAGTCAAGGCTCTTGTAGAAATGGTTGTAGACGGAGAAATCATCCCAGATCTCTCCGACGATATAAGCGTCTGGAAACTGTTCCTTGAGGCGGACTTCGAAATATCTGAGCTCGTTGAGGGTTTCATCGAAAGCACGATAATATTCGGGAACCTCACCCGGCGCCTGGAGATGAAGCGCCGCATCGAGACGGAAACCGCCCACGCCCTTTTCCATCCAGAAAAGCGCGACATCAAGCATTTCGTCCTGGACGGCGGGATTCGACCAGTTGAGATCGGGCATATAGCCGCCGAAATAGCCCGCGTAATAGGTCCCGTCGGAAATCGGATGCCAGATCTGTTGACCCCAGGCACCACGTTTGTCGTGACGGTTGTCGTTGGCGGTGATGCGCCGGTAATACTCGTCATAAGGCGCCTCGCCCGCCAGGAAGGCTTCGAACCATGGGTTGTTCGTGGCGGTATGGTTCAAGACATAATCGATGATGATGGTGATGCCGCGTTCGTTGGCCGCATCGAGCAGGAACTCGAAATCGGCCATCGTTCCGTATTCGGGATTGACGTCGTAAAAATCAATCACATCATAGCCGTGTTTCGAGTTGGTCGGATGGATCGGCATCAGCCAAAGACCGTCGATACCGAGTTCCTCGAAATAATCGAGATTCTCGGCGATGCCGATGAAATCACCGACACCATCGCCGCTCGAATCGGCGAAGGAGCGGACGAAAAGCTGGTAATAGTTACCGTGAAGAGGAAATAGTCTGGAAAGGTCCACCGCTTCTGTCGGCGGACATGTATCGTCATTTTTATCGGTCTGGCAGCCTGTGAGGATGAACAGGGTGGCGACAAAAAGGGTAAGGATCAGTGTTTTTTTCATCAAATCACTTCTTTCCGGTCATAATCTTAAGGTTGGTGCAGTCTGCGTCGGTAGATTCTCGCTTCGTAGGAATCAAAATGCGTCACGTGCGCCGGGGTCTTGCCCATGTTGTGAAACAGGAGCTCATAATCGGATAGGTCCGCATCGGGGCGCATCGTGAGCGGGGCCTGCTTGAAATTGGCAAGCACCAGAAACTCGTGGGTCTTGCCTTTGACCCTGTAGTTGAATGTCTGGGGGTGTTCAAGGTCCATGAATTTGACGGTGGCATAGTGAAGCGCCTCTTCTTTCCTGATCGAAAGAAGTTGCTTGTAGGTTTGAAGCAGCGATTGTTCATCGTCTTTCTGCGAGGCCACGTTGATGCTGGTTTTGTTTTTGTTGACTTTCATCCATGGTTTCGTCTCGGAAAAACCGGCGTAGGTGCTATCGTCCCACTGCATCGGAGAGCGGGCCGAGTCCCTCGAGCGATCCCGCAGGGCCTGCATGGCTGTTTCATGGGTGGCGCCGTTGTTGATGAAGTTCTCGTATTCGGTGAACACTTCGACATCCCTGAAATCGGAGAGTTTCTCGTAATCGACGTTCGTCATGCCGATTTCCTCGCCGTAATAGACAATCGGGACGCCGGGGAGGAGATAAAGCGTGTAGGCGAGCATTTTCGCACTGCGCGCGCGGTGGCGGTCGCTGTCGTCACCGTAGTGGGAGACGATGCGGGGCATGTCGTGATTCGCCCAATAAAGGACGTTGAACCCTTCGCCCTTGAACACCTTGATCCAGTGGTCGAAGCTTTTCTTGATCTTCGGCAGGTCGATGATGCCGGTCGACCATTTGCCCGGTGTCAGCGTCTCGGCATCATCCGTGTCGACCCAGCAGTGTTCGAACTGGATGAGCAGGTCGAACTCGTTCGAATCGGCGCCCGCATATTTTAGCGCTTCTTCTCTTGAGGCGCCGCCGGCTTCGCCGATGGTGAGCATGTTGTTGGGGTTGAACACGGTCTTGCCGAGGTCTTCCAAGTACTCATGGTGCCTGGGAAGGGAAGAGAAGTGTTCCTGGCCCGGTTTGCCGTCTGGGAAGTCCCAGTTCTTCTCGAGATGGTTCGAGGCGTCGATTCTGAACCCGTCGACGCCAAGGTTGATCCACCACTGAATCATCCCCTTCAGTTCTTTTCGCATCCGCGGGTTGCGCCAGTTGAGATCGGGCATCTTCTTGCTGAAGATATGGAGATAGTAGCTGTCTGTGGGAGGATTGTATTCCCAGACGGGACCGCCGAACCAGGAAACCCACCTTGTGGGCCGCATGCGGTTGCCGTCTGAATCGTATTTCGGTTTGTGCCAGATATAGAAGTCGTGGTACTTCTCGTGTTCGGGGTGGTTCGGATCCTTTGCGGCTTCGAACCACGGGTGTTCATCGGAGGTATGGTTCAAAATCAGATCGATGATCACCTTGATGCCTTGGGTGTGGGCCGCTTTCAAAAGGGACTTGAAATCGTCGATGGTGCCGTAGTCCTTCGACACCTTGTAGAAATCTCGGACGTCATAGCCGTTGTCGTCCATCGGCGAATCATAGTGCGGCGAGATCCAGATGGTATTGACGCCGAGGTCGCTGAGATAATCAAGGCGTTCGGTGACGCCGTTCAGATCGCCGATACCGTCATTGTTCGAATCCTTGAAACTCCTCAGGTATACCTGATAGATTATGGCTTCATGCCACCATTTTTTCTTCATCGTCTTTCTCCTCGCGATAAGTGTGGTCATTTCACGGTTTTGCTTTTTATGATGGCCGGGGTCTTTGCAAGCGGAAGTTTGCCGCTTTCGATAACGATGTCTATGTCATCGACAAGATTGCGGTAGGTGCCGCTAGGAATCGAAAGTTCGATGTAGCCTTTTTCGGCGCCGACATTGAAGATGCCGGTCACGGTCTCTTCGATTGTCTCGTAACTCGCGATCAGAACATCGTGGTTCACCGCTTTTCTCACCTCATAGATGCCGCCGGTGAAAAGCGGACCGGTGGTGATGTCCTTCAGTCTTCTTATCAACGCGCTAAAGTCGTTGTTGCCGAGCTTCAGCGTATCCTTGTTGAAAAGGTCGGGGTGATGGTCGGTGAAGGACTCCCCGCCGGCATAGATCATGGTCGCACCTTTTGAGAAAAAGGAAAAAGCGTGCCAGTTGCGTAGCTTTGTCTCGTTTCCGCCGACCATGGCGGCGAAGCGGCCGAAATCATGGTTTTCGAGATTACGGAGTTTGACGTAGTTTTTGGGATAGATCTCTTCTTGCAGGTTGAGCCATCCGACATAGTCTTCAAGCGGGCCTTCGCCTTTCAAGTAACGTTCCCATGCGGGATGGGCGTCGTAATCATAAGCGAGGTCGAACACTTGGAAGAGTTCGGATTCGCTCAAGCCTTCGAAGCCACGGTTTCTTATCGCTCTTAAGAAATGGCCATGCACCGATTCGCTCAGCCAGATGGAGTTCGGATTGATTTTCAAAACGGCTTCTTTGGCCTCTTTTAAGAATGAAAGCGGCAGTAGGCTTGGAACATCGAAGCGGAAACCATCGACGCCAAGCGCCGTGTAATCCGTCAGGATGCCTTTCAGGTACTGGGTAAGTCGGGGGTCTTTCGTGAAATCGAAGTCGACCACATCCCACCAGTCGCCGATTCTGTTCGTATAACGACCGTTTTTCTCATAGAAGAACGTCTTGTGGCTGTTGAAAAGTTTCGAGTCATAGGATGTGTGGTTGAACACGATGTCCATCATCACCTTCATCCCCTGTGCATGAATGGCACGGATCAGCGATTTGAAATCGTCCATGGTGCCGAGTTCGGGATTGATTTTTTCGTAATCACTGATGGAATAGGGGCTGCCGAGTTCGCCCTTGCGGTTTTTTTCACCGATGGGATGGACCGGCAACAGATAAACAATATCGGTTCCGAGGTCCCTTATCCTCGGCAGATCCTTCTCAAGCGCTTCGAAGGTGCCTTCGGGCGTATGGTTTCTCACATAGACCTGATAGATGAAAAGGTCTCTCAGTGCGGGGTCGGTGTTGACACTCATAAAATCGCCTCCATTTCAAACGTTCACGGGTTTCCGGATTGATGGCCGGTAGAATCGGTATGTTCATTATGTAGTTTATCATCTTCTGGGCATTTGTGGAATGCCTTATTGCAAGCGGGTTGCATCGTAGAAATGCGTCCCGGGCCTTAATCAGAAATATCGTCTTGTAAAATGTGCAAGACCGAGGCGGGGCATTGGTTCGCCAAAACGCTTTCATCAAGGCGAGAGCGCCACTAATCGCAACCTCGGACTTGCATAAGAACAATGTTTCTTGCGGTGAATGAAAGTTCGTCACCCGGTTTTACTCAAAAGACTAGGAAATCGGTTCCATGTTTATTCTGTCAAAAAAATCATTTTGATTTAACGTGATTCACCGGGCTTCGATATGATAAGATGAACTTGAACTCGGGGTGATGCGATGACCGTCTTAAACACATTCTTGCCTTACATCCTCTACATTTTCTATCTAGGGGCGACCTATCTGACCATCCGGACCTTTTTAAAAAACCCGGCGACCACCGGGCGGCACCGACTGATCATCTACGGGACCGGGGCGCTTCTTTTGGGCCATACACAATACCAGCGGTATCTAAGGCCGCTGCTTGATGGCGATTTCGCGCTTGATCAGCACCTGCCGCTTTTCATCTGCAGGGTGGCCGCCCTCCTTTTGCTTGTCTATCTGATTTTCGGACTGGCCGGCGGCAGGATGAAAGTTTTGAGGGGACCGATCTATTTTTTCGGTGCGACGGCGCTTTTCGCCGTGCTCATTCCCGCGGGACCGGTCAGTGGCTTCACCGAACTCTCCCGTACCTACATCATCGACCATTATCTGCTTGCGGTGTTCCCTTTCTTTCTGCTGGGGGTCGAGGATTATGAACCAAACGAAAAGGCGCCCCTTTATTACGCGACAGGCTTCGCGGCAGTGCTCGCTTTGTTCCTTATCGTGGATACCGTCGTGGGTTTTGGTTATTACTTTTTCATCCATGAAAGCAATGTGCTGATCGCGCATGTTCCCGGCATCAACAAAATCACGTTCATTCCGCTTCATGCCCTTGGAATCTATCTTTTCTTCAAGATCATGTACAATGTGGCCCACCGCTACCATGACACCTTCAAAGACAAACGATGAACCCGCGCGGGTTCATCGTTTTTTCAAGTCTTGACGGCGATCGCGTCGATTTCGATGTTGACGTTTTTGGGAAGCGCACTCACCTCGACCGCAGCGCGGGCGGGTTTATGGTCGCCGAAGAAATCCATGTAGACGTTGTTGACGGCTTCGAAGTCGCCGAGGTCGGTCAAAAAGAGCTGGCAGCGGATGATGTTTTCCTTTTTCAGTCCGGCCGCCTCGACAATCGCGAGGATGTTTTCTAGCGATTGCCTGGTCTGTTCCTTGATGTCGTCGGATACGAGTGTCATGGTCTCGGGGACGAAAGGGATCTGACCCGATACATAAAGCGTGTCACCGTGCATCACGCCCTGTGAATAGGCGCCGATGGCTTTTGGTGCTTTTTCTGTGGCGATGTAGCGCATGGTTGTCCTCCTCATGATAAATTCTATCTTCATTATAACACGCGGTCGTGTGTTTCAAAGGAAAGCCCGGCCCTTATTTTTCTGGTTGCCGGTAATGGAATCCCGCGTCGCAGCCACCAAAGTGGCCTAGCTTGTCCGGGCGGCCATCATATCTGTTGCCTGATGACTTGTTTGTAAAAGGCAGGACAGTAGAACTTGAGCACTTTCAGCGCCCGGTAGGTGTTGAAACGTCCTTTCATTCCCTTTTCAAGGCGGAAATGGATCTTGCCGGAATAAGTTCTACCCTTGGTCAAATAGCCTTTGTCCATGGCCCGGGTGAGTCGATTGAGTGCTTCTTCCATCCTGTCGTCTCGTGGTTTTTTGACCGCGGCGAAATATTCGAGGGCCCTCAGGTAGTCGTATTTCCAGCGGGTCGGGTAGTGCGCTTCGGTGAAATCGTGGTGGATGATTTCCCCGGCGCTGTTGAAGTAGAAGCGTTTGTCCAAAATGAAGTTTTCCGCTCTTCTTGTGGCGCTTTCCACATCGTCGAGGCGGTGGGTGTAACCATTGTCACGGTAGTCTTTGAATGCCTCGAGGACGCTGATGGTGGTGTGCAGCGAGCTCTTGTGCGGCCTTTTCTCGGGGTGGTCCCATTCACAGTTGAAACCGCCATCTTCAAACTGATGGCCCAAGATGTAGTCGGTCATCTCGATAAGCTTGGGGTTCTCGCTTTTCGCGTAGGTGGCGAGACTGAGCAGCATCGCGACCACGCAGATGTCTTTGTGCCGCTTTCCGATTCTGCCCTTATTGGTCCATAGTTTCTCAAGCAGATGCGTCAGTCCTTCGCGGTAGGCTTCGGTGTTCGGGTCGGTCCCGAGATATTTGAGTTCGCACATGGTATAGTGGGTACTTGTCCACTTCGGGGTGTACAAACCGCCTCCCCACATGCGTGTTTCGGGATTGTAAAGCGCGATGTATTTTTCGATCAGGCCGGTCTTTTCATACGGTGCATCTTCCTCGAGCAGATGTTTTTTTACCAAACGTGTCAGGGCGGGGTCGCCCGATAATAGCCATTCGATGACAGTCATAACGGTTGCCTCCTGGATTTATTCTTTATTTCATTATACACCCTGAGGTGAAAAGGCACAAAAAAACCGGTCGAAAACGACCGGTTAGCTTGTGACATCGAAAGTCATCTCGGTGGTGAACACACCATGCACCGCCGGCGGACTCACGCCGATGATCGCATAATCGCCCGAGAGCCTTCTTGTGAGCAAGGCGGGCCAGGTATTGCCATCCTCATCCTCGTAGTGGCCGATTGAAAAGACCAGGTTTGTGAAAAGTTCGCCCTCGAAACCGAACACATCGTCGTAGGGAATCGCTTCGGGCGCGACCTGTCTCGGGGTTGTGATCAGCTGTCTGTCAAGTTCGAGGATGTTTCTTGACAGATCATCATGAAAATGGAAGGTCTTTCCGGTTTGTGATGTGTCGAGTTCAAAGGCATGATGCATCGCGTCGATGATTTCGTTGAAGGGATGCAGCGGACTTTCCATAAGATGGATGTCATAATCACGGTGATAGGGGATGAAAAGCAGATAGTCCTTGCCGTCGTCTTTGCGTCCATAGATGATACGGACACTTTCACGGGGCGCATCATAATCTTCGCCTGAGTCATTGAAATCGAGGATGTCATCGAGCACGTTCAGTTTCACACAGTCGACAAGGTAGACGTGGGTGAGGCCGTATTCATCGATATAGTGCTGGTTGTCTTCATCCTGAAGCCGGTAACCCGGTGGCCCGCAGGCCGAAAGAATGAGAAGCGGGAGGATGAGGATAAGTGCGGTCATTGTTTTTCGAATGGTCATAGGAGACTCCTTTCTGTGGTTGAAAGTCTTCCTTTGTTTTAGGAATACGGATAATCATCGCTTCGTGGTTTCAAAGCAGGAGGGACCGTGTTACAATAAATGGAATGGATAAGAGAAAGGGTGGCTGCCATGAGACCGGTCGGTGAACTTTTCAAACGCTTCAAGGAGCGGTTCGAACGACGTTCCCTTTTGTTCATCATCTCGATGATTCTCGGACTGAACATGTTCATATTCGTCTCGCTTTTCACCATCGACCGTTTCCTCGCCGGTCATCTCACGTTCGCCGCGACCGTGGTCGCGATGATTTTTTTCGGCTTCATCGTGCCCTATGTCGTTCTCACTGTCAAAAGAAGCGGAAAAAAGCTCGAAGAGCAGAAAAAAGACGATATCTTCCTGTTGCTTTTTTCCGTGTCCTTCACGGTGATCGGGGTCATCATCCTTGTCGGCGTGTTTGTCACCACCATACGCTGACACCGGTTCACTGCGGTGATCTGGCGCAGGGAATCCTGTATTCGATGAGGTCGAGTGTTTTGCCACCCGGGGTGTTTTCCTGATAGGTCCTGTGGATATAGGCACCGCTTCTTTCAGGAATGCGACGGCTTGCGGTGTTGCGCTTGTCGACCGGATAAAGCAGATAGTCGAACAGATAGTTGGTTTTCGCATGTTCGATCACCGCGCGCACGCCTTCAAGGCCATAACCGTTTCCGTGGGCGCTTTTTTTGATCCAGACCCCCAGTTCAGGGGTTTTCCTGTCTATGTGGTGTAGACCGAAACAGCCGATGAACTCATCCGAAGCACTGAGACGCCCGATGAAGACGACATCGGTGCCGGCGGTGAATTTCTCGATGCTTTTTTCAACGAAATCACGGGTTTCCCCGATGTCGCTGGCGGGGTCCGGATACATGTAGGTGGTCACCTCGTCTGTGAAATTGTCGAAAATGTCCCTTATTTCATTGCGGGTGACCGGTCTTAAGGTGAGGCGTTCTGTCTTGAGTTCCATGCCGGTGCTCCTTTCGATGGAAATGACTTTATAATATTTTAGCTGATTATCACCCGTTTGGCAAGATAATCATGGGAAATGCAGTCTCTTTATGGGCTTTCAGGCATCTTCCGCTGTCGGCGGTGATTTTTCTGGTCATTTTTCAGGCGCTTCCCACCGGTTTTTTGTTATACTGTGTGTAGAGGTGATTTGATGGACAACATTTTGAAAGGGGCCCTGGTCGCCAACGCGGCAAGTCTGGGGCTGACAATGATCTACAATCTTCCCTATCTGGAAAGACTCAGCAAGAGCGAGCCTCTCGCATTTCAGCCGGTGGATCCCGCCAAATACAAGCGGGCCAGGAAAGCCACGTTCGGCTACCCCGGAGCCGAAGTCGGCGATCTGACATTCGAGGGAAGTCTTCTAAGGTGGCTCGTCCAAGCACTCGAAGACAATGCGGATTTTTCCGGTGAGGCGTACCGCGACCTTCTTTACGACAAGATCAGACCGGGCGGCGCTTACAAGGGCTTCGTGCCCGAACTTGGCAACAGGATTGTCTTCAATAAGTTGAACGAGACCCTTGAGACCGGCAATGACCCCGTCCAGGAAAATGACGACACCCTTTTGGGATTCCTACCTTATCTGGCGGCGAAATCAAGCGGTGTTTCCAACGAAAACGCATGGGCATTGACAGGCACGTTCACAGACGATTCACACTATGTGGCCTTCTTCAAAATTTTGGACAACCTATTTGAAGCGCTTGAATCCGATGACATGAAAGAAGCAATAGAAAAACAGCTTGAGGACGTCCCGACACAATTCAGGTTCAAATTCATGCAGGCGATGCACACGGAGGACACCAAACCGTTCCTCCAGCATTTCGCCAATACCGGCCCATCCATCCACCACGCGCTTCCTTTGGCGTTCCATATCCTTTACCACACCGACTCGTTCGAAGCGGCGGTGGAAAAGAATCTCACGATCGGCGGCGCGAGCGCCGAGAGGGCCTTGTTGATAGGTGCGATCAGAGGCAAGAAAGACGGCGTCTCAAAAGAATGGGCCGACAAGACCAAGCTCTGAGACAAAAACCGCTCGAATTCATCGGGCGGTCTTCTTTTTCGATCGATACTGAAAGGAATGACATACATGCCCGTACACAGAAATCTTCCCGCCCAGTTCAATGAACGCGTCCATGCCTTCGCTATCGAGATGGGCACCATTTTCCTGGCGATTCTCATCATCGTGTTCATGGACTGGCATCCCGTGCTCCGTTTCCTTTTCGTTTTTGCCGGATTTTATCTGGTGACGCTTCTTCCGATGTTCGTGAACCGGGGAGTGAGTCTCGGCAAGCACCTTTCCAAGATCGTCATCACTGATTTGAACAATAATCCCGTTTCCATGACGCGTGCTCATGTCCGCGAGCTTTTCAAGTGGACGTGTGGTTTTCTGACTATCGGGTTGTATTTCGTCGTTTGCTTCATCGTGGTCAGTCACCGGCGAGACCGCCGCAGCATCCATGACTTTGTTTTCAAAACGAAGGTCGTCCACGCCCTTCCCAGGTACTCATGAGACAACGAAAAGGACCGGCTGAAATTCCGGTCCTTTTTCTTCGAAACACAGTATGCGTGCCATTAAAAAGTATTGGTTCGTATACGTTTTTTCATTTTTCGAGGTTTTTGATGTAGTCGATGGCGAGCGGATCGATGCGGCCTTCCTTGCGGATGCCGCTACCGAGGTGGACACGGTCCACTTTGCAATATCTGACGAATTCAGGGATGTTTTCAAGCGAAAGTCCCTTTCCCGCAAGGAGTTCGATGTTCTTCTCCTTGAACTTATCATGGTACGCGTTCAGTTTGTCGACACCGAACATGGCATTGTCGGTACCGCCGGCGGTCAAGACGGTGTCGATATCGTAGCCGAGCAATGTGTTGATATTCTTGTCGAAATCGTTAGTGGCGTCGATGGCCCGGTGGAAGGTGAGCGTGAGAGGGCCTTTCAGTTCGATGAGATTTCTTAGCATCACTTCGTCGACGTCACCTTTTTCATCAAGGGCACCGAAAGCGACTCCAGCCGCGCCGGTATCCTTGATCTTCTCCAAATCGCGCACGATGACCTTCCAGTCATCATCGTCATAATGAAAAGAAACCGTGTGCGGCCTGAGCATGACGACCACAGGAATCGAGACGCTATCGACCACGGTTTCAATCAACCCGATTGACGGCGTCACCCCGCCTTTTTCCTGATCCGATAAGAGTTCGATCCGGTCCGCGCCGGCATTTTCCAGGTCCTTCGCCTCCTTGAGCGTTGTCGCAATACCTTCTAGAAACATGGAATGCACCTCCTAATTGAAATATATCATCTTTTTGAAATTACGGCAACTGATTAGATTATGATGGGCTTCAACTGGTCCATACCTTTTGCGTATTGTGTTTGACATGTTGGAGCATGGTTTGTATAATTTGATTATAAGGCAATTTTCATTCTTATTTCGGGAACAAACCGGCCATTAGCCGGTAAAAAAAATAGAAGGAGGAAAAATTCTCAATGGAAAAGTTCAAAGATGTGCTTTCCTATGTTTTAGGCTACTTGCAGAAGATCGGTAAATCGTTGATGTTGCCGGTTGCCGTGTTGCCAGCGGCCGCGATTCTTATGGGTTTCGGGTACTGGTTCGCGGAAGTTATCGATCCCGAGTTTGTCATCTCGGTCATCTTCCTGGGTGCCGGTGGCGCGATTATCGGGAATATCCCCGTGCTGTTCGCCGCTGGTGTCTCCTACGGTCTTTGTAAGAAACGTGATGGTGCGGCCGCTCTAGCCGGGGTCGTCGCTTACTTCGTGTTTGTGACCCTGCTTTCACCGGGCAATGTCGAAGGCATCCGCGGAGTTTTGACCGATGAGATGGACCTTGCGTTCGGCAATATCGATAACGCGTTTATCGGGATCATTTCCGGTGTGATCGGTGGTCATACCTTCAACCGGTTCGGTGGTGTCGAGCTTCCGAAAGCACTCGGATTCTTCAGTGGTCGACGTCTTGTGGCGATTGTCGCCGCATTCATCGCCCTGATTATCAGCATGCCGATGCTCTTCGTGTGGCCTGTTGTGTTCACCGGATTGACCAACTTCGGTGTCGCCATGGCCGACCTCGGTGCGTTTGGTGCCGGTGTGTATGGTTTCTTCAACCGTCTGCTCATTCCGCTTGGTCTGCACCACGCGCTTAATGCGGTGTTCTGGTTCGAAGGTTTCGGTATCGCCGACCTTGAACTGTTCTTGGCTGGTGAAGGTGAAGCCGGCGTGACAGGGCGTTACATGGCCGGTTACTTCCCGATCATGATGTTCGGTCTTCCTGGCGCTGCGCTTGCGATGGTACACACAGCCAACAAGGAAAACAAATCGAAAGTCGCTTCGATCATGATCGCCGGTGCGTTCGCGTCGTTCTTCACAGGAATTACTGAACCGATTGAGTTCTCCTTCCTGTTCGTCGCGCCACTTCTGTTCTTGGTCCATGCGTTCTTTACCGGTATCAGCATGATCATCGCCGCAGCCATTCCGGCGATCTCCGGATTCGGTTTCAGTGCCGGTGTCATCGACATGGCGCTTCAGGCTGCAAATCCGCTTGCTGTCAACTGGTGGTTGCTGCCGATTATCGGTGTTGGTTTCTTCTTCCTTTATTATTTCTCATTCCGTTACTTGATTGTAAGATTCGATATTCCGACACCTGGTCGCCGGGGTAAAATGGAAGATGAAGATGAGGAAACTGAAGAGGGAGAGGAAAAAGAAAGCAAGCATAAGAAAAAAGCAAGAAAAGTTCTCGAACTGCTCGGTGGCAAGGAAAACATCGCCGATTTCGATTACTGTGTCACCCGTCTCAGACTCAAACTCAAAGACACCAGCAAACTTGACAGGGAAAAACTCAAGAATGCCGGTGCCACGGATATCTCCGTATCAGGCAAGAATGTCCAGGTTATCATGGGTACCGACACCCAGTTCATTGCCGATGCGATGGAAGCGTTGATCTACCGCGAATAATGATGACTGGGGGGGACTTTTCCCCCTTTCATTTTCTCTGTACCAACACTATTAATTTACTGAGGTGAGATGATGAAAACAAAATTTCTCATGCCCGTCAAGGGCGAATACACAAGCATTGAGAAGACGCCTGATGAGGTGTTCGCGAAAAAACAGATGGGTGATGGCTTTCTGGTGACACCGGATGAAGGCAAGGTCTATGCGCCTTTTTCCGGAAAGGTCACGGTCCTTTTTCCTGCAGGCCACGCTTATGGCATCAAGAACATCAAGGGCGTCGAAATACTTATCCATATCGGAATTGATACGGTCAAGATGAAAGGTGAAGGCTTCAAGAAGCACGTCGAGGCCGACGATTTCGTGAAAAAGGGGCAGCTCCTCGGTGAGTTCGATATCGACCTCATCAAGAAAAAAGGCTATGACCCCGTGACACCGGTCGTGCTCATCGACAGCAAGAACGTCGAGGTCCTCAAGAAAAAGGAAAAGGATGGCCGCGACCAGCTCAAGGTATCCATCGAATCATGAGTCTTTTTCCAGGAGGTTTTATCCATGGGTAAGCGCATGCTCGATATCAGACCGGATGAATTCAAAACATTTCAAGCGCCCGAAATCATCAACGCCATCAAGGCCGCCGAGGGGCGCAGTCTAGCCTGCGAGATTGTCGCGCCCGCCCCCGCGCTTTTCGGCGATGTCTCAAACGCCGAGATCGCCGCGGCCTTCGGCGCCGACATGCTCCTTTTGAACATGTATGATGTCGACAACCCGAGATTGAGCGCGTTTGAGGCGGACAAGGGCGAAACACTCGTAGAGACCCTCAAGAAGAAGGTGGGCCGTTTCGTCGCCATCAATCTTGAACCCGTCTCGAAAGAACAACTGATGGATGAGAAGGCCGATGTCGCCGAAGGCCGCAGAGCAACGGCAAAAACCGCTCTTAAAGCCTACGAACAAGGCGTGCAGATGATTCTTCTGACCGGCAACCCGAAAACCGGTGTCACCAACAAGACCATTGTCGAGACCGTCAAATCGATCCGCAAGGAACTCGGTGACAAGATGATCCTTGCCGCCGGCAAGATGCACAGTGCGGGCATCGCCGGCGAGACCGCCGCGGCCATCATCACAAAAGACGATGTGCTCGATTTCATCAATGCGGGGGCTGATATCATACTCGTTCCCGCGCCGGGTACGGTTCCAGGGATGACCCAGGAACTTGTCTTCGGCCTGATCGAGTTCATTCACAAACAGGACAAACTGGCCATGACCGCGATCGGCACCTCACAGGAGGGCGCCGACGAAGATACCATCCGCCGGATCGCCCTGATGAGCAAGATGGCGGGGGCCGACCTTCACCACATCGGTGATGCGGGTTTCACGGGCATCGCTGTACCTGAAAACATCACCGCCTATTCCAAAGTCATCCGCGGTATCAGACACACCTACCGGCGGATGGGGATGCGTTAAAAAAAAGACGGTGCCGCACTTTGTGCGGCACCGTTTTCATGTGGTTTGCGAGGTTGAATCCAGTCTGAAGGTGAGCGCGTCGTAATACTGACCCTTGACCAGTCGCGCATCCTTGATGCGGTGACATTCTTTGAAGCCCAAGGTTTTCGCGAGATGAATCATCGGCTTGTTTCCGGACCAGGTCTGCGTGAAAAGCGTACTGAAACCACTTTTTCGCAGATAATCGATGTAAGTGCTCAAGGCTTTTGTGCCGTAACCGCGGCCACGGTTTTTCTTATCCGGGATAACGATGCCGACCGCACGGCGCTCGCCGTTTTTGCTGAAGCGGTAATTGGTATCGATCGGGTAACTGCTGACCCAGCCGATCGGTTGAGAGCTACCATTTTCACAAATCTGCAGTCTCGTCTTCAGCGCATCCGAAGGCAATGCCTTTTTATGTTCATAGTATTCCTTCCACCGATGCCATTCGGTTTTTTCATCGAAAGTGTCCGGTTTTTCCCAGGGCGCATCCAGGTCCATCCAACCGGTCTTTATGGTGTTGAAGCGCACATAGTGTGCGATATCGTCTTCTTTGAAATCCCTGAGGATGAGGGTCTTGTCGTTTGTGACGAGCTTGAACATCGTATCTTCCTTTCACTTATCGTGGTCTCTATTTTGATTATACTACCTTGCATCTTTTTTTAAAAGGGCCGCTTTCCATTCCATGCGCATGGCACCCCACCGGTGAGCTTCTCTTTTTATCTTTGCGTGATGTTTTGTTATAATTGATTATGAAGACAACTGATGGGGGTTCCCATGAAAAAACGTTTCGAACGCACGCTTAAAACACTCAGATACAATCTCAGAACACTCATTGTTTTCGAAATCATCTACAGGGTGTTCGGGGCCATTGTGATTTTTCCGCTCGCCGGGTCGCTTTTTTTCCTGTCGATTCGCATGTCGGGGTTCAGGTATGTCTCGAATGCTGTTTTTTTCGATTTTCTGCTTCAGCCATCGACCATTCTGATTCTTTTTTTCATGCTGCTTGTGCTCAATATCTATGTGCTGATCGAGATGATCTTCCTTTCGGTCATCTTCCACTTTTCCTATAATGAGCGTACAATCAAGCTCAAAGGCCTTTTGAGAACCGGCGTGAGAAAGACGAAATATCTCACTAAAAGGTACCACATTTTTGTACTGCTGCCGGCCTTCTTCTTTTTTGTGCTTGTTCAGCTGCTCCATGTTGCCGGTATTGCGAGTACTTTGAGTCTGCCACCGGTCTTTGTCGAACAGCTGTCGCAGTTTCAGTGGTTGATGGTCATGTCGGCGGTGTTGTTTTTCCTGCTTGTCTTTTTATTCATCGAGTCACTTTTCTTTCTCAATTTCTTCACAATCGAGGATAAACCCGTCAAAGAGACACTCGCCAAGAACAGACGCATGCTGAAAAAGAGCCGCGGTAAGATCATTCTCGAGTTTTTCCTGCTCAACTTCCTTCTGAACCTAATGGTTTATATCTTCTATGGCGTGTTGGTCGCGTTGGTCGCATTTTTGATCTTCATCACCCGCGGACAAGCGCTCGTCCTCGGTATCCTGGTGACGGTGCTCTATCTACTGTATCTTCTTGTCGGGTTCCTGGCGACGTTGATTCTGACGCCGGTCAACTTTGCGTGGATGAGTACTTGGTATCATGACAGACGCAAGGACTTGGACATTAGTATCGAGATACCCGAGAACACTAAGGACATGCGGCTTCCGCTGCCGGCGAAATGGGTCAAGCGTTTGGCGGTTGTGACTGCGGTTGTCGTTTTCATCCTCAACACCGTGACCGTGGTGGCGGTGGTGCGGGAACCGCGCAACCCCATGCAGCTGTTTCGCTACCCTGAGATTGTCGCACACAGAGGGGCTTCCCTGGATGCGCCCGAGAACACCATCGCGGCGATCGAACTCGCGATCGAGATGGATGCGGACGCGGTTGAGTTCGATGTTCGCCTCACCAGTGACGGGGTTCCCATTCTGATGCATGATTCGAGTCTCAGAAGAACCACGGACGATCCCGAAGGACGGTTGGTGCGGGACGTGACGTTCGAGGAAATCCGGGAGTTGGACGCCGGAAGCTGGTTCTCGGAGGAATTCGCCGGGGAACAGATTCCGACGCTTGAAGAGGCCATGCTGATGATCAGGGGCGAAAGTATCGCGCATGTCGAGCTCAAAGTGACCACGCCTGGCATCGAAGCGATGGTGGTCGATCTGATTGAAGAACTCGACATGGTCGACGATGTCGTTGTGTATTCTTTCTATTCATCACAGCTTGAACAGATCAAAGCTCTGAATGAGGACATCGAGACACTCTATCTTTTTGCCGCCTTCTTCGGCGACATCAACAGGATTGTCGATCTTGATCACGTGGACAATTTCGGTTTCGAATCCCATCTCGCCACAAACAATCCCGACTACATCAGGGCCATCCAGAATGCCGGCAAGGGACTATACGTCTGGACCGTCAATCATGAGGACCGTCTCTTTGCGGTCAGTGAGGCCGGTGTCGACGGCATCATCACCGATGACCCGCTCCTGGCACGTGAGATCGCCTACACCCGCTATACGCGCTCCATCTACAGGCAGCTACTGAGAGAGCTCTTCGACCGTTAATCAATTTTAAAGAAAAGACCGCCGGAAATTAAAGTTTCCAGCGGTCTTTTTATTCCGTGGGTATCCTGGGGTTGTATTTCAGGATGATAAACAGGATCACCGAAAGCATCAAGGCGATGAAACCGAGTGTCATGAAGGTCTGCCAGTTCCCTAAAGGCGCGATTCCGACCAGAAGCAAGATGGGAAAACCGAACATGATCGCAGTGGATGAACCGATGACCATGTCGTTGACCGCAGGCGTCTTGAATTCGGGGTCGACCTCACGAAGAAGCGCAACGCCCGTACTCGCAGTACCGACCAGCATGCCGAACATGCCAAGCGTCGCAGGGATGGGATATTCGGGATAGATACGGCTTGCGAGAAACTTGACATAGAACACGGTCGCCACACCGATCACCAAAACCAGAACCAGGAATGGAATCCATATTCCGGATAAATCCTGGATACGGATGGCGGTGATTGCGGCAACAATCATGAAATCGAAGACGAATCCGGCAATACGGTTCAGCATGTAGTTGTTCGGATACTGTCTTGTCATGATATTGGTCTTTCTGAGGAATAAGAACAGCTTTTTCGCCAATAGGGCGAACAGCATGCCGATGATGAAGTTGAAACCGATGACGAGCGGTTTGATCGTCTCTTCACCGAAATCACCTAAAACGCCGGTTTCCATCAGTCTGGCCGTGCCGAAAATGAAACCGAAGGTAATCAGGTAGACCACGAGGATCAGGCTTACCTGGATGGTGAATTTGTCGATGGCCTCCGCCAGGGGAATCTCATCTGGGGTTTCGATTTCCTGGGCGCTCACGTATTTTGATTTCTGTCCTTCCGAACGGGTGATTTTTCCTTTTCTCATGAGCTGGTTGAGATAATAGACGCCGGCCACACTCGCCCAGATGAAACCGAAAGAAGCAATCGCAAGGCCGAACGTGGTACCGCCCACAAAACCATGGGTCGACTCATAGAGATTTCCGATGTTCTGAGCCTGACCGGGCCCTTGTCCGAAGCCCATCGGGACGAGCATTCCCGCGGCTTTGAAAAGACCTGGAAAAAACGTATAGGCCATGGTGATGGTCAATCCGAGTCCGAGCAGTCCCTGCATCATATAAGTCGAGACGATCAAAAGTCCGCTGAACATGCTGCGACCTTTTTTCGTCTTGACTTCGATGATGGCGTTCACTTTGAGTCCGAGCGCGATAAAGCCGAGCGCAATGGCATGATAGATGATGATCCTCAAGGTATCTAAGGTACTTAGATATTGAGCTTCGCTCGCAAGACGGATAAAGACGGTCTCCTTGAGCAGAAGGCCGATGAAACCGGCAATGACCGCTGTGGGCAGGAGCAATCTTTTCAAAAAGGGGATCTTTCTTCTGAGCACATTGGCGAAAAGCAGCAAGACCGCCAGAACAGCGAAATGCACCATGCCTTCCCAAGCGGTGAATTGTGAGTAATCCATTGTCAGTCCTCCTTGTTTTGCAGCATGGTGACTGCCAGTTCGTATTTGAGGGCGTTTCTTTTGGGGTGATTGAGCAGGTAATAGGTTTTACCGGTCTCATGTGAATGTATAATCAGTTTGTTTTTCTGCTGGACAGCCACGGAAATGCTGTCGATGGAAAGCTGTTCATTCCTGCCGTCATGGCACTCGATATGGATTCGCCGGTGGTCGAGCTTGAGTGCGGCATGGCCGATAAAGGTCCTTTTCGCGGCTCTTTCGACAATATAGACGGCCTCGTCGTCGTCAGTGAAGATGATTTCGCCTTGCTTGTGGTTCTTGAGGTGGGTAGAAAGCGCCTCTTTTTGCTCGATGTACCATGGAATCGTGGTTTCAAAGGCGCGATAATTGTTGTCGGAACGGAAGAAACCGTACACATCATAGGTGACGGTGAACTCGCAGGATGAACAGCTGACCTCGTCGCCTTTGCTGAGAAGGGTGCCGAACGATTCACAGTTGGGACAATAGAAGAATGTGCTTTCGAGATCCTCGGCTTTCTTTTTTCCTTTGAAGGCCACGGGTTCTTTCATCTGAAGCTCGTAATGGTTGACATGGAGCCTCTCTCTTATCTCTTTTGTGATTTCCTCCAAGGAAAGGTCTTTGTATTCTTCATAGTGCCAGACCTTTTTCACGAGCCCGTCAACTTTGCCCTTCCGGCTTCGTTTTCCCCAACGGGGTTTGGCGAAATAGGCTCTTTCAATGTTATAAAAAACCACGGGAATTTTCAGAAACTTGACGAGTTTCGCTGTCGAGGGAACGATTTCCATCGTCTGACCACTGAATGTGGCGTTGCCCTCGGGGAAAAGGCCGATCGAACCCCCGCTTTTGACCATCTTTTTGATATCTCTAATCGTGGCCGTATCCGAACGGTATTTCGACTTCGGAATGGGGGACGCCAGGAAACGGATGATGGGCGAGACAAAAGGAATCGAGAAAATCATATCGGAAGCGACAAAAAAAATCGGTTCCTTGAAACTCATCGACACAAGAATGGGGTCCATCGCCATGACATGGTTCGACATGATCAGATATGGACCGCGCGTATCGCCGGTGGGTCTGAACCGCTTAGCCTTGTAGTTGAATTTGAGTCTGAGAAAAACTCGAAGAAATCCTCCTAGGAGGAAACGTGTCACACGATGACGTGGTCTTTTTTTCATGCGGGCCTCCGGAAAATAAGGGTTGTCTCTTCTAATATATCACATTATCGTTGTTTTTCGGTAAATTTTCATCAGGGAAGAAACCGTTGTCGGTCCAAAAGAAAAGCCCCTCACGTTTTCGTGGGGGCTTTGTAATCAGACATGTCTGACCGGGGTATGCATGGAAATCTCACGGGAAGTGGTCGATAGGTCGTCTGTGGAAAGGTCGTGGATGTTGTCCTTACCGTTGCTGCGTGCGAAAGTCTTCAGCTCTTCTGCGGTCGCGGTTGCGAAATTCACGTAGCGTGTCGCGGACACGTCGGTGTCGAGCAGTTTTCTCAGTCCCTCATCCTGGGTCGCCACACCGACCGGACAGGTCCCCTTGTCGCAGTTTCTGGACTGGATGCAGCCGATGGCGATCATCGAGGCGGTCGCCATGGCGATGGCGTCGGCACCGAGGGCGAGACCTTTGGCGATATCGGAGGCATCCCTGAAACCGCCCGTCGCGACAAGGCTGACCGTGCTCTTCTTCTCATCAAGGACTTTCCGTGCGCGACTGATTGCAAAGACCGGTGGCACACCGACATTGTCTTTTAGGAACGTATAAGCGCCACCGGTGCCGCCGCCCCTGCAGTCGAGGGTGATGAAGTCGGGGCCGGCTTCCAAGGCTTTTTCGATATCGGCTTCGATATGACCGGCCGAGAGCTTGATACCGACCGGCACACCTCCGGTGATTTTTCTGATCCGATCCACACGTTTTTTGAGGTCTTCGATCGAATTGACGCCGGCGAGACGGGCGGGCGACACCGATTCGCGGTGCGGTTTTATCCCTCTGGTTTCCGCGATTTCCGCAGTGACTTTCTCCGCGGGGAGGTGGGCGCCGGTACCCGGTTTGACCGCCTGGCCGATTTTCAGTTCAACGGCGCTCGCTTTCTTCATGACATCTTCGTCATAGGAAAAATACGCGGTTCCCTGTTCATAGATATAATGTTTCGCTGCATCTTTTTCTTCTTTGAGCATGCCGCCCTCGCCCGAGCAGGTCGCGGTGTCTACCTGCGCACTGCCTTCGGCCAATGCGATTTTCGCTTCTTTGGAAAGCGCACCGAAGGACATATGGGAAACATAGAACGGCAGGCTCAGAGTCAGTGGTTTTTCCGCGTGCTTGCCTATGATTGTCTTGAGTTCGACCGCTTCTTCTTCGTTCAAAGGCATGGTGTCGAGCTGGGCGCCCTTGAAAAGAAGTTGTTTGAAATCGGGGAAGGTCTCGAGGGTGCGCATGGGGGACATCTCGCTTCTGGCTGTCTTCGCGAGATTCAGGATGCGCGAGATCCTATTGTCGAACGGTGTGTCACGCCAGGGTTTGTCGGTGGGATCACCGCCGACTTCGCCTTCGTCCTTGAAGCCGATCTCGTGGTGGGTTCCGTCACAACGCGGTTTGTTTTTGGAGGCGCCGCAGCGGCAAAGCGCGGCGTGGCCTTTTTGGGGTGGGTCCGCCTCGCCTTTGAATTCAATGATGCCCTCAAAGACGTTGGGGCCGTTTTGTGCAATCTTTAATACCGGTTTGTCGGCGAATCCTTGATATCTGAGCCCATCGATTTCATAGGCGAGGGCGCCCGAGGGACATTTCTCTATCGTTTCTTTGATGGTTTCCGGTTTGGCGCCGTCGGGGTTGATCCAGGGCTCTTGGTCCATGTTGAAGACTTCCGGCAGGCCGCCGGTGCAATACCCCGCATGCGAACAGACGCCCCTATCGTCATAAATGACGATCTTTTCGCCTTCATAGCGCGCTTCTTTACGCGGTTGACGGTCGGCGTCCTTGTCGCTTGTAAAACCGGTCTTGCCGTGGGTGCCATCACAGAAGGGTTTGTTCGATGATCCGCCGCAGCGACAAAGTGCGATGCTTTTTTTGTCGTTGGTGTGTTTCTTTCCGGACGCCGAGGTGATCTCTTCCAACCCTTCGACCACGTTCGGTCCGTTTTTGACCGGGGTGATGATCACGTTTCTGTCTTTCATACGCATCTCCTTTTCGCATTGATGGTTTCTATGCTTTTGGTTGGTTATTCCCTGAGCTTGTCGTATAGACTTTCAATCGTGACTTCGTTGTTGAGGATCTTTTCGTAGTAGTTCGTCATCGCATCCTTGTCGAGAATCGCCTGAAATCCCTTGAGGCCGAAAAATTCCTTGACGAAATCGCTGTTCGGCTCGAAGACCAGTTCCTCTCTTGTGCCGGCCTGGGCGATTTTGCCTTCATTGATCAAGACGACCTTGGTTCCAAGTTTGAGGGCTTCCTGGATATCGTGGGTGACGAAGAGGATGGTCTTTTTCAGTTTTCTGTGGATGGCGATGATTTCATCTTGCAGGACCGTTCTCGCAATCTCATCGACGGCACCGAAGGGCTCGTCCATGAGGATGATCTCGGGGTCGGCCGCAAGGGCGCGGGCGACGCCGATGCGCTGTCTTTGTCCACCCGAAAGGGAACGCGGATAGCGCGAGAGGTATTCCTTTGGGATTCCCACGAGCGTAATCAGTTCTTCGGCTCTTTTTTTCTTGTCGATATCGTGATTACCGGTGATGTCCAAGACGAATGTGATGTTTTTCTCGATGGTGAGGTGGGGAAGAAGCCCGACTTGCTGAATGACATAGCCAATGCTTCTTCTTAATTTGATGGTGTCCCACTCATCGATGTCTTTGTCCTGGACCCTGATGCTACCTCTTTCAAACCCAATCATCTTGTTGACCATCTTGAGTAGGGTGGTCTTGCCGCATCCGGAGGGACCGAGGATTGTCACGAACTCCCCTTTGTTGATGCTGAGGCTCAGGTCGCTAATGACAAGGTTTTTGTTGTCATAGGACTTTGTGACATTTTTGAAATCAATCAGGCTCATTCGAGCAGACCCTTCTCCTTAAGGAAATCACGGGCGACATCGACAGGGTCGTCATTTTCTATTTCAACGCGATAGTTCATCTGTTGCATCTCTTCGTTGCTGATGAGGCCGTCCATCAGCGCAAGAACCGATTCAAGTTCGGGGAAGCGATCCAAGGTTTCCTGGCGGATGAGAGTGGCCGCGTAGTAGGACGGGAAATAGTTGAGGTCGTCTTCTAACACCTTCAGCTCATATTGTTCAAGCCGACCATCTGTGGAAAAGACATTGATGACATCGACCTGGGCGGATCCGATTGCGTCATATTTTAGGCCGATGTCCATCTCGCTGGTGCTGTCGAAGTTGAATCCGTAAGTATCGACGAGGCCGTCATAGCCGTCATCTCGTTCGAAGAAATCGTATTCGGCACCGAAAACAAGATCATCGCTCACCGCCGCGAGGTCGCTGTAGGTTTCGAGATTATGTTCGTCGGCGAGTTCCTGCCTGACCGCAAGGGCGAATGTGTTGTTAAAGCCATAAAGCCCGCTCCAGACGATATTGAATTCGTCCTTGTATTCATCCTTGACGGCCTCGTAGAGCGCATCAGGATCTTCGATCAGGTCGTTGTTCAGAACAAAGAGCCAACCGGTTCCGGTATATTCGGGATACATGTCGAACTCACCGCTCAGCATACCGGGATGGATGTTCGAGGTTCCGCCGCCGATGCCCATATTCGTTTCAACTTCGATGTCGGTGTTGTCCTCAATCAGCATGGAGAGCATCTCGACGATGATGTATTGCTCAGCCATTGGTTTGCTGGCGATGACCACGGTGTTTTCTGTGTATCTTCTGCCACAGGCGGCGAGCACCGACAGTGACATGATGACAAGGGTGAAGATGGCTATTTTTTTCATTTTGCATCCTCCTATATGGTTTTTATGTTTTGCCTATTCCGAGGAACTTGTGTTTCATGGCCCATTCGAACAGTCCCATGAACAAATCCGCCACAATGGCCAAAAGCGCCACCAAAAGACTCCCCGCGACGGTCATCTGGGGGAAGTTGGTCGTGATGCCGCGCCAGATGGCCACGCCGAGTCCCCCTGCGCCGATGAATGAGGCGATGCCGGCCAGGGCGATGGTCATAATCACCATGGTTCTGAATCCCGCGAAGATGACAGGGAGCGCCAGGGGAAGCTGGACGCGTAGCAACAGCTGTCTTTTCGTCGTCCCCATGCCGACAGCCGATTCCAAAATCTCGGCATCCACTTCCATGATGCCGACATAGGTGTTTCTGATAATCGGCAGGACGCCGTAGATCACAAGGGCGATGATCGCGCTTTGGTTGCCGATGCCGGTAAAAAAGACCAGAAAACCGAACAAAGCGATCGAGGGGATGGTGTACATGAAGTTCGTGAATGACAACACGGCGTTGGCGAACGTTTTGTTCTTTGTCATCGCGATACCGGTCGATACACCGATCACCGTGATGAACAGGATCGATATCAGCGTCAGCATGATGTGTTGCAACAGGAGCTCCGAAAAGAAAGGCCACCGGTCGATATAGAGTCTGAAGATGTCTGTGATCATGGACATGTGCTTTCCTCCTTATTGCCGGCCTTGCGCGATGAACCCACGCTTCCTGCCAAGCAAAGGCATGGTGGACAGTTACGTTCATTTATGGTGTTCTTACTTGTCATTATAGCATCTTCTAGCCTTCAGACCCAATCTGACACTTATCATTTTCATCCTTGGTATGACTTAGGCGGCACTCGAGCATGTATCATTCATGGGTCGTGTGTTGAAAGAGGTCCAAAGCAAATAAAAAAGCGCCTAGGCGCTTTTTATGGTGAATCTGTCGTTTCTTCCTGCGGTCTTTTGAATCTTATCTCTCCTGAGAGCGTCTTGATGCGTTCCTGCTTGATGGATTCGTCTTTGCTGTTTTCAACAATCAGATCGCCGCTGACGGATTTGAAGGAGAAACGGCCGGGGTAGAATTCCTTGCCCCTGATATCGCCCGAAACCATATGCAGGGCCGCCTCATCGCAGCGCAGGCCACCAACCCTGACATCGCCCGAGACGGTGTTCAGTTTTAAAAGCGTTTCGACCACCGTATCCACAAACTCAAGGTCGCCGCTTACCTGGGAGACCTGAAGGCTGGTGGCCTTTATCGCTTCAAAGAGGATGTCGCCGCTCACACTGTTCAGCCTGGTCTCGCCGGTAATGCTTTCTTTGATTGCCACATCGCCGCTGATCGTTTTCAAATCCAGTGCGTGCGTCTCGAGCTTTCCGAAATAGACATCGCCGGAGGTCGTGCGGTGGGTGTAGGCGGTCACGCTTTGTTCTTTGGGGATTTCGATTTTGAATACGGCATCTTGCGAACGGAAATTGAAAATGGAGAATGATTTCATCTTCGGTGCGGTAAGATGAAGGGTTTTTCCATCGAAGTCAAGGTGATAGGCATCCAGATTTCCATCACCATGATGCAGGATGTTGATGGTGTCGCCGGGACTTTCGGTATAAATCACATCCGTGGCGGGCAACTCGACAGCGACCGTGATCGGCCCGCCGACCTGGTCGAAACTCTTCCAATGCTTGAAAACATCCTTTTTTGCTGATGACGAGGCGCTTCCGTCGTTATCGCTTCCGCTTTTGATTTCGCTGGCGACTTTCTCAGGTGATCCGAATTTATTTTCCACTTCGCTTTCAGGAAGACCTTCTTTGATTGCGGTTGCGATCATCTCGCTCAGGTCGTTGATGACCTCTTCGATTTCTTCTTCATTGACGTTCTTTTTTTTCAAAGCGTTTCTCAAATCGTCTAAATATTTCTTCATTCTTCTTCCCTCCAAGGTTGATAATCTGATAGACACCGCCGATGAAGGTGTCCCATTCGTCTCTAAGTTCAAGATAGTGGTGAAATCCTTTTTTCGTCATCGAGTAGTATTTTCGCGGCGCGCCCTCTTTCGATTCCTGCAGGTAGGTTTCGAAGTAACCTTCCTTCGTCAGTCTGCGCAAGATGGGATAGATGGTGTTTTCGCTGACATCGATATAGCGTGAGAGGGTGTTGATGATGGCGTAACCGTAGAGATCCTCCTCTACGAGCAAGGACATCACACAAAGTTCGATGATTCCCTTTTTGAATTGTGCGTTCATGGCATCACTCCCTGACAACAGTTTACCATGGTAGCATTCAAAACACAATACCATTTATAACACTTCTTTAAAAAAATGAAAAAAGACCCGTGCGGGTCTTTAGGATATGACGCTGTTGTTTGATGTTCCCTACCGGTCCGAAGACTTCTTCTCGTTGAGAAAATGCTTGATTTTGGTGACGATCAGGTCCACGGCGACATCATGCTTCTTGTCGTTGGGGATGATGACATCGGCGTAACGTTTGGTCGGTTTGATGTGTTTTTGGAACATCGGTTTGACGGTGCCTTGATACTGGGCGATCACGCTGTCCATGCTGCGGCCACGATCGTTGATGTCTCTTAAAAGACGGCGGATGAAGCGGATGTCGTCATCGAGTTCGACATAGATGTTCATATCGGCGAGGTTGCGGATTCTGTCGTTTTCGAGAATCAGGATGCCCTCGACGATGATGATCGATTTCGCGGACACACGTTCTTTTGTCTCGCTTCTAGTGTTTTTTATGAAATCATAACAGGGCTTGTCGACCGATTCGCCGGCCAGAAGGGCTTCTAAATGTTCATAAAGGAGGCCATTGTCCAAAGATCTGGGATGGTCATAATTGGTCTTCTTTCTTTCTTCCATGGCCATGTGACTCTGGTCTTGGTAATAATCATCATGGTTGATGACAAGTACATCGTCGATGCCCGCTTTCGCAAGTATTTCTTTGACAACGGTGGTCTTTCCCGAGGCTGAACCGCCCGCGACAAGGAATAGTAAGGGTTTCATCGAATCATCCTTCCCATGTGAATCCATCATGTTGATTATACACGATTTAAGACACAAAATCACGAACCGGACGAATTTTTTCGGACATGGTTTTGCCCGTCGACCAAAAAGCGGTATAATAGAGTAAAGAGGTGATCCATATGGTAAGATTCGGCGTCATCGGCGCAGGAAGAATCGCGAGGACATTCTGTGATGCGGTGAACAAGGCACCTACCGGCGGCACGCTTTACGCGGTGGCCTCAAGAAGCAAGGAAAAAGCGCAAGGCTATAAAAAGGAATACGGTTTCGAGGTGGCTTATGGTTCCTATGAGGCCATGCTGAAAGACCCCAAGGTCGATTGTGTCTATATCGCCACACCGCACGCTTTCCATTATGACCAGATCATGCGCTCACTCGACCACAAAAAACACGTGCTTTGTGAAAAACCGCTCACTTTGAACGCCGCCCAGGCGAAAAGCGCCTTCAACAAGGCGCAAGAAAACGGCTGTTTCCTGATGGAGGCCCTTTGGACACGTTTTCTGCCCACCATCCTCGAAGTCAAACAGCTTGTTGACTCAGGCGTAATCGGCGATGTCAGACGCGTCAAGGCTTCATTCGCGTTCAAGGCCGATGCGAGGGAAGAGGACCGCCTTTTCAACAAAGCTCTGGGCGGCGGCGCCCTGCTCGATCTTGGCATCTATCCGATCACGTTCGCGAATCTTTTCCTCGGAACCCCGGACACGATGGATGCCGATGTCACAATCTACGAGAAAACCGGCATCGACCTCGGTGAGGAGATTGTCTTCACATACGCCGACGCACAGGCCATCCTGTACGCCTCGTTAGGCGAGAACAGGGAAGTCAAAGGGATGATCGAGGGAGAAGACGGACATATCGAAGTCCCAGGGTTCTTTTATGCCGAAAAGGCGCTTGTCTACGACAAGGATGGTACGCTTTTAAAAACCATCGACCGTCCGCATGAAGTGAATGGTTTCGAGTATGAAATCCTTGAAACGGTGCGCTGCATCAATGAAGGACGCCTTGAAAGTCCGCTCATGCCGCACAGGACGACCGTTGACATTCTGAATCAGATGGACACCTTGAGGAAAAGATGGGGTCTTGCATATCCGCAGGAGCATTGATCCGTCTCCTTCGAAAATCGCTCAAAAAAAGACGCTACCACCTGGCAGCGTCTTTTTGATGTTGTCAAACTTGTTCAGGGTCTGCGCGATAGATTAAAATGTCGATGGCATTCTCAAACTCGTCAGAAGGCATGATTTCAATGGAAAACTCGTAATTCGTCTCACCGGTGTAAGAAGCCATGATCACAAACCCATCCTCGGTTTCTTCAACATCATTAATCACGAAGTCATTCGCGTCCTCAATATAATTGATGAAATGATTATTGACGGATTCCATCGTGGTGTTTTGAACGGCATAATAGAGAATGTCGGTTCCGTTATGACTATCCGCATAGAGAATCACGGAGTCAGGATAACGCGCTAACTGATCGAAATCCTCCCCTTCAAGATCCTCTTCGGGGAAATGCGGTTCATCATTCGGTGGTTCTTCCATTGTCAGTAAAAATTCGATCAGGATGGGCGCCTTGGCATACATGTTGATGTTGTCCTCGTCGGTATAGGCGATGATGGCAAGGAGGTCCTCTCTTGTCTGTGGTTCGTCTTCAGGGAGGGCGTCATCATCGATAAGGACCATGAAATTAAGCGGTTCGACGAAGATCGGTTCACCGTTCACCTCATAGATGAAATCGAGAATCACGTTCCGTTCGTCATTGTCCTCGATCACCTCGACCGTGCTTTGTTCGCGGTCGAGTAGCGGATTGACAAGGTGATGGCCCATTGTTTCGAGTTCATTGATTGTGTAGGTTCCGGCCGCGATTTCCGGGTCTTCGATGATGTTCGCCGCATACTGGACGGATTCCATCATAATCAGAAGCTGTAGGACTTCCTCGCCGATATCAAGGATGTCTCTGGCTTCGTCGATGGTTTCCACATCGGCATAGGTACGGAATGTCACATTGAGTTCCGCCCGGCTTGGAAGCCCTTCGTCTTCGAGTTGTCCGATCAGGTCAAGCAGGTCGAACTCAAGTGATAAGGCATTATTGGTATAAGGCTCATGAACGAGGGTGATCTCGAATGGATCAAGGTCGCCGAGCTCATCAAGCATCGCTTGATATTCTTCAGAATCGATGAATTCTTCATAAGGTGGAAGTTCGTCGGGGTTCGCCTCTTTGATCAACGTGTAGACATCTTCGAAAAGATCTTCGAACACATCGACCATGAACTCAGGATTGATGATGATGGTGGTCTTGATATGGGTCTCGTCGATGATCTCAGCCGCTGTCTCCAGATGTTCATGCGTATTCCAGTATTCCATGGAGAGATATTTCTCGAAACGGTCCAGGTTGTCGAGAACATACTCAATATCTTCAATAGCGAGGCCCTCTTCTGCGAGCGCATCTTCAAATTCTTCAATCAAAGCATCGAACATGCCGTTATCGGCATCTTTCGGGAAGGCGATGTAAACATAGTCACTGTCCAAAGCGAAGAGTTCACGGAAATCGACATCATCGTCTTCCGCCATGGCATCGAGCAACATTCCGATATCCAAGTATACCTCATAATAATGATCGGTCTCTTCGATCACGATGTGGAAGCTGAACGTTTCATCTTCCATCGGAGGATCAACATGAACGATGAATTCACTGAGGTGGCTGTCGGCGATGAGGACGTTATATTCCATGTGAATCTCGAATATTTGGGTGTCGGTTCCATCTCTACTTGGTTCTTCGACAAGGAAATGGAGCTCGAATCCGAACGCATCCGAATCCTCCAGGGCGTTCAAGAATCCTTCAAGGTGTCCAACATCGCCTTCGAACGCGTTCATGGTCTGTTCGGCCGCATAGACCGCGGCATCGATATAGACCGCCGCGAGCGTCAAATCCTCATCCGCTGTAAAGACGTATTCGCGTGTTTCGGCGAATATTTCACCTGTCTCAGTGTCGAGCCAATGTTCAAACACGTAATCCTCTGGCTCCGACGCACTGATGGTGACCTCGGTACCGACATAGATGGTCGTATCCGGGAGGATGCTGAGCTCTGCTTCAGCGAGATCACTCGTAAGCTCGATGGTGATTGCATCCAGTTCGCTATAGACCGCTTCAAGAGTCATGTCCTCGTTCACCTCGAATGTATGGGTACGGTTCTCGGTGAACACCGCTTGTGCTTCGACATGGTACCAATGTTCAAATTCATGACCCTCGATCTCGCTCGCCTCGATGGTCACCTCTGAACCGGCGTCAACAGGCTGTTCGGGAGTGATGCTCAGTTCCGCGGCTTCAACATCGGAAGTCAGAGTGACCTCGACGGTATCATCAGCGATTCGGTCGCAGGCCGCGAGTGAAAACAATCCAATCAATAGTAATGAAAGTCCTAGTATTTTTTTCATCTTAACACTCCTTTGTTTTAATAATCTCTTTTAATGAACGACGTTTGTCCTCGGTGCCCGGTCATACAGTTCTCATAAAACTAAAAACTCCAAGATCTTGTCTGTCGCACACACGGGTGTCATCAGTCATGCTCTTGGAGTCAGATCCTGCAGACGCCTGGATGATGCACCAATTGATCTTACTCATTATTCAATTTCTACTTTAATTTTAGCATACACTTCGATTAGCAACAAATATTTTGATTAAAACATTGCCATCCTCGTTTGTTCTATGCCACATCACTTTATTAGCTTAAAATGAAGTGTTATAATATAAATAGATTGATTAGGAGGGAGAAATGCATATGAAAACACTTGACAAAAAAGTCACACTTCAAAACGGTATTGAGATGCCGCTTATCGGTTATGGAACCTGGCAGATCACCGACGGTAAGGACGCGGTGGCGACATTCAAGGAAGCCATCCGCAAAGGATACCGCCACATCGACACAGCGGCCCTTTACGCCAATGAACGCAGTGTCGGCGAAGCGGTCGGAGAATCCGGTATTCCTCGTTCTGAGTTTTTCATCACTTCCAAACTCCAATCGACGGTGAAATCCTACGATGGTGCAATCGAGGCATTCGAAGTCACGCTCGAAAAGCTGAAGATGGATTATCTCGACCTCTATCTCATCCACGCCCCGACACCATGGGCCGACAAGGAGGGCAACTATGACAAGGAGAATGTCGATGTCTGGAAGGCATTCGAAAAACTCTACAAAGAAGGCAAAATCAAGGCCATCGGCGTATCGAACTTCACACCGAGAGACCTCGTCAACATCATCGAACATACCGACATCGTGCCCCATGTGAACCAGATCGAGTTCTATGTGGGCCTCGACCAGACCGAAACACTCGATTACTGCAAGAAAAAAGGCATTACCGTCCAGGCCTACTCACCGCTCGGGCGCGGCAAGGCGCTCGTCCACAAGGAAGTAAACGACCTCGCGGACAAATACCAGGTCACCCCCGCTCAAATCTGTCTGCGCTACTGCATTGAAAAAGGCACCGTCCCGCTTCCGAAAGCCGCCGACGATAAGCACATGGACGAAAACGCGAAGCTCGACTTCGAACTCAGAAAGGAAGACGTCGAACTGCTCGACAGCATCAAGGAATGATCAAAAGCTTGCGTGAATAACGACCCTTCACGCAAGCTTTTTTCATTTTGTGAAACATATCCTTTGACATTTTATCGAAAACGCGGTCTCATATGGGTAGAAACCATACCTAAGGAGGCCACCATGAAAACAACATCCTATGAAGTCATCGGCATGCACTGCATGAGCTGTTCGACCGGTATCAGAAAACTCCTTTTGAAGACCAAAGGCATCGACAATGTCGATGTCATTCTCTCTAAAAGCCGACTCGACATCACCTATGATGAAAAGAAAGTCGACCACAAGGTGATCGCCGATACCGTTTCGCGCCTCGGCTACAAGGCCGTCCCCGCCGAATGACATTTTCCACTAAAAAACCGACATCCCATCAGGACGTCGGTTTTTTTAGGTTGAACGGCGGAGTTTGCTCAGGGTGAGTTCCATCAGCACGACCAAGAAGATGATGATGATGGTCCAGGCGAAGACGTGGTCGTATTCCATGTTGACGCGGCCGACATAAAGCATCCGTCCGATGCTCGTCTCGGCCTGGGCGATGAATTCAGCCATCACAAGCACCTTAAATCCAAGCCCGAAGCTCTGCAGGAGCCCGGTCTTGATATGGGGATAAGAAAGGGGCAGATGGATTTTGACGAGTTTGTCGATCCAGGAGACGTTTTCGAGCTTAAGCGCCTGGATGATACCGGCATCGATATTGAGAACGCCTTGCCGGGTTGATTCATAAATCAGCGGGAAAACCACGAGAAAAGCGATGATGTAGATGGACGCCGCACGACCGTAGAGAATCAGGATGATGACAATCAGCGAGGCGACCGGTAGGCTCCTAAGACCGGCGACCACCGGCGTAAGATAATGCGCGAGGGGTCTGAAATAACCGGCGAGCTGCCCGATCAGCACACCGCTGAAAAAGGCGATGGCGATCGACACGGCGAGCCGGAACAAAGAATGAAGGATGATGCGGTAGGTTGCCGTCTGCGCAAGCAGTTCGAAGAGCGTCACGGCAACATCTCGGGGATAGGGAAAAAGCACCGGGGTGTCCACCCGCATGGCGCGCACCTGCCACAAGAGAAGCACCGTGGCGATTGACGCGGCGTAAAGAAGCCCCCGTCTCACTCCCCATCAACCCGGTAATAGAAATTATCGTCCGGAAGCGTGCCGCCGATCAGTGCCGGCTGAAGCTCAAGGATGCGGTTGAAGAAAAATTCGAGCGCATTTTTTGAGTCCGCCGCGTCCACATAGCGTATGTTACTGCGGGGTGTGGCTTCCCTGAGCACCGGTGTCGGAAACGGATAATCAAGTGTTTCGGCATAACTCAGCACCGTCTCCAAGTCCGTATAAATGAGGGCGATACTCTCCTGAAGCCGTTCAAGGTAGTCCGCCACGATGTCATCGGAAAGGTCCTTGTGGATGAACACACCGGCCTGTGGATAGGAATCCTGGTCAAAATATGTCTGCCATGCCGCCTGTAGATCGATCACATTGAGTGTTTCATCGGTCCGCATCTCGACGACGCTCATTGCGGGTTCGGCGAGCATGACGATGGAATCGGGGTCGGTTTCAAGTTCGGAGGCCGCCATGTCGACCGCGTCCACATAGTTGATCTGCGGCGCTTCGGTGAATGTGACTTCGCCGAGCAGGCTTCTGAACACTATGTCCGGTGTGGCATTCTCGCCGAAAACGGTGATCTTTTTTCCGTCAAGACTTTCAAGGCCGTCTAAAGGCTGTTTTGAGGCGATGAAGAGATTCCCCCATGTCACTGTCGCCGCGAGGCGATAGGATGCTCCTGCGGCCGTGAAGAGTCTCGCGCCGAGGTTGGTCGGGGCGAAGATGATCTCATGGGATTCCGTTGCGAATGCGGTTGCGAGAAGATCGGCACCGAAGACCAGTTCGATGTCGAAATCAGGGGTTTCTTTTCTGCTTTCCCCGTATTCGATTGCGGTCTGTGCGAGGGCCGGCGCGCCGTTAGGGACAAGAACCTTGATCGGCGCTTCCGCCGGCGTGCAGGCCGATAGTGTGAACGTAAGTAGCAAAGTAAGCATGATAATCAGATTTTTCTTCATAATTAACACTCCTTTTCCAATATTATGATAAACTATGATTGCAAATCGTGTTGTAACCTATGTTACGGAAGGTGATAAAATGACACTTAAATTCCTCATGGATGATACGCGTTTCAAGCGCAACTTTTCGATCGCCTGCCTTTACCCGCAAAACTACATCATCGAGACGCAGGGAAGCCGCTGCAGGCGTGTCGGCCATATTGAAAAGGGGCGTGTCCAGATGATCTATTATTCAAGACAGGGCGAGGCCGCATTGCTTGCGGAACTCGAAGCCGGTGATTTTTTCGGCGATTTCCTTGTTTTTGCCGACCGGCCTTTTTATCCGGGCACGCTGATCGCCGCCACTGAGGCATCCATTGTCTTCATCAGCCGCGAGGACCTAAGAAAGACACTCGATGCGGATAAGACCATCGAAGCGGCCTTTTTGAAGCATCTTTCGAACAAAGCGCTTGGTTTCAGTATTCAAAACAAACTTCTCAGACTCCCGAGTTTGAGGGATAAGATCCTTTTCCATTTGCGACAGGAGATGGTGCGGTCGAATAAGGATCATGTCGTCATCGACGATCAGGAGACGCTGGCGGCTTTGCTCGATGTCCGAAGACCCTCTTTGAGCAGGGAACTTGCGAGAATGCGTGATGAAGGCATCCTACTCAAAGAAAACAAGTCTTATCGGCTCAAGGATTCATGACAGGAAAAAGGCCTTCCCTTTGGGGACGGCCTTTTTGTAACCGCGGGTCTTTTCAGATACGCGCTTTGGCACTATATGTGGTATGGAGGAGCCTGTGCGCTTTCTCAGACCCCGGTTTACCGAGATAGTCCTCATAGAGTTTCTGTACCGTGGCGTTTTCATGGCTTTTGCGCTTTTTCATGCCCTTGTCCATGGCATAAAGTGCGTTGCGTCTTTTTTCCAGGACCGTGATATCGCCGTGGTGATAGGGCTGGCCGCCCCCGCCGATACAACCGCCGGGACAAGCCATGATCTCGATGGCGTCGAAATGGCTCTTACCGTCACGGATGGCTTCGAGTAGTTTGCGGGCGTTGCCGAGTTCATGGGCGATGCCGACACGCAGTTTGCGGTCGCCTAGGTCGATGGTGGCTTCCCTGATGCCGTCCATGCCCCTTAGTTGTTTGAAATCGACTTTTTTGAGTTCCTTGCCGGTGATCATCTCGTAGGCGGTCCGGGTTGCGGCTTCGATGACACCGCCGGTCGCACCGAAGATGGTCGAGGCGCCGGTCGATTCACCGAGAAGGTCGTCGAAACTGTCTTCCGGAAGGGTCTTGAAATCGATGGCGGCTTCCTTGATCATGCGGGAGAGTTCACGGGTGGTGATGACATAATCGACATCGGTACCATCCTCGCGTTTGAATTCCTCCCTGGTGACTTCCGCCTTCTTGGCGACACAGGGCATCACGGAGACCATGCGGATGTTTTTCGGGTCGAGATTCATCTTTTCGGCGTAATAGGTCTTGGTGAGGGTGCCGACCATGCTCTGGGGACTCTTGCAGCTGCTTGGGACCTCGAGCAGTTCCGGGAACTGATGCTCGATGAACTGGACCCATGCCGGGCAGCAGGAGGTGAGCATGGGCAGTGTCTTGTTGTTTTCGATGCGGTCGATCAGTTCGGTGGCTTCTTCGACGATGGTCAAGTCGGCGCCGAAGTTCGTGTCGAAGACGGCGTCGAAGCCAAGGCGTCTGAGCGCACTGATCATCTGGCCGGTCGAAATCTCGCCGGGTTCATAACCGAACATTTCGCCGATGGCGACTCTGACGGCGGGGGCGATCTGGACCACGGTGTGCTTGGTGTCGTCGTTGAGACGGCGCCATACGTTCGCCGTGTGGGGCAGTTCTGCCAGGGCGGCCGTCGGACAGACACCGACGCATTGGGCGCAGTAGGTACAGCTTGTGTCCACCAGATCGAGGTGGAAGGCGGTCGCCACGACCACATCGAAACCTCGCTTGAGCGGGGAGAGCACGCCTACGGTCTGCACATCGTCGCACATCGTCAGACAGCGGCGACACATGATGCATTTGTTCGGATCTTTCAAAATCGCCCCGCTGCTTCTGTCGATGGGGTGTTCCATCTGCGCCCCAACATAGGGGATCTCGCGTATATTCATCTCTTTGGAAAGTTCCTGTAGTTCACAATCGAGATTCTTCACACAGGTCAGGCAGTCCTTGGGGTGGTTCGACAACAACAGTTCGAGACTGGTCCTTCGACCCATGACCGCTTTTTTCGTGTCGGTCTGTATTTTCATGCCTTCGGTGACTTTTTCGGCGCAGGAGGGCACGAGGTTGCCGCGGTCTTCTTTTTCGACCACGCAGACGCGGCAGTTGGCGTTTTGGTTGACGGCACCGAGTTCATGCAGATCCATATGGCAGAGCGTCGGGATGTCGATACCGACTTTCTTCGCGGCCTCAAGCACGGTGGTGCCTTTTTCAACGGTCACTTCCATGTCGTTGATCTTGCAGGTGATCATCTTGTCTATGAGTTTCATGCTTATCGTTCCTCCTAAGGTTTGATGATGGCATCGACCGGGCAGGCCTCGTAACAGGCGCCGCATGCGATGCAGGTCGCTTCATCGATCTCGTGGATTTCCTTGACCTTGCCTGAGATGCAGTCCACGGGACAGACGCGGGCACACTTGGTGCAGCCGATACATTTGCTCTCATCGATGCTGTAAGCGGTCTTCTTGCGCCTATAGGCATAGTCTTCGTACTCTTTACTGAAAAGCTGCATGGTCGAAAGGACGGGGTTCGGCGCGGATTGTCCGAGTCCGCACAAGGATGCGGTCTGGATGTTCCTGCCGAGGGTCTCAAGCAGATCCAGATCCTCCGGGGTGCCTTCCATGTTGGTCAGCCTGTCCAAAATCTCATACATCCTTTTCGTGCCGATCCGGCACGGAGAACATTTCCCGCACGACTCATCCTGGGTGAAATCGAGATAGAACTTGGCGATCTCGACCATGTCGGCATCTTCGTTCATGACGATCATGCCGCCACTGCCCATCATCGCACCGATGGCCTGCAGGGAATCATAATCGATGGGGGTGTCGAGGTCCTTCTCGGTTATCACCCCGCCGCTCGGACCGCCGATCTGCACGGCCTTGAAGGCTTTTCCGCCTTCGATGCCGCCGCCGATCTCATAGATGATTTCTCTGAATGTCGTGCCCATCGGCACCTCGACAAGTCCGATGTTGCGGACGTTGCCGGCAAGGGCGAACACCTTGGTTCCTTTTGAGTGTTTCGAGCCGATTGAGCTGAACCATTCGGCACCTTTGAGGATGATTTCGGGGATGTTGGCGTAGGTCTCCACATTGTTGACATTCGACGGTTTTCCGCGGAAACCCTGTTCGCTCGGGAAAGGCGGCTTGGTCGATGGTTCGCCCCGTTTGCCCTCCATGGAATGGATCAGCGCGGTCTCCTCGCCGCAGACGAAGGCGCCGGCGCCGAGTTTGACCTCGATGTCGAAATCAAAGCCGGTGCCGAAGATGTCTTTGCCCAAAAAACCGTTTTCACGGGCCTGATCGAGCGCCGTGAAGAGCCTTTTTGTCGCAAGCCCGTATTCGGCCCTGATATAGATGAGCCCGTTCTTCGCACCGATGGCATAGCCGTTGATGGCCATGGCCTCGATGATGGAGTGCGGATCGCCTTCAAGGATGCTTCTGTCCATGAACGCACCCGGGTCTCCCTCATCGGCGTTACAGATGACATATTTCTCATCGCTCGTCTCGGCGCTTGTGAACTGCCATTTGAGTCCGGTCGGAAAACCACCGCCACCGCGACCACGCAGTGAGGATTCACGTATGGTTTTGATGACTTTCTCGGGGCTTTGGTTGACAAGAACCTCGCCGAGTGCGAGATAACCGTCGTTGCGGATATAGTCCTCGATCCGTTCCGGGTCGATCACACCACAGTTTCTGAGTGCGATGCGCTGCTGTTTTTGATAGAAGGTCATCCCTTCCTCGGTTAGGGTCGGTTCCTGGCCTTCTTTTTCCCGGTAAAGCAGTCTATAGACACGTTCGTTTTCTATCAGGTGTTTCTCGACAATCTCATCGACATCGGCGAGCGTGACACGGACATAGTTCACATTGCCCGGTTCGATTTTGAGAATCGGACCCTGCCCACAGAAGCCGAAACAGCCCGTCTTGACGACATTGACCTTGCCGCTGATGTTTTTTTCTTCGATTTTCTTCTCCAGCATCGCGATGATCAGGTCGCTTTCTGAGGAGATACACGATGTCCCCGCACAAGCGTAGAGGGTGATTTCGTAGTTGTCGGCGGCCTTCAATTCCTCTTGCCATTTCTTCAGGGCTTCAAGTGTTTTAGTCATTGGACTCACCTCTGTACTTGGCGATGATGGCATCGACGTCATCAGGCTTCACGTTGCCGTGGACCGCTTCATTGACGGTAAGAACGGGCGCAAGGCCGCAGGCGCCGATACAGCGCACATCTTTGACGGAAAAAAGCCCATCCTCGCTGATGGTATCTCCCGATCCGCATCCCGTCAGCGTACGGATCCGATCGAGGACCTTGTCCGCACCCTTGACGTAACAAGCGGTGCCCATGCACACACTGACCACGAATTTACCGGTCGGTTCTTCATTGAAGAAGGAATAAAAAGTCACCACACCATTGACATGGGCGCTTGGCAAATCGAGTTTCTGTGCGATATGCCACTGCAGATTCTGCGGCAGGTGACCGAAAAGTTTTTGCGCCTCATAGAGGGTTGGTATGAGGGCTTCTTGTCTGCGTTTCAGATCCAGTGTCCCGATGTAGTTGTCCAGCGCTTTAAGCTGTTCCTGGTCGAGATTGCTGGTGTCGATAATTGTCTCTTTCATGGTCTCACCCCATCTAAGTTGTAATACATCATTTGTAATACAGAAATATTGTAAACCATTCTTCGATATTAGTAAATACCTTAATACGAAAATCTCATGTAAACGTTGCCAAAAAAATGATTTTGATGACTATTGTTTGTCTCACGATGTTTTTGACATTCTCTACAAAAAAACGTCCTTCAAGACGTTTTTTTAACGCGATCTAATGATGTTTTATCCATGCTGCGGTCGACAAAGACGAGCATATATCCGTAAACGCAAAGTCCGACCAGAATCAAGGCGATCATGATGAAAACGTAATGACCGAACAAGTTGAAATCCATGAAGAAATAAGGATAGTGAGAATCGCTTCTTGGGAGGGGACCGCCGAGCTGCGCGCGGATGACCGCGAAAAGAAAATAAAGTAGCGGGTAGATGGTCCATAGGAATGGTGATTCCAGACGGAACCGTCCTTTTTGGTCAAAAAGTAGCCAGTCGAAAATGAACATGAGCGGAACCAGGTAGTGAAGAAGGTGACTCTGAAGCGAATAGACGACATGCTCATAGCCGGTTTCAAGAAGTACCGGTCTTAAAAGAAAGTGGAAAATGATAAAGGTCATGCTGATCGCGACAAGAAGGGTGCCCCGCACTTCGGTGAACAAGCGACTCGTTCGTGTCTTCTTCTTCCCTGACATCAGATGCCCATGGATCAAATGGGCGGTCAGGGCCATGACAAGCAGATTACTTTGATTGGTGAAATAGACGAGGGCGGTCCATGTACCGAGGTCGGCCATGTTCAGCACCAGACCAATCGCCGCACCGGTAAAGAGGATGATTCTGAACAAAAGCGCGCTCAGTTCGGTGTTCGGATTTGACATAAGTACACCTCCCGCACGATTGAAGATGGTGGCATTCACCATCATTATACTATAAGTTTCAATCCATCAGGAGAAGTAATGAATTTCTCTCGGTACTGTCTCTGTTGTTCATTTTGTTTGTGATGGGGTCGTCGTTGTGCTAACATATAGATGAATACAATTATGAAAACGGAGGGTTTTTATGAGTGATCAGTATCATGAGCCGATTGAACTGCTTGATGAAGAAACGCAGGATCTCACGCGCGCCATCAAGAGTATCATGGAAGAATTCGAAGCCGTCGACTGGTATAATCAGCGGATGAGCGCGACCAACGACGAAGAACTTTATGCGATTTTGAAGCACAACCGCGATGAAGAACTCGAACATGCCGCGATGGGCATCGAGTGGTTGCGCCGCAAACTCCCCGAGTTCGACGAGGAACTGCGGGAGAACCTTTTCAAAGAAGGACCGATATCCGGCCACCATGGCGATGAGGGCGCTGAAGAAACCCCGAAGAAAGTCAGAAGTCTCAACATAGGCAAACCCAAACATTAGGAGGGAAACGCATGGATCTTTTGAAACAGGCACTCGCACCCATTCCAGAGGAAGCATGGGATGAGATCAACGACCGCGCCGAGGAAGTCATCCTCTCGCAGCTCACCGCAAGGAAGATTCTTCACGTGAACGGTCCCCACGGTATCCTCAAAAGAAACGCGACCACCGGGCGCATGGGCGTCATCAACGAGGCGGCCGATCAGAAAGTCGGTTCCGCCCTTTACACCGACTACCCCCTGGTCGAGACCCGAATCAAGTTCGACCTCGACCGCTGGGAGATGGACAATGCCGCAAGAGGCGCGAAGGACATTGAACTCGACAACCTCGAAGCAGCCGCTGAAAAGCTCGCGCTTTATGAGGAAGACGCCATCTACAACGGCAACGACAAGGCCGGCATCAAGGGCCTCAAAGCCATCGCCACCCACCAACTGAGCCTCTCCGGCGATGCGAACCACGACTTGGGCGCACTCGCAGAAGGGGTCTTGAAACTGAATGATGCTTATGCCGAAGGGCCTTACGACCTCGCGGTCGGCAATGATGTCTTCAAGTTCCTGAACCAGATGTATCAAGGCGGTCATCTTCTGAAGGCCGTCAAGAAGATTATCGGGGGCGAAGTGGTCCGCTCTCAGGTACTCTCAGGCGCCGTGTTGGTCCCGAGGAACCACGAAGACCTGGAAATGACCATCGGACAAGACTACAGCGTCGGTTACGACACCCACGACGATAAGACGCTCACTTTGTTCATCATGAACGCCTTCACATTCAGATGCCTCGATGAAGACATCATCGTCGCTTACGATTTCAAGAAGAAATAAGGAATCACCCAAACAAAAAGCGCCGCTTGAAAAAGCGGCGCTTTTTGTATGAAGCGCGTTCAGTCACGGGTCTGTCAGATAACGAACAGAATGACGAAAAGCAAGATGCCCAGCACAACGACGACCCCGAGTAATGACTTGAACGCCGAGGTGCTGTTGTACTGCCGTTTTCCGGACAAATGATCGTCGTGTCTTTGCTTGTGTCGTTGAAACTCCCTGTCGTGCCGGTGAGGGTTGTGATGGAAAGCCATGTGAACCACCGCCCATTCAGATTTGTTCCTTCAACTTCATTATAACATTGTCGGACGGCACATACAAGACAACCTGAAACGGGTTGAACTCACAAAAGGCCCGCGCCACGAAAAAGGACCACAATCACAAAAAGTGAGAAAACAGCGGCCGAGGTGGTCCAAACGACGAGCTGTGATGCCAGTTCATCATCGCCTTCGAAACCCTTGGTCACCGCCACACTCGCCACCGCGACCGGGGAGGCGAAGATCGCAATCAAAGCCGGCCAGGCACCACCGAAGTCAATCCAGTGTCTAAGAAGATAGGCGGTCGTAAGGACGAAAAGCGGCACAAGGACCACACGCCCGATCACGCCTGTCAGAATCGGTCTGATCAGGGCATTGGCGCGTTTGAAATAAAACTGTCCACCGATGGCGACCAAAGCAAGCGGTGTGGCGGTCATGCCGATCATGCCGAGTGTTTCTGTCACGAAAGGGGCGTTAGAGGTGAATGCCGACCAGGACGACTGCAGAAGAAACGCGATGAGACCGAGAAAAATCGCGATCATCAGTGGATTTGACAATGTCGCGGACAAAAGAATGTTGAGCTTCTTCAAAGTAAAGCGTTCCTCTGTCTGCCACAACTGGAAGATGAGAATGGAAAATGTGTTCGTGATCGGAATCATGAATGCGTTCAGAAGGGCAATCATTCCCAGGGCTTCGGCACCACCAAGGCGCATTGCGAGCGGAATACCGATTAAAACGAAATTCCCCCTGAAGAACGCTTGTGAGACGACCGGCTTGTGGCTTGCCTCACCGCGTTGAAACATCAAAAAGAGATTCGCGAGCAACGTGACGATGGTGATCATAATGACCGAGAACCAGACAACCGACCAGTTGAGCAGGTCGAGGTCGCCCATCTGTGAAATCGTGTTGAAAATGAGCACGGGAAGAGCGACCACGAAGATATAGCGATTCAGGTGTCCGACGGACACCATATCGAAAACGCCTTTGCGGCGCAAGACATAACCTAAAAGCGCCAGCAACAAAAGCGGTGCGAGCGCATTGAATGCGAAAACGAGATTGTCCATCGGATCATCACCTTCTCATAGACTTGAAACCTTGCGGGTTTTCCTTCCATATTCTACCACAAAGTGGTTCACAAATGCCATGGTTGAAACCGTTTTCGTATTTCTGAGTTATCCCGCAAGAAGATATATCACATGTTTTGCGACCGCTTTCATAATATGTTAGTATAAATTTGAATAAGGGAAATGGTTTTTAGGTGCCTGTTCCGTACCATCTTCTGACATGAAATAAAGTGACAGGGGGGATTTTTTGTAAAGCGCAACGGTTATCCTTTACAAGCAATTTGGAGATACATGCATGATACGCACTTTAAAAAAATCGAAGGGAGCAAGTGTGTAAGATGAAAAAATTATTGTTTTTGCTCATTGCGACACTCTCAACGGCCATCATCGCCGCTTGTGGTCTGATTGAGGATGACCCCGAGGAAACATCGCGGGTCGAGTTCTACAATAGTGAAGGCTGGGAAAACGTTTATGCCCAGGCTGAAGACGGAGACGGCGAACAGCTTCTCGGAGAATTCCCCGGTGAAGAAGCCGCTCAAGTCGACGACCGTGAGGATTGGTGGTATGTTGACATCCCTGTGGCCAACTTCCTCAATGAACCGGTGAACGTCACTTTCAACGACGGGGATGAACAAGTCTCGGGCGGCGCGACCGTCAACCACCCTGACTTCATCTATCTGACCATCGAAGAGGGCGGTGTCTACGGCACCCGCGGTGCCGCGGAGTTCGCGATGCGGGAAGTCGATGAAACCCGTGTCTACTTCTATAATTCCGAAGGCTGGGATGATATCCGTGTCTGGGCCTGGGATGAGGAACGCGATTTCTATGACAGCTGGCCTGGTGAGCCCGCGGAAGAACACGAGGAAGCGGACTGGTGGTACAAGGATGTGCCCGCCGATGCGGATGAGCAGGATTTCGGAATCATCTTCAACGGACTCGATGAGGATGAAGAACGCGCCCAGACAGGCGATATCGAGATCACTGACCGTGAGTACGTCTATCTGACCGTCGAAGATACGAAGAGCGCCTCGATGCAAGACGCGCTCGACGCACTCGAAGAAGCCAGAGCGCAGACCGTGGTCTATTTCTACAACCATGAGGGTTGGGCCAATGTCTATGCGACAGCCACCGCCGACGACCTTGATTTCACTGATGTCGCCGCTTCGGAACATGACGCGGATAATTGGTATTATGTCGAAGTGCCGATCGCTGTGGCTGTTGACCGTTCATTCGATATCCATTTCTCAGATGGTAATGACTCGATGAGCATCGAAGCCACCATCGCCATCGATGAAGAAGGCGAAACCCCCCACGTCTATCTCACTGTCGATGCCCTATACGGCAACATGATCTCCGCCGAGGCATGGACGCATACCGCCATCGAGGACATGGAAACCATCTACTTCTACAACGTCCACGGCTGGACCGATATGAACGCCTATACCTGGAGTGAAGACGCCGATGAGGTACTCGGCCCATGGCCAGGTATGGAAGTTTCCCATGATGAGGGAGACTGGTACTATATCAATGTGCCTTTCGACCTTGAACAACATTTCATCGATGTATTCATCTTCAACGGTCTCGATGAGGACGGAGAGGGCGTCCAGACCGGTGATATCGAACTCGATGACCCCGATTACATCTATGTGACACCGATCGATGAGGTCTTCACCTCCAAGGCGGACGCCGAAGATGCGGTTGAGGAAGCCTTGGCCGGTACGACCGTCTATTTCTACAATATCATGGGTCCTGAGAACACCGGCTGGGCCAACGTCTATGCGACGGTCGAACATGATGACCTTGACGAGGAGTTTGTCGATGTCGCCGCGAACGCGGCCGATATGGATGATTGGTACTATGTCGAGGTACCGCTTGTCGTGGATGATGAGGTGAGCTTCACCATCACCTTCCATGATGCCAACCATAACGAAATAGAAAATCTCATCGAAAATGACACCTACACCTTTGTGACCACCATCGGTCTTTTCAGGGATCCACTTGCGGCGGAACTCCAAGTGACCACCCCTGAAGATCAGATGACCAGGGTCTACTTCTATAATTCCGAAGGCTGGGACACGCTTTATGCCTACCTCTGGAGCGACGATTATGATGACCTCCTCGGCGCATGGCCCGGTCTCCTAGCCGAGTCAGATGAGGATGAGGGCTGGTATTATATCGATGTTCCGGCGATTCCCGAGGAAGCCGCTTTCAACATCATTTTCAACGACCCGGATCTCGGTGAACAAACCGACAGCATCCTGATCGACAACAGCGACCTTGTCTACACCAACATGAACAATGAGGCGCATCAGTCCAAAGAAGACGCTGAGGACGCCTTGACGGATTAGGAACAAAGTGAACCATCAAGCAGGAGGCAAATGCGCATAAGCGAATTTGCCTTTTGTTTTCCCTGCCACAAACACACCTGACAATCTGAAGGAGATGACATTCGATGACAAAGAAAATACTCACCGTGCTTCTGTTTTTGACCCTGATTCTGACCGGAATGACGGTCCTCAAATCGCAGGGTACACAGACACTGATCATCAACTATTACCGTTTCGATGACGATTATTCGGTTTTCAACTCCGTGTGGTTATGGCCCTCGGAACCCGAAGAAGGGGCGGGCGATCGTTTCTTCTTCGATGAGGAAGGTGATTTCGGCCAAAGACTTGAACTCGACCTTGAGGGAACCATCCTGGAGGGCTCGACGGAAATCGGTCTGATTGTCCGCGGCGATGACTGGCAGAAAGATGTCGATGAGGATCTTTTTGTCGATTTGAGCGACCCCGACGGCGACGGTGTCGTCGAGATATTCCTGGTCGAAAATGATCCGACCGTCTATTACAGCGAGGAAGAAGCCGATACCTCACACCGGATTCAGTTCGCAACTTTCACGGATTTTACGACCATCCGCTTTCGCGCCACAAGACCCACCGAAATCGACGATCTTGAAGTGTTGGCAAACGGTGAGACCGTCGCCATCGAGGATTATGATCCGGATGGCTATGGCGGGGTGATCACGCTCGCTCATACCATCGACCTCTCCAAGGTCCACACAATGCGTGCCGACCTGGGCGAGGACGAACCCGCTGAACGTGCCATCGGTCTGAGCGGCATCTACGACAGTGAGGAATTCCATGATACGTTCGGCTATGACGGCGATCTCGGCGCCCTTTATAGCGAGAGTGAAACCGAGTTCAAACTCTGGGCACCCCTTGCGGATTCGGTCGAACTCAATCTTTATGAGTACGGCCACACCGCCGATGTCACCGATTATGAGGGCATCGCGGGCGTTGATGACCCCTATGACACCGTCACTCTCGAGCTTGTCGGCCAGGGTGTCTGGTCTGTGACCATGACCGGGGATTTGGATGGCACCTACTACACCTTCACCGTCGACAACGGCGACCTCGGCGGAATCCACGAAGTCACCGACCCCTACGCTTTTTCCGCCGGCGTCAACGGCCAGCGTTCCATGGTGGTCAATTTTGAAAGACAGAACCCCGACGACTGGCAATACGGACGCTCGCCGCACACAATCGGGTCCTATAACGAAGCCATCATCTACGAACTTCATGTCAGAGACCTGACCAGCCATGAGGGCTGGCAGGGCAACGAGGACTACCGAGGCAAGTTCCTGGGTCTTTCTGAGCCGGGCACCGAATATCAAGGGGTCACCACCGGTTTCGACCATATCAAGGAACTCGGTGTCACCCATGTCCATCTTCTGCCCGTGATGGATTTCGGCATGGTCGATGAGACCAGACTTCTCGATGAGGATTACCACGGCATCCATGACGGCATCTTCAACTGGGGCTACATGCCAAGACACTTCAACGTGCTCGAAGGCAGCTATTCCACCGACCCTTTCAACGGCGAAGTCCGAATCCATGAGTTCAAACGGATGGTGAATGACTACCATGACGCCGGTATCGGCATCATCATGGATGTGGTCTACAACCACACCGGACAATCCGCCGATTCCAACTTCCACCGCATCGTGCCCGGTTACTATCACCGCCTTCACGATGACGGCACCTTCTCAGACGGTAGCGGGACGGGCAACGAGACGGCCTCCGAACGTGAGATGTTCTCCAAGTTCATGGTCGATTCCCTCACCTTCTTCGTCGAAGAATACAACATCGACGGTTTCCGCTTCGACCTCATGCAGCTTCATGATGTGACGACCATGAACGCCATCGCGGATGAACTTCACGCGATCGATGAAAACATCATTCTCTACGGCGAACCCTGGACGGGAGGCCCGTCGTTGTTGCCTGAAGAGATTTCGGCGCATAAGCACACCCTCGAAGAGATGCCTGCCATCGCGGCGTTCAACGATGATGCCCGCGATGCCATCGCGCAGGGTACCGTGTTCGACAGTTACGCCCGCGGCTTCGTCCAAGGCATCGACGGCCGTGACAACGAGGTGCTCCTCGGCATCACCGGCGGAACTGAACAGCCGGGGCTTTTAACCGGAAACCTTCCTGATGGCGCCTGGGCCCCCGAACCCTATCAGGCGGTGAACTATGTCTCCGCCCACGACAATCACACACTGCACGATAAGCTTGTGCTGAGCACAGAGGCCGATATGGACAGTGCCGACGATATGGAAACCATCATCAGAATGCAGCGACAGGCCAACAACGTGGTGCTGACATCACAAGGAATCGCCTTTCTTCATGCGGGTGTCGAGTTCCTTCGTACCAAACCCTGCATCGAACCGGAAGCGGGTGAATATACCTGTGATGATGACGGCATCTTCGACCATAACTCCTACCGTTCACCCGATGAGACCAATCAGCTTGACTGGGACAGAAAAGTCGAATTCTATGATACGTTCGCTTACCACCGCAATTTGATCGCGATGCGAAGGGCCAAACAGGTCTTCTCCCAACCCGACAGCCAATCGCTCGGCGGCGCCATCAGAATCATGCATCAAGTCGATGGCATGGTCGCTTATGCGTTGCTTGACGAGACCGATGACTGGGCGACCATCCTGGTTGTCCACAACAACGGCTCACAATCCCGCAACTTCGAGATTCCGCACGGTGAATGGCATGTGGTCGCGACCACCGATGAGATCGGTGAACGCGATGATGCGCATGTCCTGTCGACACTATTCACGCTGGATGGTGAGACGACCCTTGAGATGGACCCCAATGATTCCTACATCATGTATAGCGAGACCCTCGTCGATCCGTTCGAGGACCCGGTGGATGAAAACGGTATCCCCTGGGGGCTGATCGGCGGACTGATCGCCCTGTTGGCGCTCGGCATCCCGCTTGGCTTCTACTATTTCAAGAAAACATGAAAAACACATGAAAAGCGCCGCCGTCAACGTGTTGACGGCGGCGCTTTCTTATGCATAGCGATTATTGCAAGAGACTGACCGTCCCGTCTTCGACTTCGATAATAAGGGTCGACAGGGGCGCCATGGTCAGGGTGCCGTTTTCATAGGTGTAATCATGGGAATGGTGGATGGTGGTGAAATCGGCGACATCGATGGTGGTGGTTTTATCAATCTGGCTCAGATTGTGGATGACGAGATAGTGTGTGTCTTCATCTGAACGTCTGTATACCAGGAAAGACGCATCCTCGGTTTCCACAGAATGAAGGGTGCCGCCGAAGAGGGGCGCGTGCGTCTTTTTGAGGGCGATCATGTCGATATAGGTGTTCAAAAGCGAATCGGGGTCGGCAAGCTGCGCCTCGACGCCGTCAAGGGCGGCGTTGTACGCATCCCAATCGCCGATGGCGTGGTGACCGGGGGAGGGACTGCCTTCTGTGTTATAGGGATTGTCCTCGCCCCAGATGAAAGGCTGGCGGCGGTCGGGGTCCGGTGAGACACCGGTCATGCCGAGCTCCTCTCCGTAATAGATCCAGGCGATACCGGGGAGTGTGAAAAGGATGCGTGCGGCGAGGGCGGCTCGGCCGGGGTTCCGGTCGAAATCGCTTTTGACCCGGTCCATGTCATGGTTGGAGAGGAAGATCGAGTCGATATAGTCGCTTCTTACCGCACCATAGGCGTGGTGGGCATCGAGTAGGGTGTCGACGAGTCCGTTGTGGCTCGAGGTCATGACGGACCGTTTGATTTCTGAGGCGAGCTGGAAGTTGAAAGTCGAATCCATGCCTTCGAAATAATCCGCGACATAAGTCGCCTGTTCGCTCCAAACCTCGCCGAGGATGAAGGCGTTCTCGTCTACGGCCTTGATGTGGTCGTTGAACTCGACGAAGAAGTCGATGGTCTTTTGCAGGGTATCGACTTCAAGCGGATACTGGTTGCGGTCATAGATATGCCGGGCCGCATCGATTCTGAAACCGGAGACCCCGAGATCGAGCCAGTATTCGGCGATGGCGTAGATGGTTTCCCTGACGTCTTCATTCTCGAAGTTCAGCTCCGGCATCTGGTCCCAGAAGGAGCCGTAATAGTAATGGCCGTCAAGTTCGTGCCAGCCCTCGGTGGTGTGATGCTCCGCCATCTCCTCGGCGCTCATCCACGAATACCATGACCGATAAGGGCCGTCTGGTTCCTCCCTTGCACGTCTGAACCAGATATGGTTGAACGACGTGTGGTTGATGACGAAATCCATGATCACAAGAATATCGTTTTCCGCCATGGTTTCCATGAAGACCTTGAAGTCATCAAGGTCGCCGAACGTCTCATCGATGGTGTAATAATCGGTCACGTCATACTTATGATAGCTCGGTGAGGGATTGATGGGGTTCAGCCAGACACAATCGACATCGAGTGTCTCGCTGAGATAGGTGATGTTTTCCACAATGCCCATCAGGTCGCCATCCCCGTCACCCGTGCTGTCGGCGAAAGCGATCGGGAAAATCTGATAACAGACATCGATGTCTTCTTTGTAGACAGGGGACGATGGTCGCATGGTCTCTTTGTCAGGCGCATCGATGAAAAGCCGGCACGCGGAGAGAATAAAAATCAGCATGAAAAGCAATAATCCGATTCCTAATTTGCGCATTGGTCTCATTCCTTTCGGAAAAGGGCTCCGTAGAGCCCTTTAATTGTCAGTCGAGGGTGTTGTTGTTTTCCATCCAGATATCGGCGGAATCAACGATGCCGTCCTGAGCGGATTCGGGTGTCCGGTCGCCGTCCCATAACTCCATCAGGTAATCCGCGACGCCGATATCGTAATAGACACTCATCGCCCGTCTGGTCGGATTTTCAGGCAGTGTTGCCGCAGGTTCGAGGCGGGCGTAGCGAAGACCGGCGGTCATATCCGCCTTGAATTCAGCCTCTACCTCGGGATAGATTTCCGCATCATCCTGGAGGGCGGGCAGATAGGCGGAGTTGTTGATCATGGTTTCCATGGTCTCACCGGTATAAAGCCATCTGAGCACTTCACTCGCGGCGGAAGGATAAGGTGTGCTCGAGTTGATGACAAAGCCCTTGGTCTTATAAAGTGCCGAAAGCTGGTTGCCTTCCCATGTCGGAATGGTCGAGAACTCGAATGTATAACCGGTATCCTCCATGTAGCCTTCGACGTCCATCCAGGTACCCACAAGGCCGAACGGATAATCGCCTTCGAGGTAGTTCTCCCAGCGCCAGTCCATCGCGCCGGCGCTTCTGATCGAGCCGGTCTCATCGATACTCATGTTCGTTTGCGAGAAGGCTTCCATGAATTTCAGACCTTCCAGGAACTCAGGGTCCTCGAACTGTGGATCGGCGTAGTCGCCGTCCGCATAGATCTGCCAGCCGCCTGAAGAAAGTGACGAATAGGCCGACCATGGTTCGGCGACGCTGATCGGGAAGAACTCGAGAATGGTGGTGTCATCGAATGTGGGTCTGTCCGCGGGGTCGGTGCCGTATTGCGCGGCATAATCGAAAATCTTCTCCCATGACTCCATTTCGACAGGCAGGTTATATTCGTTCACATCATCGACATCGACACCCCACGCTTCAAGCATTGTCCTATTCCAAGAGAAAACCATGCCGTCATAGAAGGCGGGAAGCAAGAAGGTACCCAGTATATTGACTTCATCGAAGATCTCATGGGTCTGATTCTCCCCGATCGGGATGAAGTATTCATGGAGGGAGCGGACCGCATTTTCCCGGCCGATCAGTTCGTTATCGATGACGAGGGCCACATCGGGCGCCTCGTCCTGCATCAGTTCGAGGCCTTCCATTCCGCCGTCTTCGGCGTTCTGCGCATCATAGTTGGTGAAGGTGAGCATTCCCTCGAGTTCGGGGAAATCCTCGTTCCATTGCTCCACTAGCGCGAGACCCAGCGGATCGCTATCGACGCCCAGGGTAATCTGTGCCCCGTCCTCGATTTCGAATCTTCCGGTCGCCTCGTTGAAAATCACTGCTTCTTCTGCGGGTTCGCGTTCACATGCCGCAACAATAAACAACAGTAGTACAGACATTGACAATAAACCCAGTTTTTTCATAATGGATCTGAAACCTCCTAAAAAATTATTTTAAATATTCAGTGATTGGTCGCTGAATCGTGAATAAGATGGTTTTTACCCTTCCTTTGTCCGTTGTCGTCAATCCCTCCTTAATCGTATTCTTTTGTCAGTACAGTGGTGTGTCACTCGCATTGACCTTGAAGTATACCATCACCACCCTGATCATATAAACGACGATGAACAAGAAGCTTGCCCATCCCGCCATGAACCATCCGAGCAAGGCACTCAGAAGGGCGGGGCCGGTCATTGCGAACACCGTGAGTCTGATACTGGAAGCATAGGTGATCTTCTTCACAGGCGCCTTGAAGTTCGCAAGCATGAACATCAAAGAGATGAAGATGATATAAATCAGCATCTGCATGAATTGGGCGGTATAGATGAAAAGGATGCTTTGACCGATGTTCGCGAAATACAGATTGTTCAAGATCATGTCCGTCATATCCGCATAATAGGTTTCTTTGTCGTTGGCGGCTTCCGCCGCGTTTCGGACCTCTGAGAAATCAAGCGTATCGATCAGACGGTAATCGCCGCTGACGATGTGTTTTTCCTGATTGTCATCGGGGGTGGCCGGCACGTGGACGACCGCGGCCCGTTCATCGGCGAGGATAATCGATGAGACATCGATTTCGGAGAGTTCGGGTAGTCTTTCGGTATAGAAGAAACGGTAGCCAGCGACATTCATGTCATAATCGGTATCGCATGAAAGCAGGCCCTGGTCAATCCGGCAGTCAATTTCATTGTCATAGATTTCGGCAAATGCCGCATGGGCATTCTCGAGGTCATTCGGATGGCCCATGGTCTGGATGAGGCCGAAAAAGGGTGCGGCGCTGATCAGAAACACATTCACGATAAATACCAGAAATGTGAGCAACATCGGGACTTTGACCGCTTTCAGCACCGCATCATTGCTGATAAGCATACGGCCGAACGTCAGGAACTTCTCTTTCATGGTCTCACCTCTTCAGTCTAGCCCTTCTCGGCACCGGCAGTCAGTCCGTATGTGACGTATTTCTGCATATAGACCTGGACAATCATGATGGGCACCGCAAGGAACAGGGCACCGGTCATGAACAACATCGGTCGGTGCGGCGTGGAGTCGGGGTCGTTCATCCTGAACAACCACATGGCGACGGTCTCATTGTTCGGCATCAGAATCGAGGGAAGTATATAATCGAGCCACGGTCCCATGAACGCATTGACTGCGATAAAGCCCATGATCGGTGCGGCTAAGGGCACGATGATTTTGATCATGACCTGAAGATTCGTCGCGCCGTCGATGAAGGCCGCCTCATCGAGCGTCTTCGGGACATTGCGCATGAAGCCGCGGACGATGAAGGTGTTGAAGGGAATCGCGCCAGCGACATAGATGAAGGAAAGGAAAATCGGATTATTGAGCCATCCGAACACCCTGAAGATGAGAAAGAGTGCAATCATGCCCATGAAACTCGGAAACATCTGCAGGCCCATGATGAAAAGCAAAGAGGGTTTCTTCGCTTGAAATCGGTAGCGTGTGAAAGCAAAGCCCACCAAAGAAGAAAGCATCACCACAAGCACGGTCGTGACGACGGCGACGAGTAACGTGACCAGGAAAGAGCCGATATAATCAGGCAGCAGCTGCGCCGTTCCCGAGCGATAGGTGAACACCTCTTTGAAGTTTGCGAGCGACCATTCCCTTACCCGTGGGATAATGGGCACATCGCCAAGACGGCGCACATCGGAAAACGCGGCCGACACCATCCAGATGATGGGCACCAAGGCGATGACTACGGATATCAAAAGCCACGTATAAAGGAGCGTCTTTGCAATGAGATTCTTCAACTTCATCATGTCAATCCTCCTCCCAGAATGTTTTGAGTTTGGCAAGATAGTAAATGGCGAACGTCGCGACAAGGAAGAAGACAAGAACCGAATAAGCCGCCGCGAGATTGTAGGCATCATGGTCACCGGATAAGAATGCCATCCGGTAGATCCAGGAAATAAGGATATCGGTCTGACCCGGGGCGATGCCCGTCAGCGTGGCCGGAATATCATCCCGCCAGTAACGCGGACCGCCACCGGTCAGGAAGAAGATCGCGCCGAAGTTGTTGAAATTGAAGGTGAAGGTGGTGATGATCACCGGTGCGGTCGCCCGGATGACCCATGGAAGAGTGATATAGCGGAATTTCTGGAAGGCGGAGCCCCCGTCGATATCCGCCGCTTCATAGAGATTGCCCGGAATCGCGCCGAGGACACCGGTGATCAGGAGCATAAAGTAAGGAAATCCCATCCAGAGATTGACCATCAGAATCAAAAACCGGGCGAGGTTGGCGTTGTCGGGATGGGTGAACCACTGGATGTTGCCGACACCCTCACGGCCGACAAGACCCACGAACTGTAGCACGCTTCTGACTTGGTCGGTCAAGCCGGTATCGGCCAACAGGCGGTTCATCAGGCCGTGGTCCGCCCCGAAAATATTCGAAAACACAAGCAAAGATATCATACCCGGCACCGCCCATGGAAGAATCAAAATCAGACGCCAAGCCTTCTTGAAGCGTATGTGCTTGCTTTCGATGATGAGCGCTTGTATGAAACCAAGAACGTAAACAGTCACACTGCTGACCACGGCATAGAAAACGGTCCATCTGAGTACCTTCAGGAAGAAGTCACGCCAGGCGGGGTCGGCGCCGAATATATTGGCGAAGGTGGTGAATCCATGCCACTGGATCAGGTCCGACTGCAAGGAGATTCTCGCATCATAGTTGGTGAATGAAACCAGGAAGGAAAAGAAAAACGGAATGAGGGTGAACATCAGGATGGCGATACCTGCCGGAACGACGATGATGTAGGCGAAATACTGGTCCCACACGCGTCTGATCCAGTCTTTGAAGCGTTCGATCTCCATGCCTGATCTAACCTTCAGGTCGGTCTTGTAGGCATCGCGGATGCTGATGATCCAAAAGGCCATCAACACCGCGAGCAGCACAATGACGATGACCCCTTCTCCCATCAGGGTTCTGGAGTTGTCAGCCTCCAGCCAGGAATAGGCGAAATCCTGTGTGTCTACAATATGGCCCCGGTAGACATCTCCCCGGGTCAGGGCCCCCAGAGTGAAAAAGCCCCATACACCACGGGTGATGATACCGCCGTAGTCCCTGAAGAAATAAAGGGTGTCTTCCGCGGGATATCTGGAAATCTCACTGGGCGCATAGATATAGTCGCTTGATACGAATTCGGCAATGATAAAAATAAGAAAAATCCCCAAAAAAGGGATTCCTTTGTACCACTGTCGGTTTCTGAACTGGCCAAGTCCCATCAGAAAAAAACTAGAAAGACCTTTCTTGAAAGAACCGGGGTGGTTTTTGGCGGCCCGATAGAGACTAACGAAAAAGGTTTTTATCAGGGATGAAAGTTTCCTGGAAAAACGGTAAATCCCAAGGAAAAAACCCTGAACTTTTGTAAGCAGATAGGTGATGAAAATCCTGAAATAGCCAAGAAGTAAATTGACAAGTTTCTTTAAGGAATCCATCTATGATGCCCCCTTCCACCGATATGGAGACCATTGATTTTTCGTTATGACTACTGTCAACTCTTCAATTTGATACTAACAAAAAACACGGTGTTTGTAAACGAAAGTGGCCTGTGGATACGCAAGGTGAGACGCAGAATGCGCAAGAAAAAACCGGTCTGTCAGACCGGATTCGGAACGCCTTGTTTCTCTTCGTGCTTACGTTCATGATAATCGAATAGTGCGATGTGGGAGACCGAATGGATGAATGAAGGTTTTTTGACATCGGCGAATCTCGGTTGAGGTTCGCCCGCCGCGGCCGCCCTGTCGCTCGCTTCTTCCCACGCGTGATACCATAGATAGAGTTCCGCGGTGAAAAGTTGTTCGATGAGTATGCCGAAACTCCAGGCGAAACCGATATAAAGAAACATCAGAAACCAGGCGAATTCAGGAAAGCCGCCGGTCACCGAATCGCTCAGGATGATCATGATGCCCGGTGGCAGGAACACAATCGCGTGCACCGCCGTCGACAAGGCAACGCCTGTCAACATCGTGGTAATACGGTTCTTATAGATACCAAGTCCGCGTCTTGTCGCCCGAAAGGGGCCCATGTTCTCCCAGGCCACAGCCGGAAGCATCAACATGACTCCCATCCGGATGCCTCTTTTGAGCACATCGACGACACGGCTCTTATCCGTGGATGAGCGTCGCACCACATTTTCCATCGAGAATACGGTTCGTGACCGGTTGCTGTTCTTCCCGGAATTCTTGGCCGCTTTGGCCAGCAGTTCGATAAAGAGGATCACAAACTGGATGACCGCCCAGAAGAAAAGGATGGGCACGCTTCTGAAGAAGTCCCTTGTGTAGGCCTTTTTGAACGCAGGAATCAGTTGCATCCTACCTGTGGTCTCCTTCTGTTCGATCAGGCTCAGCAGTGAAAGCGAGGCGAGTCCGGTCAGAAGCGAGGTGAAAAAGACCACGAGGAACAAAAACACCATGGCTTCCACAAGGGTCAGTGAAGTGAACGCGAAGTTGAACTGCAGATAAATGATGAGAGGCGTATAAAGCCCCCATGCAATGAGGATGGGTACAATCGATTTCGGGTTGCGCAAAAAGAACTGGATGGCCTTTCCCATGATGGAAAAGCCGTTGGCGATGTTTTTGAACATTTCTTTCCTCCATAGTCGTAGATCGGGTCAATCGCATTGTCATGAAAATCATAGCACGGTAAACGTTGCGTCGCAAGCGCATTTTCTTCAATGTGCTGATAAAAAAAAGAACCCGGTTGGTTGCCGGGTTCTTCGGTTTGCGTCTACATTCGGGTTTTGTTATCAGTATTCATCCAATGCGGCCATCACACGTTGGTGCACCTCTTCTGGAACCCATTGGCTCCAAAGGTCCTCATACTCGGCGAGCCACCAGCGAGCGGTCTCGGCGGTCGAAGCTTCCTCGGTGTTCATATAGGCCAGTCCTGATGCAGTGATTTCAGCGGAGGTCTCATACTGGCTGAAGAAGTCAAACAGTTCCGGATGGTCTTCTTCGAAACCATCTCTCGCGACAACCGTGACCGGTTGCGGTGGTGGGTTTCCGGTACCCGTTTCAAGATCGTAAGGAAGATCGTCTTCGAGAAGCACCATGTCATAAAGGCCTAGAATCCAGCTTGGTTCCCAGTGGTAACCGACCCAGGGATTTTCTTGTTGATAGGCGTTGACAAGGGTGGTATCGAGCAGGACTGTCGATTCGGAGGTTCTGAATGTGAAATGTTCGACCAGACCGGGATAATCATCTTCGTTGGCGAACTTACGCTCATAGAAATCGGTGATGGACCAACCGGACGGGCCGCCGATGACAATCGCTTTATGGATCTCGGGGTCCCAGTTGGTGATTTCGGGATCGGGGAAGAGATGTTTGTAATCGGGAAGATCGCTGACCGAAGTCAGGCCGGGATATTCTTCCGCGAGATAGGCCGGGATATAAAGGCCTTGGAAATTATCATCATAGTTGACCGAAATCTGGTGGTAATGCTGTTCGGCCAGGTCGTCCTGGTAGGACGGAATGTTGCCACTCCACATTTCGAGATAGATATCGAGTGTGCCTTCTCTGAAACTTGAGAGAATCAGCGCGGTATCGAGCTGGTCGATACGGACCTCGCGTTCATAGCCTTCTTCCAGGATGAACTTGGCGATCTGGTTGTGTAGCTCACTGCTTTCCCAATCACCCTCGGCTAAGACAATCTCATTGGTCTCATACTCACAGGCAGCGATCGCGAGAACAAGAAAGAACAGTGTCGACAGTAATGTGAAACTCTTCAGTAATCTTTTCATTCTTTTTCTCCTTTTTTGTTTGTTTTTAAGTTCATACAACTCACTATAACATAAAAGTTGTCAGTTTGACAAATCATACAATAAAGTAATCAAAACTTCTCAATATACCTGTTTTTAGCGCTTATAGAATAAAATAAAACGGATTCAACATGGAATCCGTTGTAATTATTATAAATAAAACCCTTTTCAATTATTCTTTTTCGTCATCCGGTCCATCACGAGTGAGGTCCTCGCACCGGTGATACCGGTGCTCGGCGAGCGCCCTTTTCCGTTCAGGGCATCGACGATGGCCTGGATGAGCGGCTGTTCGACGTGTTCCGGTTTGTCGAAATGATACTCTTTGACGCCCTCGGCGGTGATCAGCCTCACGGGATCATCAGCGAAGGTTGAAAAGATGAGCTTCCCTTTTGTGCCGGTGATGACTGTACGGTCTTCTTCTTCCGCGGCGGCATAGAACCAGGTGCCTTTGCCGTGGGCGCCGTTTTCGAGGCGGTAAAGACCACTGACCGTGTCATCCGCGCTGTAAAGACCGCCCTGATTCGACGCGATGCCAGTGGCGTCTTGCAGAGGTCCGAAAAAATAATCGAGCAAATCCAGGGTATGGCAGGCGAGGTCGTGGAAGTGGCCGCCGCCCGATACCGAAGGGTCGGTATGCCAGGTCATGCGACCTTTCAACTCGCCGGGCTCGGGCTTTTTTTTGTGTTCGGTGGTGATGAGTCTTATCTCACCGATGACACCGGCATCAAGCAGAGCTTTGATTTTTCGGAACTTCGGCTGGGCGCGGCGGTAATAAGCGATGAACAGTGGTACATCGTTTTTTTTCGCTGCGTCGTTCATGGCCTTGCACTCCGCGGAATCGAGGGCCATCGGTTTTTCCACATAGACCGGTTTGCCGGCTTCAATCGCCGCGAGGGCATGGGGTTTATGGTATTTCGGCGGGGTGGCGATGTAGACGGCGTCCACATCAGGGTCGTTGATCAGCGCTTCTGCTGCATCATACCATTTCGGGACGTTGTGTCTTTTCGCATAGTCTTTTGCCAGGTGGGTTGTTCGTCGCATGACGGCGATGAGTTCGGAATTGCGTGCCTTTTTAAAAGCGGGCCCGCTTTTTTTCTCAGTGACCGCCCCGCAGCCGATGATGCCCCAGCGTATCGTTTTCATTTTCTCACTTCCCTATTTCAGTCATGGATTGCTTCATTTCATTCTTTTCTGGAGAGAAAGCCGTAAGTGGAAAGGACGGCGACAACGGTGAGAATCATGAACGGCAAGAAGAGATTGAATGTCATGAGTGCGTCCTTCGTGCCGAAAATCTCGAGCAGGATGGTCGAGGATTCGAACGCGGCTTCGTCGAGAAGAGAGACATAGGCGCTCCAGACACCGAGCAAAGAGACCAGCTGAACCATCGAGATGAAAAAGAGGATGTTTCTTTGTTTGTTGTTGTTGCGGGTGGTGAGCTTCGTGTGTTTGCGGCTGAGATAATCCTTGAAATTATCGACATAATCACCCATGCCCGATAAGAAACTGTCGATGTTCCAGTAGGGATTGATGATGTTGTAGATATTCTTGTTGTCTGCTTCGATCGCGCGTTTGAAGTTTTCGTGGAAGATATGCAGATACTGTGCTTTTTGAATGATGCTGTCGATGAGACTGTTTTGTGTATTCAGCGTCCTGATTCTGCAGTTCGCCATGATTTCTTGATTCAACGCATCCATGAGGTCGTAGAGTTCCATCAGGTATATCCACATGTATTGCATGTGGAACTGGATGGGCATGAAGCGTTTGTCGTCGGATGGGCGTGTCATCACAATCGTATGAAACCGTCCGTTGAAATCATAATAAGTCCCATCGGACAACGTCAGGGCGTTGTCGGCATAATCTCTTCTTTCGGCATGCTGGTTGAGAGAGAAAAGGGCCGCTTTCAGTTTATCCATGCCGGTTTTGTCCGCACCGGGATGGACAATATTGGTGATGTTGCCGGTGTTGTTTTTGAAGCGGACCTTATCGTCATCGAACTTCAGGGAAAAAAGATTCCGCATCATCAGGCGGATCTTATCAAGCGCATGGGTGCGGATGGTCTCTCCCCATTTTCCGAGTGTCATCCCATCATGTTCCTTGACCATCAGGTTGCGGATGGTGTTGTAAAGATCCTTTCCTTCGTTGCTCGACGTACCGGTTTCGAGCAAGGCGTTCATGTTGTCGCTGATACGCACGGGGATCTTGAAGACGAGGATGAAATACATGGTGTTCACATCATAGATCAAGGCGTGTTCGACGCCTTCATAATCGATATGGTCACTGAGTGGATGCTTGCCGTTCACATGAAAACGCGTTTCACCGAGGTCGCTTTCGAGAAGGGTGGTCGGGGTCGAATCGAGACTGATCGTCTTCAGTGCCTTGTACGCATTGCCCGTCACCTGAAAATCTTCGAGCCATGATGGTATTCTGTCCGAAAAATGTTCGGACAACCGTTTGAAATGGGTCGGTGTCGTCAAAAACGCCTTCAAAAGCGACAGGTCCATGACAACCGGCTGGACATTGTAGAAAGTCATGCGACAATCCTTACAGATAGGTTTTTCCATGATTTTCAAGGTACTCCTTTCTGAGCGGTTCCTGACGGTAATCAAGAAAGAGTTCTGCGCCTTTTGGGATGGCGCTGACCGTCACGATGCGGATGGGGTCATGAAGGATTTTCAGATTCGGTGTCCGCGAATGGTTGATGAAACTGTATTTCGTTCTGAACGGCCTTATCAGCAGCGTTGTTTCGGATAAGGCATTCCATTCGACCATGAGATAATCCGCAAGGATGCCGGATTCCTCCTTGAGCGATCCGAGCACTTCATCATAAAGGTCCCAACTGACGATTTGACCATCCAGTTGACATAATGCGGTTCCTTTATCAAGCTTCTCGCGAGCGAAAAGACCGCGTCCGTGGACGGGGCTTGTTTCGATGATGCCCTGTGGGATATTGTCGATGACCTTGAAATCATCCTGTTTCATGGAACCACCTCGCTATTTTGTCTATCATCCTGATTATATCACACAAACGTCGGCCGTTGAACCATGGACCGATACAAAGAAAGACGCCCGTTTTTCATACGGGCGTCCGATACGAACGGTCGAACCGGATGACTTCCTTCACGATGAAGCGGAATGTCATACGTCTTTGACGCGTTTTAAAATACGGCTGCCGAAACCGACGCCCCAGAGTGACTGATCGTCATCCTCTAAGAACCATGCCTCGGTCTCACGCCCGTTTGCGCGCACCACGGCGACGTTGTCTGTGACCGGCGTGACAGGATACGTTTTGCCGTCGAGTTCACAGGCGAGAGTATCGCCATCCATGAAGAAGCGAGCCTTCGCGCCCTCACTCGAGGTGAAGGTGCCGGTTCTTCTTTCCTTGATTGTTTGCGACCAGTTTCTTTCGGTGTAATGGATGACTTTCGCATAAGGGGAAAGCCCGAGCATGACATTGACGGCGCCCTGCCAGATCCTGTTCGCGGGGAAGCCCTTCAGATTGGTGAGGACGGCCACGGCGATATCCTCTTCCGGCACAAAGCCCGCCTGCGAGGCGACACCGGTGAGGCTGCCTCCGTGTTCGGCCAGGGTGACGCCATAGTGGTTCGTCCGGACACAAAGACCGAGACAGTAGTGACTGTTCAATGTCCATCTTCCTTTCGCTTCGGGGGCGAGCATCGCATCGACCGAGGTCTCATCAAGGAAGCGGGTGTTGCTTCTTTTGCCTTTCAGGGCGAGCATCTGGTAGAAACGGACGAGTTCGGTGGCGGAGGATTTCAGCCAGCCGCCAGGCAGATAGGGCGGTGCTTCCTGCCAGTATTTTGCCTGTTTGAGTTTTTCGTCTGCGTCCGTATAGAAAAGACCGGTCACGTCATCCTGTTCGAGCAGGGTCTTGAGATCGAAGGTGCTTCGTTTCATCCCGAGCGGCTTCAGGAAAGTCTTTTCGATGTAGTCGTCATAAGGCATGCCGCTGGTCTTTTCGATGATTTCCCCCAAAAGGGCGTAACAGTCGTTGGAGTAGCTTGTGTAAATACCGGAGGTGCTGAAAAGGCCGATATCCCGGGTTGCGATATAATCGATGAGGTCGGCGGTCGTGTTGACGGCGATGGTTTTCTCATCATCCTTGGCCGGATTGGTGGGGTCCTCGGGGGTGTTGTCCCGGATGGCGTGAAACATCGCGCGCAAAGGCGGCAGACCGGTGGTGTGGGTGAGCATGCGGGCGATGGTCATATGGTCCGCGTTTTCGCCTGAGATGGTGAAATCACTGATGTGTCTGGTGACGGGATCTTCGAGGTTCAGTTTCTTCTCTTCGATCAGTTTCATGACCGCCGCAGCGGTGAAGGTCTTGGTGATGGAGGCGATGCCGAACATGGTATCAGGTGTAACGGGGGCTTTTCCTTCCATGTCTTTGTGTCCGAAACCGCGCGCATAGACAAGCTGGTCGCCTTTCGTGATGGCGATGGCGAGGCCCGGGTTGTGATGGTCCTTTCTTATCGCTTCGATGTACTGTTCCAGTCGTTTTTTGTCGGATTGTTTCAGATGCATGGGTTTCCTCCTGTGTCTGATTGTGGGAATCTATTGTATTTTGTGTTTGCGCAAGAAGCCATAAAGGAGTGTGGTGAGTTCTTTCGGTTTCTCGAAAATCGCGACATGCCCGGTATCGGGCAGGAGCACATATTCGCTGCCGATGATGTTTTCATGGATGATGTGGGAGAATTTCGGTGATTTGAGCCGGTCCTTCTCACCGCAGACCACGAGGGCGGGGTGATTGATTTTCGGCAGTTCCTCTGTCATGGTCACATCGTTCAAAAACGTGTCATAAAGGATGATTTGACCGTCATAGTAAGATTTGTCGAGCCCCTGCATCGCTTCGATGCGGTCTTCGAGATTGGCGCGCTCAGCGTCGATGAAGGTGTCACTGTAGAGGTCGGGCATCAGACCCCTCATGAAGGATCCCGCATCATAGGTCCTTGCGAGTTTCTTCCAGCGTTCGACCTGGTCTTCGAGGCGGCTGTCGAGTTCGCTGACCGAGCTGATGATGCTGAGGGATCGCACAGCCTTAGGGTGGTCAAGCGCCATTCGCATCGCGACCTCACCGCCGTAGGATGTGCCGATAAGGTGCGCTTTTTCAATACCGAGGGACGCCATCAGGGCAATGGTGTCCTCGCTGTGCATCCTGAAGGTGTAGGGGCCTTCGGGTTTTCCCGATCTGAGCTGTCCTTTGAAATCATGAAGCAAGACCCGGTAGCCGCGTTTGGTGAAGAAGTCCGCGTAATAGGCCCAGCTCGAGGCGCTCGCCATCACGCCGTTCAGAAAAACGATGGTCTCTTCCGCGGCTTCATCGCCGTTCAGTTCGTAGTAGAGTTCAACGTCGTTGATTGTCGCATGTGGCATGAATCATTCCTCCGTTTCAACTTTTTTCTTAACGCTTCCATTCTCATTATACAATGGATTCAGCGAATTATGAAGCCATGTGGAACGGTCGAAAAAAAATCCCGCGCTCAGAAGCGTGGGACTTTCGGGGTTTCATCGGGGTTTTCTCTTTGATAAGGGGCGGCGTCGAAATCCATACACAGATCGTAAAAAGTCATGACACCTTTCATAAGCACGCGTTCATCGAAACCGAAAAAGCAGCTGTGCAGCGGATGGATGTGGCCCGCGTCTTCGTTCCTCACGCCAAGCATGATGAAGAGTCCGGGGACCTTCTTCTGGTAGAACGCGAAGTCTTCCGCGAGCATCATCGGTCTGATGATCTCATACTCACTGTCTTTCAATCTCGCCTTCAACCGGCGGAAGAGTCCGCTGTCGTTGATGACGGGCGGGTAGAAATCCCTGATCTCGGTATGGATCCTTACGCCGAAGGTCTCGGCGGTGTGCGCGCCGACGCGGACGATGGCGGCTTTCAGGTTGCTGTAGACCGTTTCATCGAAGGTGCGGATGGTGCCGGTCAAAGAGGTCTTCTGGGCGATGACCGTCCGTCCTTCCCCGCCCTGGATGGTTCCGAGACTGAGGACCGAAGGTACGAGCGGATCGAGAAAGCGGCTGATGATGGACTGATAATTCATCAAAAGGGCGCCGCTGGCAAGGATGGTATCCTCACCGTCATGGGGAGAGGCACCGTGGGCGGTTTTACCTTCGATTGTCACATCGAGTTCGCCGCTTTGCGCCATCATCGGTCCGTCAACGAGGCCGAGTTTGCCTTCTTCAAGGCCCGGGAAAAGATGGATGCCGTAGATTTCACGGATGTGGTACGCTTCAAAAACACCTTCTTCGATAATGACGCGGGCGCCACCGGGGGTTTCTTCGGCGGGTTGGAAGATGAAGACGACCGTATGATCGAGCTCGGCATGTTCCGAGAGCATCTCAGCCAGTCCGAGCAGCATCGCCATATGGCCGTCGTGGCCGCAGGCATGCATTTTCCCGGGTTCAAGCGATGAAAAGGGCGCACCGGTTTTTTCATAAACCGGCAGGGCATCCATGTCCGCGCGGAATGCGATGGCGTCTTTGAAGCGGCCTTCCTTATGGGCGATGAGGCCGGTTTTTGCGACCGTCTTCGTCTTGTAACCGAATGACTCGAGCATGTTTTTAAGATAAGCGTGGGTCTTCGGGAGCGCGAATTCGAGTTCGGGAATCCTGTGCAGGTCGCGGCGGTAGCGTTTCACATGTTGATAGAGGGTGTCGTTGTCCATGAGGATCAGCTTCTTTCTTCGAGGATGCTGTCGAGGGTGATGAAAAAATAATCGAGGGCTTCTTTACTGATGGTGAGCGGCGGCAAGAGTCTGATGACGGAGCCGGCGGTCACGTTCAACAGGAGATTTCTTTCAAGGGCGGCGTCTTTGATCGCGGCGGCGTGTCCACCGACTTCAAGGCCTCTCATGAGGCCTGTTCCGCGGACATCCAGGATAATGGCGGGGTGGGCGCTTTGAAGGCGTCTGAGTCCTTTCTCGAGGTAATCGATGGTTTCAGCGAGCTTTCGAGTGAAGCCTTCTTCCGTGATCACATCGAGCACGGCGTTTCCAAGCGCGGTCGCAAGCGGGTTGCCGCCGAAGGTCGTCCCGTGGTCCCCGGCGACGAGCACATCTTCAAGGTGTTCAGGAACAAGCAGCGCACCAAGGGGAAGACCGCCACCAAGCGCTTTGGCACTGGTGATGAGGTCCGGAGTGAAACCCATCTGCTGATAGGCGAAAAGGGTGCCGGTGCGCATCAGGCCGGTCTGGACCTCATCGGCGATCAAAAGGAGCCCATGTTTTTCACGGAGCCCGGTCATCGTGTTGATGAAGGCTTCGCTGAGCGGTCGCACCCCGCCCTCGCCCTGGATGGGCTCGAAGATGATCGCACAGGTGTTATCGTCCACGGCGTTTTCAAGGGTGGCTGTGTCTTCGCTTCCGACATGGATGATTCCCGGCAGAAGCGGGGCGAACTGACGTTTGTAGGCATCGTTGCCCGTCATGGCCAGACTCCCGCTCGTTCGACCGTGGAATCCTTTTTCAAGGGCGATGACGGTCGTCTTGTCCGGATGGAGGCGCCGCCCGTATTTTCGCGCGAGTTTCAACGCGGCCTCGTTGGCCTCGCTGCCCGAATTCGCAAAGAAGGCCTTGGTGAAGCCGGTATGTTTGGTAAGGGTGCGCGCCAGGGCGATGGCCGGTTCGTTGGCGAAAAAGTTGGAAAGATGCAGGAAACGTTTCGATTGGTCGTCTAGGGCGCGCAGGATGGCGGGATGCTTGTGGCCGAGCGTGTTCACGCCAAGGCCGCTGAACATGTCGAGATAGCGGACGCCGGATTTCCCGATCAGATAGGCGCCTTCGGCATCGATGATTTCAAGGGGAAGACGGCGGTAGACATTGAGGATGTGCTCTCTGTCTTCGTTGAGCATGGGCCTACCCCCTCAGGTCCTCGACCCGCAGCGTCTTGCTGGTGGTCTTGTCATCCTTGTCCTTGATGACGCGGGCGGGGGAGCCGGCGACCACGGCGTTTTCTGGCACGTCTTTGGTGACGATCGCACCGGCGGCGACGACGGCCCCCTTGCCGATGCGGACACTTTCAAGGATGACGGCGTTCGCACCGACCATGACTTCATCTTCGATGATGACAGGGTCTTTTGAAGGCGGTTCGAGTACACCGGCGACCACGGCACCGGCACCGATATGGCAGTTTTTGCCGATGGTGCCGCGTGCGCCGACGACGACATTCATATCGATCATGGTGCCCTCGCCGATCGAAGCGCCGATATTGATCACAGCCCCCATCATGATGATGACGCGGCGGCCGATCTCGACATGGTCGCGGATGAAGGCGCCCGGTTCGATTCTGGCATCGAGGTGGGTGGTGTCGAGAAGCGGAATCGCGGAGTTGCGGCGATCGGATTCAAGGACATGATCGGTGATTCTGTCGCCATAAGTCTCAAGCAGGGAATCGATGGCGGCGATGTCGCCGAAGACGACCGCCGAGGTGGCGCCGCCGAATATTTTGACATCTTTTGCGGTGATGCTTTCAAGGTCTCCTTTGATATGGAGTTTGACGGGCGTTTGTTTCTTTGCTTCCTTGATATAGCGAGCGATGGCATGGGCATCGGTCAGGTTGACATTTGACATGATTATCCTCTTCTTTCTTTGATCAGGTCATCCATGGTCTTAAGACCCGGTGACTGTCTGATGATATAGGCGGCGGCTTTCAGGGCGCCTTTTGCGAACAGTGCTTTGGAAAGGGCGGTGTGTCTGATCTCGATCAGATCCTCCTCGCCGGCGAACAGCACGGTGTGTTCGCCGGCGATGCCGCCGCCTCTGATGGTGTGGATGCCGATTTCTTTTCGGCTTCTTTTTTCATTGGTGCGGCTTCTGTCGGTGATGAGTGCGTAGTCTTTTTCCGATGCGGCCTTGATGCTTTCCGCGAGCAGATTGGCAGTGCCGCTTGGGGCGTCGATTTTGTTTCTGTGATGCGCCTCGGTGATTTCGATGTCATAATCGGTCTCGAGCAACCGCGTGAACTCTTCGAGCATCTTCTTGACGATGTTGACTCCGTAGGCCATGTTCGCGCTTTGGAAGATCGGGATCTGGTGGGCGGTCTTCCTTATGGCCGCCTGATCGGCGGCGCTGTAGCCGGTGGTCGCTAAAACGAGCGGGGTGCTTGTTTTTACGCCGTAATCCAGGATGGTGCTGAGCTGGGAGGGGTGGGAGAAATCGATCAGGACATCGGCACTTCGGCCCGCCATGACCGCGGCAAGGGTCTTCTTATCATCCATGGGTTCGATTTCGAAGACGTCGTGACCCGCGGCGGTGATGGTTTTTTTGAGGATTTTCCCCATCGTGCCCTCGCTGCCGTAGACAATCACTCTCACAGGGTGATCGCTCCGGCGCCGAAAGTTTCGAGGGCTTTTTCGATCTGGCGCTTCTCATGGTCCTCAAGCGGGATGAGCGGCAGACGCGGGGCGCCGACTTGGACACCGAGGACGTCAAGGGCGTATTTGACCGGGACCGGGTTCGGGGCGATGTAGAGGACATCGTTCATGATGTCGAGGCGCGCCTGCGCATCATCTTTGTTGCCGCTCACATAGAGTGCGTGGGACAAGGCAGGGGCGATGTTTGCGACGACGGAGATGACGCCTTTTCCACCGAGCTCGTTGGTGGCGGCATAGAGATCGTCATTGCCTGAATAAAGGGCGAAGTCGTCCGGGGTCTTTCGAATGATGGCGCGCACGCGTTCAAGGTCGCCGCCGGCTTCTTTGATGGCCACAATGTTTTCGGTTCTGCTTAGGGCGACGACGGTGTCGATCTCGATCGACACGGCCGTGCGGGATGGGACGTTGTAGAGGATGATCGGAATCGAGACGGCGCTCGCGATGGTGTTGAAGTGTTCGAACAGTCCCTTCTGAGAGGGTTTGTTGTAGTAGGGGGCGACGGCCAGGAGGCCATCGACGCCGATTTTTTCCGCTTCTCTTGAAAGGAGGACGCTTTCAAGGGTGTTGTTGGTGCCGGTGTTCGCGATGATCGGGATTCTGCCGGCGGCGGTTTTTACTGCGATCTCATAGAGTCTCAGTTTCTCGTCTTTTGACAAGGTGGCCGATTCACCGGTGGTTCCGGTGATGATCAGGGCGTCGCTTTTTTCCCTGATATGCCATTCGATCAGTGCCTTGAATGTCGCCTCATCGATCTGGTCGTGTTTGAACGGCGTGATCAGGGCGACGCCTGAACCTTCGAATAGTCTCATTGTGATGCCTCCATTAGTAGTTTTAGAATCTGCACCGCGTTGCTGGCGGCGCCTTTTCTTATGTTGTCGGCGACGGTGAACAGATGGACGCCGTTTTTTCTGGTCTTGTCGGAACGCAGGCGGCCGACAAGGACATGGTCATGACCCTCGACATCGAGGGGGGTCGGAATGTCGGGGGGTGTGATGAGTCTGATGTTCGGTGCGCAAGTCAGGGTCGTTGCGATTTCATCGAGCGACGGGTTCGTCTTCAGTTCGGCGCTGATATGAACGCTGTGTCCGTTTTCAACGGGAACGCGCACACAGGTAGCGGTGACGGCGAGAGCGTTGTCGTTCAGGATTTTTCTGGTTTCGTCGATCATCTTCAGTTCTTCTTTCGTATAGCCGTCTTCAGTGAATCGGTCGATTTGGGGCAGGATATTGTTGTGGATCGGTTTGGGGTAGGTGCGCGGAGCGGCGAGGGACTGTCCGTGTTTCAGATCGGCGAGACCCGCCACACCGGAGCCCGAGACGGCCTGATAGGTGACATAGTTGAGATGGGTGAGGCCGTAGGCGTTATTGAGAGGGGCGAGGGCGCAGACCGCCTGGATGGTCGAACAGTTCGGATTGGCAATGATGCCGCGATGGTTTTTCAGGTGGTGCTTGTTCACTTCCGGGACGATCAGCGGCACGGTCTCATCCATTCTGAAGGCGCTTGAGTTGTCGATCACGGTAACGCCCTTCTTGACGGCGAGCGGGGCATAACGTTCGGCGATGGTGGCACCGGCGGAGAATAACGCATAATCGATATCAACATCGAAACTGAAGTCATCCAAGGTGTGAACGATGAGTGGGCTGCCCCTGAAATCGATAACCTGACCGGCCGAACGATTGGATGCATAAAGATATAGCCGATCGATCGGAATCTCATACTCTTCCAGAATTTCAAGCATCTTTCTGCCGACCATGCCGGTCGCGCCGACGATGGCGAGATTGATTTTTCTCATTGGGAACCTCCGTAGTCGATGGCGGCGATTTTCCTTGCCGGCCCGCTCAATCGGACCGGTTCCGCGGTGTCAACGCTGAGCGTCCCGCCCGGGACATGGACGACGAGCTTATCTTCACAGAAGCCGAGCCGGTGGGCGACGTAGGCGCTCGAAGCGACACCGGTACCGCAGGAGAGTGTTTTGCCGGCGCCGCGTTCATAGGTGCGCACGTGCAGGGTGTTTTTATCTTCTACTGTCACGAAGTTGACGTTGATGCCGCGGGGAAAGTCCGGGTGGGTGCTCAGGTAATGGCCGGCGGCGCCGATATCGGCGGTCTTGTCTTTTAGAAACACCACCGCATGCAGGGTGCCAAGAAATAGCGTGTGGAGGTGGTAGGTCACGTCGTCGTGGTGGAAAACGACGGGTTCAAGATTCCGGGGGCATCCGAAAACTTCATCTTCACCCATGGTGGTGCGGGCGGCGCCGAGAGCGATGGTGATTCGGTCGTTGTTTTCAAAGCGTACCTTGATATCGCCGGCGGCGGTGGCGACGGTGAACGCATCACTTTCGACCAGGTGCTCATCACGGAGAAATTTGGCGAAAGCGCGCATGCCGTTGCCGCACATGGGCGCTTCGCTGCCGTCGCTGTTGAAGTAGCGCATGCGGGGAAGTCCGTTCTCGGACGTTTCCGGGTAGAGAAGTCCGTCGGCGCCGATACCGAAATGGCGGTCACAGACTTCGATGGCGGTTTTCACCGGATTGTCGGGTGGGGTGCGGGTAAGGATGAAGTCGTTGCCCGTGGCTTCGTATTTATAGAGTCGCATTGGCGGCCTCCTTCAGTTCGAACGCCTCGGCGATCAGCTGTACCGCCTTGTCGACCGATCGGCTCGAAAGCGCATAGGAGATGGAGATTTCCGAGGTGGTTACCTGTTTGAAGGCGATACGGTGGCTGGCGAACAGTCTGAAAAGCTTGGCGGCGACACCGCTTTGGCTGCGCATGCCGAGACCGACGACGGAGACCTTGGTCACATCGGTGTCTTCGGATACCTTGAACAGGGGATAGTCATGGCGCATCTGTTCAAGGACTTTGCGGACGGTCTTCAGATCATCATCCCTGCAGGTGAAGGAGACGTTCGCGCCGGTCACTTCGTTCATGCTTTGGCTGATCATGTCGATGTTGACATCCTCATCGGCCAGTCTGATGAACAAGTCGGCGATTTCCTTATCGGGGGTTTCGATGTTGTTGATGGTGATCATCACGATGTCTTCCATGACCGAAAGACCGGTGATGCTTCTTGATTCGAGCATGGTATCATCCTCCTTGATCCAGGTTCCCTTTTGTTCGCTGTGGGCGTCGCTGACGTAGACGGGGACCTTGAATTTCTGTGCGATCTCAACGGCGCGCGGTTCCATCACTTTCGCGCCGAGATAGGCCAGTTCGGACATTTCCTCATAGCTTATGGCCGAAAGTTTCCTTGCGTCTTTGATGCGTCGTGGGTCAGCGCTGTAGATGCCGTCGACATCGGTGTAGATTTCGCAAAGACCCGACAATTTGGCGGCGAGGGCGACGGCGCTCGTATCGGAGCCTCCGCGCCCCAGGGTCGCGACATCGCCTTCGGCGGTGACGCCCTGAAAACCGGTGATGACGATGGTTTCATCATTGGCCAGGTGCTTGTTGATGCGGGTCAGGTTGATGTCTTTGATCTTGTTCTTGTTGAAGAGGCCTTCGGTCTTGATGCCTGCCTGATAAGCGTTCAGTGCGACCGTCTTGACGCCGTTTGCGTTCAGAATCATCGAAAGCAGGGCTGATGAGACCTGTTCGCCGGTCGCGAGGAGCATATCGACATCCCGGCCGTTGGGGTCTTTGACCGCTTGATTGGCGAGGGTCAGAAGGTCCGTGGTTGTCTTGCCCATGGCGGAGACCACGATGATGAGTTTCTCACCGGTTTTTTTTCTGTTCTTGATTCTTTTTGCGATGGCGTGCATCTTCTCGGTGGTTGCCAGGGAGGTTCCGCCGTATTTCTGGATGATCATCGAAGCGGCACATCCAGTCTAATCAGGTCTTCATAGGTTTCGCGTCTCACAACGACGTTGGCGGTGCCGTCTTTGACGAACAACACGGCGGGACGGGTCAGGCGATTATAATTGGAGGCCATCGAATAATGGTAGGCACCGGTTGAAAGCACGGCGAGGAGGTCGCCTTTTTCCGGCGTGGGGAGTTCACAGTGTCTGATGATGATATCACCCGATTCGCACGCTTTCCCGGTCACGGTATAGGTGTTTTCAGCCTTGTCATGCATCCGGTTGGCGAGCACGCCTTGATACTCAGCCTGATAGAGTGCGGTGCGCAGGTGGTCGGCCATGGAGCCGTCGGTGAAGACATACGTCTTGCCGCCGAAGGTTCTTTTCGTGCCCCCGACCTCATAGAGGGTGATGCCGGCGTTGGCGGTGATGGCGCGCCCCGGTTCGATCAGGACCTCGGGGGCGTCGATTCCTAGGGCGGCGGTTTTTTCATCAACAGCGTCAAGCAGTCGTTTCAGAATGGTGTGCCCGACATCCGGGGCATCCTGTTCTACATACCTGACACCGAAACCGCCGCCTAAATTCATCTTGTCGACGGTGATGCCGGTCGTTTCGGTCACCTTTTTGATGTATTCGAGGATCGTGTCGGCATGTTTGATGAAGGAGTCACTGTCGAAGATCTGTGACCCGATGTGGCTGTGGAAGCCTCTGAAGACGAGGTTGGGATGGTCATTGATTCTTCTTATGGTCTTCAAGGTGGCCGCATCGAAGATGCTGAGGCCGAACTTGGAGTCGTTTTTCGTGGTAGCGATATACTCATGGGTATGCGCTTCGATACCGGGATTGATACGGAGCATGATATCGATCTGTTCTTCGGCGCTGATTGCGCGGATAATCCGGGTCAGTTCGTCATCGTTGTCGACAATCAGGGTCCCTACACCGAGCGCAAGGGCCATGTCGATTTCCGCGGGGGATTTGTTGTTGCCGTGGAAATAGACGTATTCCATTGGAAACCCCGCTTTTTTGGCGGTGTGGAGTTCACCCCCGGATACAACATCCAGTGCGAGGCCTTCTTCTTCGATGAGCTGACACATGGCGATGGTCAAAAACGCTTTGGAAGCATAGATGACCGTAGCGCGCACACGCTCATGGGAGAAATTGTCCTTGAAATAGCGGCACTGATTCCTGATATGGGTCTCGTCCATGACATATAGCGGCGTGCCATATCTTTCTTTCAGTGTTTTTGCATCGATGCCACCGATGGTGAGCATGCCTTCCTTGTTGATTCTTTGGGTACCGAATAGTTGCACGCGAATCGCCTCTTTCATAGATAAACAAAAAACCATGAGCAAAAGGCTCATGGCTATCATCATAGCTACCTTTCGCCCACCGTGTACAAAGCGCTCTCGTCTTGGGTCGGGCAACCCAAGTAAGCAGTCCCATGCTTGTTCAGCATAGGCCCAGTGCATTCGCACTTCGGCGTCAGCCCCTTTCCCCGGAGGTACTCTTGGCGTGACGCGGCCTCATTTGACACAGTCTAGGTTATTCAATTAATTAAGACTTTAACATGTTTGCCCCTTGTTGTCAACTTCAAAGTATGTCTTTCTTGACCCTTCTTAATCTTTTTAGACAAGGTGGTCCTGGTAGCCCCGAATGGTTGCATTCATGGTGGTGGCATCTTATAATGGAATGGCGGGACAAGGTGTCCTACCACGAAAGGAGATTGGCAATGGCTGATTTTGAAACGCTCGACCGCCGACGCACCGCTTCGGCGAAGTGGGATGGCGCGATAAGGAAATACGGCAGGGAGAATCTGCTTGTCTTTTCAATCGCCGATTCCGATTACAAAAGCGCGCCGCCCATTATCGAGGCTTTGAAGAAGCGTGTGGAACATGGTGCGTTCGGTTATACGATGATTGAGAAGGATTATCTCGACACCATTAGAAATTACTATGAGAGGCGCTATGGTGTCAGCGTGAAAAGAAACTGGATACTTGCGGCGCCGAAAGTTCTTAACGCCCTCAGTTTCCTGATCAATGAACTGACTGATGAGAAAGAGAAAGTCGCCATCCAGACCCCGGTTTACAACATGTTTCCACCGGTGGTGAAAGACAACGGACGGCGCCTCATCGAAAATGCCCTGATCAAGGAAAAGGGGCGCTATCAGATGGATTTGAAGACTCTTGAAAAACAGTTTCAAAGCGGAGTCAGGATTCTGATCTTATGCAATCCGCACAATCCTGTCGGCCGGGTCTGGACAGAAGCCGAGCTGGGGGCGCTCGTATCGCTTTGCAGGCGTTATGATGTCCATCTCATCAGTGATGAGATCCATGCCGATATCATCATGGACGACCACCGTTTTGTCTCACTCGCGCATTACATCGAATCCTATTCCAAGATCAGTATTGTGAACGCCCCGAGCAAGACATTCAATATCGCCGGTATTCAGGTATCCTATCTGATCATTCCTGACAACACATTACGCTCGGCGCTGAAAAAGACCTACAAGGCCCTGTTTCTTTCAACGCCGAATGCGCTCGGCATGACCGCGCTCAAAGCCGCCTACACCGAATGCGATGACTGGTTGGAAGCGCAAAACAGACATATCGCCGCCAATTATCGCTATCTGAAGGACTTCTTTGACGGGCATATCGGCAAAGATCTCGTCACGCCGCTTGAGGCGACTTACCTCGTCTGGGTCGATATCCGGTTCACCGGCCTCACGAGCAAGGCGTTCGTCGAGGGGCTTGCACAAAAAGGTGCAGTGCTCGCAAGCGGCAGGGATTATGGCGTTCACGGCGAAGGCTATGTACGCATCAATATCGCCTGTTCGACCAGTCAGCTCAAGCAGGGCCTTGCCCTCATCAAAGACTATGTCTATGCCTTGAAATGAAAAAGACCGCCTTTTTGGGCGGTCTTTTCTCTGCCATGAGTTCTTCGGAAGCGGGATTAACCGACGATGATGTTGGCCTCGGGGTATTCGACATGGCCACGTTTTTTCACCTCCGGTTTGAACATCAAAAGAAGGGCGAGTATGCCGATACGTCCGATGAACATCATCAGAATCAATAGAATTTTACTGCTTGTGCGCAACAAGGCGGTGACCCCCATGGACAACCCGGTGGTTCCAAAGGCGCTCACCACCTCGAAAAAGAGACTCAAAAAATCATGAGGCTCCAATGCCGTCATCACGATGACGGCTGTCATGACAATCATGAGTGCGGATGCAAGAGCGACGAAGGACTTGTGAATGGTTTCTGTCATGACGGCGCGATTGAAAAGGATGATGTGCGGGCGGCCCGTGGCGAAGGCGCGAATGCTCAAGAAGGCGATGATGAAGGTCGTCGTTCTGATACCGCCGCCGACACTGTTCGGGTTCGCCCCGATGAACATGAAAGTGATGATCATCATCAGCGTCGAATCGTCGAAGAGACTGACATCCATTGTCGACCATCCCGCGTTCCTCGTGGTTATCGACATGAACAGACTGTAATAGATGGTGTCGAGGGCGGGCTTGTCGATGAAAAACGACTGACTTTCAAGGATGAAGATCAGCAATGCACCAAATAACCAGAATGAAAGATGCAGTACAAAAAGCAGTTTGACGAAGTTGCTGAAGTTGAACTTTTCCCGGTGCCATTTGGCCTGCAGGTATTCCTTGAACTCCGCGAGCGGCCAAAATCCGAGGGAGCCCAGGAACATCATGGTGATCCCGATCGACTGCATGTAGAAATCCCCGCTGAACATCTGAAAACTGTCCGCGGCCGGGGCGATATCGAACCCGGCGTTGGTGAACAGGGAAACAGTCATGAAAAGTGCCTGATAAAGCGCTTCGCCAATAGGAAAGTAGCCGGTGTAATAAAGATAGGGGGCGATAAGAAGAAAACCGATGGCCTCGATAATGAAAATCATGTAAAGAACATTTCTCACGAATCTTACAATGCCCGCTCTTGAAAATTGATTCTGATCCGCCATGATCATGTTGCGGTGTCTGAAACCGATCCGCTTGCGAACGGCGAGCCAGAATATCGCAAGCAGCATGATCAGTCCGATTCCCCCGAACTGAATGATGAAAAGCAGGGTCATCTGACCGAAGACGGTGAAGACATCCCTGACCACGACGGGGGTGAGGCCGGTGACACTGAGTGCGGAGAATGAGACAAACACCGCATCGATCAGCGACAGCTCGACACCCTCTTGAAGGCTGATTGGCAATCTCAGGACAACGGCACCCAAAAAAGCGACCAGAAAGTAGCTGCTCACAAAGCCCCGGGCATAGGTACCATAGAATATTTTCTTCAGTCTTCGAAGTATCTTCATAGCCTTACCTCTTCAGTGGTGACTATCATATGAAATTATACCAAAAAACAACAACAAAACCCACCCTCATAGAAGATTTTCGCCATTCGCATGAAAAACGGCGCCCTTGAAAGAGGCGCCGTATCTCAAAGTTACCCTGATCAGGGCGTGAACAGATGGTTGTCGAGGATTTCAACATCCTCTTCATTGCCGTCAAAATAATCACACAGCAAGATGATCTCATAGGTTGCGCCCGGGGTCAGGTTCTCAAATATAAGGTCTTCGTTGAGACCGACACCGAATCCTTCGACTTCCTCCGGTGAGATCACGGCGAGAATGTCTTCGGGGTTATCCGGGTCGATCAGGAACACTGCCGGGAAGGTAATGGTGTGGGCCTCGTCTTCAATCAGCGCATCGAAGATGACATAGTCCTCACCGACATGGATGTTGTCGATGACACCGGAGGGCATGATGAAGGCATCGGTGGTGAAGGTATGCTCAAGCACCGCGACACCTTCCAAAAGGGTGTCCCCTTCGTAATAATCTGCGGTGACCTCAATATGATAAGTCGCATCATATTCGAGGAAGTCAAACATCAGATTCTCATTCAGACCGAGGACAAGGTCATCAGCTTCGATGATACTCACCGTGTTATCGAGGTCGTCGGTGAGGGTGATGGTCACATCGTCCAGAATCCCTGATGCATCCTCGATCAGAAGATCGAAGTGGAATTCGTGGCCTTCAGTTTTTGGCTCTGATATATGAAATTCGGGTTCGACCGCTTCCTCTGTGGTAAATGTGTGGCTCTCAATCACAACGCCACTGCGATCGAGGTAGCCATCAGTAAAATCAACACGGACCTCGATCTCATAGGTCGTATCGAAGTAAAGATTCCAGAAAGAGACATCTTCGTTCACGCCGACCACGAGTCCTTCGTCGATGACAGCGACTTCCTCGCCCCCATCATCAAATAAATGGATAGTGGCGTCTATCAGCACATCATACTCATCCTCGATCAGAAGGTCGAAGACAATCTCGTTACCAACGACGACTGCATCGCTGATTTTTGCATTCGGTGTGCGAAACTCGTCGATCTCAACGGTATGTTCGTCAAGGACGACATCCTGATGGATGTCTTCAAGTTCATAGTCGGCCTCGACAACGATGGTGTAGGTCATATCCTGTGCGAGATTGAAGAACCGTGAGCCCTCGATGATGGTGATGCCGTCCAGTTCGTCGGTTGACAGGCTTGTGACCTCTTCGTCGGACTCATCGTAAAGTATTATGTCGATTTCGATTAAGGCATCGTCTGGATCATCGATTTCTAGATCGAATTCGACCGCGTCTTCGTCTGTGGTGACATTGTCAATGGTGATGTCTGGTTCCTGCGGTTCAAGGTCACACGCGGCTAGAAACATCAGGGCCAACATAGTGGTGACAGTGAGCAGGCGCTTCATTTTGAATCATCCTTTATCATTTTTTGATTACATTTTCATGCTAACACAGGTTTTTCATACGTTCAAAGGAAATAAAAAGGGAATTCCCGTGGAGGAATTCTCGGCCGTGTAATCGTTTTTTAAGGATTTTGCGATGTTTCAATCGGGGTTTTCCTCTTGCAGATGCAAAGCGCGCACCCAACGCTGCAAACTGAAGGCGACAAGGCCGATGATAACGAGAAGCCAATAGGTCACATCGAATGTGACAAGCGTGATAAGGATGCCGATGGAAAGCACGATGACAGCCACATGAAGCGGCACGTACCATCGTGACGCCTCGTTCTTCGTTTCGATATCCCTGCGGTGGTAGTGATAGATGCCCTGGCCCCATGCGAAAACGGTCCCGGCGAGAAAAATCAACACACCCAAAAAACGGTTCCTATCAGCGACAATGCCCAAGTCAGCCAGAACCTGGGGAAGGACGACAAAGACCAGCATCAAAATGATCATCTGTTTGATGGTCGTCGTTTTCTCACTATCCCGGTTTTCAGTCATGGCGATCGCTTCCTTCCTGTTAGGTCCTTATCCGTTTTCATCTTATGAATATGACAACATTATCATACCACATATGGACCGGCGCGCATAGGGACAACACTTATACGGGGCACGGAAAAGTGTTGATATACAATACATGTGAGACTTCTTCTTGATAAATAAAAAGGTGACTCGTATCCTATAAGTAATAAACACCACTTTACACTTAGGGAGGATAC
>Ga0207421_10000020_pt1 | contig 159298 bp, 140 predicted proteins | sample SodLakKL_010_SED_4_FD_187542 | JGI IMG/M metagenome (GOLD analysis project Ga0207421, IMG submission 187542) | Alkaline sediment microbial communities from Lake Tanatar, Kulunda Steppe, Russia - 8KL_010_SED (SPAdes) (version 2) | ecosystem: Environmental > Aquatic > Non-marine Saline and... | reverse complement strand
AATCATATTGACAATGTGATCAGAGGAAAAAGCTCCCTGTCGCAGCTCCCACCATCGCTCCCGGTAGCGCTCTTCAAAATCAGGATCCTGGAACAGCCGGGTGTACCAGCCGTTGAGATATTGATCTTCAGGGTCAACATGGGTATAGTACCATCCGGTCGGATCATGTCCGTTCCATCCCTCGGTAGTCGTGTAGTTGCCCAGGCTGAGGTTGTAATCCCAGACCGGTCCCATAACAAGACGTTCGCCGCGGTCTTTATACAGATAGGTGCTCAGACGATATCCGTCCATTTCCTTGAGCGTTTCGGTGATCAGATGGTGATCTATGAAGGATTCGGGATCAAGATAAGCCGCGTAGCCGTCATCAGGATCCCGGAAACCGGAACCAAACAGGGCGCTTTCCAGATCGCCGAGATACTGCTCGATCCAACTGCGCTGCTGTGGGGTGATATCCCAGTCCTGCGGGCGTACCAGGGCAAAGCCTGTATTTCTGCTGGTGCTTCGGATATGGACATCACGGTCAAAGTTGATGATATAGCCGCCGGATATTTCCGGTTCGGAATTGTCCTCCGGGGTGATTTTTTCGATGTCGACGCGGTTGTTGTCCCATTTAATCCGTTCCACGAGCATATATACACCGTGATAGTGATCTTCTGTGACCGGTCCGTCTCCTTCATGAAGAAACAGTTCTACAAAACGGGTTCGGGGAGCATAACGGCCCATGTCGCTGCTAAGCTGAAAAGCCACGGCATTACGGATCAGGGTCCGGTCATCCCAGGGGGCATGCATGATCCAGTTGTTTTCAGACGGCAGGCCCAGAATGGGTTCGTTGCGGTTTTCATCTTCCTCATCAATCAGCCGTACCCCGAATTGCTTTTTGGGGAAGGTGAGTGAGCTTGTGCCGCGATAGTTGGATTCTGAGCGGCTGTGAAGGTGGAGGTTGTCCGACAGCAGCCGGGCTCTTCCGTCGTCATCGAGATCTATAACGGAAAAATAGATGGTACTCCGGTGCAAACCCTCCGGGTGCATGACGTCATCGAACTGATTGACGACAACCAGAGGTAAATTGGAGTCGAAATCTGCAATATTTTGATGAAGCTGTGCAAATACTTTAGTTACAGGTTTGCTTGGATCATAACCTTCACGAAATGCCCGGGCACGCACCATCACCGATCCCGATATATGGACGGGATCTCCGGGCTGGAATTCATTGGAGGTCTCCGTTGGCACTTCACCGTTTGTAGTGTAATAAACCGTGGCATCCTCATGGGCGGAAAGTTCAAGTCCGAAAGGGTTTTCATAGGTGCCTGCAGGATGTGAAAACTCCGGTGGATTCGTAGGAGTTTCAGCCTTGCTATTAAATGGAATGAATACCGATAAAAGTAAAAGAGGCAAAATTTGCAGTCGCATAATAATAGTATTCTTAAGCGAATTTACTGAAGTTTCTGTGGCTGATGAGGGTGCTTTAATTACATCTGTTTATAATTTTTTTGGATTTACATCGACAAATGCTCGGTGAATCGCTTAAGCAAAATGCCATGTCCAGATGTAATTATGCACTTGTGTGTCCGGTCACATGCCCGGTTATGGGCATTTTATATGTTATAATCGCCAGTTCAAAGGCAACACGGTGTATAGTCATTACACAAGAAGGAATAAAAGTCGAATCGACTTTTATCAGTGATACTGACTACTTGATCAACTGCATCGTGCGTGACTGCTGATAAGAGTCGGTAACTATTCGGTAAATGTAGGTGCCGGAACTCAGAGAACTTGCATCAAATGAAATGGTGTGATTACCCGCCTGGAAATTGTCATTAGCAGCTACGGCTACCTGACGTCCAAGCATATCATAGACCCGGATATTCACATGTTCGGCTTCAGGAAGATCAAACGAAATATTGGTCGTCGGGTTGAATGGATTAGGATGATTTTGGTGCAATGCAAAACGTGAGGGTATATCCTGCAGGTCATCAGCTTCTGATGATGTCAACTCGGCATCCTGATACACACGAATCCAATCAACAATCATTTCCTGGGGAAACTCGGTTGTTCCGTCGGGGCTGCCAGGCCATATTCCGCCGACCGCCACATTCAACAAGAGATGGAATTTCTCATCAAATGGCCAGTTATGGGGTTCTAAATTGCTTGGTGTCACAAACGTGAAGAAATTATCATCCACGTACCAGGTGATTCGATCCGGCATCCACTCAATAGTAAAAACGTGAAAATCATCACTGAACTTTCCCTCACTCAGGGTATAGTAATGACCTCTGCTTTGATTGTCGGGCCAGGGAGGACCGTAATGAACAGTACCATGAACAACATCAGGTTCGTGACCAATCAGTTCCATTATATCGATCTCTCCGCTTTGAGGCCACTCACCATAAACTTCTTCTGTTGGCAGCATCCAGATGGCAGGCCACAGTCCTTGACCCTCCGGTAGTTTTGCCCGGATTTCAAACTTTCCATATCGAAAATCGGCCTTGCCCTTGCTCCGGATTCGAGCTGAGGTATAATTCATCCCACCACGGTTTTCCTCACGGGCAACAATATGAAGGTTACCATCTTCAACAAAGATGTTCTCTTCACGGTCGGTGTAATACTGTTCTTCGTAATTACCCCATCTGTTTAGACCGTACATGGAACCTGTTCCGTACATGTATTCCCATTTTGTTGTGTCAAGATCCTGGGTTTCAAATTCATCAGTCCAGACCAACTGCCAGTCCTGTGCTAATGACGATAAGGGAGTCAGAAAAAACAATGCTACGATCACAAGAAGTGGAGATGAAGAAGTTTTATTATTGCTCATGCTGTCGAGTCTGGCTAAATGAGAGATTCTATTTTATGATTCTATTTTATAAAGAGTTACTAGAAATAAGTTAACGCTTTATAAAAGCAACTTATGTTTTGTTTGAAAGGAAATATGCTCATTATAAAAACTTTTTGCAATAAATTTGCCCTATTTTCTTCTGAAAAAGAAATGTGAGTCTTTCCCGTTGTATGTTACAGGGAGTGTGATTTACATTGGTTGATATTTCTTTTCTGGCAGTAAAATTCAACAAAAATGATAGGTTAAAGAGGAATTGAGGCAATCCAGGATTTATTCCTGCTGTATTTGAAAAGCAGTGTTCTACCGCTGATATAGAAACGCAATACAGGTGAAAATTTGTTGTTTTTTTAAGAAAAAAAATTGCTTTTTAAGCTGAACGTTTGTACACTTCATTAGTGAATGATGCTAATATGCCAGTATGGTTGTGAGCACATTTGACAAACTACCCAACGAAAACATTGAATTGATGAAATAATGAGGTTGCTATGAGTAAAATAAATACTGTTCTATTTAAGTGCCTGTTTATCGGGTTGCTTATACCGATGTATATGTTCAGTAATGCAGGTGCGCAGGTGATACCAGCACCGGAAGAAGAAGAAGAATTTCACCTTATCACTTTCCCGTATACTTTCAATATGGATGATGATTTCCCATGGGGCGAACGGGACGCGGACGACACGCTGCAGGTTACATTTATGCCTTTTGAAGGTGCCGCACTGGAAAGAATTGAGAACCCGGACAAGTCAGGTGTGAATGAGTCTGATTATGTTTTGCAATATGAAAGAACGGATGGTGGACAGCCATGGGCTGGATTCTGGTATGACCTTGACGAACCTATGGAAGTAGGCGAGGTGCAGGACTATATCTTCAGAGCAAAAGTCTGGTCACCGCGGGAAGACGTACAAATTACGGTGAAGCTTGAGGGTGACGGTTTTGATACCGGTGATTTGCACATTCCCATACCCGGAGGAGTAAGCGAAGAATGGGTAGAAGCGGAATGGAACCTGGAAGAATTAGGAGTTGAGGAAGCTCCCTATTTTAAAGTTGTTTTATTTGTTGACTTTGTAGATGAAGATGGTGAAATGCTAACACCTGGTGGTGGACCAGACCATACGTTTTTCCTGGATGATTTCCAACTGGTGAAGGTTGACGACACCAGCAGCGAACTGGTTGGTTCAGAAAAGCCTGAAACACTTCAACTGAGCCAGAACTATCCGAACCCGTTCAACCCGACAACACAAATTGATTTTGCGTTGCCGGAAGCATCCCAAGTTACACTGGAAGTATACAATATGCTTGGTCAGCAGGTTGCAACTTTGGAAGACGGTCATATGTCAGCCGGTCAGCACACGGTTACGTTTGATGCGTCCAATCTCAGCAGTGGTGTATACATTTACAGACTCCAGGTTGGAGATAAAGTGTTGACTCGCAACCTTACACTTGTCAAATAACCTCTCCTGTTATAGTTTGGCAATTGAGTACGGGGCGTAAGTGGTAATACTGCTTGCGCCCCATTTTTTTGGTGCGCCCGGCAGGGCGCATCCATATTACCTCTTTGCCTCCTGGCGGGGTACACCAATCAATCGGCAGCAATGATTATGCACGGGAGAGGCAAACTTGAAATGAGCAGCATTTATATTCAGTATAAATGTGCAGCTTGCTTAATCACAGAAAGATTATTACTAGCTGTACCGGAAAAAAAGGTTACAACAGTTCTAACGGCAGTTCTCGGATTTTCTCACACTTCAATTTTAGTTGAAATAGATTCTCTTTCAACAATTGATACCGGTATGAGGCTCAGAACTCCATGCTGCTGACCTTCTTTTGGATGCCGGTTTTTTAAAGACCGGATACTGGCAGTACCCAATTGTTTAAAATCAGTGCGGACAGAGGAAATAGTCGGGTTATTATTCCGGCACATGGGCAGATCATCGTAGCCCAGAATGGCAATGTCATCCGGGATACGGACATTATTGGCCACCGCGGTATCGATAAATGCGGAAGCCATCAAATCGTTGCAAATAAAAATTGCTTCCGGTTTATTTCCGCTCTCCACCAGGTCATAAAAGCTTTGGACACCGGAGTTGAATTCAAAATTTCCGTCGCATTCCCAGACCAGATTCATCTCAGGAACGCTTGAGACGAAATCATTGAATCCGTTGTACCGGAACCTGCTTTCTGCTTTCCTTGCAGGGCCTTTAACAATGCCAACATTTTGATAACCGGCTTCATGAAAAAGTCTGGCAGCCTGGTGTCCGCCGCTGTATCCGTCAAAGGTGATGGTTGCAAGCAAGGGATTTTCGATCATTGCATTGGAAACCACGTGAAAATGGTCCGGGATTATTTTCATAAGATCCTCATAATCCTGACGGATCAATTCCGGTATGAAAATGATCGCTCCATCAAAATATTTTTCGGCAATAAGATCCGACATGAACTTCTTAATATTCTTGCGAGGCTCGGCTACATTCAGCAAGGCAATACGAACCTTTTCTTCCGCAGCAGCTCTGTCGATTCCGTAATAGTAGGAAGCATAAAACTCGCCTTCATGAAAATCCGTTACCAAAGCAATATTCTGCTGTTTCCCCGGAATATCTTGCCCTGCGATACGCGATACGGGATAGTTTAATCTCTTGGCAGCCTGAATTATTTCATCCCTTGCTTTTGGACTTATTTTGCCAACATTGCTTAAAACCCGTGAGATTGTTGATATGGAATAGCCCGTTTCCCGGGCAATGTCTTTTAAGGTTACTTTCATTTATTCTTCTGTGTGTGGCTGGCTGAAATAAATTTCAAATGCTATGCAATATTATTGCATAATAAGACTCAATTGCAATGGAATCAAGTATATTTTGTGACAATATTGTTAATAATTTAAAAGGTTAATCCCCGCACGTGATTTAATAAAATGCTCTGTTCAAAATCAAAGGACATTACCAGAACCATATTACAACACCTGTAGTCAGTATCATCAGAACAGCAGCATAAAAACGATAATCCATGTAAGCGGATCCTGAAACGCTGGTATCAGTTTTGATGTCTGTGGTTTTGTTTTCTTCATCAGAACTGGGAGTCTGTGATGATTCTTCTTCGGTCTGCGCACGGAACTGATCTGCAAAGCTTTCACTTAATCCCGGATGTTTGTCAATCAGGCTTGTAATAATCATGGTCAGGGAACTGAGGCCAAACAGAATGGCAGCTACATACAGAAAATGAATGTAAGGTATCAGCGCCAGAGCATGAAGCAACATGATAATTAAAGCGGATAAGCCGCCGACAATCAGGGACATGAAGGCTGCCAAAGGTGTGGCACGTTTCCAGTACAATCCGAACAGGAAACAAACCACAACAGGCGGGATCAGGTAGGAAAGTGCCGCCTGCAAATATTCCCACAATGTCGGGAAACGGTCAATATAAGGTGCCCATAAAGAGGCAATAAGAACAAACAGCAATGTAAAAATCCTGCCAATCCGGACCAGTTCTTTTTGGTCTGACCTGGGCCGGATTTTTTTATAAAAATCCATTGTAAGCAGTGTTGAAGCGGAGTTCAGTGCAGAATCGATGCTGGACATCAACGCGGCAAGAAATCCTGCAAGAACCAAACCGAGAATGCCGGCAGGAAGAAAATCCAGCATCAACTGAGGCATCACCATATTGGGATTGTCAAGCTCAGGATAAATGGACAAGGCCATGATGCCGGGAAAAATCATGATAAAAAGCACGGGAACTTTAAGAAATCCTGCAAATATGGCTCCTTTTCGGCCGTCATCCACTGACCGTGCTCCTAAAACCCTCTGTACGATGTGCTGATTGGTACACCAGAAATAGAAGCTCAAAAGGGGCAGACCCAGTATAAGTGCCGGCCAGGGCAGCGCCTGATCGTCCCGGCTTCTGATCAGATTGAATGAATCGGGATGCGCCGCCTCTTTGATGGCCTCCCATGAGCCGATATGGTTAAAAAGAATTATGGTAAGTATCAGTGAACCGACAGTAAGCAGTATACCTTGCAGTACATCAGTGAAAACAACGGCTCTGAGTCCGCCGGCAATGGTGTACATCCCTGCAGAGATGGCAATAATCAGAATAGCGGTTCCCATATCCACCACGGGAAACAAGATTTGAATGAGGATTCCTCCTGCGTAAAGCGCTCCGGCAGTGTCAATGCCAATATTAACCAGTATGCTCAGGGTTGAGAAATAATAACGGGACCTGAAATCAAACCGCTTCTCCAGAAGCTCAGGCATGGTATACAGTTTTGCCCTTAAGTAGAGTGGGACAAAATAAATGGCAAAAATGACCAGCAGGATGATCCCCATCCACTCGTAATTGTAAACGTAGATCCCGTTTTCATAGCCACTGCTGGACAGTCCTATCAGACTGCTGCTGGACATGTTCGATGCGTAAAGAGAAATACCGATAAGGGGCCAGGTCAGGGATCTGCTGGCAAGAAAAAAGTCCGCAGGTGATTTCTGATTCCTGGAGGCAGTGAATCCACGCCAGCAAATATAGCCAACAAAGGCAAGTACAATAATCAGATCAAGAATGCCTATTTGAGAAGCCACGGATAATACACGGATTTGTAGTTGCCATGATGGTCACTCTGCGAAGAAAACATTAACCAATAGCACTTAAAGTAACTGATAAATGTTGATCATACCTGTACAGCAGTGCAATCATACAATGAATGCCTGTCAGGAAGACATAAAATATTCAATATGCCTGTCCAAACAAATATATTTGGAATGGCTTCAGACCTTTGCCGCTCATTTGTCTCCGACAAAAAAAGGAATATTTGCGACAGCCGCCCTGTTTTCTTCAGTGACAAGATATGTGAAAAGGCGGTATGGGCCTTGTTTTTCAGGAGCTTGAAAAACAATGGTGTTACCATGTTGTTCTTTTATCAGTCCGTGAATCGTCTCCGGCCGTTCTTCCGGATCACCTCCGGCTCCGATATCTGTACTTTCGGGCAAAAACTCCCAGCTAATCTCAAAGGATGCATCATGCGGATGGGTTCCCTCAACAGTTGCCTCATACGTTTCTCCGGGAGCAAGGTAGACATTATCGTGCGCTGACATGCCTTCGATTGTAAAGGAAAGTATAGAAGGTGCACGTTCCTCAGGCCATTCACCGGTCCAATTATAGTGCATGGCATCCACCACTTCGGTTATTTCGCCGGTTTCAAGGAAAAGACCGTACCATGTGGGGGTGGTTTCCTGTTTTTGCCCCCAGAGAAAAGTGTAGGATCCTATGCACTGCTCAGGGTCGGCCATAATACCTTCCCGGTATCGTGAACGGTAGACTTCCGATTTCTCTGTACTGGTTTGTTCAACAGGAACCTCCCATTCGGTCTGATCAATTTCCCAGTGTCCGGTGGGACCCCATTCGGTCACTGCATAGGCACCATCCCAGCCGATTTCCCGGATACGTTCCGGAAGATCATCGAGTCCTCCATACGTATTAATGCTCAAAAAATCGATTGAAGGTACTTTTTCCATGATCAATGCTGCCTTTTCCTTGTCGATGCCGGCTGTGACAGTGGTGACAAGATGATTTGGATCCAGTTCTTTAACCATCCGGGCGATATCCTCAACGGCATGCCATACCCTGGTGTTGGTGTACATCAGATCCACCTCGTTTCCCAGTCCCCAGGCAAGAAGGGCAGGATGGTCCTTGTACCGCAATATTTTTTTACGCACTTCTTCTTTTTGACGTGCCACTGATTCCTCATCATCGTAGTCAAACCCATGCCGTTCATGTTCAAGCCAGATTCCAAGCATTACGGTTAATCCCCGTTTATGGGCTTCATCAAGGATGCTGTCTGCATCAGATGTACTCCAGGTCCGGATGGAGTTTCCTCCTGATTCCACCAGCAAATCAAGCCGCGAAGATCCGCCGGCTCCTTTTATGAAGTAGGGTTCTCCGTCCCGAACGACTTTGTAATTGCCTTCTTCATCCTGTTCCAGTGTAACCGGTATGGGTTCTGGCGGATGTGATAAACCTGCGCCTGATACCGGCTCAGTTGTGAGAAATGTAAATATGATTGCAATTGTAAGTATTCGGGTCAAATAGAATAGATTCATGAGTTTAATATTTTTTGGTCACATTGGTCACATTGGTCACATGAGCTGCAATGAGAAACTGTCGTCAAGCGCTGTTCCCGGAATATACACTCTGAGAGGCGTATTTCATATTTCATCAGTTCCCAGTTCATTTGTTGCATTATATGAGTGACTATTGCCGAATGGTCCGTTAAATGTGCAGTGTAGTGCCTGATGCAAAATTTTGCGCTTTTTGTTTGCTGTGGCCAGCCACAGAGGATGCTATAAAATAGAATAAAATATGCAATAAATCGATATTTTTTGGATGCCTGATGTAATTTGATGATTTGTTCTGATTGGTTTTGGGGAGTAACTAAATTGCACTGGAATGAAAATTTTGCTTTGAAATAAATTGCAATCAGTGTATTCTGCAGGTAGAGAGGCTATGTGAATCTTAAATAATAAAGGATCCCGTGCAGACAATTACAGATGGTTAGCCAAGAAAGGCATTAAATCATGAAAATATTTATTTATTTCAGGCATGTGTGGATAGTAGCCCTCTTCATGATTTTGGGATTTACCACCATTCCTGCTGAAGGAAAAGGAATTAATCCGGAAACGTCTGAAAAAGCTGTTCAAAGCCGAGAACTAAATCTTTGGAGCGGGAATCGCACCACCGTCAGAAGGGATTACGAACGTGAGGTTTTGAAGGAGGTGCTCAGGGTAACAAATGATGAATACGGTGAGTGGGAGCTGATTGAGTGTGCCGAAGATCTTCACGGTGATGACGAGTCTCTGGTTTTCAGAGAATTTGGGCATGATTTGACTGTGACTACAGCTGGCAATCCCAAGTTTGAGCATGAACGAAAGATTATGGTGCACAAATCTGTGATGATGGGCATTCTGGGCTACCGCGTCCTGATTGTCAGGGAAGAAGAAGCAGAGCTGTTCGCAAATATTGAAAGTGAGGAGGAGCTTCAAAAGCTGCGTTTTGGCGTCCCTTATACATGGACCGATGCCGGGTTGTTCAGAGAAAACGGGTACAACGTGGTTGAAGGGGGAAGCTATGAAGATCTTTTTGAACGTCTTCATAATCATGAGTTTGACTTCACTGCGCTGGGCGCAAATGAGGTTGAGAACGTATTCGATTACAGAAAGGAAGAGACAGAGGGCCTGGTCATGGTTGACCACCTCCTGATTTACTATCCGTTTCCGATGCTGTTTTATGTGAATCCGGATGAGCCTGAGGTGGCGGAGAGAATCAGAAAAGGGATGAAAATATTAGCTGAAAGAAGTACTCTGGATGAGATATTTCTGAAGTACAATGGTGAGCTGATTGATCGGTTGAATTTGTCTGATCGAACCGTGATACAACTGAGAAATCCCCTGCTTCCCGAAGAAATGGCTGATTTTGAGAGCAGCCTGACGAACTGATTACTTCAACAAGTGCATCAAAGGCACCGCCGGCTGGTTTTCAGAAAGCCCGATACTGAATTCAACCCCGGGCAGGACCTTTGTCTGTTAATAAATTGGCAGGCCGGCATCTCTGAACAGTGTATCCAGCAATGTTATGCTGATGAATATGACCAGGAATAAAACGGACAGAAGAAGAACGATGGAGTTGAATCTGGTGTCCCAGTAAAGGTTCATAAAAAACATGGCAACCAGTGCTGCTTTGACTATGGCAATTGCCATAGCAGCAATCACATCAAATGGTGCAGGAATGTCGAACCAGGTTACTGCCACGGTGAAGAATGTCAGCACGAGCAAAGCTGCTGCAACACTCATGAGTGTTGCTAAAGTAGAAATGTGGTGTGTACTCATGATCAGGAATTTGCTTTTCGTTTTGCCATTTCTGTTTGACTGTTAATCATTTTATGCAAACCGGAAAATTTTGAAGAATAGCAGACGGAATCATTCGATGAGGTACAGAAGGGGAAAGAGAAAGATCCAGATGATATCAACCAGGTGCCAGAATAAGCCCGTGTTTTCTACCGGGGTGTAGTAGCCACTGTGAACCGATCCCTTTTTAGCCTTGATAATCATCCATCCGATCAGTCCCATTCCAATAACCACGTGAATTCCGTGAAGTCCGGTCATCATGTAATAAATGCTGAAAAAATTCACAGCCATTTCATGACTGATCCCGTCATATGAGTATGCACTACCCGGGAAAATTCCTTTTTCAAACTTCTCCATGTATTCAAAATACTTGATCACCATAAAGGTGGCGGCAAGTGCAATGGTGGCGGCAAGATAGTTGATGCATGCCTTGATCTTGTCAAGCTGAACCGCTCTGATGGCAAGGGCAATGGTAAGGCTGCTTGCGATCAGCACCACGGTGTTTGTTGCACCCAGAGCAACATCAAGTTCATGAGCCGCCTGATAAAAAAGGTCAGGATGCCATGACCTGTATACGATGTATGCGACAAACAGACCGCCAAACATCAGGATCTCCGTAGCAAGAAATATCCACATACCCAGCTTGGATGATTCAAACTGTTGATCTTCATCCACAAAATGATGCTGCAAATGCGATTTTTTTTCAGTCGCTATACTCTGATTCCCCATACATTTTCCAAGTTGATACTGACTGTTATTGTTCGGACTGGTTTTGGTTACAGATTACCTTCGGCGGTCGTGTTTACGTTAGCTATCATCACGGAGTTTTTTCAGCAGTCACCTGTTCCTCATGTGTTTCATCTTCCCTGGCAACTCCCATGCGGAATTCACGCATGGGTTTGTGGTGGTCATACGGACCATGAAGGATTACGGGTGTGTATTCAAAATTGTGATGCGCCGGGGGTGACGATGCCATCCATTCCAGCGACCGTGACTTCCATGGATTGGAAGTGGCCCGGGGCCCTTTGAACAATGACCAGGCCAGGTACACAGCCATGATGACAAAGCCCAGGCCAAGAATGTAGGAGCCGATGGTTGAGAACTGATGCAAACCCTGAAACTGATCGACATAATTGAAATACCTGCGGGGCATACCCTGGCTCCCCATAATGAATTGGGGCAGGAAGGTCATATTGAAGGATACGAAGATGATTCCGCAGGTGATTTTTCCCCAGAATTCATTGTACATTCTGCCCGTCATTTTGGGCCACCAGTAATGCAATCCTCCAAGCAGGGCAATTACAGTTCCTCCCATCATCACATAATGAAAATGAGCCACAATATAGTAGGTATCATGCAGGTGTACGTTGACGGACAATGCTCCGATCATGATTCCGGTAAGTCCGCCTATGGTAAACAGGAAAAGGAAGGCAAGTGCATAAAGCATGGGAGTCTTGAGGTCAATAGACCCTTTGTACATTGTTGCCACCCAGTTGAAAATTTTGATTCCGGTGGGTACGCCAACGAAGAAGGTCAGGAAAGAAAAGACCACTGATGACAGTTCAGACTGACCCGAAACAAACATATGATGCCCCCAGACCAGAAAACCGATAAATGCAATGGCAAGACTGGAGAGCGCGATGGCCCAGTATCCGAATATGGTTTTGCGGGAAAAGGTGGATATCAGTTCGGAAATGATACCGAAAGCGGGCACAATCATGATATATACAGCGGGGTGGGAGTAGAACCAGAAGAAATGCTGATAAAGTACGGGATCACCGCCCATTGTAGGATCAAAAATGCCGATACCAAATATCCGTTCCATAGCAAGCAGGAGAACGGTTATAGCAAGAACAGGGGTGGCAAGGATCTGTATGATGGCCGTTGCATAGAGCGACCAGAGAAACAGGGGCATTTTACTCCAGCTCAGGCCCGGACTTCTGAGCTTGTGCAGCGTAACAATGAAGTTGATACCAGTCAGAATGGAGGAGAAACCCAGTATGAAAATGGCCATTGTCATGGACACCACAGCCATATCCGTTTGAGTGCTGTAGGGAGTATAGAAAGTCCATCCTGTATCAACAGCACCACTGATAATCGAATACAGGGCAAAAACGGCACCGATCACATATATCCAGTAGCTGGCAAGGTTGAGCCTCGGGAAGGCAACATCCTTGGCACCGATCATCATAGGCAGGAAGAAATTCCCAAGGGCTGCCGGAATGGAAGGGATGATGAATAAAAAGATCATAATGGCCCCGTGAAGGGTAAAGATCTGATTGTAGGTATCCGCATCAATTATGCTTTCTGCCGGAGTGAGCAGTTCGGTTCTGAGCAGAAGGGCAAGAACCCCGCCAACAAAGAAAAAGAAAGCTATGGATCCCAGGTAGAGCAGACCGATTCGCTTATGATCAAGAGTAATAAGCCACGAAAGAATACCTTTCTCAGCATTGAGATACGTATGCTTCGGATTTTCTTCAACCGGAAACTCCCGGATTTTAAGAGTATTTGCAGTGCGTTCTGCCATAGGTTTACTCATCTTTCAGTTCTTTGATGAATGCGATCAGTCCGTCTATCTGGCGGTCACTTAGCCTTCCCTGGTAGGAGGGCATATTGGCCGGGTAACCTGCTGTAACCTCTGCCTGGGGTTCAACTATGGATCTTCTGATATAATCTTCATCAGCTTCCACAACCGAGCCGTCTTCAAGTTCGCGTTCCGTACCAAACAGGCCGGCTAATGAAGGTCCCACACGATCCGTTCCGTCCAGCGAATGACAAGCATTGCATCCGGCATTGGTATATGTTGCCTCACCAAGCTCGGCAAGGGGCATATCCTCATCGACTTCCAGACCCGTTTCGAGCCACTCTTCAAAATCTTCCTGAGTCAGAACATGAACTGTGGCAAGCATGTCAGAATGTCCGGTGCCGCAATATTCCGAGCAGTACAATACGGATTCACCGGTTTCGGTGGCTTGAAACCATGTGGTAGTGTACCGGTTGGGAAGAACGTCCATCTTGATCCGGAAGTCAGGCACATAAAGGGAGTGAAGGACATCATCAGACCGCATTATGAACTTGACCGGTCTGTCCACCGGTACAAAGACTTCGTTTACTGTGGTACCACCAGTTGGATACTCAAACTCCCAGAGCCATGATGCGGCAGTGACATTAATTTCATACGCGTTTGCGGGCGGGCTGGACAAAGTCAAAAAACCCCGGAACCCCCAGCTGAATACAATCAGAATCAGGAAAATAGGGATGACGGTCCATGTAACTTCAAGTATACTGTTATGCGTGATAACCGGAGTAACATCATCTTCTGATTTTCTGCGGTATTTGATTACAAAGATGATGATGGTAATCATGATTCCGGCAAACAGAATAAATCCGGCTATGTTGATAAAGCTAAACAGGCTGTCCACTTCAGCAGCTACGGTCGAGCGCTGCGGGGGAAGCATGTATTCTATGATTCTGTTCATATGATCTTTTTGATCGAAGCTGATTGATTACGTTGCATATTCCGTTCTGGACTTTCGCTCCCGAAGGAAGAAAAAACCAAGAAATCCGCCAAGCAGTACCAGTGTTATAACTCCTCCGATTTTCATGATATTCACGGCAACCGGCACATAGGATCCTGACTGGGAATCATACTGAAAGCAGTAAAGTACCACACGGTCCATCGGGCTGCCGATTCGTCCGTCAGCGGCGTCGTAGAGCGCGTTGCGCAGCATCAGTTCCGGATAATCGATACCGTGCAGATAGCGGGATATTTTTCCTTCTTCTGAAAGAAAAATGAGTGAAGATCCGTGCATGTACTCCTGAGTCTGCTCATTCCATTCGTAGTAAAATCCAACCTGGTCGCCCAGTCTTCGCACTTCTTCCTCTGATCCCGTCATGAAATGCAATCCGTCGGCGGCATCCGGATTGCCGAGTTGTTCCAGATAGTTTTCCTTGTTTGCACGGGCAAGTTCGGGAGTTTCTGTGGGACTTATACTGACGGCAAGTACATCAAACTCGTCTCCGGGCTGCCAGGAAAGCTCGCTGAGTCCTTTCATCAAACCCTGAAGGATCAGATTGCAGAGCATGGGGCATTCATAGTAAACCATGGCAAGGATGACGGGCCGGTCATTATGAAGGTAGTCAGCGAGCTGCACTTCCTCACCGTACTGATTGGTAAGTGTGATATCGTCGGAGACGAATTCACCCAGTTTTTCAGTTACACCAACATTTTCAAGTTCTTCCGGTGGAACGTCGTGTTCCTGGGCCGATGTTATTTGTGCCCGAGTAAGCAGTATCACAAAGATCAGCAGTGAAAAAACATGCAGACTTGAAAGCAGTCGGGGTTGCAGGTTGTGAGATCGTTTGATTGTGTAGTTTGCCAGTGCAGACATAGCGGCAGTTTCACTCCTGGTTATCATTGGTATGTTGTCTGACTATCAGTGTCATGGCACTGTCAATGGGGATGCGGTACCGGCCTTCTTCTTCATCGACCATGCTAACGGAGTGCAGCCGTTCCTGATCGCGCTCCCGCATTTCCTCAAGTTCATGAAACTCAGCTTCAATGGCAGCCTGCTGGCTTGAAAGAAACTGATTATATGTATACATGTTGTACACCCCGTACAAAATAATCGCGACGATTATTATGCCGAGAACAATCCAGAAGGAAACAGTACGTAGATTAACATTGTCAAAAGAAACTCCATACTGGATGGAGTCTTCGAAATCTTTCTGATATTGATTTCCGGGATCCGACTCGTTATTCATATTATAAAAGCGCGGAGCGCCGCATTATTTATGGTGTCAATATAAACAGCATGAAGATACGTATTCATTCCAAAAAAACTACATGCAAATTGATTTAAATCAATGCTTGTTAAGTGATTCAATCAACAGCGGGTCATTTTTGGGAACCATGCTGTGTTTGGCAAACTGCCTGAAAAAGAGTCCGGCAGATATTCCGAAAAATGCGAGAAGAAGGGTAATATCAAGCCAGTGAAAGGAAAAAGCCCCTTCGTGAAGAATCGGCATGACTATCCAGAACATCTCAAGGAACTGGAGAAGAAGTATCCATACGGATACTCCCATAAGCAGTCTGTAGTTCGTTTTGGCTTTTTTTCCAAGCAGGAGCACAAAAGGAAGAACAAAGCGGCCGATAAGAAACAGCCAGGCTAGCACGATCCAGCTGCCTTCGAAACGGTAGTAAAACCAAAGTGTTTCCTTGGGCAGATTGGCATAATAGATCAGCAGAAACTGGCTGAAAGCAATGTAAGCATAGAATACGGTAAACCCGAATAAAAGGCCTCCGAGATCCTGTATATGTGACTTGTTGATCGTATTGGTCAAAAGGCCTTTGCTGAAAAGGTAAAGAATCACAACCAGGACTGCGGCAAGCACGGCCTGGAAGCTCATAGCAAAATAGTAGACTCCAAACATGGTAGAGAACCAGTTCTGGTCAAGCGACATCAGCCAGTCGAAAGAAGCAAAAGCAACGGTAAAAGCAAAAAGCAGCAGGCCGGGTGCACTCAGAACCCGCTGTTTTCTGTCCAGTTCCGGGTCAGCTGATCTGTCCATACTGACTGAATTTTTATATAGTTTGTAGCCAAGATATGCCCAGACAGAGAAATAGATGACATTCCGGATGATAAAAAAGGGCATGTTCAGGTAAGGCCTTTTGTATTGGACCAGTTCATCGGTTGCGATCATCTCGGGTCTGCTCCATTCATACAGAAACTGCATTCCGAAAAGGACAGGCAGGAAAAGCACGCCAAGCCATATCAACTGAAGCGACATGGTTTCGGGGATACGTCTCAGTACAACACTCCAGCTTGACCGGGTGACATGCTGGATCATGACAAAGAACAGAGCACCAAGAACAAGGCTGGCGATAAATGCAAAACTTGTGAGATAAGAGAAGAAAAACTGCTCGGTGTTGACAACCAGTCCGATGAGGCTAAGCGCAACTCCAAGTACGCCAACGGCGATAAACCCGGTGCTGATGCGATTCTCTGCTGGAAAAGTCAGGCGGTCGGTCAGTGTTGTCTGTTGATGATCCATACTCATGTTCTAAACGATTAGTCATTTTCGGTAAACTGTGCGGGATCGATGCCAAGATCTCTTAGCTCTTCTTCTCCGGCGTCCTGGCTTAATTGCAGGGCGCGAACGTAAGCGACAATGGCCCAGCGGTCTTCGACTTTGATCTGATGACGGTAGGAGTTCATTGTCCGGACACCGTTGTATATGGCACTGTAAATTTCACCGTCAGGCATGTCCCGTGTATTGTCGGACAACAGGGATGCTGCAACGTAGCCGTAATCAGATACCGGCCCCCCGCCGTCTCCCACACCGCCATGGCAAACCGCACAGTAAACATCATACTTGTGTTGTCCGCGCATCAAAAAGGATCGGGTTATATCAACCGGCATTGTATCGACATAGCTGCCGTCATCATTGATGCCCTGATAGTAGGCAGGGTCATCTTCTAAAAGACCGCGGGCAACGGTTCCTTCGACGGGCATGCGGGCTGACCGTCCGTCAGCAAAAAAAGGATTTTCCTGCTGCGTATTGAACCGCTCCTGCCAGTACATGTTGTACTGTGTATGAATCGGCGGCTTGTCGGAGGGTTGACCCCGGCAGGCACCCAAAAGAGCAGTGAGAAAGAGCAGATATAATATATTGGTCGAGATATTCTTCATGGCATGATGAGATAATGCAAAAGTCAGGAGTCCGGAATGATTTCGGTGTTTGTTGCACCCAGTTTTTCGAGGAACTCAGTGGTCTTCTTTTCGGCAAAAATCGGATCTCTGGCCTCGATGCACAGGAAAAATCCGTCATCACTGGCCCGCTCAATGTGGTTTGAATTGAACAGGGGGTTATGCAGCCGAGGAAGCTTGTTGAGGAAAAACATCCCCATGAATGCACCGAAAGAGGATAGCAGAATTACCAGTGCAAATGCTACCGGAACAAATGCGGGGAAATTCAGATACGGTTTTCCGCTGATATGAACGGGATAGGCAATATTCATGGACCAGACCTGAAGGGCTATGCCGCCCGCAAGACCGATGATGCCATGAATCAGCACAATCCATCCCAGTTTGGAGGATTTGAGTCCCATGGCATCGTCCATCCCGTGAATCGGAAACGGGCTGTAGGTGTCAAAATGTTTGTACCCTGCTTTATTGACTGCCGAGGCGGCATCCATGAGATCAGCAGGATTCTTAAACTCAGCCAGAACAGCAAAAGGGTTTTTACTTGCACTCATAACTAATCTGATTTTGAAGCATTACCATTGTTGGATCTGTAGTAGGCCGGATCAGCCTGAGGCATGACGCCCTTGACTTCGGAAATCGCAACCATTGGCAGGAAGCGAAGGAAGAGAAGGAAGAAAGTGAAGAACATACCGAATGTACCGACATAGGTCAGGACATCTACATATGTCGGTGTAAAGTATCCCCATGAAGAGGGAAGATAATCCTGGGCAAGCGAGGTCACGGTGATCACAAACCGTTCAAACCACATGCCGATATTTATGACAATGGACAGAATAAAGGTCAGGGTTATATTACGCCGGAATTTTTTCACCCAGAAAAACTGGGGAGAGACCACATTGCAGATGATCATAGTCCAGTAAGCCCAGGCATACGGGCCGAATGCCCGGTTTACGAAAGCAAACTTTTCGTATTCGAAGGCGCCGTACCAGGCGATAAAGAACTCCATCGCATAAGCAAAGCCTACCATGTTGCCTGTGACCAGTATAATGATATTCATCTTTTCGATGTGATCCACAGTCATGATATCCTCGAGACTGTAAAGCTTGCGGGCAATGATCATCAGCGAAAGCACCATGGCAAAGCCGGAAAATATGGCCCCGGCGACAAAGTAGGGCGGGAAAATGGTGGTGTGCCATCCCGGGATGACAGAGACGGCAAAGTCAAAAGAGACAATCGTATGCACGGAAAGTACAAGCGGGGTGGCCAGGCCGGCCAGAATCATGTACGCTTTTTCATAGTTTTGCCACTGCCGGTTGCCGCCTGTCCAGCCAAGAGCCAGCGTTCCGTAGACAAATTTTGATATTTTGCCTTTGACCCTGTCACGCATGGTCGCAAGGTCCGGCACCAGTCCCACATACCAGAAAAGGGTGGAAACGGTCAGGTACGTGAATACGGCAAAAACATCCCACAAGAGCGGACTGTTGAAATTGGGCCAGAGCTGCATTGAGTTGGGCAGCGGGAAAATCCAGTAGATGGTCCAGATGCGGCCGACGTGTATGGCCGGGAAAAGGCCGGCGCACATCACGGCAAAAATCGTCATTGCTTCGGCGAAACGGTTGATGGCGGTTCTCCATCCCTGCCGGAAAAGAAAAAGAATGGCAGAAATGAGTGTTCCGGCGTGTCCGATACCAACCCACCATACGAAGTTGGTGATATCCCATCCCCAGCCGACAGGCTGCTGCAACCCCCAGACACCAATACCCTGCCAGATCAGCCAAATGACCATGGCCAGCATGACGGCCATGACAATGTTGGAGATACCAAAAGCAATGTACCACCAGAGCGGGGTTCGCTCCTGGGGAATATCCGCGATCAGTTTGGTGATGCTGGCAAAATCGTGATTGCCCTTCACCAGTTGGTTATCCTGCACAGTAACGGTATTCTGACTCATGAAAAAAGATACTTATGTTTTCGTAATGCAGATGGCTGTTGCTGTCAGGTTACAGCCTGATTATCGTTTGGGTTTCGGATTTTGGCCAGATAGGTTGTTCTGGCACGAACATTCAGCTCTTCAAGCATCATGTAATTCCGGTCTTTGCGTTTTTCGATGGAGACCTTGCTTTGATCGTCACTGATATCACCGAAAGAGATTGCATTGGCAGGGCAGGCCTGCTGACATGCAGTCACAACGGTTCCGTCCGGCGGCTTGATCGAATCACCCGTTTCGTTCTTGGTATCGATTTTGGCTCTGCTGATTCGCTGCACACAGTACGTGCATTTTTCCATCACTCCGCGGAACCGGACCGTAACGTCCGGATTCATTGCCATTTGAATGATCTCGGGATCATCACCGGATGTCAGATACTCTTTGGAGTAATTGAAAAAGTTGAACCTGCGCACCTTGTAGGGACAGTTGTTTGAGCAGTACCGGGTGCCGATGCACCGGTTATACGTCATCTGATTCAACCCGTCATCGCTGTGCGTAGTAGCGGCGACTGGGCACACCTGTTCGCAGGGAGCATTGTCACAATGCATGCATGGCACGGGCTGATGTACAACTTTAGGATTGTCGGTGTCATCACCGTTGAAATAGCGGTCTGTCCGGATCCAGTGCATTTCGCGTCCCCGGCGGACTTCCCGCTTGCCGATCACCGGGATGTTGTTTTCGGCCTGGCAGGCAATGGTACAGACACCGCATCCGACACAGGAATTCAGGTCGATGGTCATTCCCCACTGAGGTTCGTGATCGGGAAACTCCTTGTCGGAAAACAATTGCACGGCATGTTCCCTGCCTTCTTTCATCCCCGGAGTGTAAACGGCATCCTGGGCGAAGGTGGGATTCTCGCGGTAGTAGTCAATGCTTGCTTCCCTGACGTGCGGACGGCCTTCCAGACTGTGATGATCCTGGGTGCTGGCTATTTCATAGGTTCGTCCGACAGTCGACACATCCACATCCTTAATAAACAGCCGGTATGTACTTGAGCGAAGAGAGTAGGTGTTAACTCCTACTTGGTCAGCCACTCTTCCGATTTGTTCGCGTCCGTACCCGGTGTAAACAGTGATGCTGTTGTCAGCATGCCCGGGCAGGACCCATGCCGCAATCTCAATCTGATTTCCATTTTCATCCGTAATGGAGATAACCTGCTGCTCCGGGTCGCCGAAACGTCGTTCGGGCGGCACACCGATGCGTTCAGCGGTGTTGGGAGAGATCAGAGCCACATTGTCCCATGTGATTTTCGTCATGGGATCCGGCAGTTCCTGAAGCCATCCGTTATTAGCAAAGCGGCCGTCATGCAGTTTCGGGTCAGGTTTTAAGACCAGTTCAATTGCATTTGCGGGTATTTCAGCCGGCATGGCAAGAAACCCGGCGGCTTCGGCGGAGAAATTGGCATCCAGTGAAACATCGGCCGGGGTGAAACCGGTGTCTTGCTGCAGCCCGTCGTGAAGAACCCTGTTCCAGTTGCTTTCAAAAGCATCCGTAAAGAATTGTTCTTGCCAGGTTTTTCTTACAATGCTGTGTCCGGACTCATCCTCTCCGTGAACAACAGCATGCAGAAACTCAACTTCGCTTTTTCCATCGAAGAGTGGCTGTATCAAGGGCTGAATAACCGATCGTGCTCCGCTCCAGGAATACCCGTCGCCCCAGGTTTCGAGGAAATGGGCGCGGTTGACATGCCAGTCGGATGCGCGCGAAGTTTCATCATAATGGAGGGAAAGGTGAAGCCGGTTCTGAACCTGCTCCAGAGCATCGTTGAACCGGAGGTCTGATGGTGCCGTAAATACGGGATTGGCTCCCACCATTATCACTGTGTCGATGTTGCCGGCGTTCATTTCTCCGACAAGTTCGCTGAAGCGTTCGTTCTGATCATCTTCTTCAAGATGCGGAACTTCGAGATAATCTATCGTCTCACCGGTGTTGCCCAAAGCGAAATTGATGGCGGCCACAGTGGCATGTACGTCGGGATCATGTTCGGATCCGGCGGTCAGGATGCTGTTTCCCTGATGGGCAAGCAGTTCCTCGGCAAGTACGCTGATCCAGCTGTGATCACTGAATTCATTACCATATCCTGAAAAGGCCTCAAGGTCATCCAGGGAGTCAGCAAGTTTGCCGGCCAGTGCAAAAACAAAAAGTGGAATTTCGGATGATTTGATCCGCAGTCTGTGATCGGCATTTGATCCGGTCAGGGAGTAATTGCTTTCTGCTACATAAAGTCTCGACGGTTTGCCGTTCTGATCTTCAGGAATGGCTTTGCTTTTTGCAAAATCGCCGATATGGACAATATCATTATCACTATCCAGCATGAAGTCATCATTCAGCGACACCGTAATCCTGGATTTACCGAAATGATGCAACGGTCGCAGGCGCCGGCCGAAAGCTTTATGTATCCCGCTTAACAGGGACTCATCATTGTAGGGTTCAAAGGTGACCCACCGGGCATTCGGGAATTTGTCCAGTGCCTCCCCGCGCAGTCTGAGCAGCGATGGTGACGAACTGGCTTCAGAGATGAATGCAATGCTGCGGTCGGTGTCGGAAAAATGGTCATTGCAGAAAGAGACAAAATCGTCCCAGCTTCTGTCAGATCCGTCCTGCCGGATTTTTCTGGACCGGTCCTGGTCATACATATCCAGAATAGCGGCCTGCATGCGGGAGTTGGTCCGGCCTTTGCTTTCAGGATGCAGATCGTTGCCTTCAATTTTTGTGGGACGTCCCTCATGAGTTTCAACAACGATCCCGGTCAGATTGCCTTTGAAAGGAACGGCAGTTGCGTAGAATAGCGGCTTTCCGGGAACAAGATGCTCCGGCTGCCGGGTATAGGGCATGATTTTTTGAACCGGCTTGCGGCAGGATGCCAGTCCGGCAAGAGCTACAGATGCTCCCATGATCTGGAGGAAGTTTCTTCTTGAAACTCCGTCGGTCAGTTCCGTGGCATTTTCGGGAAACTCTCGTTCTGCAAATTTCCTGTACTCTTCATTTTGAGCCAACTCGTTGAGACTTCGCCAGTACGTTTGTTGTTGCTCTTTGGACATATGTTAAGAATCGTTCGGTATCGTAGAAGTATTGATTATCGGTGACAAGCGTTGCAATAGACGGAGGCGTCAATATTGCGCTTCTCTATGATCATCTGGGCAAATTCATAGTGATCGTCAGGCGGTTCCCAGGCCATATTGGTTACCTCTTCAACAGGCCGCAGGTTCGGCCCCGGGTCGTTGTGGCAGTCGAGACACCACCCCATGCTCATGGATTCGGTTTTCATGACCACTTCCATCCGGTCAACACGTCCGTGGCAGGTGGCGCAGCCGACACCTGCGTTCACGTGGATGGAGTGGTTAAAGTAAGCGTGATCAGGAACATCATTTACCCGTATCCACTCTACTGGGTCACCGCTTTCCCAGCTGTCAAATAACGGTTGCAGTTTTTCGCTGTCTGTGGCTACATATTCGTGACAAGTCATACATGTTTCAGTGGATGGGATTCCGGCAGCTGCCGATTCCCAGGCAGATCCGTGGCAGTACTGACAATCCAGACCGAGTTCCGAAACATGGAATTTATGACTGTATGGAATGGGTTGATTCGGTGCGTAACCTACTTCCAGATATTCAGGGGAGCCGAAATACCAGAAGCCAAAAATAATACCCGTGATTATGATAATCGTAGCAAGATGTATCCGCTTTGGAATATTGTTGACCCATTCGGGAAAAATCTGCGCCATATATACAGCATTTATATTTGAATAGAAGGATACCTGTAATCAGTTCGGGAATGACAAGGCAAGCCGGGTGACAGGACCAGTGGGTGTCATATATATTACATTGACCTTCATTCCAATTTTGCACGAATTGCTTTGTTCTCGGCAGGTATGGATACGCACCATATCCGATGAAAAACAGAAACGTACATCACTGATTGGCAATAAATATAGCTGAAATTGGAAGCTAAAAAAAAGAAAAAAATGAAATTTCACATAATCTTAAGAGTTCAGGAATAGATTTGTTTTTTTTTTCTGTTTTAAAGGCAGGGGAGTAAACTGTTCCGGCCTCTGCAGTTACATCAGTACTCACATATGCATCGGTATTTAGCTGAACTTATTCTAAATTGCAGCTGTTCTAAATCCCTGATATTCAATCCTGTCAGTTTCTTTATCCCCAATACTCCCGATAACGATCAACCGAAACGCGCTCCATGATTATTACCATTACAGACCTCCCGCAGCTTAATGCTGTTCTGAATTCCATTGCAACCATTTTTCTCTTTGCCGGTTTCATATTCATAAAAAAACGGAATATTCAGGCTCATATGAGAATGATGTGGTCTGCATTCATCATGTCCGCTCTTTTCCTGATCAGCTATGTCATTTTTCATTACCAGGTTGGCTCCGTGGGTTACGATGGCACGGGATGGATTCGTCCGGTCTACTTTGCCATTCTGATCAGCCATATAATTCTGGCCATAGTGAATCTGCCCATGATACTGCTTACGATGTACCGGGCTGTCAGAAAAGATTTTGAGCGGCATAAAAAAATTGCCCGCTGGACCTGGCCCGTCTGGATGTACGTTTCTGTGACCGGGGTGATCGTCTACCTGATGATGGAATTCTCCGGGAGCTATGACAAGCTCTATTACCTGCAGTAATTATTCTTCCGGCGGTATAAAGAAGGCAAAAAAAAGCCCCCGGAAGAGAGGGGGGCTTATAAGGCGAATCAGATATCAAGAGAACCCATGAATTCCTTTCCGGGCTCAGGTACGATTATCTTCGTTTTCTTGTTACCGTATTTTTCTACCAGGGAAATAAACTCTTCCGGTGTTCCCGTGAGTATTGGCATGGTGCCATAGTGCATGGGAATGGCAAACCGGGGTTCCATTATGTTGCATGCATAGGCCGCTTCGGCCGGACCCATAGTGTAATAGTCACCCACGGGCAGAATAACCATGTCCGGGCGGTACAGCTTTCGGTACATTTTGAAATCGGGCATGATATTCGTATCACCGGCATGGTAGATTTTGAAGTTCCCAAAATGGAGAATGAATCCGGCGGGTTCTCCGGCATACTTGCCGTTCCAGGAATTTGAATGATTGGCATTGGTCATTGTTGCCTTGAAAGCGCCGAGGTCAACAGTTCCCCCCTTGTTCATTTCAACTGCCTGTTCTTCCGGCAAACCATCCTCTTTCAGCAGTGCCGACAGCTCAACGATGGAAACTACCTTTGCGCCGGTTTTTTTTGCTATCGGAATCGCATCGGCGGCATGATCCATGTGTCCGTGAGTCAGCAGTATGAAATCTATCTGATCGGGTGATTTCCAGGAATCAGGTGTCTTTGGATTGTCTGTGAGGAAAGGATCGACAAGAACTTTTTTTCCTGATGATGTGCCAAACAGAAACGTTGAATGACCTAACCATCGAGCTGTAATCATTGCGCACCTCTTTTGTTTTATGATTGTGGAATACTTGTAAAAATCGCCTGCTCTTAATCAAAAACAAGAAAAAAAACACTACCGTTTGCCATAAGATAATCTTATTTTAGAGCCGGAAACAGAAGTATGATTTTTCAGCCTGATACGGTGCCTGGTTATGCGTGCCGAATCCTGTTCTGGTTTGACAGCACAATCTGACTCCGGGATTATCAGGTATCAGGCATGACTACCGGTGTTAATATAAACGGTTATATAACGTCATTTTTAACAGGCAGCAGCGGACTGACTGCCTCAGAAACCTTCACTCAAAAATATTACAACTTATGTCTCAACCAAAGCGTTTAGCCATCCTTGTGGCTGGTGGACCAGCTCCCGGAATCAACAGTGTTATCGGATCTGCAGCTATCAGGGCCATTCAGCATGGATATGAAGTGCTCGGACTGAAAGACGGATTCAAGTGGATCATGAGAGGCGATACTTCTCACATCGAGCATTTGACTATTGAAAAGGTAAGCAGGATCCATCTTCGCGGCGGTTCTTTCATCGGAATTGCCCGTGATAATCCCACAAAAAAGAAAGAGGATCTCGAAACTGCCATCAACACGCTCCTGAAGCTGGGTGTTGACAAGCTGGTGACCATTGGCGGTGATGATACGGCATTCAGTGCCATGACACTTGAGAAGCATGCTGATGGCAAGATCAGTGTCGTTCATGTTCCCAAAACCATTGATAACGACCTTGATCTGCCGCACGGAATTCCGACATTCGGCTTCCAGACAGCACGACATATCGGTGTTGAGATTGTCAAAAACCTGATGGAGGATGCAAGGACCACTTCCCGCTGGTACTTCGTGGTTTCCATGGGACGCAAGGCAGGACACCTGGCTCTCGGTATCGGCAAGGCTTCCAGTGCCACTCTCACACTGATACCCGAGGAGTTCAAAGAGGAAGAAATTCCGCTTGGCAAGCTGACGGATATTCTGGTTGGGTCCATTCTCAAACGCAAAGCCCTGGGGCAGCATAACGGTGTTGTTATTCTTGCCGAAGGTCTGGTTGAACGTCTCAGTACCAAGGAGCTTGAAGGCCTGGCTGAACTCGAGCGCGACGAGCATGACAATCTGCGTTTTGCCGAGCTTGACCTCGGAGAGATTCTAAAAAACTCCGTTAAGAAGCGTCTCGAGGAACTCAGCCAGAAAACTACTATTGTATCGAAAAACATCGGTTACGAATTGCGCTGTGCCGATCCGATTCCGTATGATATGGAATACACAAGGGATCTTGGGTTTTCTGCTGTTGAGTTCATCGTCAAAGGCGGTACTGCTGCCATGGTATCCATCCAGGGCGGCCACTTTGTGCCGATGTATTTCAAGGATATCCTGGACAAGGAAACCGGTAAAACCAAGATCAGAATGGTTGACCGCACCGCCATGTCATTTGCAATTGCCATGCAGTACATGATCCGCCTGGAAAGCAATGACTTTAAAAACGATGAGATGCTTGAAAAACTTGGTAATGCAGCCGGTATCAGCGGCGCGGATTTCAAATCGAAATTTGAGTATGTCACTGAGTTCGAGGTAGAAACCGATGAAGTGAGCAAAAGCATTAGGAATAACTTTCCCGAAAGTTTCTAATAAGCTTATCAGCTTTTTTTGACATCTCGTTTTTGATGTATCAGATCAGCGCGGTTTCCGGATAATAATGCCGGAGGCCGTGCTTTTTTTTTTTGCAACCGCAAGTCCTGACCGCAGATGTATTATGGGAAAAGTGATTCATCATGAATGACGTCAGATAGATAATTTGCAATAAAATCTGCATCTTGTAAATGGCGACTGGCTGACAAATGCCTTGCACAGCGCTTTATTTTCTGATTAATATCCACCACTCAATCGGGAGTAATTATGGCAGAAAAGATCAAACTTCATCCGGTAACACCACACCAAAAACGCATTTACTCCATAGCCGATCACATTAAGAATGATGATATACTGTTGCTGCCGACGGATACACAATACGCCCTGGCCTGCCTTTATTCGAACAAAAAGGGGATTGAACGCATCAGGCAGATCCGTCAGCTGAAAAATGATCATCTGCTGACTCTTATATGCGATTCACTCACCGGAATATCAAAATTTGCCAAACTTGGTGACAATCAGTTCAAAGTGATAAAAAAACTGATTCCGGGGCCATATACTTTCGTTTTGCCGGCCACCAAGGAAGTACCGAAATTGCTGCTCAATCCCAGGCGCCAAACGATCGGGTTCCGCGTGCCGGACTATCCGATTTGCCAGAAACTTGTGGATGAACTTGGAGACCCGCTTATAGCCACCACCGCCCGCCATCCCGATTATGAAGACGGTCATGGGAACGGAACTACAAGCCGAAAGGAGCTATTCAGACGATTTGAAAAGCAGATTGATCTGATTGTTGACAATGAGCAGCAGCTGTCAAATGAACCTTCTACCATTGTGGACATGTCTGATGCTGATCCGGTTGTCATCAGGGCAGGAAAAGGATATGACGAGTTCCTTTCTGTTTGCGCTGTTGCTGATCTGACTCCGGTTGAAGCCTGATATCTCAGATCTGTTTCAGGCTCGCGGTATAGTCCGGCCGGATTATCCCTTTTTCCGTGATAAAAGCATCAACAAGCTCGTGCGGGGTGATGTCAAAGGCCGGATTATACACCGGAGCTTTTTCCGGTGCGGTAACCTGATCGCCTATGACTCGAAGCTCATCATCCTGGCGTTCTTCAATGGGAATGTCATCACCTGTCGGAGTATTCAGGTCGATGGATGACTTCGGTGCCGCTACGTAAAAAGGGATACCGTGATGCTTTGCCAGAACAGCAAGACTGTATGTGCCGATTTTATTGGCAACATCACCATTTGCCGCCACACGGTCCGTCCCCACTATGACAAGGTCGGGTTTGCTTGATTTCATGACCCATCCGGCCATGGAATCTGCAATGATGTGATAATCAATTCCAGTTTTCTCAAGTTCCCAGGCGGTAAGTCTGCTTCCCTGCAGCAAAGGGCGGGTTTCATCCACCCACACGTGAATTTTTTTACCTTTCAGGTGGGCATGATATATGACAGAAAGTGCCGTACCGTACTTTCCGGTTGCCAGACTTCCAGTATTGCAATGGGTGATAATGGCGGCATTGTCAGGAATAAGCTCCTGGCCGGCAATTCCAATATCAGCGCAGATTTGCTTGTCATTTTCGTGAAGGTCCCTGGCCAGATCCAGCAGGGCGGATGTGATTTTTTCCGCAGGTTCTCCCTGCATGCTGTCAGACAGACTAAGAGCCTGGTCCAGTGCCCACTGCAGGTTTACAGCAGTGGGTCGTGCCGACGACAGGTATTCGCAGATTCGCTGAATCTCTGAGTGAAGATCAACTATTTCGATCTCCGGCAGATCTTTGGCTCCAAGGTAAACTCCGTAGGCTGCTGCAATACCTATGGCCGGAGCTCCGCGTACCCGCAGGGAACGGATCGCCTCCCACACTTTTCCTACTTCGAAAATATCCTGATAAATTTCCCTTCCGGGAAGAAAAGTCTGATCGATAATGCGGATGTGGTCTTCCTTCCACTGAATCGGTTCAACTATGTGCAGTTCCGGGTTCTTGTTATTCATGCTGTAACATATGCTGAGTGTGGGAATTAAAATGTTCTGCGTTATTATGCTCTCGGATGATACGTGCGGTGCACTTCTTCGAGAAACGAACGGTCTATGTGCGTGTAAATCTCGGTAGTCAGGATGGAGACATGGCCCAGCATTTCCTGTACTGCCCTGAGATCCGCACCGCCTTCAAGCAAATGAGTCGCAAATGAATGACGCAGCGTGTGCGGATGTATGGATTTGGTTATGCCGGCTTCTTTTGCGGCACCCGTTACGATATGCCACAGGCTCATACGGGACAACGGCTTCCCTCTGTAGCTCAAAAACAGGCGGTTTTTTGCTGTATCGGGATTTTTCATCAGAAACGGGCGTGCATTGCGAAGATAATCACTTATGGCTTCAAGAGCTTTTTCACCAACGGGGACAAGCCGCTCTTTGTTACCTTTTCCGATTACTTTGACAAGCTGGAGTTCATTAATGAGTTGATCGGTTTGCAGTTCAATGGTTTCCGACGCCCGGAGCCCGGTTGCATACATCAATTCCAGAACAGCTGCATCTCTTAATCCCAGCCGGTCACGGCGGTCGGGAGCCTCAATCACAGCAGCAACTTCATGCTGATCAAGTACATCCGGCAGCTTTCTGCCTTTTCTCGGCAACTCAATCAGTTCGGCGGGATTTGCCGGACACCATTGCTCAACAACGGCAAACTGGTGAAAACCACGGATGGATGAAATATTTCTGGAAAGGGTGCTGACCGAAAGCTGCATGGAACGCAACTCCAGTAAATATGTCTCAATGTGACCGAGAGTTACACCTGAGAGGTCGCCGATTCCGATATCGCGTCCGATAAAGGTCAGATAGCGCCGCAGGTCATTGTCATATGACTGCAGGGAGTTTTCAGCCAGTCCTTTTTCAAGTTTAAGAAAGTAAAGATACTGTTCTCTCTGTTTTTTAAAATACGTCATTTGTCTGGATATGCAGGCACAAGCCCGGTTTACTCAGCCCGGTTACTTTTTGATTTACCGGCTGAATCATCAGCACTCTTCTCTCCGGTCTGGCCGGAAGCGGCCTCCTCCTGTTTGTCAGGGTATTTCACCCGGCCATGATACATGCCCTGAAGGATACGTATGAAAATATCTTTAATAATTTTCAGGTCTTTCAGAGTAAGTGCGCAATTGTTGAGCTGGCCTTCGGAGAGCCTGTCATCAACCATTCGGTTGACCAGGTTTTCGAGCTTTTGGAAGGAATGGTCTGACATGGATCGCGAGGCTGCTTCGACTCCGTCAGCCAGCAGGATGATACCGGTTTCTTTGGAATCGGGTATCGGGCCATCATAGCGGAAATCTTCTTCCTGAATTTCCTGATCATTGCCGGACTCATTCATGGCTTTTTCGTAAAAGAACCGGATCAGTGACGTGCCGTGATGGGTGCGTATGAATTTGATGATCGTTTCGGGAAGCTCGATTTCTTTGGCCATTTTAACACCGGCATCCACATGATTTTTTATGATCAGTGCACTCATCCTGGGTTTCAGTTTATCATGTACATTCCCTGAGCGTTGATTTTCGACGAAATACTGTGGTTTTTCAAGTTTTCCGATGTCATGGTACAACGCGCCTACACGGCAGAGCAGTGAATTTGCCCCGATGCCGGTGGCTGCTGCTTCTGAGAGATTGGCTACCTGGAGGCTGTGGTGAAAAGTGCCGGGAGCTTCCAGCATAAGTTGTTTGAGGATAGGGCGGTTTGTATCACTTAGTTCCAGAAGCGTTACGTCCGTAGTGATACGGAACGTCTTTTCGACCAGCAGAATAAGCGGGTAGGCCAGCCAGATACCGACGGCATTTCCGGCAAGAAAGAGCAGATTATCCGCATATATGCTCCATCCGCCAACTTTTGTGAGTGTGAAACCAAGCAATACCAGGGCATAGGAGAAAAAGATGAGAGCCGGGGTAGTCAGATAGAACTGGCTGCGGTCTTTGATATCACGGACGGAATAGACTCCGATGCTGCAGGCCGTAATGGTGGCCACTACAAACTCGAAACTGCTTCCAAACATCAAACCTGCCAGCATGGCCACCATGGTAGTAGCCATCAGTCCGACCCTTGAATCGAAAATGATGGTAAGCAGTATAGGTGCTATTGCAAAGGGCACGACATAAGGTGAAAGTTCATCAACGCGGGCAACAAAAGCGCCGATGGTATAGACCAGGGCAATAGTCAGAAAAACCAGAAGCAGCATCGGGTTTTCATCAAAAATTTTGCGCCGGTACAGATATATATAGAAAAAGAAAATCAGGAATACGGCCAGCACCAGCAGTGACTCGCCGAAATACTGTTTCCACAGCTCAATATCACTTGCTCTTTCCGCACGTGCCCGCGCAAGGCTTTGCAGCATGTTGTGCCGTTCGGGTGTAATGATGTCTCCGCGCCTGATTATGACCTGCCCGGCGGATACAGCTCCTTTGGTTGGGGAGATGGCCTCAATTTTTTCCTGAACCTGTTCTTCTGTATCCTCTTCACTGAACCTTAAATTGGGTTCTGCAATACCGTCGAACAACAGCAATACCGACTGAACAACTTCTCCGTCAAACCTGCGCGCCAGACGGGTTTCTGCAAAATTCCGGGCATCATTCACGGTGCGGATCAGATCCAGGGAAACAGTCCGCTCGGTGCGTTCCCGCAGATCACGTACCGTGATTTCGTCTGTCTGGATGTCATCTTTCGGGATATCGATGACCCCGTCCGAGTAAAGTTCGCGCAGCAGATCAGCCAGTTTGTTTTGTATCTGCTCGTGGAATGCGGGAGTATCGCCGGGGCTTTCCGTCAGTTCGTGATAATGCTCAAGAAGGGGCTCCCAGTCATTTGTTTCCAGGTTGATTTCGGACCTGTTTCGAAGGCGTGAGAAGTACAGGCTGTCATCCCGGGCCTGGGCCGACTCCATCGCTCTGGATTCCTGCCAGTCTGAGTAGGCCTGCAGCACCGGCAGCATTTCCCGGAATAATTCATCAAGGCGATTAAAAGCGCCTGATTCGGCATTGTGATCGACCTTGAAAATGGGAGGCGTATACTGCTGGATTTCCCGGATTTCTTCACGAATCTCGGCATCGTCTTTTATCAGACTAAAGGTGAACGGTGCGGTCAGATCATCATCCCGCCAGGGGTCACCTATGTTATATGCCGTTTCATGAAAGGTTGATTTGGGATAGAGTCCGATTACCAGCGCCAGAAAACCGATGCTCAGCAAAAACTTGAATACGTTGTTCTTGCTGAAGAGCCCGGGAACCTTGTCCTTTTTCTGTTTTTCAACAGTGAAAGGAACAAAAGCCTTTTTTTTGCGCTGCAGCCCCAGTTTGTCTAAAAATCCCATAGCAACAGGAGGAAAAATGTCTTGAGAGAATCACCCATCAGCGGAAACCAGCCGGCGAATACCGTCGGCAATTGCAGCTACAGTGAAGAAAATACTTACGCCAATCAAAGTATACCATGGATATGCAATATTCCCTAAAAATATGATAGCCGCCATTGAAAATACGCATACCATCAGAGCTATGGTAGCACTGATTCGGTGAATGGATGTAAACCGGCCAGTGAAAAATGCTCCCAGAAGGCCTCCGTAAGTGAATCCGGCAATAGCCAGTCCAAGTTCAACAACCGGGTTTTCGGTATCGGAAAAAGAAATGGCAAACAGTATGAAAACACCGGTCCACATCAGCGTGAATCCGCGGGATATGATCATCGAATTCGGAAGCTCGGACAGTTTCGGGAATACGTCAAACAGGGTAGAAGAGGACAAGGCCGAAAGCGAACTGCTCAGAGTACTCATTGCCGCGGCGAACAGACCTGCAATAAGCAGTCCGGCAATACCTACCGGGACTTCTTCATTGATGAATTTCAAAAGCACCTCGTCGGCCTGGGTGAGTCCAAGTTCACTGATGGACAACCCCTGATAGTAGCCGTAAATGGTCATCCCGACAATCAGGAAAAGAACAAACTGAACAAGCACGAGAAAACCACTGGATACGATGGCAATCCTGGCTTTTTTCAACTGTCCGCATGCCAGGAGCCGCTGGACCATCAGGTGATCGACACCGTGTGACGCCATCGACAGGAACATTCCTCCCAGCACGGCACCAATAATATTGTATGGAGTGGTGAATATTTCGGTGAACGAATGCGGAAGGGTAATGACCTGCATTTTATCTGCTTCTGTAAGCATGGGAATCAGCGGGTCGACAAGTTGTGTACCGGCAAACCATATCACAAAGGCACCGCCAAAGGTATAGACGGCAAGCTGAAGGACATCGATCCAGATGACAGATTTCAGTCCGCCGTAATATGTGTAAGCCAGTGTCAGGGCGGCAATGATGGAGATGGAAATGGGATAATCCAGCCCTGTGATCACTTTTATGGGAATGGCTGCGGCAAAAAGGCGGACACCGTCAGCAAGCAGGCGGGTAACAAGAAATACGATCGAGATTAGTCTTTGAAAATTGGGGCCGAAGCGCTCCTTGAAAAACGTGTATGCTGTTTTCTGCTCTCCTTTGAAGTAGGACGGGAGTATGAGCCAGGCGATGATTATGCGGCCCAGTATGTAACCGAATACAATCTGAAGGAATACAAAACTTCCGAGATAGGCAACGGCCGGGATCGATATGACCGTGAGCATGCTTGTTTCGGTGGCAACAATGGAAAGTGAAACTGCCCACCAGGGAACATTGCCGTCCGTTTTAAAGTAAGAGGTGGAATCGGCAGGCCGTCCTCCAGCCTTGATTCCAATTACAACACAAAGCAATAAATACAGAATGATGACCAGCAGGTCAATTAATGAAAGTCCCATGTAATGCAAAAATTATGTTTATGATGCCCCGGCGCTGCCGGTCGAAGAGGGTACAAAGTGTTACTCTTCCATCTCAGAGGCAAGAGTAATGCCTTCATCGGTATCAGCGGCAATGGTAAATGCGTTGTCGAGCTGGGAAATGCTCAGCAGGCTCTTTATACGCTCAGGAACATTGCATAATACAAGATTGCGGTCAAGATCCCGGTAGAGTCTTTGTGCAAGCAGCAATGCCCCCAGGCCACTTGAATCAGCAAAACTGATAGCACTCAAATCCAGAATAAGGTGACCGGAGTCACTGGTATTGGCCAGAACGATGAACTGGCTTTTGAGTTCCGGAGCCACCTTGCTGTCAAGCCGCTCCGATTTCAGGGTCATTATGGAATAATTGTCTTCGGTCTGAATTTCAAACTTCATCGATAACCTCTTTGGGTATTCTGATCAATGGTTAACATGGAATATTTCTGGATCCGCTCCCGGAGCATAAAATAACAAATCCGTTGACTTTCTCATCTTTTTTCAATGAATCTGATGAATTCAGATTCATCCAGAATCCTGATACCAAGTTTCTTTGCCTTGTCAAGTTTGCTGCCTGCTTCATCACCGGCAACGACATAGTCGGTTTTTTTACTGACAGACGTTGAGACCCTGCCGCCGTTCTTTTCAATCATTGACCTGGCATCGTTGCGTTTCAAACCCGGCAGTGTTCCGGTGAGGACAAAAGTCAGGCCTGACAAGTTTCCGGTATTATCTGACGGGCTCTCCGTTTCCATTTGCAATCCGATTTCACGCAGCTGTCTGACCATTAAGCTGTTGTCAGGATTGGAGAAAAAGGAGCGGACTGACGCGGCGATACGCGGTCCGATGGAATCAACCTCGCAGAGATCTTCTTCCGAGGCTGCTGACAATTTATCAATATCAGAGAATGCCTTTGCCAGATCACGGGCTACAGTAACACCTACAAACCTGATGCCAAGAGCATAAAGGACTTTTTCAAATGGCTTCTCCTTGCTTTTCTGAATAGCATTGACAAGATTCTCAGCGCTTTTTTTACCCATTCGCTCCAGTGGTATCAGGTCTTCTTTTGAAATACGGTATAAATCGGGAAATGTCTGCACGAGTCCGGCAGCAACCAGCTGACCGACTACGGCACTTCCCAGACCTTCGATATCCATTGCGTCACGGGATGCGAAATGTTCGAGCCGGCTCCGGATCTGCGGCGGGCACTGGTTGTTGGTACAGCGCCAGGCAACCTCTTCGGGAAGCTTTACCAGCTTTGAATCACATGCCGGACATTTTTCCGGCATTTTGAAGGGCGCATCGCGATGTTTGTCTTCCTGCAAGATCACGTTAATGACCTGGGGGATGATATCTCCCGCTTTTTCAACGGTCACCTGATCACCAACACGAATGTCTTTCCGCTGAATTTCCTCTTCGTTGTGAAGCGTCGCTCTTTTGACCGTGGTTCCTGCCAGTGACACAGGCACAAGTTCAGCAACCGGTGTTATGGTACCCAGCCGGCCAACCTGCAGGGTAATTTCGCGGATGCGGCTTACAGCCTGTTCGGCTTCGAATTTGTAGGCAATAGCCCATCGCGGTGCTTTTGCAGTCTGACCAAGGATTTCGCGGTAACGCTCTTCGTTGACTTTTACGACTACGCCATCGGTTTCATAAGGGAGGTTTTTCCGTATTCCGGCCCAGGAGGAAATCACATCGTGCACCTCATCTATATTTTTGCATCGCTTGCGGTGTTCACAGACCTGAAACCCGGCCTCCTCAAGAATATTCAGTTTTTCTTCCTGCGTGCGCTGCCTGTTGTCATCGTCGATAAGAAGATCGTAGGCGAACATACGTATCGGACGACGAGAAACCGTAGCGGGATTTTGCAGCTTCAGCGTTCCGGCAGTAGCATTGCGGGGGTTGGCGAAAACACTCTCACCGTTTTCGGATCGCTGATTATTCATTTTTGCAAACGCCGCAACTTCCATATACGCTTCACCGCGTATTTCGACTTCAGGTGCAATTTCTGCAGGAATTTCAAGCGGTACGTCGCGGATAGTGCGAATATTGGGGGTAATATCATCTCCTTGAGTGCCGTCACCTCTTGTTGCTCCAAGGGTCAGGCGGCCATTTTCGTAACGAAGTCTGACAGCCATGCCGTCATACTTCAGTTCGGCCATATAACTGTAGTTTTCATGGCCCAGTATGTTTTTTACCCTGCGGTCAAAATCATTAAGTTCGTCACTGTTGTACGTGTTGGAAAGACTGAGCATGGGAACCGGATGAACAACCGTAGGAAACTCTTTGGTTGGCTTTCCTCCAACCCTGCTGGTCGGGGAACTGCCTGCATCAAAACCATACTCTTCTTCAAGCTTACGCAGTTCATCAAGAAGCAGATCATATTCGCGATCCGACATCAGCGGTGCAGCTTCCTGGTAATAAGCATCATTGGCCGCTTCCAGAAGGGATCTCAGTTCCCTCACCCTCTTGCCTGCCTTCTCATTATTCATAGGAAAAACTGTTGTTACGGTGAAAAACGAGGACGGTCTAAAATCGAGACGGGAAGGGGCATGTTTTCAAAGATGTCGGAATCGGGTTCAGCAAACTGGTCGTTATCCGCCAGATCAGCTCTGGTGAGACGAACCCGGGTTCCGTCCAGATAAAACTGACTGAAATCCTCGATGAGATTGCCATTGAAGATCAGGACCATTCGTGAAAGTGTTCCCTGAAATGTGATTTCATCAGTAAAATCGAACCGCATCAACTGTCCCTGTTCGACCCAGTACGGGCGCAGCGGCAGGCTTCCGTTGTCTTCTTGTTCAGTAAACAGGTCAGAGTGCACCCTGATCGGTTCGAGATTTCCGTGAAGTGCATAGGCATAAATAAACAGAGTGTCGTCCTCAACCGAATCTGTGAAAAGTTCGTCGGTGATCGTGCTTTCATCCATTTCTGCAGCTGCATCATCATCCTGATCTTCAACCGGCATTCCAAGCTCGCCGATTGTTTCGTCGGATGTTTCAGGTCCGGAGATGTCATCCGCAACCGGCTCTTCACCGGCGATGCCGGGATCATCAGGCGCGACCTGTCCGTCAGGTTCAGGGGCTTCATCAGGCGCCGGTGGTTCGGCTTGATCGGATGGTTCCGCCACCTGTGGACTGTCACCGGTTCCGCTTCCGGCTGCGGCCGTTGATTCTTCCGGGTCGGCACCCGTGTCATCCGTATCACCTGCATGGCTGCCGGATTCATTTTCTGCAGTAACCGCGTTCTCTTCTGCTGCAGGAGCACGGGTAAGCGGATCCTCTTCCGGCTGCCAGAACCAGTAAATGGATCCTGCGGCAATTGCCAGGGCCAGTAAAATTGCAATTATAACCCAGAAGAGGCGGTTTCTTTGCGGTTTGTAGACAGCAGTTTTAACTCTTGAAGCCCAGTCAATGTTTTTGAGGTCGGGCGGTGCGGATTTTTCATCTGATGATGAAGATGCCCCTGCTGCTGACTCCGTTGCCATTGTAGAAGTGGATAGTGGTTTTTTCAGACTTTTGTCTTCCCATTCAACATCATCGATTGTTTTTTCCTGAGATTCAGGGGTAATGGTCTGGGACTTTTTCAGGCCCTCGTTTTTTTTCCTGTCATCGGCTGGTTGCGGCGAGGATTCTTCAGAAGCTGATCCGGTATCATTGCGGTCACTTTCATCCGCTGAACCCTTTGCCTGCTGTTCCGGCTCTTTATCATCAGCTTTTTTATCCGGTTTGCCCCAATCTTCTTCGGCGGTATCCTTTTTTTTGTCTTCTGAATCCCTGCCGCCGCTGTTGCCGGCAACATAGATCTGATAAAGCCCGTCATTGTACGTGCCGATTTCATGTTCATCAAGGGCATTGATCATGTCGGAATCAGCAATTCCCACGGCTTTTGCGTAGGTCCGGAAATAGCTTCTCAGGTACGTTTTGTTTTTCGTCGTTCCGGAAAAGATCGACCCGTCCTCGATTGCTTCAATGGTTTCGATCGGGAGTCGGCATTTGTAATAGACATCCTGCCTGCTCAGTCGCTTTGACTTTCTGATTTGAACAAGGTCGTCGGAAATGTTGGACATTTGGGTTACCTGGAATTATTGATTTTGCATAAAGGCTGATAAAAAATGTCGGCAGAAGATTTGTTTCATTGCCCCATAAACCACTGGATCCTTCTGTGTGTCATGAAATCCGGCATATTACCCGGAATGTGTTCATGCTGCAACAGTATATGATCTGTCTGAATATAAGAAATATTCGCCGTGTTGTAAGGAACGCAGATAATTCAACTCTAATTACCGAAAGGTATGAAAACTGAGAAAAAAAACGGAGTGTGCTGAATTGATTGGATATTTTAAAACTCTGGGGTCCGATATATTCGATTTACTGTACCCGGTAAGTTGTCTTGTGTGCGGAGACAGGTTGTTTCATGATAACAGCCATATTTGCACATACTGTCTCGATTATGCTTTTGAACCAGCCAATGAAGAGTACAGGGAGTCTTGTGACGGGTTAATCATACCGGACTGGATTACTATGCAGGACTCACTTTGGGAGTTTGACAAGGGTGGATACCTGCAGGATGTCCTGCATCATCTGAAATACAGTGGGGTGTCTGAACTTGGCAGGGTCCTGGGACGAAAATTAAGCCTCAAGCTGAGGAAAAATCCGTTTTTTGACCTCGATGAGGAAGTGCTGCTTTTGCCGGTACCGCTTCATCCGTCACGCCAGAGGAAAAGAGGCTATAATCAATCAGCCATGATAGCGGAAGGAATATCTAAAGCAACCGGAGCTGAAATAGTTGACCAGTCGGCAATAAAACGCATAAAGAATACCCGGACTCAGACGGGGCTAAGTTCTGCATCAAGAAAAAATAACATAGCAGGAGCATTTCAGCTTGCCAAACCTGAAGTGTTTCAGTCCGGCAGGGTTCTTATCATCGATGATGTCATCACAACCGGTGCTACCATGCTTGAATTAGCCGGAGTTGTCAGACCTTTATGTGATCACATTGGACTTGCTACGGTTGCAAGGGCATAAAAGATTTATTCTATGCCGTCGTTAATGGCGTTGAGACAATAGTGATCTCCTGTTTGGTGATCTCCTGTTTGGTGATTACCTCGGATAGCAATAATTTATACGCCGGATATATCCTAATGCAGATTCAGATTCATATTTCCAAATGAGTGTATCAAGGCACCCAGACAGCCATTTTATAGAAACGCCCCGCGGAATTTTCACTTCTGCAGGCAACTGGTTTCATATTACCTCGAAGGCCCTCCGGAGCTATGCCCCCGGCTTGCTGGAAAAGCATACACTCGAAAAAATGGTAAAAAAAGCCGAAATCTGGATCAGAAGTGCAGATAATATTGGTATTGTATTATTCATGACATTGCTGTACTACCAGGGGCTGTTGCCTGCAGTTGTACTCACACTTTTCTTTGTTCCAATCTGGCATATAAATAAAAGCAGTCTGGTGAGTCTGACACTGACCAATATTCTATGGTTACTTGACAAAGAGATTCTGGTGGTATTGATTTCCATACTGGTTTTAAGCTGGATGGGAATTACCGGGCAATACGAATCCGTGGTTTTCGGTATTATCATGTTCTGTTTCCTGAAATTCGGGTGGATTCGCTACCTTGTGGAATGGCTTCACGGAAAATTGTTTGAGGGAACGCTGCTGCTCAATGACCGGGTATTAAAGATGATCATACTCAAATATGCAATTAAAGAGGATGTACCCGTAAAAGAGGTCGGTGCCATGGAAAAGGAGATACTGTCACTGATCGAGCAGCAAAAAGAGGTAGCAAGAAAATTTAAAAACAGGAAATAAGACAGCATGAGTGAAGAAGTTCGGCGGATGTTTGCATCCATATCGGGTCGCTATGACCTGCTCAATTCGGTATTATCACTGGGTGTGCATCACAGCTGGCGGAAAAAAGCCGTAAAGTTCACCGGGGCCAGACAGGGAATGCATGTACTGGATTGTGCGACGGGCACCGGTGATCTGGCAATAGAATACAAAAAGGCAGTCGGTTCCGGCGGCACCGTGGTGGGAACCGATTTTTGTGCAGAAATGCTCTCCCCCGCCCCCGAAAAGGCCCGCAAACAAAATGTTGATATCCGGTGGGAAGTCGCCGACGCCATGGACCTCCCGTACGAAGACGATTCGTTCGACATCAGCAGCATCGCCTTCGGTATTCGCAATGTTGATGATATCCAGACTGCACTGGCAGAAATGGCGCGGGTGGTCAGGCCGGGTGGAAAAGTAATGGTGCTGGAGTTTGGTCAGCCCTACGGTTTGATGAAGTATCCGTTCCGGTTGCACAGTAAATATGTTATTCCTTCACTGGGAGCATGGATCAGCGGCAACAAGGATGCATACCAGTATCTTCCTGAAACCAGTGCCGCATTTCCGGCAGGAGAACAGTTTGCAGCGGAGATGAAAAAAAACGGAAGATTTCAGTCCGTTGAATTTATTCCGCTCATGCAGGGGATTGCCTACATTTATTCCGGAAAAGTATTGTAATTGTCATCTGTTGTTTCCCGTGTTGTCCGGTATGCAGATTTGTGATGAGGGTATTTTCAGCCGGTTTTTTTGAGCAGGGACAGCATCCCGGACACATTGTATCCGAAATGCAGGGTGCATTGGTTTCCTTGTGACAAGTTCTGTATTTTATCCGATCACATTCCTCAACAAATTGATGAACATGAGAATTGAAGAAATCAAGTCGCTGCTGCCGCATCGTTACCCGTTCCTGCTGGTAGACCGCGTACTGGAGCTGGGAGAAAAAAATATCGTAGCCATCAAAAACGTCACTTCGAATGAAGAGTTTTTTAATGGTCACTTTCCCGGTGCAGCCGTCATGCCGGGAGTGCTGCAGGTGGAAGCTCTGGCTCAGGCCGGCTGTCTGCTGACACTAAAAAACAAAATTGATAATCCGGATGAAGTAATCATCGTCTTTTCGGGTATAAAAAATGCGCGGTTCAGAAGACCGGTAGTGCCCGGTGACCAGTTGCGGCTGGAGGTAGAGCTCGTCAGCTCACGCCGGAATTTCCTGACCATGGAGGGAAAGGCAACTGTGGACGGTGACATGGCTTGTGAAATTGAGGCAACCGCAGCTATTGTGCCCAAAGATAAATTATGAGTACACAACCACCATCAGCATCCGCATCCCGAATTACCACAAGAACCGTAGTTGAAATGAAGCACCGTGCTGAGAAAATCAGCATGTTAACGGCATATGACTACACCATGGCAAAGATTGTTGATCAGGCCGGTATCGAAATCATACTGGTCGGCGACTCAGCCAGCAATGTCATGGCCGGACACGAAACTACACTTCCAATTACCCTTGATCAGATGATTTATCACACACTTTGTGTGGTTCGCGGCGCTGAACGCTCTCTGGTTGTTGCCGATCTGCCTTTTATGAGCTATCAGGTTACTGATACGGGTGCGCTGAAAAGTGCCGGACGCATGATGAAAGAAGCCGGCGCTCATGCTGTCAAGCTTGAGGGTGGCGCATACATCGCATCTACCATTAAAAAAATTGTTGACGCCGGTATACCGGTCATGGGCCATCTCGGTCTTACTCCTCAGAGCATCTACAAATTCGGCACATACAAAGTCAGGGCAACGGAAGAGGAGGAGGCCCGTCAGCTCCTCGATGATGCCAGGAAGCTTGAAGAAGCCGGTTGTTTTGCTGTTGTCCTGGAAAAAATTCCATACAAGCTTGCCGAACAGGTTACTGCTGAACTTTCGGTTCCCACCATAGGGATAGGTGCCGGAAATGCATGTGACGGACAGGTTCTGGTGACTCATGATATGCTTGGACTTAACAAGGATTTTTCACCCAGGTTTTTGCGGCGATATGCCGATCTGCACACGGTAATGACAGATGCCTTCCATAAATACAAATCAGACGTAAAAAAGGGATTGTTCCCTGACACAAAAGAGCAGTATGAGTAACAGTTTATATGATGCCGAAAGGCGCATCCTTGTATGCAACGACGACGGAATTTTTGCACCCGGAATACGTGCTCTGGCCGAAGTAGCTGCGGAGTTCGGACAGGTTGATATCATTGCACCTGACCGCCAGCAAAGTGCGGTAGGTCATGCAATCACCGTATCCGATCCGCTCAGGGTTACGTCATTTCAGATAAACTCCAGGATGGAGGGACAGGCTGTGAACGGAACGCCTGCAGACTGCGTGAAACTGGGCCATGACAAACTTATGCAGAAAAAACCAGACCTGGTACTCAGTGGTATCAACCATGGTTCCAATGCGGGGATTAATATCATTTACTCGGGAACCGTCAGTGCTGCAACCGAAGCAACGATTCTTGGTTATCCGGCGATTGCCGTCAGCTGCATGGAATTCAGTGAATCGGCTGATCTGAGCGGAGCCCAGGAGGCGGCGCGCCGGGCTGTCCGCTATGTCCTGCAAAACGGACTTCCTGCAGGCGTCACACTGAATGTGAATGCACCCGGAGGTCCGCTGAAAGGTCTCCGCTGGGCCAAGCAGGCCAACAGCAGGTATGTTGAAGAATTTGAAGGCCGCGTTGACCCGCATAATAAACCCTATTTCTGGATAACAGGAAGACTGGAGATACTTGACAAAGGCGAAGATCTGGATCTCAACCTGCTAAAAAAAGGGTTTGGCACCATCACACCGATACAATACGATCTTACCGCCCATAAGTTTTTCAGCAAACAGGGCAGTGAACTGGATTAAGCTACAGTTTTGCTTCAACCAGCAGGTTCATAACATCTCTCCAGAAGTGCAGCCACTCCTTTCTGTGCTCGCGCATCAGTCCCAGCTTGATGAGTTCGAGATGTGACAGATACGTCGGGCGGATATGATCACCGTAAACGGCACTTTCTTTACTTACGAACCCGTCATTCACACCTTCATTTTCGTAGATAATATTGTTGAAATACCTGAGCGGAGTGTTGATTTTGTGACTGGTCCCTTTCCCGCAGGCAGACGAAAAGGAGAAATAGGGGATGCCGGGGACATCGGTAATCTTCTTGTTGAAAGACTCGTTGATATGCTTCCTGGTGAGTTGGTGCAAGGCACCGTCAGCGTCACTCGGAATATCGGGATAAACTTTGTTGCCCATCATATTGGTGATATTTAATAACTGATCGCGTATGATTTTCGGAGTATTCAGTGCCGTCTCCGCAAGCGAGGAACCCCGGTGAGGAGTGCATATGGTTGTGACAGAGGCAACGACATCAGCCAGATTGTGTTTATGCACCATGTGACGAATGTCAAGCCCGCCCATGCTGTAGGCTATAATGTTTACCCTGGGTGCCGATGTTTCAAGCATTATCCGCCCCAGAATTTTCAGCCACTCTGCTGACCGGACCTCAATTCGGGCATACGGCACGATGTTTGGCGCAAAAGCCATGACCCCGTGCTTTCTCATCTGCATGCATACATGGTGAAGCGGGGAAGGTGTGACAAATCCGGCAATGGTACCGTATCCGTGACAGAGAAGAACAGGATATCTGACCGGATACACATCCGGTTGGGGTAATGTTTTGACCATCCTTGCGATTTACCGTGTTTTGTTGATTAATTAATTTGTCAGCAATAAAGCACAGCCGAAGCACAACAGCAGTTCAGCACAGCCGGCGATTTGCAGAAAAAACGGATACCGGTCAGTCATGTGAAACAAAAACAACACCACCCCGCTGAATGCGAGGCACCCACTCCTCCAGCCACTCAAGCGACCTGTCCGTACCCCGCACCAGCATGCCCGGCCCGCCCGCCTTGCGCGCAAGGCGGGAAAAAGCAAGCATCCTGCGGTCAAACTCAAACCGGTCATCCGTACTCACTATCTCCATGTCATCCGCAAATGTCACCCCTACACCCAACTCCCGGACCCTCTCCAGATTCTCCCTCTCAGCACCATCAAGCCCCGCACCTCCATCCGTGCCATCCTGCCCGTCCGGCGCATCCGCCCGCCACGCTCCCTGCCCATTATGACCAAATGCCAGCAGCCTCACATCCCCGTGCCGTAAAGAAACGGCTTCAAGCGTGCGCTCCAGCCCGCTGTCATCAAATGACACAGGCTCGAACGTCCTTCCCGAATCATTCTTCCAGATCCATACCGGCGATGCGGTTTCTGACAGGGATGCCGCCCATCGCGACAACGACCGGCGCGATGAAGACCGCAGGACAATACCCACGGGGATATCCAGCCTGCGCAGCTTATCAAGCTGAGAGGATCGTGGCCGCTGATCAAAATAAACCATCAGTCCGGCAGGATGCGGGACACGAATGTACTCCTGATCCGTTCGAAGTGTCAGCGTTCTGATGATCTTGTCCTGATAGACCAGTTGCAGCGTAAGCTCTCCGTCCGGTACATCGGCATATCCGATGGTCTCAATTCGCAGCGGTTGCAGCTGTTTCCGGAGTTCTGCATGGTAGTGTGTCGCGGAAACCTGCACAGGCAGATCAACAGAATAGTGCTTTCTTGTGAAATCGTCGGTCACAGGGTACTCTGTGGTACGTACCCGGCCGGAACTGACATTGAACAAAGCCAGCTCCTGCACGATTAATGAGTCGGCCTGCGCCAGTGACCGCAGCCGTTGCGGCGACTCACCGGGGTAGAACAAAAGAATAGCAAGGGCGGCAAGGCACGAGCCGCTCAGCAGCCAGATCAGCAGTTTTTTTCTTTTCAATACCGTGAACGATGAAAAGTTCATTACCCTTTTGTCCGCAGATTATCCGCTGATGTGCCTATGCAGCTGCAGGTTTTGTTGTTGATTGATGAGGCCGGATTACTGTCATCCGGTGACTTGTGATTCAAATATTTGCTGTAAAAGCTGGCGTGCGACACTTTTTTTGCTGCCGCTAAGAGACTTTTCCATGTGCTCTCCCACCAGAACGACATTATTGGTATCGACGGCAAAGCCGGAACCGTCCATGGTGAGATCATTTCCAACAATCCAGTCGGCTTTTTTCCGGATGCGTTTTTCCCGTGACCTGGGCACCAGATCACGCGTTTCCATGGCAAACCCAATCAGTATCTGCCCTTTCTTCCGGTTTTCTCCAAGCCATTGCAGGATATCCGGCGTGCGTTCAAGAGTGATACTGAGTTCGGCACTGTCCTTGCTGACTTTGTGCTCGTGTTTTTGGGCAGGCCGGAAGTCGGAAACGGCCGCCGTCATAATGACAATATCGGCATCGGCATGGGCTTTGACCTGCCTGAACAATTCATCGGTAGAGCTGAAGGCGTGCCTGGTTATTGTTGCGTCCACACCCCCGGTATCGACGGACCCGGCATGCAGCAATGTGACACGTGCTCCGCAGGACCGGGCGGCGGCGGCCATGGCAAGCCCCATTTTTCCCGTCGAGGGGTTGGAGAGAAAACGGACCGGATCGAGGTGTTCGCGGGTGGCGCCGCAGGTGACCAGTACATGCTTGCCTTCAAGAAAACGGGAGGGTTCGGTGATGTGGTCCGATAAAATTTCTTCCATGCGGCCGATAATGCGGTCCGGTTCCGGCAGCCTGCCGATGCCCTGCATGCCGCTGGCAAGATAACCGGAATCGGGTTCAAGCAGATGAAAACCCATGTCACCGGCCTTTTCCAGATTGGAACGTGTAGCGGGTGACCGGTACATTTCACCGTCCATGGTCGGACAAATGAGTATGGGGCAGCGGGCGGCCAGGACGGTAGCCGTAAGCATGGAATCCGAAAAGCCGTGTACAATTTTGGCAAGACTGTTGGCGGTGCATGGCGCAATCACCAGCATATCGGCCCATTCCGCCCAGTGAATGTGGCGTGTCCAGTTCTCGCTTATTTGTGAAGGGTCTTCAGGAAAGATGTGTACGGGCACGTCGTGCCGTGTAATGGCGGCAAAAGTGTCTCCGCCGACAAACCGGGCAGCAGCCGCAGTCATGGTCACGCGTACTTCCGCACCGGCTTCCTGCAGTTCGCGTACCAGATAAACCGCTTTATAGGCGGCAATGCCACCGGTTACACCGATGACGATATTTTTGCCGCTTATCATGACATTCAGGAGTTCTCTTCGTCGTTTTCGGTGCCGCGGTAGTAGATCTTCTCTTCAATCAATTCGTTTACGGCACGCTGGGTAGGGTGGGGGCGTGCTTCGTATTCCTTGGTAATGCGTTCCTGCTCTTCGTTGAAGGTGTACTCCTCTTCCTCCTCAAATCCTTCAAAGTACTTGAGCTTTTCGTCAAGCTCCATTTTCTCCTGGGCTGCGATCTGACGGGCACGCTTAGAGAGGATGACAATACCTTCGTATATATTTCCTGTAGTGCTTTGAATCTTTTCAAGATCCAGGGACTTGACTGCCATATGATTTGCTATCAGTGGGTTTTTGATTGATTCATAAAGGAGTGTACAAGCGAATGGAGTTCTTTGTAACAGCGTTCGAGATCGTCGTTGACTATTACATGGTCGAACTTGTCGGCATATGTCAACTCCATTCTCGCACGGTCAAGGCGAAGCTGCAGGGTCTCATCACTCTCCGTTCCACGATTTTTAAGTCGTTCAATCAGTACTTCGTCGGACGGTGGCTTGATGAAAACGGCCAGGGCTTCATCTCCGTATTGCGACTTGATATTCATCGCTCCTTTTACTTCGATGTCGAACAAAATAAAATATCCTTTTTTCAGCTCTTTTTCAACTTTGCTGATCAGCGAACCGTAACGCCTGCCGCCATAAAACTCCTCCCACTCCAGAAACTCATTTCTTTTTACTGCGGCATCAAATTCCTCAGGTGAAATGAAAAAATAATCCTTGCCGTGAACTTCGTGTGACCGGGGCGGACGTGTTGTGGCGGACACGGAAAACTTCATATCGGGAAAGTCGTTAAGCAACCGGCGGGCAAGGGTGGTTTTGCCGGCACCGCTGGGGGCTACGAGAATAATGATCTTTCCTCTTTTGACCTGGTCAGTTTCTGAAGGTTCCGGATTCTTGCTTCCGGATGATGTTTTGTTTTCCGTCACGCGATATTCTGAATTTGTTCCCTGATGTTTTCAACTATTTCTTTCATTTCCACAACCGACCTGGAAATTTCCGGGCTATGTGCTTTTGACCCGATGGTATTGATCTCACGATGCATTTCCTGCAGTATGAAATTAAGTTTTTTTCCCTGCGAGGCAGTGCTTTGCAGAGATTCGCCAAAATATGTAATATGTGAATCCATCCGTACCAGCTCCTCGGATATGTCCAGCCGGTCAGCCAGAATGGCAATTTCCTGCTCTATGCGATCTTCATCAACCCGGCTGTCATCAAGCAGCTGGGTGAGGCGTTCCGACATTTTTTTCCTGGCTTCTTCGATGCGGCTTTTTTCGTTTGCCGAGACGTCTTTGCAATGTGTTTTCAGCATCTCGATACGTTCTTCAAGGTCTTTCTGAAGGTTTTTCCCTTCGCTGCGCCGCATTTGCACCAGCTCTTCGACGGCTTGCTTCACTGCTTTTTCAGCAACCTGGTACTGTTTCTGCATCAGTTCGGAATCTTTTGCTGATACATCAAACAATTCATCGAAAACGAGCAGGTGATCAAGTGTTACCGGTTCACTGATTCCGGCAACTGATTTTATTTTTTCAAGAGTTTTCAAACGTGTCTTGAGGATATCTTCTCTTACAGGAACCGGGTCGGTATCGTCGGCGTGGTACTCAATGTCTATTGTCATGCTGATTTTGCCGCGTGAAATTCCTTTCTGGACAATATCTTTGATTTGCTGTTCAAAGGGCTGCAGCTGTGGCGGAAGTTTTGGCGTTACTTCACAGTAGCGGTTGTTGACTGACCTGATTTCTGTGGTAACACGAATGCTGCCGGAGGTGTGTTCTCCCCGGCCATATCCGGTCATGGATTCAAGCATGATAAAATGGTATTGTAGGGTTACTTATGGCTGCGACGCCAAAAATAATCAGTTTCGGATAATTTTTTGAATATCAGCAGCCAGTTCTTCTGCCTTTTCACGGTTTCCTGCTTCGGAGTAAATCCGGATAATGGGCTCTGTGTTGGATTTTCTCAAGTGAACCCATCCATCCGGGAAGTCGATTTTCACGCCGTCGAGTGTGTTCAGTTTTTCCGCGGAATAGTGTTCTGCAACTCTTGCCAGAACATCATCAGCATCCAGATCCTGCAGCAATATTTTGGTTTTGGTAATGACGTAATCAGGCATTTCCGACCGGATCAGCGAGGCTGGTTTGCGGGTTTCAGCCATATGCTGAAGCATCATCGCAATGCCCGCAAGTGCATCCCGCCCGTAATGCAGATCCGGGTTAATTACCCCGCCGTTGCCCTCTCCGCCAATGACAGCACCGGTCCGCTGCATCTCTTTGACCACATTGATTTCGCCGACGGGTGAACGATGGCACTCCTGCCCGTATTTTGCTGCTATGTCATCAACAATTCTGGATGACGACAGGTTTGTTGCTACAGGTCCGGGTTTCTTACCAAGCATGAAGTCAAAGGCAATGGCCTGTGTGTATTCTTCACCCAGCAGCTCACCGTTTTCATCAACTATGGAAAGTCTGTCAGCATCCGGATCGGTTACAAAGCCAATGTCATAGCTGCCGTTTTTAATCAGCCCGCAGATTTCTCCAAGATGTTCGGGCAGCGGTTCGGGATCGTGGGGAAAGCGGCCGTCCGGTACACAATTCATGCAGTGGACCTGTTCGACGCCGAGCCGCTCCAGAAGCCGCGGGATGGCCTCCGAACCCGCACCGTTCACGGCATCCACGGCGACCTTGAACCGTGCTTTTGCAATCTGTTCCTTGTCGATATATGGCAGCCCGAGTATGGCGTCGATGTGAGCCTCAAGAATGGTTTCATTGCACCAGACTTTGCCGGTTCCGGTGTAATCGCGATAGCGGATGCTGTGGTTTCGTGCGATGCGGATTACTTCGCTGCCTTGTTTTTCATCCAGAAATTCGCTTTTTCCGTTAAGAAGTTTCAGTGCGTTCCATTCAGCGGGGTTGTGGCTTGCCGAAATAATGATGCCGCCGGAAGCTTTTTGCTGCAGTACGCCCATGGCAACCGTGGGAGTGGGCACGATTCCCAGATTTACTACATTGCATCCGGTAGCCTGCAGTGAAGCGGTCACAATGCGCTCACACAACTCGCCGGTGACCCTGCTGTCGCGTCCGACAACAACGGTTCCGCCGTTCAGCCAGGTGCCAAATGCCGAAGCGAAGAGAGTCAGGTTTTGAGGAGTCAGATCACTTCCGAAAATTCCGCGGATTCCGGAAATGGATACCATCAGGGACATAAACAGAGAGTTGGAGATTGAAAATTTTTGTTTGTCATTTCTGTGTCCGGATGCCTTGCCGGTAAACAGTGCAGAAAGCCGGGTGCCCAAGTATACAAAATATCTGATCAAAATATGTTCAGTAAGCCCTTGATGAGCATTTTGTTGGATGTATTTCAGACAAATAACCAGAAATAATTCGCAGAATATTCATACTTCTTGATTACTTTTTACGTGTTATATCACATACCCAGGTGTCCTGGCGGTGCTAATGTAGAGTTATTATAAATAGACTGTGCCGGTCTGCTGTCCGGCGAAAAATAATGACAAATACTTTATATTAAGCCCGAATTTTTAAATCATAATTACTGCGAAAAACAAGTATTTATATCTATGTCGAAAGCAGCCACCTTCCTTACGTCTCAAGTGGGCAGAAAGATTGCAACAGGAGTTACCGGTATCGGTCTGGTTCTGTTCATTATAGTCCACTTGCTGGGTAACCTTGCCTATTTTGCGGGACCCGAAGCAATTAACACCTATTCCCACACCCTTCATCAGATGGGGCCGATTCTCTGGATTGTGCGGCTCGGCCTGCTGGCGTTCTTCCTGTACCATGCCTGGCTGGGAATTTCTATCTGGCTGGAAAAGCGCCGGGCGCGTCCGGAGGGATATCAGGTTTATGCAAGCCGCGGAGGTGCCAGCAAGCAGAACTGGAGCTCCCGTTCCATGATTATCACCGGTGTGCTTTTGTTGCTTTTTGTAATCACACACCTGAACACCTTCGCCTTCCATGACTTTTCCTATATCGAACATGGCGGAGTGGAGATGCATAACGTGCACGAACGTCTAACAGAAGTTTTCGCACAACCGCTTTATACCGTGTACTACGTAGCGATCATGATCCTTCTGGGCATGCATTTGCGCCACGGTGTCTGGAGTGCATTTCAGTCTCTCGGCTGGATGTCACGTAACACCAACCCGATAATCTACAGTGTGGCCCTTGTGCTTGCTGTAATCATTGCAATCGGGTTCATCGGTCTCCCTGTCAGTATTTATTTTGGATTGGTTTAATCGGAGTTAGCTATTATGACTGCAAAAAATAACGGAATATTGAATTCAAAAGTCCCTGAAGGAAGTCTGCAGGACAAATGGGACAATCATATTAACAGTCTCAAACTTGTCAACCCTGCGAACAAGCGAAAGTTTACGGTCCTTGTTGTCGGAACCGGACTCGCCGGTGCATCGGCTGCCGCATCGCTGGCCGAACTGGGATACAATGTAAAAGTATTCTGCATCCAGGATTCACCGCGGCGTGCGCACAGTATCGCTGCTCAGGGCGGGATCAACGCAGCCAAAAATTATCCCAACGATGGTGATACCATCTGGCGGTTGTTTCACGACACCATAAAGGGCGGGGATTACCGCTCCCGTGAGGCGAATGTATACCGTCTTGCCCAGGTCAGCAATGACATCATCGATCAGTGCGTGGCACAGGGCGTCCCGTTCGCACGGGAGTATGGCGGACTGCTTGACAACCGCTCTTTCGGCGGAGCTCAGGTCAGCCGAACATTTTATGCCCGGGGCCAAACCGGACAGCAGCTTCTGCTTGGTGCCTATTCGGCCATGATGAGGCAGGTCAGCACCGGCAAGGTAGAAATGCTTTCCCGCCGCGAAATGCTTGACCTGGTAAAAGTAGATGATAAAGCCAAGGGCATTATCGTGCGAAACCTCACTACGGGTGAAATCGAACGCTATGCCGGTGATGCCGTACTGATGTGCAGCGGAGGTTACGGCAATGTTTTCTATCTGTCCACCAATGCCAAAAACTCCAATGCGACGGCTATCTGGAGATGTTACAAGCGCGGGGCTCAGTTTGGCAATCCCAGCTTCACCCAGATTCATCCGACCTGTATCCCGGTATCCGGCAAGTATCAGTCCAAGCTTACCCTGATGAGTGAAAGCCTCAGAAATGACGGACGTGTCTGGGTATCCAAAAAGAAAAACGACAAACGCCACCCCAACGACATCCCCGAAGATGAAAGGGACTATTTCCTGGAGCGCAGATATCCGAGCTTTGGCAACCTGGTTCCAAGGGACGTAGCTTCACGAAATGCCAAGTATGTATGTGACGAAGGCAGGGGCGTCGGCAAAACCGGTCTTGCGGTCTATATGGACTTCAAGGATGCCATCAATAACTTTGGTGAGGAAACCATTAAGGCTAAATATGGCAACCTGTTTGCCATGTATGAAAAAATTACCGGTGAAAACCCGTATGAAGTACCGATGCGTATCTATCCCGCCGTTCACTTTACGATGGGCGGACTCTGGGTGGATTACAATCTGTCATCGACCGTACCCGGACTTTATGTGCTTGGTGAGGCAAACTTTGCTGACCACGGCGGCAACCGACTGGGAGCCAGCGCATTGATGCAGGGACTTGCCGACGGCTACTATGTCATACCCAATACTCTGGGTGATTATCTGGCTGAAAACCTGCATGCCGATAAAGTAACCACCGAGCATGAATCATTTGACAAAGCGGAAAAAGAGACCAGAGACCGGATTAACAAGCTGCTGAATGTAAAAGGCAAAAAGACGGTACTGGATTTCCACCGCGAGCTGGGTGATCTGATGTGGGACAATGTCGGTATGTCACGCAACAAGGAGAATCTGGAAAAAGCTATCAAGCGCATAGCCGAACTGCGGGAAGAGTTCTGGAAGGATGTCAATATTCCGGGTGAGAGCACCACATACAACAAATATCTGGAATATGCCCTGCGTGTAGCCGACTTTATGGAACTTGGTGAGCTGATGGCACGTGATGCACTGGACAGGGAAGAGTCCTGTGGCGGGCATTTCCGCGAAGAGCATCAGACCGATGATGGTGAGGCGGTACGTGATGATGAAAACTTCAGTCATGTATCCAGCTGGGAATACAAAGGTGATGACAAAGAGCCTGTAAAACATAAGGAAGAGCTCGAGTTTGAGTTTGTCACGCCCACCCAGCGAAGCTACAAATAACCCCCTGACCGTCTGAATGAGAAATTTTTTAAACCCAAGCTTTAGAGGAATAAATAATGAGTGATCAAATCATGACCATTCACCTGAAGATCTGGAGACAAAAAGACCGCAACTCTCCGGGCAAACTGGTGGATTATACGGTGGATGATGTCAATCCGGACATGTCATTTCTGGAAATGCTCGACTGGCTCAATGAACGCCTGATGAATGAAGGTGAGGAGCCCATTGAGTTTGACCATGACTGCCGCGAAGGCATTTGCGGATCCTGTAATCTCGTGCTCAATGGAATGGCACACGGTCCCATGCCCGGAACTGCAGTTTGCCAGCTCCATATGAGGAAGTACAAAGACGGCGATACGATAGTAGTGGAGCCATGGCGCGCCAAGGCATTTCCGATGATCAAGGACCTCGTTGTGGACCGGGAAGCTTTCGACCGCATCATGTCTGCGGGAGGATATATTTCCGTGAATACCGGGGCACCTGCCGACGCCAATGCGTTGCCGATCAATAAGTTTGATGCTGACTTGGCGTTTGATTATGCAGCATGCATCGGATGCGGAGCCTGTGTGGCCGCCTGTCCCAATTCTTCGGCTTCACTGTTTACCGGCGCCAAAATCGCCCAGCTGGCTCATCTGCCTCAGGGCCATCCGGAACGTAAAAAACGCGTGGTTAAGATGGTCGACAAAATGGCTGAGGAAGGCTTCGGAGACTGCTCAAACTTTGCCGAGTGCGAAGCCGTTTGTCCGGCTGAGATCTCGATAACAGCTATTGCCGAAATGCGGCGTGAATACGTAAAGGCTTTGAGCGAGATTGAGTAATTTGTTGGCCTGACAGGTTTCAGGTGTAAAGACAGCACAGATCAGCGAATACAAACGCAGCATATCTTCAGGGTATGTTGCGTTTTTTGTTACAGGCTGTTTTTTGTCAGCCGGAACAGGGTTACTTTTTACAGCACATTTCCCTATGCTATTCTGATCAAAAGCTTATGTCCTGATTTTCATACTCCCGGAAGTACCATGAACAACGATGACCTGTTTTTAAGAGCAAAAGCCAGTCTGAAGTCGCACTGGGGGTTTGATGATTTCAGACCCGGACAGGACGAGGTCGTGCGTTCCGTGTTGTCGGGTAATAATACGGTGGTACTCTTCCCGACAGGAGGAGGGAAGTCGCTCTGTTACCAGGTTCCTGCTACCGTGCTTGACGGAATAACCATTGTTATATCACCGCTTGTGGCACTGATGCAGGACCAGGTCTTTCAGCTGCAGAAAAAAGGCGTTTCTGCAACATTTATTAACAGCACCATCTCCGGCAGCGAAGTAGAGCAGCGGCTGATCAATGCACGCAACGGAATGTATAAACTGCTGTATTGCGCACCGGAACGTCTCGAGACAACATTATGGCAAAACATGATGCCGGATCTGACTGTTTCCATGATTGCCATAGATGAAGCTCATTGCATTTCTGAATGGGGGCACGATTTCCGGCCTGTGTACCGCAGAATACCCGATATGATGGCTTCTGTGGCCGATAATATCCGCTGGCTGGCACTCACAGCAACAGCAACTCCGGAGGTCAGATCCGATATCATAGGTGCATTGAAGCTGGACAACCCGGAGGTTATCTCCAGGGGGTTCAACCGCCCTAACCTCAAATGGTGGGTCATCCGGGAAGAACAAAAAAAACGAAGACTCAGGGAAATTTTGACCAAAGCATCCGGCAGCGGTCTGATTTATGCCGGAACCCGGGCAGGATGCGAGCATCTTTCTGACTGGCTCACCCGTCAGGGATGGCATTGTGAGCCTTATCATGCCGGGCTGGGCTCTCAGGAGCGGGAAGATATTCAGAATCGATGGATTGACGGAACATTGCCTCTGGTTGCAGCTACCAATGCTTTCGGGATGGGCATAGACAAGCCCGATTGCAGGTTTGTAATCCATTACGATATTTCAAAGTCGATGGAAGCGTACTACCAGGAGGCCGGCAGGGCAGGAAGGGATGGCAAGGAAAGTTATCCGATTCTGCTGGTCAGACCGGCTGACCTTCAGTCGGCAAAAAAAGCAATTAAAGACTCCTGGCCCGACCGGAATCAGCTTTCACTGACCTATAGTGCCGTTTGTGATCACTGGAACCTTGCCGCCGGATCCGAAATGGATGATGTCCGGAAAATTGATATTGAGCAGGTTTGTAAACGTTCCGGATTGTCACCAAGACTGGTGTGGTCGGGAATCCGTATCATGGATCAGCTTGGTGTTTTAAAGCTGGCCAGGACGGAGGAGCCCAAGGCAGGCATCCTGATTTTGTCATCACGGGACGGCCTGCAGGACAGACTGTCCCGTATGGATAAGCCGGCAAAGCGTGAATTCATTGATAATCTGTCCCGGATTATGGGACCGGCCGTTTACAACCGGATGGTGTACATTGAAGAGCGGCATCTGCGCAATCATCTTCAGATCACTGGAAAAATGCTTGCCAACGGACTTGAAATCCTTCAGAAAGAGGGGATTATCAAATATGAACTAATTCGAAATGAACCTGTCGGCAGAATTCTTGAAGCTCGTTATCAACGATTTCCTCACAATGATAAAGAGATCCTGGCACACCGCAACCGGCTGCTGAAAAAGTTCGATTACATGACCGGATTTGTGGAAACAAAAAGCTGCCGCAGCCGCTACATTCGCATTTACTTTGGTGAAAAAGAGGTGCCTCTCAGATGTGGAAACTGTGACAACTGTTTGCAGACCCGGGAAAATCACGTCACAAACGATGATATCAGAAAAGTTGCATCGCTGCTTCGTGAGGAGCCGATGGGGTTTAAGGTATTACAGAAAAAAACCAGATGGCAACGGTCTCATTTGAAAAAAGTACTGGCGCACATGATGAGGGAAGAGCATATTACACAGCTTGAGGATGATACGGAAAGCTATTCCATTTCATCATAAGGATTACTCATGATGAAACGTCATCATGCTATTTTCATAAGGAATCTTCCGGTGTGCTTCTTTCCGCTTCACGGGATTTTCTGACTTCGTTGAGATGATCTGTAATCTCCTTGCTTGCTTTATCAAGCCGGCTTCTGACCTCCCTGTATCTGAGCGACTGTGCTTTCATGTCACGATGATAATACTCATGTGAATTTTGAAATTGGTCACGGTCTATCCCGTAATGTTCAAGGACGGCTTTCTGCCCCTCTTCAAAGACCTCCTGATCATCTTTGATCTCCTTTAATGAAGCCAGCAAGTGCATTTCGACAAGTATATCGACGTAGGTATCCTCATCGATGAGGTTGTCAGGGGCACTCCGGTCGCATCCCGCACCTGAAACCAGCAGAAGCATCAAAATGGGGATAGTATACAATATTATGTTTTTCATGCGGTGAGACCGTGTGCAGCAGAAATCAAACCAGCTGCAGGTGTCACCCCGATGGTTTCGGGATGAGCGGCCTGAGCGTGATTTCGTCGATCAGAAAGTTGTCGGGTGTTTCAAGAATATGTATCAGTGTATTGGCAACGTCTTTGCCCTGCAACATATTGGAATGTGTTCCCCCATGATCGTCAAAAAACTCTGTGGCAACAGATCCGGGATATATGCAGGTTACTTTGATTTTATCATTGCGGAGCTCTTTCATCAGGGCTTCACTGAATCCGCGAAGACCGAATTTGGATGCGTTGTATCCGGATAAATTCGGGTTGCCGATAAGTCCGGCCACTGAAGCGATGTTGACAATATGCGCAACATCATCCTTTTTCTTCATGAATGGCACAATGAGGCGGGTGATCCTGAATACAGAGGTAAGGTTCGTATTGATCATGGTATCCCAGTCTTCCGGTGGCATTTCATCCACAGCACCGAAAAGCCCCAGACCTGCGTTATTGACCAGAATATCCGGCTGGTGATTGTCAGAAAATGTTTCTTTGATCCAGTTTTCCACCCCCTGATGATCATTCACATCAAGGGTTACAGGAACGAACAAATCTCCAAGCTGCGATTGTATTGAAGACAGCTTATCGGATCGTCTGGCCAGACCGTAAACACGGCTCCCTTTTGATGTCAGTGCTTTAGCGAATTCGGCACCGATACCGCTGCTGGCTCCGGTTACAATGGCAACTTTTCCTTTTAAATGCATAATGGGCCTTGTTTAGTTTGAAAATTTTCTGCTTTCAAGGATTTCAGTAAATATAAGGCCCATTATCCGAATATCGTTCGCCGAATGCAGAATCGTTTGTGCAAAAATGGGTGTGACTGCCGTATTCTCCTATCGACCAGCAATCCGGGGGTCGTCTGCTTCATCGATATATTCAATTCCCCATGGCCCGTTGCCATGCAGCTGAATAACCGTTTCTTCTTCAACATATCCGAACATGGGGTCACCCGGTGGCATTATGGCTAGGCTTCCCTGAGGTAATTTCCGCGTTTTGTCACGATCGAACTCTTTTCCGTGAGCAAAGTGCAGCGTCCCGGATATAACAGTTACCCTTTCGTATTCCGGATGAATATGCGGTTTGATTTTGTAACCGGGCTCCATTTTGAGCCGGAACGTGAACGGCTCTTCTTCACTCAAGTCACCTTCTATATGGGCAATTTTGGCTCCTTCACCCATCGATGCAACAGGCTCCCATTCCAGTTCATCAGGAACAAGCATGAAATGCCCGTCCTGGTCATGCTGCTCATGTGCATGAATAGCAATCATAAAAAAGGCCGGAACCATGACAGTCAATAACAATTTCTTTTTGGTATACATACTTTCCTCCTGCATTTATTTGATTAGTATGTTTCAAAATCAGAAACATATTCAGGAAAATCTGACTCTGTCAGTAACTCCATTTATCCCAGTAGGGGTATAAGGTACAAATAAACAAATACATGCTTTTAAGTCAATGATAATAATTCGTATGTGTTTGTCAGTACACCGGCGGGACAGGTATTATAGCGGGGTGATTATTCTGACACTTTTTCCATCTTTTACAGCATGAACATCCGAAGTCAGGTCCTTGAAAACCTCGCCGTCGGCGTGAAACGGTACCGGATCAGATGTCTGAATCCGGACATTACAGCTCCTGCGGATAATGATATCCGGATGATTGTCTGCCCCATAAATCATAATCCGGAGCAGCAGCCATATCCGCTTACATTTTCGTACATCTCTGATCATGATCACCGTATAATTCCGGCCGGAAGGATCAGCTCCGGGGGCAATTTGTATTCCACCCCCTTCAAAAGGGCCGTTGGCAATGGTAGTCATCAATAATCGCTCAGTTATGACTTCCTCGCCGAGGGACACCTTCATTTGAACGCCCCTCCATCTGAATATGGAAATAAGTATGCCGGCCATGTACTTAAAACGTCCTGCAGGAAATCTGATGCGATTTGCCAGCCCGGCTACGTGCCCGTCGTAACCAATCCCAAGCGTATTGATAAAGCGGCACTGAGCTTTCTGTTCAGGGTCTTGCTGATTGAATGATTTTGGGCTTTTTTCCGGCCAATAAGATACGTTGCCTGCAAAAATATCACGAATCCGGGAATGAAAATCCTTGCCGTGACGTGCTGGACCGGCTGAGCCGCCGGCGATACGGCTGATATCTGCATTGTCCGGATGCCCGGTTTGCCTGCTGTTACCTTTACCAAGGAACTGTCTCAGCAGTCCAGCCGCTTTTTTTTTATTACAGGGTATTTTCAGGCTGCGTGCAATGTCATTTCCGCTACCCGCCGGAATGATACCCAAAAGAGTGCTGCTTCCGGCAATGGAGCAGGCCGCGGTACTGATTGTTCCGTCACCCCCTGCAACAATAATTACCCGGGATTTTCCTGCTGCCTCCATTGTCATTTCCCGCACTTTCTGCAGTGAATCCGGGAACAGCATAGTGCATGCGGGTTCGAAGTCTTTGAGCAGTTTCCGGATCCTGTATTGTGAGTATGTTCTCCTTTTAAGGCGAATGAAAAGACCGGACTTCAGTACCGGTTCGGGACGCAGTATGACAGATATGGAGGACGAGTGAGATATGGCTTTTCTGGCTTGGCGGGTTAAATAGTACCAAAACATGATATACCTACAGAAGCCGTCGAAGCACATCCTGATAACCCGGATATGCCGAAAGTATCTGGTCTCCTGCCATTTCAAAATCCTCGAAATCAAATCCGGGTGCAACGGTACATCCTGCCAGAGAATAATCTTCCCGGACGGTTTCATCTGATCCCGTTTCGCTTTCATCGACTGTTACCCCGAACCAGGTTCCGGCAGGTACCATGTACTGGTACCGTTCACCTCTTTCTGGATTGCTTCCCAGCCGGACAGCATTATAAGAGCCGTTGGAGCCGAACATGTGTATGACCAGGGGAAGGCCGCGGTAAAAATGCCACACTTCGTCAGACTTTATCCGATGAACCCGGGAGCGCTCTCCAATGGTGAGCATGAAATAAATGGCAGTACTGAAGGTGCGGGCACCTTTGAAACGCTCGGGAAGATGTTCGGCTTTAACGAGCTCAGAAGAGCGATAGACCTCGCGATAGTACCCGCCTTCGGGATGCGGTTTCAGTTTAAGCTTCTTATACCAGTAATCACCTGTAAATTGTTGAGAAATGTTATCGCTCATTATTCCCGGATCTTTTTTTGGGGTGGAATGTGTTGGTATTTAAGATATTAATTGATCCTGATGTAATCTATATTGTTGCATAGAAAATGCCACAGTTCAATGTCTTTATAAATGATTAACGTAATTATCAGCAATTGCAGCTGAAATTCAAACGATTCAAAGCATAATATGCCGACACTATTTATCGATGCGGGCAACACGTTTGTAAAGATGGCGGAGTATTATCCGCCGGAAACGGGAATAGGTGCAGTTGATCCGGATAATGCAGCCCGCGGAGGAAGTAACTGGAATCTCGTCGGACGTTTCCGTTGGGAGCAGCAGGAGCTGGAAGTTTTTTTTTCCGGTGAAATTGGGCGGTATACCAGAATTGTACTTGTGTCTGTCAGGAACAACAGTCGCCTGGCAACGCTTCTCCGCGATGGCAATTTGCAAAAAAATGCTGCTGTGACTGTTCTGGATCATTCCGTTTTGTCAAAGCATAACTGCAGCTACAAAACACCCAAAACACTCGGTATGGACCGTTTTTTTGCATGTGCAGGTGCCCTGAACCTGAGCAGGCAATACGGTCGTCATTCCGGGGGAGTACTTGTGACAGATGCCGGTACAGCCTGCACCATAGATTTTATGAACGAATCGGGAGTCTTTGCCGGAGGCGTTATCATGCCCGGACTTAGGATGATGTCTGATACGATCAATTCCGGGGCCGAAAATCTGTTTGAAACCCGTCTTCATCTGCCGGATGCTGCAATACCTGATACAACAGAAAAAGCTATTCAAACGGGAACATATGGTTCATTCATCCACGCATGGAATGCACATGTGGAAAAAATCCTGAACCATTATCCGCAAACCCTGATATGGGTGACCGGTGGGGATGCGGGATTTATACGGGATCATTCTTCTTTCAAAGTGACTCATAACCCGTATCTGGTTTTTGAAGGTATGCGGATATATTTGGGTAAGTGATCATTCTAAGTATTGCATTTTTGATCAATCAGAATGATAGCAGAAAAGAAAATCAGTCTCTGATCTTGTCAAAAATCAGCGCATTGACCATTTCAAGGGCTACCTGGTTTTCTCCGCCATGCGGGATGATAATATCTGCGTAGCGTTTGGTCGGTTCCACAAATTCCAGGTGCATGGGGCGGACAAATTTTTCGTACTGATCCAGAACGCCTTCAATGGATCGCTTGCGTTCGGTAATATCCCTTCTGAGCCGGCGCAGCAGGCGCACATCATCATCGGTATCCACAAACAGTTTTATATCCATCAGCCGGCGAAGTTCTTTTTCGTAGAAAATGAGAATGCCATCCACCAGAATGATTTTTTTCGGTGTTATCGTGAGGGCTACATCTTTACGTATGTGATTGGCAAAATCATAAATCGGGCAATCGATGCTGTAGCCGGAACTCAGCGCCTTGATATGGCGGATCAGCAGCTCGGTTTCAAGGGATGCAGGATGATCAAAATTTTGTCTGGCGCGTTCTTCAAAAGAAAGGTGCTTCAGATCTCTGTAGTAGGCATCATGAGCTATGAGCGAAAGGTTTTCCTCTCCAATATGTTGCACAATGTGCTGTATTACTGTCGTTTTACCGGATCCGCTTCCTCCCGCGACACCGATTATCAAGGGTTTGTCCATTTGATGGTGTTAATACTTTTTTGCGTAAATAATTCAGGGTCAGTTGGCGCTGGTTTCCCGGTTGCGGTCCCGTTCCAGCCGCTCTTTATAGTCACGTATGGAACGGAAAATGGCAGAGGCCATAATGTTCTGTCCATATTCGCTGCTGAGAAACTGCTCTTCCTGCGGATTTGTAATATATCCGAGTTCTACAAGAATGGATGGCATGGAGGCATGGTACAGCACGATGAATCCCGCCTGTTTGACACCAAGTGACCGTCGCTTTGCACGTTCTGAAAACTGCTTGTCCATTTTTCCCGCAAGCATTTCACTGCTGGCCATGAAGCCAATGTTGGACAACTCGTAAACGGCAAGCTGTTCCGGTGTAAGCGTTTCGGAGCGTTCGTCCTCTTCTTCAAACCGGATGGCACTGTTTTCTTTTTTCATTACCTCAAATGCTTCGCGGCTCCGGTGCATCCCCAGAAAATATATTTCGGTACCGTGTGTATGCCGGTTTCTGTTGGCATTGGCGTGTACGGATACAAACAGATCGGCTTCAGCCCGGTTGGCTATTTGCCCGCGCTCCTGCAGGGGAATAAAGGTATCGTCTTCACGTGTGTATATCACTTCGATTTCAGGCAGATATTTTTCGATGTACTCTCCCACCTTGAGGGCTACGGAAAGAGCAACATCTTTTTCCTTGGTTCCCCGGTAGCCTATTGCCCCGGGGTCCCTGCCGCCGTGTCCGGCATCGATAACGATACGGTTGAGCCGGAGATATGACTCGCTCAGTTCGGATGGAGCGAGATCGAATGCGTCCCTGTCAAGTTGCCGCTCCGGGGCGACATCGGCATCCGATTCATCCCAGCCGTTAAGCGCAATGTCCGGACTGGTATCCACATCATAAATCAGATCATCCCAGAAAATGGGGTACAGACCGTCGGTCAAGACGTCCAAATCATTCGGAGATGCCTCGGTCAGGCCTATGAGCAGATCACGTCCGTTGGCGTCCATGTAAGCATCTGCGATCATGTAAACATCTTCGCTCAGGTAGATGTCCGCTCCGATTCCCCCTTCAATATCCTGATAGAAAAAATTTTCGAATACCTCGTTGTTGTTGCCTGTCTGAATTTCGTCCGTCCTGATGCCGTCCTTGTACAAGGCAAGTTGAATCAGTTTCGGGTTGGGCTGCCAGACAAAAAAGGAGTCGGGTTTGCTGGCCATGTGAAACCGGACGACGTAGCCAAGTCCGTCTGAACGCTCTACAGTGGATACCCTGTCAAGAGGTGAGGAAGCGATAGCAACCTGGCTCATAACCGGCAGAAGTGCTGTAAGCAGAAGTGCGGTAATTAATGCCAGTGTTACCAGAGGTACGGACATTGTTGCTGTCCGGCCTGATGTGCGCCCAGAAATGTTGTGCAGAGTGCTCCGGAGTGACAACATGGAATCCTTTTGTTTTCGATAAAAATACGGCTAATTATGCTTTCAAGGCAAATATGATAAAAGAAAATGGTATAACGTGATTCCGATGCTGACCGAGATGTTGAACGAATGTTTTTTTCCGTACTGCGGTATCTCCAGCAATGTGTTGCACTGATTCAGCAGCTGTTGGTCGATGCCTGTCACCTCATTGCCGAAAAGAATGCAGACAGGGATATCTTTTTGCGGTTTATAATCAGACAAGAGCCGGCTTTGATGCGTTTGCTCCATCCCGGCAAGCAGGTAATTGTTTTCGTTACACCATTTGACAAATGTGTCCGGATCAGCTTCATGGCTCCATGAAACGGTCTGATCAGCACCCAGGGCTGTTTTGCTTATTTCAGGGCGGGGAGGGAACGGGGTGTAGCCGGACAAAAAAAGGTGTTTGATGGCAAAAGCATCAGCTGTGCGAAAAGCGGACCCGACGTTGTGCATGCTTCTGATGTTGTGAAGCCATAAAACAAGATCCGGCATGGCTGCCGGCGGAGTCCGGTCCTTGTTGCTGTTATAAATTTCACGTGTGGTTTTTCTGCGGATTCCTTCAGATGGCATATAACATGCTGTTTTTTATTTTTCGAATTTTAGCGTATTTTTAACAGTTATAGAAAGCATCAGGATTTTTACCAAAATATGTTTTTTCCGGCCCGTTGCATATTGCTGCACGCATTTGCAATCGGGTCTTTTTTATTTTGGGTATGCCTGTCAATGTTGAATCTAACAGTAAACTCAAACAAAGGAGTATCGTGAAGGTAAATTATCTTTCCAAAGAAGGGTACAACAAACTGAAAGATGAACTCAGGGATCTGGTTACCCGCGGCAGAAAGGAGATTGCCAAACAGATTGATGAGGCCCGTTCCCATGGTGATCTCAGTGAAAACGCCGAATATGATGCAGCCAAGGAAGCCCAGGGCAAAATGGAAGCCCGGATATCCGAGCTTGAAAATATTATGGCCAATTCCCGGATTCTGGATGAAAAGAATATGGATGACTCCAGGGTTTACATTCTTTCCACAGTCACTATATTCAACCGGAAGACCCGGAAAGAGATGCAGTACACCCTGGTATCAAAGGATGAAGCAGATTTCAACAAGGGGAAGATCTCGGTAGATTCGCCTATTGGCAAAGCTTTGATGGGAAAAAGCAAAGGCGACACCGTTAAAGTAAAAGTCCCGGCCGGAACCCTCGAGCTGGAAATCCGGGAGATTGAGCGTCAGGCCTGAAAAACCGGATCAGATAACCAAATCGCTTCCGGGACTCATCGCTTATTCATGAAAATTTATTATCATGCAATACTGCCGTTTACAATGAAGTATCCGGACAGAAATGTAATGCCCGATACAGGACCAGCACGTAATTGCTTTGCTGTTCAATCTAACTTCAGTCAACTAAAGTCATCTAAAATAATATTGTTATGAAAATAGCTGTCATCGGAACCGGTTATGTCGGACTGGTCACAGGAACCTGTTTTGCCGACTCAGGAAATCATGTTATTTGTGTGGATAATAACCCGGACAAACTGGATCTGCTTCGTCAGGGTGAGGTGCCAATCTATGAGCCGGGTCTTGAGACGCTCTTTAAGAGAGCGATTCGTGAGAAACGAATCACTTTTACCGATGATCTTTCAGAGGCTGTAAAGCAGTCTGATATATTGTTCCTTTGTCTGCCTACACCGCCCGGTGCCGACGGTCAGGCCGATTTAAGTGCCGTAGTTAAAGTTGCAGAACAAATCGGTGACTTGATAGATGATTATAAGGTAATTGTGAATAAAAGTACCGTACCGGTGGGAACTGCCGACAAGGTGCGCCTGACTATAGAATCACGAACAAGTGTCCCGTTTGATGTGGTTTCCAACCCTGAATTCCTCAGGGAAGGTGCTGCCGTCAATGACTTCCAGAAACCCGAACGCGTTGTGATCGGAACATCCAGTGACCGAGCCGCAGAACTCATGAAAGAGTTGTATGATCCGTTCGTTCGCAGTGGAAACCCCATCATCATCATGGACGAGCGCAGCTCGGAAATGACGAAATATGCGGCAAACGGCTTCCTGGCAACAAAAATCACATTCATGAATGAAATCGCCAATATTTGTGAGAGAGTTGGGGCGAATGTTGATCATGTCCGAAGGGGTATCGGAACCGATTCGCGAATCGGCAAGCGTTTTCTTTTTGCCGGAATCGGATTTGGAGGCAGCTGTTTCCCGAAAGATGTCCAGGCCCTTCATTACACGGCCAAAGAAAACGACTACAATTTCCGGATTCTTGATGCCGTCCAAAAAGTCAATGATTCCCAAAAGCTGTCCATAGTTGAAAAGATAAAAAAGTTTTACAACGGTCAGGTAAAAGGACGAACCTTTGGTGTCTGGGGCCTGACATTCAAGCCTGAGACCGATGACGTACGTGAAGCTCCGGCAATCTATATCATTCAGGCACTTATCGGGCTGGGTGCACACGTGAAAGCTTATGACCCCGAAGCCCGCAAAACATTTCCTGCCGCTGTTGGAGAAGAAATAAGCTCTCAGATAGATTATGTCGAAGATCAGACATCGGCACTGCAAGATGTTGATGCACTCATCATCAGTACTGAGTGGAATGAATTCCGCCGTCCCGATTTTGACAACTTTATCAAACTTATGAAAGAACCGGTGATATTTGACGGACGCAACCTTTACGATCTTGAGCGGATGGAAGAGCTCAACATTACCTACTTCAGTGTCGGGCGGCGTGGTGTGAATGTCAACCGGAAAGTAACCAATGCCTGACCGCATAGTGATTACGGGAGGTGCCGGATTTATCGGCTCTCATCTGTGTGCCCGGTTTATTGAAGAGGGTGCAGAGGTGGTTTGTATCGATAATTTGTCAACCGGAAATCTCGACAATCTCGGTCATTTTTTCGGAAATGACAGGTTTACTTTCATAAAATATAACGTTACCGAGTATCTCTATGTACCCGGCAAGGTAGATCTGATTCTTCACTTTGCCTCACCGGCTTCCCCTGTGGATTACCTGAACCTGCCGATACAGACACTTAAAGTCGGTTCTCTCGGGACTCACAAGGCACTTGGTCTGGCAAAAGAGAAAAGTGCACGGTTCCTGCTTGCTTCAACAAGCGAAGTCTACGGAGATCCGCTGGAACATCCCCAAAAAGAAACCTACTACGGCAATGTCGATCCGGTTGGTTTGCGCGGCGTGTACGATGAGGCCAAACGGTTTGCCGAAGCACTGGTCATGGCCTATCATCGCAACCATGATATTCAGACCCATATTGCACGCATATTCAATACATATGGTCCTTATATGCGTATGGATGACGGCCGCGTGCTTCCAAACTTCATTACCCAGGCACTGCAAAATGAACCGCTGACGGTCTACGGGGACGGTTCTCAAACGCGTTCATTCTGTTATGTTGATGATATTGTGGAAGGGATCATCAGACTGTGCAAAACAGACCATGCCGAACCGGTGAATCTTGGCAACCCTGATGAAATAACCATCAACGAACTTGCAAACGAAATAATCAGGCGCACCGGAAGCAGCAGCCCCATTAAACACACAGATTTGCCGCAGGGTGATCCCAATGTCCGGCAGCCCGATATATCCCTGGCCAGAAATTTACTGGACTGGGAGCCGGTAGTCGACAGGAATAACGGGCTTGACCGTACCCTGGACTACTTTAAAACGCATCTGAATGGCAGGTGACTCCGTTCATATCCTCGGCATTTCATGTTACTACCATGATGCCGCCGCAGCTCTGCTGACCAATGGTGAACTGGTGTCCGCAGCACAGGAGGAGAGATTTACCCGTATCAAACACGACCAGAACTTTCCTTCCAATGCCATTGCATGGTGTCTTGAAAAAAACGGTATCACAATAAAAGACATCGATGCCGTTGTCTTTTATGACAAACCCTTTCTGAAGTTTGAGCGCATACTTGAAACGTATCTGGCATACGCTCCTTCCGGCATTCGAAGCGCCTGGAAAGCCCTGCCTGTGTGGATAAAGCAAAAACTGTGGATATCCGACCATATTCGTTCCGAGCTGGGATTTGAAGGAGAACTGTTGTTTCCGGAGCACCATGAGTCCCACGCGGCATCCGCTTTTTATCCTTCACCTTTTGAAGAAGCAGCAATTCTCACGATGGATGGTGTAGGCGAGTGGGCTACCAGTTCCATCGGTCACGGCCGGGGAAACACAATTACTTTGAACCGCGAGTTGCACTTTCCCCACTCCCTTGGGCTGCTTTACTCCGCATTTACCTATTTCACGGGGTTTCGTGTTAATTCCGGTGAATACAAGGTGATGGGACTGGCACCTTACGGAAAGCCGAAATACAAGGATGTTATTCTCAGCGAATTAATTGATTTGCGGGAGGACGGCTCTTTCCGGATGAATATGGACTACTTTGGCTATGGCCCCGGGCTCACCATGACAAACAGACGGTTTTCCAGACTCTTCGGAGGCCCGCACCGCAAACCGGAATCACCGCTGACACAACGTGAGATGGATCTGGCGGCTTCTGTTCAATACGTTACGGAAGAAATTATGGTACGGATGGCCAGGTATGCCGTGAACGTTACCGGCAGCCGCAACCTCTGCCTTGCCGGTGGTGTTGCATTGAATTGTGTTGGCAACGGCCGCATCCTCAGGGAGGGAATTTGTGAGAAGTTATGGATTCAGCCTGCATCCGGAGATGCGGGCGGGTCGGCCGGTGCGGCATTTCTGGGCTGGCACCGTTATTTCAAAAAACCGCGTAAGGTTACCCGGCCGGATGCCATGAAGGGTACTTTTCTCGGACCTTCATTTGGGACGAACGACATTGCAGAATTTCTCAGGTCTGTTCCGGATTACGCCGGAATTTCTGATCATCCCCACGAAGAGCCGCAACTGCTTGAAAAAACTGCCGCACATCTGGCAGGCGGGAAGGTGGTCGGCTGGTTTCAGGGCCCCATGGAGTTTGGTCCCAGAGCACTTGGCGGACGCTCCATTCTTGGTGACCCCCGCTCGGAATCCATGCAAAAAACACTCAATCTGAAAATCAAATACCGGGAAAGCTTCCGTCCGTTCGCACCAAGTGTTGCCGAGGAAGAGGTTCAAAACTATTTCAAGCTTGCTGAACCCAGTCCGTACATGCTACTGGTTGCTGATGTTGCTGACGATATCCGCAAACCGGTAGACGAATCGGTCACTGGACTCGACAAACTGCATCAGGTTCGTTCGGAACTGCCGGCAATCACCCATGTTGACGGATCGGCGCGTATTCAGACTGTCAACAGCAAAACCCATCCCAGATACCATGGGCTGATCACGTCATTTGCCAGGCTTACGGGGTGTCCGGTTATCATTAACACCAGTTTTAATGTCCGCGGAGAGCCTGTTGTCTGCACTCCCGAGGATGCATGGCGCTGTTTTATGCGCACGGATATGGATGTCCTTGTCATGGATCGGTTTATAATTGAAAAGAAAGACAAAGACCGCCTGGCTGATCCTGAGAAGACCATGGCATCACTTCAACCCGATTAAGTTTTCTGACTCCGTAAAGCATAACCGGATTATGTTCAAAAACCTGCTCAGTGAAATAACAATAAACAGAAACGTCCTCAGGCAGTTCGGATGGGTCATGGCTGTCATGCTGGGCCTGATAGTGCCTGTGATTATAACCTGGTTTCAGGACTGGGAACTTGTCCGCACGGCCATAATCGTGTCGCTTGCAGGAGTACTTTTTCTGCTTGCGGGTCTGACAGCGCCGCAAATGCTTCGTTATCCGTATATCATTTGGATGCTGATCGCGCTTGTATTGGGTACAATCGTCACCCGTATCATCATTACTGTTGTATTCTATCTGATGATTACCCCGGTCGGATTTATAAGAAGGCATTTCGGGACAAAAGACTTGCTTGGCCTGAAACCGGATGCTGAAAAAGCTACTTACTGGGTGATCCGGGATGACGACCCGCGGCCGGACCGGATGAAGAAGCAGTATTGACTATTCACTGACAACAAATTCAATTTCTTCGAGAACATTGCCCTGCTCATCCTGCAGTTCAACCCGCCAGTTGCCCGGCTGAAGACCAACGGAAGAGTAGGTGCGCCAGTTCGGAGAGATCCCGATTTTACTGTTCATTTCAAAATAGAGTTCATCCTCATGATACCATTTGAAAAAGAGATCCTGCATTTCATCATTGTTGTGAATCCGGGCAAAGCACCAGGCTCTGGAGTCAGCCATGCTGTATGATTCTACCACTTCCACCGGTTCCCGCTCAATTACATCCTCTGCCAGCAGAAACTCCTTAACAAACAGGGTGTCTTCATTCTCTAATGAACCGGGATCAGAATAATTTTCCATGGAATTCATTCCAAAATGGGATAATTTCACTTTGCCGGCAGATGAACCTGACACTGTTTCCGGATTGTTTAAGGCAGTTATTGAAATAACGGAAACAAGGAAGAGACACAGCAGCGGAAACGAAAGCCGGTTAACATAATCAGCAGAATAGTCAGAACGGTTCAAACAACATTTATTTAAGAGCATAATGTCATTAAAATTGGTCGATGTTTATCCATACAGGCAGATACAGGAAGATGTCCGGTTTTTGATATTCAAACGCGCCGAATCTGCGATGTACGCCGGGCAGTGGAGGATGATCGGTGGAAAAGTGAATCCGGGTGAGCATCGTTCATCGGCAGCTTTGAGGGAATTAGGAGAAGAAACAGGTTGCAATGTACATGATTTCTGGGTTGTGCCGCAAATTAATCAATTTTATGATCACAATACCGATACCATTCATCACATAGCCGCGTTTGCTGCCGGAATAACCGGTCAATCTGACATAAGATTAAATCATGAGCATCAAAGTTACAAATGGGTTTCCGCTCCGGAGGCAAAAAAAATTCTTAAATGGCCGGAACAGGCTCGCCTTATACAACTGATTCATGATATCTTGACTACCGGCGAAGTTTTACCGGAGTGGAAAATCAATGTGCCGCAGTAACTATTTAATGTTGAAAAACTACTGACTATCGCAATTACATGGTAATGACAAAGCAATTCAGGAAATCCGATTTGAAATCAAAGACCTTTTTACCCTCTCTGATACCAGCAGCCCTGGCGCTGCTGGTTTGTGCATACATGCCGGTTTCATCACAAGCGCAGCTTATCAGCACGGATAGTTACGAGGTAGGTGTTGCGCCCGATGTTTGGTTCAACTCTGTCGACGGAGTGATCGTGGGCCTGCGGTTCCGGGGTGAAGACCCGAGGACTTTCCTTGACGGACCACACCGGATCAATGCAGGAGTCTGGCTCGGTACCCGGATTCCCGATACGCCTGTTTCCTACATGTTTAATTACGCACATCCTGTTGAAAGAATAAGCAGCCCCCAGAACGAGGGGGCCATACATTTGCGCAGCTCCATTCGAACCGGCGTTCACAGGCATGAAGCGGGTCTGAGTAAACGCTGGCAGCCCGGTTTTGACGAATATGAAACTTTCGAACTTGAGGGATTTGCAGGTTTATATTACCGGTTCGACCATGATTACTTGCTTTATGAAGAACTATGGCAGGAGTCACCCGTTTTGTATTTCCGTACTAATGCAAAAAAACGGGACAGGAACTTACTTGGACGGTGGACAGCATCGTTGACTGCAACTGCAGGTTTGCCTGCTGACACAGATGATCCGTTTATCAATTTTGCGTATGAGTCAGGCGGCCACCCGGAAGCCCTTGGCACAGAAGGGCTGTTTGGCCAGGCACAGCTTGAGCTGCTGCAGCATATCAGCATGCCGGCCGGGTTTTCTGTCCGGACCAGACTGTTCGGAGGGTTTTCATCGGATGCTGTACCTCCGGAGCTGCGATATTCGGTATCGGAAGCAGCATCATTTGATCAGCTGCGGTCGCCGCTGACCAGAGCAAAGGGTACCATTCCTGTAGACTGGGTCCGCTCAGGTTGGGTGCATGTTGCCGGCGGTCCCGCATTGCGAGGTTATACCATGCAGACAACCGATTCCAGAGAAGCCGGAGTGATGGGCTGGGTACAACACGCAATCGCCATGAACCTTGACTTCTACTATCCCAATCCAATAAACACATATTTTGCCAAAATCCCTTATCTTGGTGATGTGCTGCGTCTGGAGTCCTACTTATTTACAGATGCAGGATTGATGTATCAAAGCGATGCAGAAAATGCACTTACCGGTGATGCGGGCAAGCCGGAGTGGCAGCAGTTGCTTTTGAATACAGGAGCAGGTTTTATGCTGTCATTCAATATACCCGACTATCTTGGCCGTGACCGCGGCTTTTTCATACGTTATGAGATACCTTTCTGGGTTTCGGAAGTGCCCGGAGATGAAGACAATTTCGATATTCGACACGTACTTGGCGTTGGTTCTCAGTTCCGGTTTTAGTGTTTATTTCCTTAATGCAATTTCATCTGTTTAAATGTTTGGATTTATATCGTCACATGTTATCCCATGACCGTTTTTAATCATGCTCATGTGTGTCCGGATTTCAGCCGGTCATGATCATTTCATCTTTTTTATAAATCATTTCAGCTATGCTAGTACTCGTCATTAACTGCGGAAGCTCTTCGGTAAAATATCAGCTAATTGAAACAGAAAAAGAAGATCATGTTTGTGTCGGTTCTGTGGAGCGGATCGGGGCAGTCACATCCATTGTAAAACATCATATCGTTGACCAGAAGCCGGTAAAAGAGACGACAGTCATTGAGGATCATAACCAGGCCCTGAAGGCTGTCATGGACTTTATACTGGACAAGGAAAACAAGCTCGTCGGGTCAGTTGATGACATCAAAGCCGTGGGACACCGGGTGGTCCATGGCGGCGAGTCTTTCAAAGATTCCGTTCTTATTGATGAATCGGTTATTGAAGCAATTGAACAGGCCATTGACCTGGCACCACTGCACAATCCTCCAAACCTTTCAGGTATCGAGGCCGCCCGAAAGCATCTTCCCGATGTGCCCCATGTCGCAGTGTTTGATACCGCTTTCCATCAGACCCTGTCACCCGATGCCTATCTGTATGGCATTCCCAACCGGATGTACCGTAAATACCGCATAAGAAAATACGGTTTCCACGGCACCTCTCATTATTTCGTAAGCCGCAGATATTACAGGATTACGGGCAAGGGTCCCGATGACAGCAAGCTGATCACCTGTCACCTTGGCAACGGCTCATCCATAGCGGCTATAAAAAACGGAGATTCAGTTGATACAAGTATGGGTTTTACACCGTTGTCAGGACTTATAATGGGAACCAGGAGCGGAGATATTGACCCGTCCATACTTTTTTATCTGGTTGAAAAGGAAGAGCTTTCACTGAATAATCTGCATGCACTGCTTAACAGACACAGCGGCCTGCTTGGGATGAGCGGGTATGCCAGTGATATGCAGGATCTGCTGGAAGAGGCCAAAAACGGGGACAAGCGCTGTGCCCAGGCCGTTTCAAGCTTCTGTTACCGGATCCGGCAGTTTATCGGCTCCTATTATGCCGTTATGAATGGGTGCAATGCCCTTATTTTCACCGCAGGGATCGGCGAGAACTCGCCTGATATCCGCGAAGGAGCACTTAAGAACCTGGACGCCATGGGGGTTGAGCTGGATCATGACAAAAACCGCGATGCATCACTGACCGGTGAACGAAAAATCAGCACAGACAACTCAGAAGTCGATGTCTACGTTATACCAACCAATGAGGAGTTGGTAATTGCTATAGATGCAGCAAAAATTGCCACTGCTTACAAACAGTCACCGTGGATCTGAGCACCTTTACAGCTCTTGCAAGATATCGAATTCAATAGTATGCCGGACTGCTCCGGTTTTTACCGGAATGGGTTTCCCGTTGCAGCAGTTCTGCTGATTTTTTTCTTTGCCGGATGTACGACCACTTCATGGGTGGTAGATGATGAGACGGCCAGAGATTACGACTCCCGTACGGTAGTATCCGACTCAGTCTACTTCCAGCAATCCGGTGCTCCTAGTCCCCAGAATCCGGTTCTGGAGCTTGATTTTCTGCTGTCTACGAAAGCAGAATACAATGAACATCTGATCTCCAGAAGGTACATTCAGCAGTACAGGCCCCGTTACGGTTATCTCGCACTTGGAATGACGGGAATGGGGATCGGACTTTATCTGGCCAATACATCCGTTATCGATGCGGACAAGCTTTCCACAAGAGACCGGGCGTTATTGAACTCAGCTGCGCTCAGCATCGGACTCGCATCGTATTTCAGCATGAAGCCGGTCGGAGAGGCACGGCCGGCCGGAGAGAAGCGGCAGCTGCAAAAAACCGGTACAATAGTTGAACATGATACCATCCCCGCAGAACTTCCGGAAGATGCCGCTGCCACATTATCCATCCACAGGGGAGACAGCGTCCTGGTTTCGGATGAAAATCTGGCTTTTGAAGAAAACCGCCTTGCCGTAAATATCCCTGAAAAGTCCGGTCTGCAGCAGCTGGATGCCGGGGATACGCTTTCCCTTGATATCACGGTTTCTTATGAAGAGCATCGGTTCCGCTCGCGTATCCCGGTTTCTGATTTTATGCAGGAATTTGTTGTCACCGACTCCTCTGATGTTCCTGTCAGGTCTTCACCCGCGCTGATCAGCAACAATATCATCCGCCATGCAGGTGCTGAAAGCAGATTTCCTTTCCTGACGGATCTGAATGACGGTTGGTTTCGTATTCTCAAAAGCGGTGAGGCTGCCTATATCCAAAAAGAAAAGGTCAGCCGGGTATGGCGGGTTGCGGATGTGACGGAAAGCGACCATCTGGTAGTTCAGTCAGACAGACCTGTATTTGGAGATCTTGAAGTGGAGAGAAATCTCCCTGACAATCAGAGAACAAATCCTGATGCCATTGCTGTCATTATCGCCAACGGCACCTATGAAGATCCCGTCAGAATTTTACCCCATGCCGACCGGGTTGCAGAACTGGCGGCAAGCTATTTCCGCGATGCCGCCGGACTCTACTCCGATAATATTGTTATCCTTGAGGATATGTCCAGAGATGACATGCTGCAGTTTATTGATGATGGTGATTCGCTGAAAATTGGCGGACGCCATCTGTCTGCGGAGGAGTCCGATTTCTATTTTTATTATTATGGCCATGCGTTTACGGATGAAGAAGACAGCCTTTTTCTGCTGCCTGTAGATTATGATCCGGGTGACAGAGAAGAGCGGTACGTTTCATTTGAGGCTCTGGCGGATGCAATCGGTGCTTTGCACACAAGGTCATCACTTATTGTTATGGACACGGATTGGTCGAGGGCATCTGTATTTGGCCAGGAAGTATCCGGTGAAATCCGAGGCAGGGATCAGGCAGTTGACGAACTGTCCCGCAAATTGACCGGTGGCCGGGAAAATACAGCGCTGTTCTGGGCATCCGAACCCGGTGAGATTTCAGGGCCATACTCGGGACCGAATGACCGGGTTCAGTATCCTTATGATTTATTTACCTGGTATTTCTTCAAATCCATTCAGGATGGATTTCGTACTGCGGGTGAGATAAGTGATTATCTGGAAAGAAATGTTCCGTTTACATCCCGGCGGCTGCACGACAGGTCCCAGAATCCGTTGTTTTTCGGCAACAGGGATCTGATTCTGATACCGGACACTTCTGAACCGGAGGGCGGGGAAGATGAGCAGGCCGATATGGAATCATTGGAATAATTGCATTAGTTTTGATCTGCAAAGAACAACACGAATTTAATTGCGGTGAGGCTGCCAAATAGAAAAGACTTACAGAAGCTATTTTTCAAACACAAACATAAAACTTTATGGATATCATTAGTCGGATACGGTACAGGTCGGGTTTGATCAGGAAAAAAATTGTACTCTGTGAAACGGAGGATTTGAGAACGATCAAAGCTGCTGCATTTCTGGCTGACAACAAACTTGCTGACGTTATTCTGGTAGGGCCGGAGAAGGAAATCCGGCATTTTGCGGCAACCGAGTCGGTCAGACTTCCGGATACCATCCTTTATTCTGAGATTAAGGACGGTGAACAGCTTGACCGCTATGCTGATCTTTATTATGAAAAACGTAAGCATAAGGGGATAACCAGGGATCAGGCACTTGAAGTGGCCCGGCAGCCGCTCTACTATTCATCGCTGATGGTTGCATCCGGTGATGCCGACGGGGCTGTGGCAGGTGCGGACAATACCACCGGAGATGTTTTGCGTGCGGCTATTCAGGGTATCGGCCTGAAACCCGGATCCAATATTGTTTCCAGTATTTTTCTTATGAGTACCATGGACGGGCAGGTTTTCACCTATGGAGACTGTGCCGTTGTTCCCTATCCGGATGAACAGCAACTTGCCAGCATAGCCATTGACTCGGCACTAACACACAAGGCTTTGACAGATGAGGAACCGATGGTAGCCATGTTGTCTTTCTCAACACTGGGAAGTGCCAAACATGAGCGGAGCGAAATGGTGGCAAATGCAACCAAGATTGCTGCGGAAAAAAAGCCGGATCTTGATATTGACGGTGAGCTGCAGTTTGATACGGCTTATGTCGCATCAGTAGCAAAAAGAAAAGCCCCGGACTCCAGTGTGGCCGGCAAGGCCAACGTATATATATTTCCCAATCTTGATGCCGGCAACATCGCTTACAAGATCACGGAACGACTTGCGGGCGCAACCGCAACAGGCCCTGTGATTCAGGGCCTGGACAAACCTATGAATGATTTGTCACGCGGGTGCAACTGGGAAGACATTGTGAACACTTCATGTGTAACAGCTCTGATGGCCGATGCGGATCAGAAGTAATAGACCTTGTATTCCCAGGGCTCGAACGTCCATGATTCCATGGCAGCCATCTCGACTTCTTCATCACTGAAAAGCTCGGTATAAACGGCTGCGATTTCCGCGGACTCGATATCAAACGAGACCTCTTCATCACTGAGATTGAGGATCACGAAAACCATATTGTCGCCTTTCTGGCGATAGAATGCGAAAATGTTGTCATCTGCTGTGGTTTCCAGCCGAACCAAATCACCTCCGTGAATGCCGTTGAACAGGGCTTCGTTATCCCGGTTCAGGTGCAGCAGGCGGGTGTAGAAATTGAGCAGGGGATAATCGCCCCATTCGATGGGATCTTTTTCGAAAAACTCGAGCCGCTTGTCCATGGCAGCTTCTTGTCCGCTGTATACAAGCGGCATGCCCGGAATGGTAGCGGCCAGAACGGCAAATGTCTCGGCTCCATCACCGTAACGCTCGAAAACGGTTCCGTTCCAGCTGTTTTCGTCATGATTTGAAGTGAACTGCATCCGGTAGGCATGATCCGGGAACCGGTCCCGGTTTTCCTGCAGGTGCTCTTCAAACTCGTCAAGTGTGACATTTCCCGCAGCAATCTCATTCATCATGTGATGGGTTTCCCAGCCGTAAGACATGTCAAATGCATGTTCGTGATGTTCGGATGTCTCGGCTTCCGCAAGCATGAAGACAGGTTTGATCTGCTCCAGCCGGTAACGGGCTTCATTCCAGAAAGCTGTTGGAACCAGATCGGCAACATCGGCCCGGTAGCCGTCGATGTTGTACTCTTCCACCCAGAACTGCAGGGCGTCGTGCATCATCTCATGTGTTTCGGGATTGTCATAATCCAGCTGAATCACATCGGTCCAGTCAGTGTCCGGGGGAATGATAAAGTTGCCTTCGTCATCCCGTTCGTATAATTCCGGATGCGATTCGGTCCAGACAGCATCCCAGGCAGTGTGGTTGGCTACCCAGTCCAGGATGATATACATATCCTTGTCATGGATTTTTTCGACGAGTTTGCGAAAATCGTTGTGGTCACCAAATTCGGGGTTGACGTCATAGTAATCGTAAACGGAATAGTAACTGCCCAGTTCACCCTTTCGCTCCTTTTCTCCGATGGGATGAATCGGCATCAGCCACAAAATGTCCACGCCCATTTCCTGAAGCCTGGGAAGATGTTCGGCAAATGCTTCAAATGTTCCCTCTTCGGTATACTGGCGGACGTTCACCTCGTATATGGTGGCATTTTCAGCCCATTCAGGTGTAGGGGGAGGTGAGGGGTAATCAGCTTCTTCTTCCGGTGCACAGGAAGAGAAAAGAAAGATGCCTGCCAGAAGCAGGAGTAACTGACGGCTATGCATGATCATAATATGTATGAGTTAGATTTATTGGTAGTCAGATAAATAATATGAGACTGCCGGGGCTGCATTTATGCATCGCCCGGCTTTCGTGCATTATTGAAACTTCAACTGAAATTATACAACACAATGTAAAAATGAAAGCGCTTACTTAAGCATTTGTGTTTGCCAGGGCGGTAAAGCCCGGAAGCTAATTTTATTCGGTTTCGCCCGTTATAAACCTTATATTTAGATTTGTTAAAAATAAGGAACTTCTGCAGGGGTCAGCGTGGTTGAATGCAATGTATGGCACAGGCACTGATATAATCAGCAATGCCGAACTGCATTATGTTCCGACAAACCGCAGTTTTTTTACTGTCACACATCCGGCCGCTGTTAATCGTACAGCAGAGTCACAGCTAAAAATTCAAATTTTCTTTCCGTTATGAGTGATACCCAAACCATAGAGAATCTGGTTAAACAGCCGTACAAATACGGATTCAAGACTAATGTTGAGTACGACTACTTCCCGAAGGGACTAAATGAGGATATCGTAAACATGATTTCCGACATTAAGGAAGAGCCGGATTTCATGCGCGAGTTCCGTCTGAAAGCGTACCGGAACTGGAAAACCATGAAAGACCCTCTCTGGGCCAATATCAAGTATCCCAAAATCAACTATGACAAAATTCAGTTTTATTCGTCGCCCAAGAAAAAGCCCCAGCTGAACAGTCTTGATGAAGTCGATCCGGAGATTCTGGAGACATACGAGAAACTCGGAATTCCTATATCGGAACAGAAAATGCTTGCCGGCGTGGCCGTGGATGCTGTTTTTGACAGTGTGTCCGTAGCGACAACATTCAAGGAAAAGCTTGCCGAAGCAGGGGTCATTTTCTGCTCCATCTCCGAGGCTGTAAAGGAGTATCCTGAGCTGGTCAAAAAATACATGGGCTCTGTTGTTCCGTATAATGACAATTTCTTTGCGGCCATGAACTCGGCTGTGTTTTCCGACGGATCGTTTGTGTATGTACCGAAAGGTGTTGTAAGCCCCATGGAGCTTTCGACATACTTCCGTATCAACAATGAAGAGTCAGGCCAGTTTGAACGTACACTCATTATAGCTGAAGATGACAGCTATGTCAGTTATCTGGAAGGCTGCACCGCTCCCCAGTTCAGCAGCAATCAGCTTCATGCTGCCGTAGTGGAACTGGTCGCTCTTGACAATGCCCAGATCAGATATTCCACTGTGCAGAACTGGTATGCCGGCAATGAAGAAGGTGTCGGCGGAATTTACAATTTTGTGACAAAGCGGGGCCTTTGCAAGGGCGTCAACTCCAAGATTTCCTGGACGCAGGTCGAAACCGGTTCCGCTATCACCTGGAAGTATCCCAGTGTCATCATGAAGGGAGACAACTCCATTGGTGAATTTTATTCGGTGGCTGTAACCAATGACAAGATGGAAGCCGATACCGGCACAAAGATGATCCATCTCGGGAAAAACACCAACAGTACCATCATATCCAAGGGAATTGCCGCCGGCAAATCACAAAACAGTTACCGCGGTCTGGTAAAAATCAGTCCGAAAGCCACGAATTCCCGAAATTACTCGGTATGTGATTCCATGCTGATCGGCGATCGGTGCGGGGCCCATACATTCCCTTACCTGGAAGCCGGAAACAACAGCTCCAGCGTTGAGCACGAGGCAACGACATCAAAAATCGGAGAGGACCAGATTTTTTATCTGCAGCAACGCGGACTCGACGAAGAAAACGCGGTCTCAATGATTATTAACGGGTTTTGCAAAGAAGTTTTCAAAGAGTTGCCGATGGAATTTGCAGTGGAAGCAATCAAACTTCTCGGCATCAAGCTCGAAGGCAGTGTGGGCTGATGGATTCAGCCTTCCGGTTTAACTCCGGAATTGTCTTGATTACACATTATAACAGTAACGATTCAAAACAGATATAACTAAATGCTGACAATTAAAAATCTTCACGCCGAAGTGGAAGGCGAAAAAATTCTCCGCGGAATTGACCTTGAAATCAAAGCCGGTGAAGTTCACGCTGTCATGGGTCCCAACGGCAGCGGCAAAAGTACTCTGGCAAAAATCATAGCCGGCCATCCCTCGTACGAGATAACCGATGGACAGATTCTTTATGAAGGAGAGGATCTTGCAGAAATGGAGCCGGATGAGCGTGCGCGAAAAGGCGTGTTCATGGCATTTCAGTATCCCGTTGAAATTCCCGGAGTCAGTAATTCCATGCTGATGCGTGAATCGTACAATCAGCTCAGAAAGGAGAACGGGGAAGATCCGCTTGATCCTCTCGAGTTTGAAGATTATGTAGCCGAAAAGCTCAAGCTCGTGGAGATGGATGCCAAGTTTCTCGAGCGAAATGTGAATGCCGGGTTTTCCGGTGGAGAGAAGAAGCGCAATGAAATTCTGCAGATGGCAGTTCTGAACCCCAAACTGTCCTTGCTTGACGAGACAGACTCCGGTCTGGATATCGATGCATTGCGCATTGTATCTGAAGGGATCAACAAGCTTTCGGGCAAAGACAATGCCATACTGCTGGTAACGCACTACCAGCGCATTCTCAATTATATCACACCTGATTATGTTCACGTGCTCGTCAACGGGCGTATTCACAAGTCCGGTGGCAAAGAACTTGCTCTTGAACTCGAAGAGCACGGATATGAATGGGTAACAGCCAACACAGAAGTAAATGGAGAGGCTAAGTAATGACAGACATTTCAAAAGAAACACTCTTTCTGGACAGGCTTGTCGGTCAGTTTGATCAATCGGTTTCTGCCAACGGTCAGGTAGCAGCGCTTCAAAACGAAGCGCGAAATGCCATTGCCGGTCTGCAGCTGCCGACAACCCGGCATGAAGAGTGGAAATACTTTTCGTTAAAACCGCTTGAGAAGCACAGTTTTGTCAGGGCAGCCGATGTTAAACAACCCAATGTTCCGGATAATGTGTCTGATTTTATTTATCCGGAAGCCGAACATCATCACCTGACGTTTATCAATGGTGTATTCAGCAAGGAGTGGTCCAAAACCGACCGGCTGCCTGATGGAGTAATTGTTGCCAATTTGCATGATGTGCTCAAGGAAGGGAATAAAACGGCACTGGAACATATCGGAAAATATGCCAAATGGGATGACGATCCCTTTGTACCCTTCAACACATCGGTGTTCAGGGACGGTGCTTTTATCTATGTCCCGAAGTCTGTAAAAATCGAAGAACCTATACAGTTGCTGTTCATAAATACCGATGAACAGTACCAGTATGTTATGACGCCGCGCTGTCTGGTTGTTGGTGATCAGTCAAGCGAAATGACGGTTGTGGAAGATCATATCGGTCTGGGCAATAATGTCTATTTCAACTGTCCGGTTTCCGAGATCGCTCTTGCCGAGAACTCGCACATGACCCATGTAAAGTTGCAGAGGGACAGTCGCGAGGCTTTCCACATTTCCCGGCTTGCGGCAGACATCAGCAGAGACAGTGATTACAAATCGTACGCCATTCAGCTTGGCTCAAAACTGTCGCGAAGTGATGTCAAGGCGGTACTGACGGATGAAAATACCCACGCAACACTTGATGGCCTGGTCATGGTCAACGGCGAACAGCTTTCCGATACACATAGTATCATGGATCATACCATGCCGAACTGCACGAGCCATCAGCTTCATAAATGTATCATTGACGGCGACGGGACATCCGTGTTCAACGGTAAGATTTTTGTACGTCAGGACGCCCAGAAAACCGATGCGTTCCAGGAAAACAGAAATCTGCAGCTCTCCGAAACCGGAACGGCATATGCCAAGCCGCAGCTTGAGATCTTTGCTGATGATGTTTCCTGCAGCCATGGAGCAACCATCGGTCAGCTGAACGAAGAAGAGGTGTTCTATCTGAAGTCCCGTGGTCTGACTCATGAGCAGACCAAGGAAATTCTGACATATGGATTTGCACTGGATGTGATTGAATCAATCCCCGTAAGCTCAATTCAGGAAAGACTGAGCAAAGAGGTTGAATCGTTCACGAAGGCAAGTAAATCCATAAAAGAAACTGCCTGACAGGCCTATGAGTACAGTACTCAAAGATCAACATACGACGATTCAAAACTGCCGTGAAGACTTTCCGGTTCTCAGCCGGAAAGTCCACGGCAAACCACTGGCATATCTTGACAATGCCGCATCAAGCCAGATGCCGCGTCAGGTTCAGGATGCCTATCGTGATTACCACAGCCGCTACCATGCCAATGTTCATCGTGGTGTGCACCTGCTCAGCCAGGAAGCCACCGATGCCATGGAGCAGGCGCGTGAATCTCTCCGAAGTCACATCAATGCCCGTGAAAGCAAGGAGATTATTTTCACATCCGGCGCCACCGATGCCATGAATCTCGTTATGCAGTCCTGGGGGAGAAAGAACATCGGCGAGGGTGATGAAATCCTGATCAGCACAATGGAACATCACTCCAATATTGTCCCCTGGAAAATGCTGTGTGATGACAGAAATGCCAGTTTGAAGGTGATTCCTGTCAGTGATGACGGGATACTTGACCTGGATGCTTTTGAGTCGATGATCAGCGACCGTACAAGGCTTGTTGGCATCGTACATGTCTCAAACACGCTGGGAACAGTTAATCCGGTAGAGAAAATTACGAAGATCGCCCACGGAAAAGGTGTGCCAGTACTTGTTGACGGAGCCCAGGCAGTATCTCACATGCAAGTTGATGTGCAGAAAATCGGCTGTGATTTTTATGCAACCTCCGGGCACAAAATGTACGGCCCTACAGGCATCGGCATATTGTACGGCAGAAAAGAGATGCTCGAAGAAATGCCCCCGTACCGCGGCGGTGGAGATATGATCCTCAGTGTTTCATTTGACGAAGTATTGTTTAATGATCTGCCATACAAATTTGAAGCCGGCACACCCAATATTTCAGGTGCCATCGGAATGGGCAGAGCTGCCGAATATATCCGTAGCATCGGCTATGATGCCATATACCAAAGAGAGCAGGAGTTGCTTGCATATGCAACAAGTGAACTGTCTGCAATCGAAGGACTCAATATCATTGGGAAAGCACCCGGCAAGTCATCGGTAATTTCATTTGTGCTTGATAGTGTTCATCCGCATGACATCGGTACCATTCTTGATCTGGAAGGTGTTGCCGTCCGGACCGGCCACCATTGCACGCAGCCACTCATGGAGCGTCTCGGACTGGTAGCAACTACCCGGGCCTCAATGGCCATGTATAATACTGAAGAAGAAATTGATCAGCTTGTTGCAGCCTTGCATAAGGTGTTGGAAATATTCAGATAACTCAGTAATCAGCGAACGGAAAAAATGATTGACAATACAAGTCATCTTTATCAGCAAGTATTGCTTGACCATAACAAAACCCCGAGAAATTTCAAGGAACTCAATCCCGCAGACCATGATGCACTAGGGTACAACCCGCTTTGCGGTGACAAGTACAAAGTCTTTATCAATATTGATGAAAACGACGTGGTAACAGACGTAACCTTTACAGGTGAAGGCTGTGCCATTTCCAAGGCATCGGCTTCCATGATGACAACCATCGTAAAGGGCAAGCATATTGATGAAATTGAAAAGCTCTACAGGCAGTTTCATGACATGACCCAGGGCAAGATGGATCCCGAGAAGGAACCCAATGATCTCGGGCGCCTGAAAGTATTTGCCGGAGTACGGAATCTGCCGGCACGGGTCAAATGTGCCACCCTCTCATGGCATACATTGAACGCTGCCCTGAAAGGTGAAGAAAAAGTCACAACGGAATGACCTGATAAACGGAAATAGATATCTGATACGGACGTTTATACTGACAAATAATCATTGTAATTACAGTAGTTATGCCAAAAATAGCTGAAATAGAAAGAACCCCGAATCCGGATGCCATGCGCTTTGTGTTGCAGGAACCCATTTCCCAGGGTGTAACACGCTCTTATGAAGCGCCTGAAGAAGCTGTGGCCGATCCGTTTGCCAGTGAACTTTTTAAAATTCCACATGTGATCTCCGTCTTTTATGTTGACCGTTACGTCACCATTACCCAGGACGGAGGAATTGACTGGAACACCCTGCTGCGCCAGCTGGCACCGCCTATCCGTGAAGCAGAAGCAATTGAACAACTTGAAACCGATGATCCGAATGTCAACGTCAGCGAGGAAGCGAAAAATTCGGATGATCCCCGGCTTGCTGAAATTAACAAGATGCTGGACGAACAGGTCCGGCCTTATCTTCTGGCTGATGGTGGCGGGCTGAAGGTGATCGGTCTTGAAAATGATGTTCTCAAAGTCCATTATCAGGGTGCTTGCGGAACCTGTCCGACAGCCACCACCGGTACTCTGTACGCCATTGAAAGTATGGCCAAGCGCATTGATCCGAACATCACCATTCAATCGGTATAGGAAATATCTTCTTATGGCTATCAGTATAAGTGATAAAGCACTCGAACGAATCAGGGAAATTCAGGAAAATGAAGGAGCCGGAGAAAATGCCGCACTCCGCATCGGTGTTGTAGGAGGGGGTTGCTCCGGACTTACCTACAATCTTGAGTTTGACAAAAACGGTGCTGACACTAATGCGAAGGATCAGGAATTTGAAGTCAATGGTTTGAAAATCGTTGTCGATATGAGGAGTTTTCTTTATCTCGCAGGCACCGAACTGGACTATACAGCCGGATTGGAGGGCAAGGGATTTCATTTCATTAATCCGAATGCCGCACGAACATGCTCATGCGGAGAGTCCTTCTCCGTCTGAAGTTCGTTTATTCCGCCGGAAGGGGATGAATGCAAGCAAACAGCCAATTTGATAAAATCAGAGAATTGTTACGCCTATGAGCCGTGAAGCTGAAGTTATAGAAAACAAAGTAGCCAAATCAGGACTGATCACTCTTGATCTGCAGGAATGGTATGATGAATCGGAAGTTGTACCGTTTGATCTGAAGGATTACCTGCACATGGAGCTGGTTTTGAAAGAGAAAGAGTTTCGCGGCGCTCTGGCCCAGCATGACTGGCAGCAATATGAGGGGAAAACACTGGCGGTTTATTGCTCAAGTGACGCTATTATTGCATCCTGGGCATATATGCTCGTTGCTGCATATGCCTCGAAACATGCCGGAAATATCATTTATGGTACACCGGAATCAGCTGCTTTTGAACGATTCCGTAAAAAAATGGAATCGGTGAACTGGTCTGAGTACGAAGGCAAGAGAGTTTTGCTAAAGGGGTGTTCCGATGTTGCTATTCCACCTTCGGCCTATTTATATGCTACCCAAAAACTGTTACCTTATGTTGACAGGCTGATGTATGGTGAAGCCTGTTCCTTCGTCCCGGTATATCGGGCATCCCGGGGTGGGCCATAATACTGACTTACTTACAATATGCCGGAAATAGAACAACGGAAGAAAGATCATCTTGACATTACAACTTCCGGCCAGGCCGGGTACGCGAAGACCAGCGGGTTCGAGCGATTTGACTTCATTCACAACGCGCTGCCGGAAGTTGATTACGATGAAATTAGCTGTGAAACCCGGTTTTTGAACCGGTGGTTCAGTTTTCCGCTTTTTATCTCGTCTATGACCGGAGGCCATCATGAGGCCACACCACTGAACGCAATCATTGCAGCATTCTGTGAAGCCTACATATTGCCTTTCGGTGTCGGAAGCCAGCGAGCCATGCTGGAAGATCCCTCCCTTTTAAAATCATTCTCCATTGTCCGTGAGGAAGCGCCATCGGCCTTCATAGCCTCAAATATCGGCGGCACACAGTTAATAGGCGGTCTGGAAAAGGAAAAAGTCTCTGCTCTTGTCGATACCATACGTGCTGATGCCATTATTGTACATTTGAATCCGCTTCAGGAGCTCAGACAGAAAAACGGTGACCGCAACTTCAGCGGTGTCCGGGAAGGTATCAGGAAACTTGTGAGCGAAGTGGAGATCCCGGTTATAGTGAAAGAAACAGGGGCCGGGCTTTCCCAGAATGTCATCGAACAGCTGATTGACTGCGGAGTGGCTGCCGTCGATATTGCCGGGGCGGGCGGTACAAGCTGGGGCCGGGTTGAAAATATCCGGAATGCATCTTCAGAAGATCATTTTACAGATGATTGGGGCATTCCAACATCAGAATGTCTGCTGGCTGCCCGTGACCTTGCAGGCGGGAAATGCGAAATCATTGCCTCCGGTGGTATCCGCCACAGCTCTGAAATCGCAAAAAGTCTTTGTATGGGCGCTGTTATGGCAGCTACGGCACAGCCGGTTATCCGGGCCGTGAAGCAGGAGGGGTATGAGGGGCTGGAAAAGCTGTACAAACAGTGGGAAGCCGATTTCAAAACCATTATGTGCTTGCTGGGCTGCGAAAGGCCAACCGAGCTTGACATGATACATTTGCGCCGGGTTTCCTTGCGGTGATGCACTTACTTTTTTGTATATTTGCACGCTATACAAACCAAAAACCAGTCACCATTGGATGATAAGCTGAAAAACCCGGATCATTTATTTCAATCGGCACTGAAATCGCTGCCAATTCCAGATCAGCCCTCACGCTTGTACCAGCCAGTGAGTTATACGCTGAATCTGGGTGGCAAAAGACTTCGGCCCCGGCTGGTCATGCTTTCCTGCGGACTTTGCGGTGGTCAGCCTGAAAAGGCCATACCTGCTGCTCTTGCTGTGGAAATGCTGCACAATTTCACCCTGATTCACGATGATATCATGGACAATGCCGAAACTCGGAGGGGTCAGCCGACAGTACATCACAAATGGGATGAAGCAACTGCAATACTTTCGGGTGATGTGCTTTTTGTGATGGCCATGAAACAGTTTACCCGGTATGGAAAGGAATTTCCTGAACAGCATGCCATGACAACTGAGCTTACGACCTGTTTCCTGGATGCAGTGCAGGAGGTATGCGACGGACAGGCTATGGACATGGATTTTGAAACCAGGGATGATGTTGTTTCCGGGGAGTATCTGCAGATGATTAAAGCCAAGACAGCGGCACTGATACGGTGTTCAATGCAGCTGGGTGGTCTGATTGCCGGCGCCGGAAAGGAAGCTGTTGAAGTCTGCGGAGAAATCGGTGATCATGCAGGCATCGCTTTTCAAATTCAGGATGACCTGCTCGACGCCGTTGGAGACGCTTCCACTTTCGGCAAGAAAGTAGGGGGCGATATTATTGAAGGTAAAAAAACCTTCCTTTCTATTCTTGCTCTTGAACGGGCTGATGATGCAGACCGGATTATCCTGAATCAGACTCTTGGAGACAGCAAAGCAGGTGAGGATGACATATTGAAGGTCATCCGGATATATCATGATCTTGGTGTTATAGATGAGGCAGCGAAAACCATCAACCACCATTACAACAACGCGCTGGAAAAACTGGATGAATTTGAGGAATCTGAATACCAGGGGGAAATAAAATCCCTTCTGGACAAGTTAAAGGATAGAGATAATTAACCCGATCGTTACCTGTCATATTTTGCCAGTTATAAATATCAATATTTTATGAACGTTACTACCAAAGTTGTCATTTTACTGCTTGTGGCTTTAACAGCACTTGCCTGCAGTTCCAGGCATACGATCCGGCCGGGAGACTCCATTGATGTGGCTTATGAAAAAGCCATGGGTCTCTATGAGCGGGAGCGTTATTCCCAGGCAGTCAATGCATTCGAAACCGTTCTGTCAATGGCCAGAGGAACCGACATGGCCGCGGATGCACAGTACTATCTTGCGAAAAGTCACTTTAACAATCGTTCTTATCTCATTGCAGCAAGCGAATTCCGCAGATTTGCCAGGAACTATACCAGGGATGAGCGCCGTAAAGAAGCCGAGTTTATGGAAGCTTACTCTCACTATCAGATGAGTCCCAGGTATAACCTGGATCAGACCGAAACCTACAATGCGCTGGACAGATTCCAGCTGTTTGTGACGCGTTATTCCGACTCCGAACTTGCTGATGAAGCCCGCGAATATATGGATGAGCTCCGTGACAAGCTTGCAAGGAAAAAGTTCGAAGCGGGTGAAATGTACATGAGAGTGCGGCAATTTCAGTCGGCCGCTATATACTATGACCTTACAGTAGAACAGTTTCCGGAAAGCAAGTGGGCAGAGAGGGCACTTGTCAATAAAATCCTTGCCAATGTGAAATTTGCTGAAAACAGTGTTCGTGAACGTCAGCAGGAGCGATTCCAGAGTGCTGTAGATTCGTACCAGCAGTATGTTCAGATTTTTCCGCGAGGTGAAAACCGGTCAAAGGCTGAAGAATATTATGACAGGGCGCTTGAAGGCCTGTCGGAATTCACAACGGTCACAGCTGAGCGATAAGGGGTGCCGTTTGCTTAATTGGTAATGTTCGCATGGCTACTGGATTGTTTTTCGGTACCTTTAACCCGTTTCACCGTGGCCATGAGGCGATGGTATATTCGTTTTTGTCTTCAGGTACCATTTCAGAACTGTGGATTGTTCCCACTCCCTCTCCTCCGCACAAAGATCAGGCGGAAATTGCCCCTTTCAGAGACCGGTGGAACATGGTAGAGCTGGCCGTGTCGGGTATCAAAGGAGTCAGGCTGTCAGATATAGAAAGGCACATATCCGCTCCGCACTATACATTGAAAACCATTGCTGCTCTGGCCGGAAGGTATCCGGATCACGGCTTTGTTCTCTGTATTGGCAGTGACACTCTGCAAACAATGCCTTCATGGTATAAATATAAAAAAATATCCGGGTACGTATCGCTGCTGGTGGCTGCCAGGCCCGGTATTCCGAAAGATCCGCCGGAAGCGTTAGACGAATTCACCATTCATTACTGCAAACATGACATGGTGGATGTTTCATCAACTGAAATTAGAAATGAAATCGCTGAAGGCAATATACCGGGAAGCGGCATGATTTCTCCTGAAATAGCCGCCTACATCAGAAACAACAATTTATACCGGAGCTGAATGGTTTACTTTTTGCTTTTTTTATCGCGCCTATCACTGAAAAAAGCATGCAAAAGCGCTTCGCATTCCTGTTCCATTACACCCTGAACAAGTTTGACACGATGATTCAGATGATCGTTTGAGGCAATATTGAAAAGGCTACCGCAGGCGCCGGCCTGCGCATCCTGAGCACCGAATATAACATGTCCGATCTTGGACCAGACCAGGGCTCCGGCACACATGGCACACGGTTCCAGTGTCACATACATGCAGCATTCAGACAAATACTTTTCGTTAAAGTATTCAAATGCGGCACTGAGGGCGATCATTTCGGCGTGTGCTGTCGGGTCATTCAGCAGTTCTACCTGGTTGTGGCCCCTGGCAACTATTCTGTTTTCGTGGACAATGACAGCACCTACAGGTATGTCGCCGGCATCAGCGGCTTTTTGCGCTTCATGAAAAGCCTGATTCATGAAATGCCAGTGTTTCTGGTCGTAAGGTGAAAAATTCGATGTAGTCATCAGATATCTGATTTTTGTATCACTCTGTAAAAGGAAGTGATTTTCAGTAGCATCAGGATCGGAAACATACCGGAGTTTCTAAAAATAGTCCATTTAAAAACCTGAAACCGGAACCTGCAAAGTTAAAAGTTCCGGAAGATATTTGAATTAATGAAGAGAACGTTTTTAAATATTCCCAATATTCTTATAATGTTGCTTTTCTGTTTTCAAATGATGGATTATTTATGACAAAATCTCGGTCAAAAGATATTGAAGTTCTTCGGGGTCACATTCGTGACATACCCGATTTTCCACAAAAAGGAATAGTTTTCAAGGATATTACTCCGTTGCTAAAGGATCCTGAAACCCTGATACTGACGTCAAGGTTGTTATTGGACCCTTTCAAAGATGAGAAAGTTGATCTGGTAGCGGGAATTGAATCACGCGGATTCATTTTCGGTACCCGGCTTGCAACTGATTTGAATGCAGGCTTTGTACCCGTCCGAAAGCCTAACAAACTTCCGGCACAGAAAATCAGTGTCGAATATGATCTCGAGTATGGCACGGATCAACTTGAGATGCATCGTGACGCGATTTCAGAAGGTGACAGGGTGATTATTCATGACGATCTTATGGCAACCGGGGGATCTGCAAAAGCCGCTGCAGAACTGATTAAAGAGCTGGGTGGCGTGGTTATCGGATACTCTTTTATACTGGAGCTTGGATTTTTAAACGGCAGGGCAAAACTGGAACGTGAAATTCCTGTGCATTCCCTGATTGAAATTTAACGGTTTAGACGATTTTACATGAGATTCCACAAAAAATCAGAAGAATAACTAAAATATTGTAGGATAAGTTATTTTATTCGGTATATTTTTTTGATATTTTCATGGTTAATGTTCCTGCTGAAAACAATTTAACACCAGTGGTTGGCAAAATTGGTTGGCAAAATTTTCAAGAACGAAGCTAAAGGAAACAAAACACGATCAACAATAATTTAACGCAAAGAAAAATGGTCTCAATGAAACATCTCAGATTTCTGGGGAAATTATCAGCAGCAACGTTGCTTGTTTTCACAGTTGCTTGCGGTCCCTCGCTAACACTCACCGATGTCGACTATGCCCAGCCGATGGAATCAGTAGCCACTCCTGATCAGGATGGTATGGTAGAAGATGTAAGGCTGGGTATCAGATTCGATGTAACCCCGATGAACGTCAAGGAGCATGGAGAAGGCGCTTCCCTGCCCGAAGAAGTGCGATTCATTCGTAGCAGAGACGGATTTTATTTCGTAACTGCTCCTGGTTATACCAGGGTCTATGTATTTGAACCAGATGGAAGGAATCTGGAGCTGTATGAAAGAATCCGTGTTTCGGAAGCAGGTCTGGCCAATCCGGCTTTCAACCAGCGCTCTCCTGAAATTCAGTTGATCGATGGTGATCAGGAATACCGCCTGACCAAAGACGGCCTTGCAAACTAAACCGAAATTTTAAGCTACGAACAAGTATAAAGACAATGGAAAAGTTAAACATTAAAACAGTACTGGCAGCGCTGCTCGTACTTGCCGTGGGTTTCACCAGTCAGGTACAAGCCCAATTTCAGTCAGACTTCCGGATCAAACAAAATTTTGATCAGGATCACGCTGAAGTCATGGATGCGCTGAAAACAATTGAAACTGAGGAAGAAGCTCAGTCAGTCAATGAGAAACTTGATGAGATGGAAGACCGGTATCGCGATCATGTCGATCTGCTTGATCGTGTGCTCTATCCGGAGACTCTCGAGGCGCGAATGACCAATCTGAGAGAATTGACGGAAGTAACCGAGGCACGCATCAAAAGAATTGGTGAAAAAGGTGATACCGTTGTCGTTCTTGAAGAACGTATCGAGGAACTGACCGGCGATGCTGAAAGATATCAGCAGCGTGCCGACTCTCTGAACGAGGAACTGGGAGCCATGCGGCGTTCCAGAGATGCCAATGCTGCTCAGGCCCGCAGACTTCGACAGGAGCTTGACAAGCGTGACGAGTTCATCATCAAGATGGTTGACTCAACATTTGTTGCATACGAAAATGTTGATCTTGAGTCACTCTCGCCTGATGAGCGGCGCGATCTTGCCCTTGAGATTGACGCTCAGAATGTATTCGGACATATCGAATCTGTTGTAGATAACAATATCGACTTCCTGAATACACATACGGAACTGAGTACTCAGGATTTCCTCAAGCTCTACGGTGTTCAGGTTGAATTCGAGCGTATGTGGGAAAACATGGGACGTGACCTCGCTGATATTTATGTCTCTGAAACTAATCGCCAGGAGCGTCTCGATGATATCGTCGGAAAAATGGATGAGTGGGAAATGCTCATTGACGATGCTGCATGGACGACATTGGCCGATGCTTTTGAACAGAATAACATTCAGCTGTCGCCCTTCAGCAACTCTCTCGAGTTCTACACTTCTCTCAACACCTACCTCGATGAAGCCATCGAAAGAGCAGAAGACTCCGGTGGAGAGGAAGAAGTTGAAAGATATGAGCGTTTTGCCAACTTCTGGTTTAACGATGTCAAACCCCGCTGGCAGGAGTACATGATCTCTGCCAATGTATTGACATACGACAACTTCAATACTATTGATGAGAAGCTGACCGAGTGGAAACTCCATGCTCAGCCGACATCATACACAACGCTTATCTTCCTTGGCCTTGCGATTATCATCATTCTGGTGCTTATCGGTCTTTACATCAAAGAAAAAGGCAAGAAGTAATGTGAATTTGTGACATCTTTCCGGTTCATCTTCAATCCGGAAAAAACTCACAGAATATCAGGCCGGTACCCTTCATTAGTAAGGGGCCGGCTTTTTTATTTGGGGGGGGCGAAAACGGGCCAAGACACTTTCAGGCGAACCGATTATTATAAACTGCATCCTTTACAGTGCTTTTTGCAGATTTAAGACGGCAGGCTGACTGAAATGGACGGGGTGAGCAGAGAGAGAAGGGATAAATGTCCGTTCAGGGCAATCAGGCCAGTGCACGATATTTTCGAAGGCCCCACTCCAGAGTCAGAAGCAGCAGCACAACGATAAACCAGAACGGGTGCCGGTAAAGGGCTACAGATTGCGTGGTTGTCTCCTGACGCTGCTCGAAACCGATATCATTCTCAATAGCGTCATACAGTTCATCTGCCCGTTCATGTGGAAAGTATGAACCGCCGGAGGCACCGGCAATCATTTCAAGAAGCTCATCGTCTCTTACTGTATTCAGATACTCCCGGTTTATTCCACCGACGGTAAACTGTCCGGTTCTGCTGTCAATTTCCCGGTCGCCGCGCTTTGCCAATCCGTGATATGAATAAACACCTTCGGGCAGATTACCGATTTCAAGCTGATATTGCCCATCTCCTTCATTATTCATTACGTATCGAAGATCATCCACGTCATCATTTTCAATAGTCAGGTTGATCACACCGTCCGGCTCCGGTTCACCGGCTTCATTTCGCAGAAAACCATTAATAATCACAGGCTCACCAACCTGAAATACCTGATCAGCAGGTCGCAGTTCAAGCAGTTGTTCGTCAGGAGATGCAGCTGTCCATTTTACTGTTTTGTTCAACAAGTTTTCCCAAAATCGTCTTGATGATGCATCCGTACTCAATGCCCACCGGTAAAAATTAAAGCCGTTCAGCTGTGATATGTTTCTGTCTGCAAGAGACTGGACTGCGAGCAGAGGGGCGTCTGTTTCAGAACCCCGGTAATTACTTTTTAAAAGCGGAGTAGCATCACCGCGGGTGCTTACGTTGCTTATCGGACCCCTGACGGGTGCCATGCGCAAATCGTCCGGTATGTCAAAGTCAAGTACAGCGTGATCCTGACGGGCGGCAGATGTTCGCACCTGAACGTCATTCCATGAAAAGTCAGAGCTGAAACGAAGCGGCAGTCTGCCTTCGAAAAGAGATGAAAGAGAGAACACATCCTGCCCGGGGGATCCGATCAGGAAAAGTGCGTTGCTTTCATAACGGTCAACTACATCACGGGCATGAGATGCATCAAGGTCGAAATGCGGAAAGCCGTGAAGAATAACCAGATCGAGTGTGTCCGGTTCATCAGGCAGCTCTCCTTCAATATAGCGGTCCTCTCCGGTCCATGTACGGTTTTCCAGAGAAATTTGCTTGTCTTCACGAAGAAATGACCTCATATTTCTGACATCCGGATGAATGTCGTAGGCCAGGTGCAGAATACGGATGCGGTCATCACGTACATCTACAGAAAAGTATCGGGTATTATTTTCAGTCGTCCACTCGCCGTCTACTTCCGGCACATGGATCTGGAACTGCTGCAATCCTTCTTCATCCAGAGTCAGTTCAAAGGGGATATGCTGTACGGACCGTGTTTCAGATGAACGGATGGTGGTATCGCTCAGAATAGTATCGTCCTGGCGCAGCTGAACCTCGATATCCTCATCCGGGAACCCGTCATTGAGGATGGAGGCTTCAATGCGCATGCGGCTGTTCAGCGACGCCGAGGAATTGTGTGAGACGCGTTGCACCACAATGTCTTTTTGCCGTGTAGTATCACCTATTCCGACGGTATAGACGGGAACGGGCATACGCGAGGCTGTGGCGCCCGGATCTCTGCCCGAAGTGACGATTCCGTCAGTCACCAGGATGACTGCATCCTGTTCATCGAACAGATCGAGAAAATCAACCAGGGCCTGATTGATATCCGTGCGGGTACCTTCAAGATCAAGGTCATCATGAGAATCCAGTTCAAACAAACCCGCATCAAAGCCAAATGTTTCAATTGAGACATGCTCAAAACGACCTTCCGCTTCTGGTGTGATTTGACTCAGTATTTCACGATAGTGATCTTCGCCGCCATAGTCGCCTTTTTCAATGGCAGCGCTATGACTGTTGTCGATCAGCTGAACGATCCGTACAGGTGAAGTGATCTGGTCCTTGAGCGAGATAACCGGATTAAGCAGTAAAAGTATCAGAATAAGAAAGGCGGCACTTCGGAGCGCAATCAACGTTCTGCGCATGGCAGTTGAGAGTGCATCCACCTTCCAGTAAGTCCAGACTGACAGGCTCACAGCAGCCAACAGAATGACTATGATCCAGAAAAGCGGGATCGTGTTTTGAAAACCGTCAAATTGGAAGTCCATCGGGACGAAATGATTTAACCGGTATGTTCAAGCAGGCGCCTGATTATCGATACTGTATTGTAGCCCTCTGCTTCAGCCGCATAATTGGTTACGATGCGGTGACGAAGGACCGGTATGGCCAGATGCTGTATGTCCTCTTCAGTCACGTTGTAGCGGCCGCTTGCAAGTGCCCTTGCCTTTCCGCCGATAATGAGATACTGCGAGGCACGTGGACCGGCACCCCAGCTCAGGTACTTATTGATGAAATCGGGTGCCTCATCTGTGTTATTCCGGGTTTGAGATACCAGTCGTACGGCGTACTCAAGGACGCTGTCAGGAACCGGGACTTCCCTTACCAGCTGCTGGTATTTGATGATTTGATCAGCATCGAGCACGGGGTTGACTGTGACATCCCTGGGTGCGGTTGTCTGGCTGACGATATCGAGCTCTTCCTGAAATGCAGGATAATCAAGCCAGAGATTGAACATGAACCGGTCCAGCTGGGCTTCGGGCAGGGGATAGGTGCCTTCCTGCTCAATGGGGTTCTGTGTAGCAAGAACAAAAAATGGCTTTTCGAGATCGTGACGCGTTCCGCCGGCCGTCACATGGTATTCCTGCATTGATTCAAGCAATGCAGCCTGTGTTTTGGGCGGAGTCCGGTTGATTTCATCTGCCAGAATGATATTGGCAAAAAGCGGACCCGGAATGAAACGGAACATTTTTTTTCCGCTGGACGGATCTTCTTCAATTATTTCCGTGCCGGTGATATCACCGGGCATGAGGTCCGGTGTGAACTGAATACGGTTGAAAGACAAGCTCAGGCTTTGTGACAGTGTGCGAATCAACAGCGTTTTGGCCAGTCCCGGAACACCAACGAGTATACAGTGACCGCGTGAAAACAGACTGATCAGCAGTTGATCGACGATGTCCTGCTGACCTACGACAATTTTTCCGATTTCTGTTCTGAGTTTTTTAAAATCATCAGTGAACTGCTCTGCAGCTTGCACCTTGTCAAAGCTTTTATCTTTCGTCATAATCTGTCTGGTCTGATTCTGATTCAGCATCCGCCGGGTTCAGTCCGATTGTTGCTCAGGAGGGCTTATTGCTGTTGCGGCGGAGGTTGTTGCTGCTGTTGTTGCGGCTGCTGTTGTTGCGGCTGCTGTTGTTGCGGCGGAGGCTGTTGCTGCTGCATATCCTCGGGATCACCGGCTGCATCAGGAGCAAGCTGATCAGGCATATCCATCGGATCATAATCCGGAACCGGCACGCGATACTCGACATACATATCATCGCGAAGATCCTTAATCCACTTGCTCATTTCTCTCTGACTTTTTTCCTGAAGGGCAAAGTTGCGGATAAGCTGGTAATCCTGTTCAAGATTGGCGCGGTGTTCTTCAATCCGGTTGTTGAGTTTAACAATGCGGAAAGCCCGCTGCTCATCTTCTCCATAAGTATATGAACGGGGTTCGGAGACATCGCCGACATCTTCCAGCGTCAGCACCAGTCTGTAGAGAGACGGATCCAGTTCATTTACGGGAATATTTCTTTGCGCCGTCTGAGGGTCAATCAGTCGTCCTCCGGCCGGCGCCGTGCTCCGGTCATCTGAATGCCGGCGTGCCATCTCACTAAAGCTCTTGCCGTGGTGCATCACGCTGTCCCGGATGGCGGTGAGTTTTTCAATGGCATAGTCTTCGTCAAGTTCTTCTTCAGGAACGGAAATCAGGATATGGTGCGTGGAAATTTCATTTCCTTGTCGTTCGTTAAGCCGGATGACGTGAAATCCCTGCGGCGTGTCAACTACTTCGGAAACTTCTCCGGGATCAAGCGCAGCCGCGGCGGCTGCATACTCCGGCAAAAGCTGCGTTGTTGCCACCATTGGCAGTCTGCCGCCTTCCGAAGCGGTCGGGCCGTCACTGTATTCCCGCGCAAGGTCTTCCATGGAGGCATTGTGGTTAAGGATGGAATCCCGAAGCTGTTCTGCAAGATTACGGGCGTTGATTCTGGCATCTTCCTTTGGCGGCGGATTGACCGTGATCTGAGACAGCCCGACCGATTCCGGTATCATCGGAAGTGAATCTTCCGGAATGGATTCGAAGAATTCCCTGACTTCCGGGCGCGTAATGTTGACCCGCTCCATTTTTTTCTGACGCACCCGGTTTACCTTCAGGTCCTGACGGAACTGGTCTGCATACTCGGCCTTGATTTCTACGATAGGCTGGCCGAAAGCTTGTTCAAGCTCTCGTTCGCTGCCAACCTGTTCTACAAGCTGCTGTATTCTCTGATCCAGAATGCGGTCTACTTCCGAATCACTGACAACAACCGAGTCGATTTTTGCCTTTTCAACCAGGACATAATTGTCGATCAGAGACTCAAGCACATAATACCACATCTCCTCTTCAAATTGCTCAGACTGGCTTTGCTGCATGAATTCAAACAGTCGTTGATTGACATCCGATTGCAGGATGACATGATCATTGACTACAGCAACAATCTGATCGGCTACCTGTCGCTGCTGAGCTGTCACAGCGGTGGTAAAAAGAATTAACAGCAGCAGTGTTACGGAAATTCGCATGTATTTAATAGTAAACATATATTCGTTTTCAGGCCTTATTTCTATTTAAAACTGATTCCGGCCGTATTTTCGTATCAAATTTTTCTCTATGGCAGACTGTCAGTAACAATTTCTACTTCCTGCTCTGGTTGTCTTACGTCATAGATCCTCAATTCATTGTTCGCCTGAGCCTGTAAAAACAGATTTTGTTCCATGGCTCTGAGTTTCTTCCTGCGTTGCTCCAGCATCAGCCATTCGGTAATCTGATCAATTATCCACTCCATCTGAGGATGTTCACCTGCTTCACGGCTGTCCATCAGCTGCACAAAGTGATAATGGTCATCTATCCGGCGGATGGGGGATATTTCAGAAACGCCAATCACCTGGAGAAAATCATTGATCTCTTCGTACTGTCTTGCAGCCGAGGACAGGGGGAAGTATTGCCTGGAGATTCGTATGGCCTGCTGGGGGTTAACGGCGTATTGTTCAGCGATATCGCGCCAGCTTTGTCCGCGCTGCAGCGCATTTCTGGCATTCCGGGCATCTGATAAGGTGGGAGCGATGAGATGGCGGAACCGGACATGACGTTCAGCAAGAACAAATTTTTCTCTGTTGCTCTCGTAGTATTCCTGGGCCTCGGAGCGTGTTACCGGATCGGATGAAACCTCCAGATAAACAGCTTCATGGAAAGCGTCTATAAGTATGGACTCTTTTGCTTCCTGAATACGCTTTTGTACCTCATCGTGCTGATCAAGACCAAGTCTGCCGGCTTCTTTGACCTTCAGCTGCCTGTTGAGCCAGTCGTTCCGGTACCTGTTTATTGCCGCGAGACTGTCTGACTCAAAAAACTCCGGGCTTACATTATCTTTGACTTCATCAAGCAAAAGGACGCGGTCGCCAAGCTCGGCCAGAACAATACCATCCTCATGATCAACTCTTTCACATGAGGAGATCAGAAAAAGCACAATCGTGGCGACCAGAATGGTCTTTGGATGAAAATCAGTCATCCTGTTCTTCTAATTTTGCTTTCAGAACTTCAGGATAGGTTTCCACCCGGTATTTTTTCCGCATGGCTTCCAGCCATTCCTTCTCACGAATATCCTGATAATCTGTTACAAGCTTGTTGAATGCTTCATCAAAAGTCATTGGCCTGGCATCCATCAACTCTTCCAGATACATAGTGGTTCTTCTCCGGCGGTATTCAAAATACTCCGAAAACTCACCCTCATGAAGATTCTTTAGCTGATCGTAGGGTGAACTCTCGATTCTGCTGGTCACATCACGCCGCACAACCACATTTGAGATTTCATTTCTCACACTGTCTGCAGGTTCACCCGCATCCACCATTTCGCGCACCTTGTCCAGGGTACTGTCTGCACTGGCTGAGAAACGGACAAACTTGTATCTGGTATCGAAATGATAGTCATCAGTGTTGGCTTCATACAGCTCTTTGAGTCTGGCAGTATCCTGCCTTGCGTACGTCCAGACAGAATCCTCATTAACACGAAATACGGCAAGTCCGGTCAGATAGTCTTCACTAAGCTGTTTGAACTCGGGGAAACGGGAACGGGTCAGGGAAACAAGCTCCTTGTCGATAATGTGGTTCTTGAATTCGTCAGCAAACTGATGCTGATAACTTGGATTGTTTTTTTCACTTATTTCAGGCTTCAGCCAGGTCAGATAATCATCGGCGGACCAGCTTTTATCATTAAACGAGATGATCGTTTTTTCAAGAATGCTGTCCGGGAAAGAGATACTGGCTACATCGCCCCGGAAATTCTCACGCAGATAGTCTTCAAAGCGGGCCAGATTCTCCCGGTGAACCCGTAAATTGCCTACATCGGCTGCATTGTCACGCACGGCTCTTTCATTTTCACGAAAACGAGGCAGCTGTTGCAGCCGCTCAGATAGCTCTTCTCTGATTTCCTCTTCTGTCGGTTGGTAAACGGAATCCAGTCGCGCTATATGGACGCCGTATTCGCTTTCAAACGGTCTGGTATAATCTCCCGGATTCTCAAGAGTCATCAGGGTGTCGGTAAAGTCCGGGTCATACATTCCATAGTTTACCCATCCGATATTACCACCGCTCAGGCGCGACTGCTCGTCCTGGGAATGTCTTTCAACCACATCGTGCCAGTCATCTCCGGTCTCAAGTTCCTGATAGGCGATTTCGGCTTTTGAGAGAACGGAGTCGACGGGATCGGGTACATTCCGGGTATTGTAGAAGATGTGTGAGAATCTTTTGTTGGGTCCGCTCTCGATCCGGTCCTTGACGTAAATCAGATGATAACCGAAAGAGGAGCGAACCGGCTTGCTTACTTCTCCGGGCTCAAGGCTGTATGCAGCATCTTCAAATGGCTTCACAGCCCATCCGGCACTGAAGAATCCGAGATCGCCGCCCATGCTCTGGCCGCGTTGCTGGCTTGAGTACTCATTAGAAAGTGACATAAAATCTTCTTCACCTTCCAGAAACCGGTCACGGGCCTCCATCAGTGTTTCGTATGCCTGAAGGGTGTCAGAAGGTGAAGCGTTTTCAGGCAGGCTGATGAGAATGTGCTGCGCATTGACCATCTCTTTGGAACGCTCATAAAGCTCGTCCAGGAGTCTGTCTTTAACATGGCGTTCCATCCAGAACGGATAGGCCGACTGCCGCTCATAGGATTCCAGTTCATCGATAATTTCGGAATCGTCCATATAGCCGGCGTCACGGGCTACCTGAAGTTTCAGGCGGTAATCCATGTATAATTCAAAGAAATCTTCCAGGCCCCGGGCGTCTTCCTCACCCTCAAGAAGCTGATTTGATTTGTTATATTGAGCTTCAAGCTCCGAAAATGTGACCGGTGTGCCGTCAATTTTTCCGACTATGATATCATCTGATTCCGGGGAGCGGGATGTTTGAAACAGGGAACAGCCGGAAATGAAAAGTAAACCTGCAAGAATACTTGCACCTATAGAACGCTTCATAATTAGTCTTGTACTTGTAATACTGGTTTGTTGCGTGTAGTCCACTGAAATACGAATAATGAAATACCCTGGCAATTTAAACACGGAAGATAATCTTTTTTCAAGACTATTCCGTAGCAAAACGCGGCTGCTAATCGCTTATTATGATTTAAAATGAGGATATTCTGACGGGTTCAGTAAAGGATGCCGGCGATGGTTGCGGACATGAGGTTGGCCATGGTTCCGCAGATGACGGCCTTGATTCCAAACTCGGCTATTTCAGACTTCCGGGATGGTGCCAGCCCGCCGATTCCACCGATCTGTATGGCGATGGAAGCAAAGTTGGCAAATCCGCAAAGTGCAAATGTAGCCATGGCGATGGTTTTTGGGTGCAGTGTTTCCTGCCGGATAAACTCGGAAAGGTCGGAGTAGGCAATGAATTCCGTCAGCACAATTTTTGTGCCGAGCATGGAGCCTGCAGTGACCGCATCTGCCCAGGGAACGCCGAGTATGAACATCAGGGGCGCGAAAATGACCCCCAGCAGTGACTGCATGGTAAGCTCAAAGCCGGGGAAAATACGCTCCAGTCCGATGGTATCGCCAAACCACATGAACATGGAATTAATCATGGCAAGCAGGGCTATAAACGCCAGCAGCATGGCACCGACATTCAGAGCCAGCCTGAGTCCTTCAGCCGCTCCGGAGGAGGCGGCATCAATGCCATTGGCATCTTTTTTCTCTACGGATATTTCGACATCACCCATGGTGGCCGGTTTGTCTGTTTCGGGATAAAGAATTTTTGCGAATATGATGGCAGCAGGAGCAGCCATGATGCTGGCGCCCAGCAGCTGTTCGGCAAATAGCTGCCGGCCCACGTTCAGGCTCACCTCATTGGCCACGGCATAGGCATCGCCGAGCATTTGAATGTATGCGGCCATGATTCCGCCGGCAATAGTGGCCATACCGCCCGCCATCACGGTCAGAAGCTCCGAACGCGTCATTTTGTCGATGTACGGTTTGATCAACAGAGGGGATTCTGTCTGACCGATGAATATGTTGGCAGTAACGCTGAGGGTCTCCGCTCCGGATGTGCCAAGCATTTTCTGCATGCCTTTTGCCATACCACGGACAATAGCCTGTAGGATGCCGTAGTGGTATAAAATGGTGGTGATGGAGGCAAAGAATACAATAGTGGGAAGTACCTGAAAGGCAAAAAAGTTGCCCATGCTGCCTTCCATTCCGGGACTAAGTGCAAGATCGCCGAATATGAACTGGGCTCCTTCAGTAGTAAAATCCAGAATGACAACAAAAAAGGATGAAATGAATCGGAAAAGCTCCTTTGGCCAGCCCAGAGGAGAGAAGTACTGAGCCATCTGCTCACCCTTCAGAATAAGAATTCCCAGGCCTACCTGAATGGAAAGCCCTATACCAACAAGCCTCCAGCTGATGTTGCGTCTGTCTTTGCTCATTAATACGGCCAAACCTATCAGAAAGGCCATTCCGATGAGCCCGCGCAGTAAATCGGTCAGATCCATAGTGATTTATTAGTTTTTAATATTTTCGGCAGCATTATCCCCTTTTTCGCTGCCATGATCATTTTCATGTTTTCCGGATTTTTCCCCGGTGCTGTTACCTGTTGCAGCCTGGTTGAACGCAATTGGCTTTTTGCGCCGGGGCTCATCAACAGGCGGACGAAAACAGTGTCTGGCCCTGGGTTCGTATGCTTCCGACTCTCCGACAAGGATGCGCTTGTCGCTTTTCACAACTCTCTGCGAGTAATTTGCCGGCATCCCGCTTTCGGCACAAATGGCGTGCAGCTTGGTCACGTACTCGGCGATTGCCAGCAGATCCGGCATCGGATCAAACGGTTTTCCTTCAAAGTCCATGTCGAGCCCGGCGATGATTACCCTTTTCCCGCTGTTGGCCAGCGTGTTGGCCACATCAACCAGTCTGCTGTCAAAAAACTGGGCTTCGTCTATGCAGACCACTTCTGCATTACCGGTCATGAGTACAATCTGATCGGCCGTGGCTGTCACAATACCGGGAAGGGATGTTGCATTATGTGATACGATTTTCAAATCATCGTACCGTTTGTCAATCTCGGGTTTTACAATAATGACGCGCTGCCCTGCAAACTGAGCTCTTCTTGCCCTGCGAATGAGTTCCTCGGTCTTTCCGCTGAACATACCTCCGCAAACAACCTCTATCCATCCGATATTACCCGATAGTACTGTGGGTTCGCTGACCATAAACTGAAGTGACGATTCTTGAAATTAATTTGATTCTAAAGTGTTTGTCTGGCTCAATATATCCGGCCAATGAATAAAAGAAAAACAGAAACTTCAAAAGTTGCTCCTTGAGCATGCTTTTTTTTACTTGCAGTTCATCCATGTCCACAAGACTCTTATATTTACGTTTTGAATGTGCTTTGGCTGACAATACCGGAGCGTGCAATTATCAGTTGAAAACCTGCTTTATGAAACAACAATGGAAAGGTCTGGATATCGAGGCCGAAGGAGAGGGGATTTCCCGTCCACTGAGCCGGAATGTTAATCTGCTCGGATCTATGCTTGGACATTCAGTGAGGTCGATAGCCGGTGAGGAGATGTTTCAGCTGGTGGAGTCACTCCGTTCACGGTGCAAGTCGGCTTATGAAGCCGGGAGCGACAAGGAATCGGTGCGGGATGAGATCCAGAGGGAGCTGAAATCGCTGACACCCAATCAGATGGATTGGCTGCTGCGCGCTTTTACCTCGTTTTTTCATCTTGTGAACCGTGCCGAGCAGCTGGAAATCACCCGTATCAACCGGGAGCGTGAGCTGAAGGCTGATGCAGAGCAGCCCAGGGATGAGTCGGTCATGCAGGCCGTTCATTATCTGACCAGAAAGAACATATCCTATGAAGAGTTTCTGAGAATCATAGATAAACTGGATATGGAGCCGACGCTCACGGCCCATCCTACAGAAGCCCGCCGCCGAAGTATTCTGCATATCCAGCAGAATATTTCCAATCTTTTGATGCGGCTTAATATAGAGTCGCTGATTCCTTCTGAAAAGGAGCAGCTGCTGTCGGAGCTTTTTTCACAGATCAGTGTTCTGATATCAACTGATGATGTGCGCTCGACCGGACTTACCGTGTATGACGAGGTTCGCAACGGCCTGTATTTTCTTACCAACTCGATCTGGAATACGGTTCCGCGCATTTTCACAGACCTCGAGGATGCCTCGGAAATTTATTACGGCAAGCGGCCTGAACTGCCGGCTTTTCTGAAGTACCGCAGCTGGATCGGAGGTGACAGGGACGGAAACCCCAAGGTTACATCCGAAATGACCAGCGAGACGATTCGCCATCATTACGAAGCAGCATTCGAAAATTATGAAAAAGCGCTGAGTGACCTGTGGTATGAGCTGAGTATATCTTCCCGCCACACCATTGTTCCGGATTTGCTGCGTGAATCTATCGAAGAGGACAACAGAAAAATTGATACCGGCCTTGATATTGAAGGCTACTGGCATGAGCCTTACCGGCTGAAAATTCACTTCATGCAGGAAAAACTGGAGCAGCAGAAGGTTTCACTGAAGGATTCAAATGAAATGGGGGAGGGGCCTTACCCTGTCAATGACTTTTTGAACGATGTGCAGCAGCTGATTACATCTTTGGAGCAGGGCGGGTTCAGGCAGCTTGCCGAACGGGGCAGCCTCAGAAAACTTCAGTATCAGATCAAGACCTTCGGTTATCATCTTGCATCTCTGGACATCCGTCAGCACAGCGAGGTTTACCAGAAATGTGTGGGGGAGATGTTCAGGCTTGCCGGTGTGCACCCCGCCTACCGGTCTCTTGATGAACAGGAAAAGGTTGCTCTTTTGCAGTCCGAACTGGAAAGTCCCCGTCCGCTGATTCCCAGGCACGCCGAGCTCAGTGATGCTTCTTCTGAGTTGATGAATACCTTCGGGGTGGTTGCAAAGGCGCTGGACCGGAATCCGGATGTGATCGGCAGCATAATTGTGAGCATGACACATGAGGTAAGTGATCTCCTGGAAGTGCTTTTGATTGCAAGGGAAACCGCGCTCTGGGTTTATCAGGACGGCCAGGTTGCCAGCAAACTCGATGTTGTACCCTTGTTTGAAACCGTTGATGATCTTACCGCCAGCCGCAAGGTCATGACCGAGTTGTTCCAGAACAGCATCTATCAGAAGCATCTGGCGAACCGGGGGCAGTTTCAGGAGATCATGCTGGGATACTCCGACAGCAACAAGGACGGCGGATACTGGATGGCCAACTGGGCGCTGCACAAAGCCCAGGAAGACCTGGCTTTGGTATGTGATCAACATGGTGTCACCTGCCGGCTTTTTCACGGGCGCGGCGGGACGGTGGGACGCGGAGGCGGACGCTCCAACCAGGCCATACTCGGGCTGCCGCAGGTCTGTCACAACGGTAAAATAAGATTCACTGAGCAGGGCGAGGTTATATCATTCCGGTACGCACTGCCAACCATTGCAAGGCGCCACCTGGAACAGATGGTAAATGCCATGATTCGTTCCACTGCCGGCGCCAGCCATGAAAAAACACACCATTTCAACAGTGACAGCAAGGCCGTGGCTATGATGGAGGAGATCTCGCACAGGTCGATGAAAGCATACAAGACATTTACCCGGCGGGATGAAGTATGGAAATGGTATGCGGAAATAACACCAATCGAGTTCATCAGCGCGCTGCCCATTGCATCCAGGCCGGTATCGCGAAAATCAGGCAAAGAAGTCGATTTTGACAGCCTGAGGGCTATACCCTGGGTTTTTGCATGGACTCAGACCAGATACAATTTGCCCGGATGGTTCGGAACAGGCGAGGCGCTGAATTCCTATTTGAAAGATCATCCGGAAGATCTTGAAATGATGCGCAGGCTGTATCAGGAGTCGCGGTTTTTCCGGTCAGTTATCGACAATGCCATACGGGAGCTGGCACGGGCGCATCTGGAAATGGCGGAACGCTATTCGCGTCAGGCTGAAAACGGATATCATCAGGATATTGTCAGCGAGTTTGAAATGGCAAGAGATCACCTGCTTTCCATTTCACAGGAGGATGAACTTCTGGCATCCAATCCGGTAATCCGCAAATCCATATCTCTCAGAAATCCCTATACGGATGTACTGAATATGCTTCAGATCGAGTTGATGCACCGAAACCGGGACGAAGCATTAAAAACATCCAAGTTGCGGCATGCCCTGTTTTCAAGCATTAACGGAATTGCTGCTGCGATGCAGAGTACCGGATAGGAATAAATCTGAGGCAGGTTATGCGGAATCCGGCGCGATACAGGTTATCTTTCGCAGAATGCGGACCCGCAACCGGCTGTACCGCGTGTATTATTAATCTTTAGGATATTTTTTTATTCATGTCACTTGATCTTTCTACTCCGGCACTCCTGTTTCCGGCCATTTCATTATTGCTGCTCGCCTATACCAACAGGTTTTTGACACTGGCTACGCTCATCAGAAATCTTCATGGTAAATATAAAGAGGAACAGGATCCGCTGCTGTTTGACCAGATACGTAATCTGAAACTGCGCACGCGTCTGATTCGGGATATGCAGGTGCTCGGTGTGATCAGTCTGTTCTTATCTGCACTGTGTATGCTGCTGCTGTTTCAGGGATATATGCCGGCTGCAAAGTGGACATTCGGTTTCAGCCTTGTTTTCCTGCTGGCCTCTCTCGGATTATCGGTTTGGGAAATACAGATTTCAATACGGGCCTTGAATATTCAGCTGAGCGATATGAGCGGGGCTGAAAAAACGAAGCCCCCGGTATAATCAGTACCAGGGGCTGAAAACTTAGAGGTCAATGTAGTTTATTGTGTCCTGTCCATGCAGTGCTTTCGCCAGCTGCACTTACTTATATTACGTTCGTGCTGAAATAATGTTGCATCAATGAAAAATTCAATAGACAGCCCTGCGCCCATTCACGGAATCAACTGCCGGCCCCGTCCGCAATAAGCATACCCTCAAGCCGCTGTGCCTGTTCTGCCGATCGTGAGTCTTCGTATTCATTGACAATGCGCTCTACGAGTCTGATGGCCTGGCTGTTGTCGCCGGCTTCCATGTATGCCTGTGCAGCCTGAAGCAGGTTTTGAGGTGTGGTAGATTCGTTTTCATCCCATTCAGCTGCTTTGACAAAGAAACGGGCCGCCTCCTCATAATTGTTCAGATTGGCATGGATCACAGCCTGAAATGCTATGGGCCCGACACCAAGTATGCCGGAGGGAGGATCGAAATCACGGATATACTGAAGCGCCTGCTCATAATTACCCAGTTCGGATTCTGCTACGGCGGCGTAGTACCGGGCCAGATTTCCGGCATTGGTACGTCCGTAATCATTGATTATGTCCACAAGTCCGACGGTCAGCATGTCAGCATCTCCTTCAAGAGCTATTTCATATTCACCTTGCTGAAAAGCCTGTTCAGCCCTGACCAGCAGTTCCTGAGCTTCATGCTCCTGGCGCTCAGAATATAAATAATAAAGTACACCACCACCTATCAGCAAAACTACAGCAAGTGTAATTCCGATGACGGCTGCCATGTTTCGTTTCAGGAAACTGGTAAACAGGTAGTAACTGGTAAGAAGCGGGTCGGTTTCAAGTTGTTCTTTGGATAGTCGCTTGGCCATAGTTGTAAATAAAACGGATACGATGTAAAGATTTAAGAATGTGCTAAATATATCACTGTTTTATCAGATGACAAAATCAGGAGTTTTGCAAGGTAACCGGCTGCAATGTCCCTTTTTTCAGCTCATAAATATTCGGAGCTATTTCCGCGATCCGGTGATCGTGAGTGATCAGAACAATGCCGGTACGTTCTTTCTGCTTCATTTCCAATAATACGGAGAGAAGCTTTTCGGTATTGCGCTCATCCAGATTTCCGGTTGGTTCATCAGCCATCAAAATCTCCGGTTCGTTCATAAGCGCTCTTGCTACAGCAACACGCTGCTGCTCGCCGCCGGAAAGCTCGGACGGGCGGTGATCCATTCTGTTTGAAAGTCCTGTCTGATCGAGAAGGTAACCGGCGCGGTCACGAATCTGGTTCATCGGTTTTCCTGCAATCAATCCGGGCATAAAGACATTTTCAAGAGCGGTAAACTCCGGGAGCAAATGATGAAACTGAAACACAAAGCCAATATTGAGATTCCGGAATTTTGCAAGCTCCTCATCATTCATCTGTGCAAGATCTGCATTCCGGAAGTATATGGAGCCGCGATCGGGTCTGTCCAGGCCTCCCAGGATGTGAAGCAGGGTGCTTTTTCCTGAACCGCTTGCCCCTACGATGGCGGTGAGATCATTTTCATGAATTTCAAGATCGGCGCCGGTCAGGACTTCCACAGGTTCGGTTTTACCCGTGTAGGTCTTGTGGATGTTTTGGGCTTGTAGTAATAAGTTTCCGGTATTCACGATGATGCTTTGGTTTCAAAACCAGGAAAAGTAACGGGTTCTATGCTGCTGCATTGGCCGGTTTCAGTGTCAATTTCCGTGACCAGTCCGCAAATGCGGTTGTCACCGTTGGCCATTTTGTATTTGTGCGGAGTCTGAATAAGAAAACGTTTTATTGCCGTTTCCTTATCCATACCAATAACGGAGTGGTAGGGGCCTGTCATACCCACATCGGTAATATAGCCCATTCCTTTCGGGAGGATCCGGGCATCGGCCGTCGGGATATGGGTGTGTGTGCCGGCCATAACGGATGCACGGCCGTCCACATACCAGCCGAAGGCCATCTTTTCCGCAGTTGCTTCGGCATGAAAGTCGATGAAAATAATGTTGGTCTGTTCCTTTACCTTTTCGAGCACCCAGTCTGCAGTGCGAAACGGGTCGTCAATGGTTTGCATATATGTGCGGCCCTGAAGATTGACGACACCGATTTTTTGAGATGTGCCCGGAATATCATAGATACCGTATCCGAATCCGTGTGCTCCTTTCGGGTAATTCAAAGGCCGGAGCAAATTGGGATCGGTTTTCATGTACGGATAGATTTTCCATTTTGCGAAGCTGTGATTGCCACCGGTAATCACATGGACACCTAGTTTGTACAGGCTGCGGATGATCTCCTCATTGATCCCCATACCTTCATGCGAATTTTCTGCATTGGCAATTACAAAATCTGCGTTGTGTTTGCTAATAATGGAGGGCAGAAGTGTTTCCAGAAGTGAGAGGCCGGGAGAGCCTACTATATCACCGATGAACAGAACCTTGAGTTGTTGCGACATGAAAAAAATCTCGGATAAATACAGATAAAAAAAACGCTAATGAAGCAGGCACAATACAAGCTACCGTCATTGACAGTGCGGGCATCCACTCGCATCGGGTCTGCCTTCCACTATTCACATTGCGTGACATGAGGCCTGGCATTGCCGAACGAAGTTAAACACCCTTTTTTTTAAGTGTTGTGCTTGTTTATGTTAATCCTGCCTCAAAAGCGTTTTTAACACTCACGTGTATAACGACTACTTAAATATCGTTATTCTCCCGCTCAATGTCATCCAATAATTCACGAAGTGAGTGATTTATTTCTGAGAAGATGGCCTGCTTTTCAGAATCGGTATCCGGAGTTTGATTTCCGTTTTCCAGAAAGAGCTCCTCTGCAATACTCAGGCTGGCAAGCACCATGATGGTTGAGTCGGATTGACTGGCCAGCGCCTTCCGGAAATCCTGAAAACGCTTGTCAACGTATTTTGCAATCTGATGCATCATTTCTTCATCCCCTTCATTGATCTTCAGGGGGTATTGCTTGCCGAGTATGGATACCTTAATCGATTTCATTTGTTTCCATCTGTTTAAATTTCCGGATTAAAATGACAGATGAACCGAAGGTCACGAAGTGAAATACCATGACAGTATTTGCCTGTATACCGTAACTTGTGTTCTGTCATGGTTATTTCAGTTCAAGGTATTTTTTATTGCCTGGATCGTTCAAGGTGTTTGTCTATTCGCCGGATCAGTTCCGTTATTTGCTGGCGAAGAACTACCTTTTCATTTTTGCCAAGCTCCGAAAAAAGGTCCTGTTCGACATCTGCAGTTGTTTTATTTGAATCAACATCAGAATGGGCAGTTGAAGTACCTTGCTCGGGTTCGCCGCCGGTTGAATGGCTGCTGCTGATCTCAGAGGACTCATTCTGCTCTTTGGCGGCTTTCAGCTGATCAAGCTCCTCGCGAAGTCGCACCGTTTCCCTGCCGGACTCGGCGAGTTGTGATCTGACTTCTTTTAACTCATTGCTGAGTTTGCGATTTTCACTCTTAAGTGACGTTCTTTCTGTTTTCAGCTCGGACAAGCGGCTTTTCAGCTCACCAAGCAGATCACGAAACTCCTTGTAATATGACTCTTCGCGGTAACTCACATCAGGGCTCCGTTAGATATACACAATAAATGGTTCTGACCGAATCAGGAACGAAGCTCTGCTGAAAAATCCGATTTCAGTTTCTTTAAAATTTGTTGGATAACAGGGTCGACATCCTTAGCGGTCAGTGTTTTATCATTATCCTGAAACGTCAAACGAAATGCAACGCTTTTTTGATGTTTTTTCAGAGATCCACCCTCAAAGACATCGAAAACTTCCACACTTCTGAGCTGATGCCCTGCTGTCTCATACATCTTCTGCTCCAGGTCTCCGGCCGGAACCGATTTGTCCACAACAAGCGCAAGATCATATTCAAATGAAGGGAACCGGGAAACCGGCTGATAGATCCTGCGGCTGCCTTGTTCCGCAAGTTGTTCGAGCAAGGTAATATCCAGCTCAGCGGTGAATGCAGGCTTTTCTACATCGGTAAGCTTTTTCCAATCTTCACCGGCTGACTCAAGCGTACCTATGCGGGTTTGATTGTCGTCAGAACTGGCCAGAAGAGACAGTCCCTGACCGGAAACTTTCCATTGGACTCTGTCTTCCAGACCCAGCTGCCGGAGGACCGATATGACCAGCGCTTTGAGATCAAACAGATCAACATCACGGGCAGATTCTTTCCAGTGATCGGCATGATTCTTTCCGGCAATCCCTATGTGAAGATGAGTGGATTCGTGAATGCCGGGGATCCAGCTTCCGCCTTTTTCATCCTTTTTAAAAATATTTCCGATCTCAAAAAAGCGGACACCGGGAACACTTCTGTTGAAGTTAAATGAAGCCGACCTGAGAAAACCGTATTTCAAATCCGTTCTGAGCAGGGCCTGATCTTTTGTGATCGGATTCAGTGTTGGAATCACAGTGTGCTCACCGCCTGCAGCATCAAGCAGCCGTTCCGGCAGCAGACTGTTGGTATAGATTTCTTTCAGACCGGAGGCGACTGCGGCATTGCGGACTTTTTCCCGGAATGTTTCGTGAAAGGGGACGGGCTGAGGATTGGCAATGGTAATCCGTTCCGGATCGGGGATGTTATTGTAATCATATATCCTTGCCACCTCTTCGATCAAATCGATCTCGGTTGTGATATCCGGCCGGAAGGTGGGTACTGTGCAGATCCATTTGGTTTCGCCGTTTTCTTGCGATGGTTCTGTCAATATTTCCAGTTTATTCAGGATACTGACTGTTTTTTCCCCGGGTATCTCAACACCGAGAATCTGTGTCAGACGCGGCTTGCGTAATGTCACTTTGAGAGGGCTGGTCTTAACCGGATGCACATCACTGATGCCTTCGATTGTTCCTCCGCAATGCTCCCGGATGAGGCCGGCACATCTCAATGCGGCCAGGCGGGTGATTGAAGGGTCAACACCTCTTTCAAACCGATATGATGAGTCCGTCTGAAGGGCAAGAGAACGTGCTGTTTTACGGATTCCAACCGGTTCGAACCAGGCAGATTCGATAAGAATATCGGTAGTTTGTTCTGAAATTTCGGAGTTCAGGCCACCCATAACTCCGGCAAGTGCAACGGGCTTTTCAGCATCACATATGAAAAGCGATCCTGCAGGAACCGTGCGCTCTACATCATCGAGAGTAGTGAACGTGATATCAGAATCGTAAGACCGGACATCAATCTGCCCGCCGGCCAAATTTTTGTAGTCAAAAGCGTGAAGCGGCTGCCCCAGTTCATGCAAAATGTAATTGGTGATATCCACAACATTGTTCCGGGGGCGGAGCCCTATGGATACGAGATAGTTTTTCAGCCAGTTTGGCGACTGACCAATACGGATGCCGCGCATCAGGATGCCGACATACCGGTGGCATTTGTCGGTGTCGGTTATGCGGATGGTACCGTCATTCAGATTGGCTTCCGGTTCAGGCAGATTATCCAGCGGTTTTTTCAAATCTGCACCGGTGGCAGCGGCAAGGTCACGTGCAACACCCAGATGACAGGTAGCATCCGGGCGGTTGGGGGTCAGGCCGATCTCAAATACGGTATCGCGGCTGCTGCCGACCAGATCAGCAAAAGGAGTTCCGGGCGTAGTCCGGTCATCAAGGACCATAATGCCGGTATGGTCATCACTCAGCCCCAGTTCGTCTTCGGCACAAATCATTCCGAAGGATTTCTGGCCGCGTATTTTGGCTTTTTTGATTTTAAATGGCGTTCCGTCGGGAAGAGGTTTCGGCAGCACAGCCCCGACAGTAGCCACCGGAACTTTCTGACCGGCAGCAACATTCGGAGCACCACACACGATCTGACTGGGCTCTTTATTACCTGTATCTACATGACAGACAACCAGTTTGTCTGCATCTGGATGAGGCTGGACCTCCAGGACTTCGCCCACTACAATTCCCTGAAAATCCGATCCTGTTGATTCGGTTTCCTCGACCTCCAGGCCGGTTAATGTCAGCCGTTCGGCGGTCTCTTCAGGATCAGGTATTTCTGAAAGGTATTGTGAAAGCCAGTTATACGAAATTTTCATCAGTTATATAGTCTCAGTTTATTTCGTCAGATATTCAGATATAATGTCATCACATATGTGATAACACGCTGTGCTGCAGTGCTGCGGACCGGTCACGGATATTGCATCGGGATGCTCTGATAATGCAGACAAGCGATCCGGTTCAAGCCATCAGTTGACAGATCCCGGGTAAATTACGGAAACTGTTCCAGAAACCTGAGGTCGTTGTCATACAGCAGGCGGATGTCATCGATCTCGTACCGGGACATCGTAATGCGTTCGACTCCCATCCCAAAGGCAAATCCGGTCCATTTTTCCGGATCCACATCAACGGCCTTGAGTACGTTGGGATGCACCATGCCTGCCCCGAGAATTTCCATCCACTGCCCCGGCCGGTTGTCTGTTTCCCACCAGATATCCATCTCAAGACTGGGTTCTGTAAACGGGAAAAAAGATGGCCGGATGCGGTACTTCAGTTGCTTTCCGAAAAGGTGGGAGGCAAAAGTGATCAGTGTGTGTTTCAAATCAGCCAGGCTGACATTTTTATCGACATACAGTCCTTCAACCTGGTGAAACAGGCAGTAGGATTTGGCTGTGATGGACTCATTGCGATAGACACGTCCGGGCATGATGGCACGGACCGGCGGTGCCTGCTCTTTCATCAGGCGGATCTGCACGGGTGAGGTATGAGTACGAAGGACAAGGTCGCGGCCGGGGTCCTGCTCATCCTTCCGGATGAAAAAGGTGTCCTGCATATCCCTGGCAGGATGTTCGGGGGGAAAGTTCAGAGCAGTAAAGTTGTGGAAATCGTCCTCCAGTTCCGGACCGTCTGCGATCGTAAAACCGAGCCGGTAGAAAATGGATTTGATTTCATTCATCGTCTGGGACAGGGGATGTTCGGAACCGACCGGCAGTGGCAGGGGAGGCAGGCTTGGGTCATCGGATGCGGTGAGTGTCCGTGATGTATCAGAGGCAAGGGCAGATTTTGCTTCTTCAAACCGGGATTTTGCCTTCTGTTTGAGTGCATTGAGTTCCTTGCCCAGCCGGGCGCGGTCTTCCGGAGCTGCTTTTCCGATACCGGCCAGCAGATCGGTAATAATGCCTTTTCGTGAAAGATATTTCAGCCGGAATGCTTCCAGTGCTTCTTCAGAGTCAAGTCGGGCATCTTCAAGATCCTTGCGGATTTTTTCGATATCGGTATTTGATGGCATTTTTACTTGGGATAAATGGATGTAGCAGGTATCCTGCCTGAACATAAAAAAACCGGCAGCACCTGAGTGATACTGCCGGTTTCAGAATTAAAACAGGGTCAGGATTTCTTCTGCGCTGTTTCAACAACAGCAGAGAAGGCCTTTGGATCATGCACAGCGAGGTCGGCAAGTACCTTCCGGTTGATCTCCATTTCACGGGATTTCATTGCACCCATGAGTTTGGAGTAGGTGGTGCCGTTTTGTCTGGCTGCAGCGTTGATACGTGTGATCCAGAGTTTTCGGAATTCTCTTTTGCGGACTCTCCTGTCGCGGTACTGGTACTGAAGGGCTTTATCCACCGCGTTCTTGGCGATGGTGTAGACCTTGCTTCTTGCACCCCAGTAGCCTTTCGCACGGTCTAATATCCGTTTGCGACGGCGACGGGAAGCCACATTATTGGTCGATCGTGGCATTTGTTCAGTTTTAGGTTGTTAAAAAAATCAGGAATTCGGAAGCATGATACGTACGCGGTTCACATCGGTTTTGTCAACCAGTGTTGTCTGCCGCAGATTCCGCTTCCTTTTTGGTGTCTTTTTCGTAAGAATATGACTTGCGAACGCTTTCTGGCGCTTTATTTTACCGCTTCCGGTAAACTTGAAACGCTTTTTGGCGCCGCTTATGGATTTCATTTTAGGCATATCAAACCCTAAAAAGTTGGTTAAAATTAGCAAGCATGAAAGATAGTGAAAAACACCCAAAGCATCAATGATATACTTGATGTGTTCCATCATCCTCCGCCCATGGCTGCTGTCTATGAACCGGCACCTTTGGCTGGTGAAAAGACCATGGACATGCGCTTGCCCTCAAGTTTGGCAGGTGTTTCCACTTTTCCAAGCTCTTCGAGATCCTCGGCGAGCCTGTCAAGAAGCTGTTTTCCCTGGTCACTGTAAATTATGTCACGCCCTTTGAACTGAACGGTCGCTTTCACCTTGTTGCCCTCTTTCAGAAATGATTCGGCGTGACGTTTTTTGAATTCGTAGTCGTGATCATCGGTCTGGGGACGAAAGCGAAGCTCCTTGAGCACAACAACATGCTGCTTTTTCTTGGCTTCCTTCTCTTTTTTCTTCTTTTCAAACAGGTGCTTTCCGTGATCCATGATTTTGCATACGGGCGGATCTGCATTGGGAGCAACCTCGACCAGGTCAAGGTTGTGACTGTATGCAATTTCCAGTGCTTCCTCTACAGGAATAATGGCATGCTCATTATCAGGCTTGATTACACGGACCACATCTGCCCTGATTGCCTCGTTTACACGTTCCTTGGGTTCGGACTTGCGAACGGGGTTGCTTTTGAATCGTTTTCCGATGGTTGTTTCTCCTTTATTTGTTACGGTTCAGGATGACGGTACCCTTCCCGGGCACATCCTGGAAACGGATACCCGAAATGATGCCGGATTAACTTAACTATCATCCGGCAGCACCTTGTCATCCACCTCTTTTTTTATAATCGAAAGAAATTCTGAAAAATTAAAGCTTCCTATATCACCTTTTTTGTGCTTTCTGACGGAAACACTTTGATTTTTCTGTTCCTTTTCTCCAACAATCAACATATAGGGGATCTTTCTGGTTTCCGCATTCCGGATTTTTGCTCCGATTTGTTCACCCCGAAGATCGCTAGCCACCCTGATACCGGCATCGGCAAGCTGCCGGCGATAGGATTCGGCAAGATCATTGAACTGGTCGGATACCGGAATAATAATGGCCTGTTGCGGACTAAGCCAGACGGGAAAGTTCCCGGCAAAATGTTCTATCAGAATACTGGTAAAACGCTCCATGGAGCCAAAAGGTGCGCGGTGAATAATAACCGGACGGTGTTTTTGATTATCCGCCCCCACATAAGTGAGGTTAAACCGCTCGGGCATGACGTAATCGACCTGCACTGTACCCAGTTGCCATTTTCTCCCCAGGGCGTCATGAATGATAAAGTCAATTTTGGGTCCGTAAAAACTGGCCTCGCCATCAGCCACTTTGTAATCAAGGCCGATTTCATCGGCTGCTTCACGGATCTCCCGCTGCGCGCGGTCCCAAAGTTTTCGCTCTCCGCCATATTTTTCATCGTTTTCATCACGGAATGATAACCGGATATCAACGGGCATGTCAAACGTGGAGAATACGAACTGCGTCAGTTCGATGCAGTGTATGATTTCACCTTTCAGCTGATCGTTGGTGCAATAGATATGGGCATCATCCTGGGTGAAGCCCCGTACACGTGACAAACCGTTGAGCTCACCGGATTGCTCATAACGGTAAACGGTTCCGAACTCGGCAAGCCGCACCGGCAGATCACGGTAACTTCTCATTTCGTGATCATAAATGCGGTGATGGTGCGGACAGTTCATGGGTTTGAGCAGATAGCCCTCGTCATCCACCTGCATCGGGGCAAACTGGGAGTCTTTGTAGTAAGGGTAATGGCCCGATGTGCGGTACAGCTCAAGATTTCCTATATGCGGGGTGATCACTTCCTCGTATCCGCGCCGTATCTGTTCTTCCCGGAGAAAAGCCTCCAGTGTGCGGCGGAGTGTGGTCCCTTTGGGAAGCCACAGGGGCAGGCCGCTGCCCACCATTCTGTCGATCATGTAAATACCAAGCTGGGGGCCGAGTTTCTTGTGGTCCCGTTTTTTTGCCTCCTCAAGCTGATTCAAAAATGCATCGAGCATCGACTTTTTTGGAAAGCTGATGCCGTAAATCCGTGTCAGCTGCTTGCTTTCGTTATCGCCGCGCCAGTAGGCTCCGGCAGTACTCAAAAGCTTGATGGCTTTGATGGGGCCGGTGTCCGGAATGTGCGGCCCCCGGCAGAGATCGGTAAATTCGCCCTGTTTGTAGAAGCTAATCGTACCGTCATCCAGCCCCTTGAGCAGATCCAGCTTGTAGGGATCATTTTTTTCCTTGTAATGGCGAATGGCTTCATCTTTCGGTATTTCAAAACGCTCAAAGCTGTTTTTTTGCTTTGCCAGCTCTTGCATTTTGGCCTCTATCTTCGGCAGATCCTCGCTGCTGACGTGACGGTCGCCGAAATCGATATCGTAATAAAATCCCTGCTCTATGGGCGGACCAATACCCAGTTTCACGCCGGGGTACAAGGCTTCCACGGCTTCTGCCAGCACATGGGCGGATGAATGCCAGAAAGCAAATTTTCCGTCTTCGTCATCCCAGGTATTGATTTTGATGTGCCCGCCTGTTGTCAGTGGCCGGTGCAGGTCAAGAACCTGATTGTCGAGGGTGATACTAAGAGCCTCCCGCGCAAGCCGCCCGGATATCGATTTGGCAATTTCCAGTCCGGTCACACCGGATCCGTACGACTTTCTGCTTCCGTCGGGAAAAATAAAGGTTAACTTTTGATCAGTTATGCTGGTTGATTCAGCCATGTATGCGTGTTTTGTTCATTTTAAAAACGGAAGATAAGAAACGCTTCAATATCAGAAAATCAGGGTTCATAGAAAAAGGCTGGCTGCCGTTACGGCTACACATTGAAGCGAAACAGCAGTACATCACCATCTTTTACCGTATAACCACGTCCTTCAGAACGCATTTTTCCGGCTTCTCGTGCCGCAGATTCCGATCCGTATGAAATAAAATCATGATAGGCAATGGTTTCAGCCCGAATAAATCCCCGCTCGAAATCACTGTGTATCACACCGGCGGCCTGAGGCGCTTTGGTTCCTTCCGGCACAGTCCAGGCGCGGACCTCCTTGGGGCCGGCGGTAAAAAATGTGATCAGTCCCAGCTTGCGGTATGCTGCTGAAATCAGCCTGTTCAGTCCGGATTCCCGCAAATTCAGTGATGCCAGAAATTCGGCCTTCTCCTGGTCATTGAGCTCCGCAATTTCGGCCTCAATTTTTGCGCATACCGCCAGGGCATCGGTGCCCTCGGAGGCGGCATGTTCTTTAACTTTCATGACGTGTTCGTTGCCGGCACCGTCCGGAAGATCTGCCTCGTCAACATTGCACAGATACAGCACTTTTTTAGCGGTAAGCATGAACAGCTCCTGAAGAGCAGGGTGGGAGGGGTCCCAGTCTTTCCATGACCTGACCGGGTTTCCTTTTTCAATGTGCTGCCGAAGATTGCCGAGAATATGAACATGATTCTGGATGGTTTTGTCTCCCGACTTCGCCATTTTTTTCATCCGCTCCTCGCGGCGCTCCAGTGTTTCAAGATCTTTGAACAGCAGTTCGCTTTCTATGATGCCGATGTCCCGGACGGGATCAATTCCGCCTTCAACATGCGTTACGTCATCATCTTCAAAGCATCTGACCACATGGATGATCAGATCTACCTCCCTGATGTGCGACAGAAAAGCATTTCCTTTTCCCTTGCCTTCGGATGCCCCTTTTACGAGGCCGGCTATGTCGACAAACTCAATGCTGGTCGGGGTGACGTTTTTCGGCTGAACCAGTCCGGCTATCCGGTCAAGCCGCTCGTCAGGAACAGGAACGATGCCTACGTTGGGGTCAATCGTACAGAATGGGAAGTTTGCCGATTCTGCACCGGCGTTGCTGAGGGCGTTGAACAGGCTGGATTTACCCACGTTGGGCAGTCCCACAATTCCGCATTTTAAACTCATAATGTGATATGCTCGTACTCTTCAGTTGTTTTCAGAAAACAGTGGTGAATAATGATGGTGTAATGGTTGGTTTTGGAGCTGAATAATTTGATCCGGTTCCGGGCATGATTCAGTCAAGGCAGGGTTGTGTGATAAAGGTTTCCTCAGGCAGCATTACAGCCGTAAGCAGCCCGTAACCCTGCCGGCTGAACACACATCCGGTATCAATTCCGATTTTGCGCTCTTCATGCAGGGGTTCAGTGAATGGTGTATGACCGAAAACGAGTGTTTTTTCCCATTTCACGGGACTGTCAACATGATCGCGCCTCCACATACCGAATTCTTCTATATCCGGAGAGTCACATTGTTCCTTGATGGATCGTTTGGGATCAAGGCCGCCATGAATAAAGAAGTATTGAGGAGTGTCCAGCCAGAGAGGTGTTTTGGCAAAAAACTCAATATGTTCTGACGGCAGCTCTACGGCATAGTGAACATTGTAGGAGCTCAGGGTCTGGTCACCGCCGTTCAGCAGCCATAAATTGTGGTCTCCGGTCTCCAGCGCATCCATAAACATCTGTTCATGGTTGCCACGGAGAAAAATGCAGTCATGATCTTCTGAAAACCCGATAACAAGGTCAATAACACTCCTGGAATCCGGCCCCCGGTCTATATAATCACCGATAAAAATGAACGTCCGGTCATTGTATCCGGACACTTTTTCCAGCAGTGCTTCCAGTGAGTTCACACATCCGTGAATATCGCCGATGGCAATGTAATGGTTCTTTTTTATGTGCTCATTTTTCATCCGGTATATCTGGTTTTATGAATACGGACAGAAGAAATTCACATATATAATGACTGTGAATACTTCGGATAAGTTCACAAAGAATAAATTCACAGGTTATTTGATTTTTTCCCGGAGGTGCCGGAACGTTTTATTCGCTGTTTTTTTGACGATGCACGGATAGTCCGATGAGCTTTTCCGGTGGAAGTATCATCAGCCATGTTATCAGAATCATCAGCCGTGGCACCGGCATCACCGCCCTTGGAGTATTTTGGCCCTGATCGAGATTTTTGTGCCGGCAGATCCACAAGTCCGCGCCCTTTTTTATTCAGCAGATTATCTTCCCTGAGCGATGCCACAACGGCATCCAGAATGCCATTTACAAATCTTCCGGACTCCCTGGTTGAAAATCTTTTGGCGATATCTATGGCTTCATTGATGGTGACCTTGGTCGGGATATCATCGAACTGCATCAGCTCGGCAATGGCCATTTCAAGGATTATCCGGTCCACAAGAGCAAGCCTGTTTATTTCCCAGTTCGAAATGTGCCTGCTGATGATTTCATCGGCCTGCTCCCTGGAGTCCATGGTCCGCAAGAACAGGCTCTCGGCAAAAGCAAGACCTTTGGCATCATCACGCAATTCTGGTTTGATGATGGTTTGAAGGGTGTGCTCGAGTGAGTGGTCACCTACGAGAGAAGCGTAAATCGCCTGAAGAACGGTTTCTCTGATTTTACGTCTGTTGGACATATTTGGAGGGGGAGCTGCATGCTTGGTTAAAAAACAATGAATACGCGCAAATAGATTCGCGTGCATTCGAAGCTTACAAAGATAAGGAATTTGTCACTAAGATATTTCAAACAAAAAAAGGCGCCAGAATCATAGTTCTGACGCCTTGTGAGAGATTAAGGCTGATGGTGAGACCGCGCCCCGGACCGCAGATTCACTTCGGGACTATTTCACCAGCGTCATTGTCCTCCTCTGGACAAAAGAGCCGGCCGAGAGTTCGTAAATGTATGTGCCGGATGCAAGTTGTGTGGCATCAAATACGACCTGATGGGTGCCGGCAGGCTGCTCCTCATCTACAAGCACTTTGACCGGCCGGCCAAGAACATCATAGACCACAAGCCTGGCATGGGTTTGCTCCGGGAGCTGATACTGAATGCGGGTGTCCGGGTTGAACGGATTGGGGTAGTTCTGGGAGAGTTTAAAGTCTTCGGTGACTTCTCTCTCACGTTCTGCTTCTACGGCAATCGGATTATATCCCTGCCATGTCAGGAAGGGATAACCCTGATTTTCATCCGGATTAATACCCCATGTAGCTTCCGCTTGATCGATCGTGACAAAATCCCAACCGGCATCCACGAACGTTTGTCCCGATTGCATTTCGGTTGTGGTCAAGCCATCACCCCCGTCACTTGCTTCTGTGCCGGAAGCTTCGATATCCCAGAAACTATTTGTAACAGTTGCACCTGCTATACTTGCCCCCACCAGGCCTCCGAGATCATCGTCTTCACCATCAATACCTGTGGCAGTAACACTTGCAGCAGAATACGAATATGATACAATGGCATCATTTGAGGAAAGGCCCACAAGGCCGCCAACGCGCCGTCCGCCGGCAACCATACCCAAAGAATAGCTGTTACTGATTTCAGCATTGTTTGTCAAATAGCCCACCAGACCTCCGGTATTTCGTCTGTCGGCGTCAGCTTCCGTCACCTCTATATCAACGTCAGCAAAACATTGCCTTATCTCACTGTTATCTCTTGCAGAACCAGCCAGCCCTCCAACATTGACTGTTGAGGTTGCATAAACAGTACCTTCTGCATGGCAGTTGGACACGCTGGAGTTGTCGATGCGGCCGGCCAGAAGACCGAGATGCCGAAGACCGGTAATATCTGCATCAGTCACATTCAGATTCCTGATTTCAGCACCATCGATATAGGCAAAAAGTCCAAGATAATCACTTTCAGGCTCATCGATGTTCAGACCCCTTATACTGTATCCATTGCCGTCAAGGGTTCCGGTAAACGGATTGTCATCAAAATCGCCGATTGGCACCCAGCTCTGGTCTACATTGTAGGTCTCGTAACCCTCACTGTTTTGATCAAGGTCAGTTGTAAGGACATAATCAAAGTCCGGATCATCCCTGATTTCATACAAGTCTTTCCAGTCAGTGATCTCGAATGGTCCTAACGTTTCAAGAATTCTGACATGTGTGGTATCGGTATATTCATCCTGGTAGTGGGCAACAATGTACCCTTCGCCGAGTGATTGTGCCAGAAACCCGCCACGTCCATACTGGGCGTCCAGGTCGATGACTTCCCACTCGATGTCAGCCATGGAAAACTCCACATCCTCGCCCCACTCATTAAAAGCCCTGACATCTATCGAGAAGTTGTCACCCTTTTTGACGAGCTTTTCTTTTGGTGTGACTTCGATCCCGCCAAATTCATCCTCGTAATCATAGGGACCTGCAAAAGCGATGAGGGCATTGCCTACAGGCCGCTGCCAGCTGCCGCCATTGGGTCTGTTGGCCAGCGAGTCCTGAATGATAATCGTACTGGAGCCGCCCCCGTCAAGGTTTACGGCATTCCAGGCACCAAGGCCATGAATATAGTGTGCTGTCTCTTCCATGGTGGCACCGCGGCTGGCATCCTGGTGTCCTTCGACAACCATGAGATAGATACGTGTGGAGTCTTTGCTCATACCGACAGCAGTACGGGGATGGCGGTTCATGTTGTGCTGGGTCTGAAAGTTTTCCAGACCATCCCACTGTGTCGGGAACTCGCCATCAGTGATAAGGCGCGGACCGCCACCCATCAGATGGGAAATATCGTCACGGCTGACATCGGTTCCCAGCTCCAGACTTATGATATCGCCCTCTTCCACATGGTCCTGCACAATATCCCGCTTGGAACCGTGTGCGGACAGGACATAGTAGCCGTAGTCCGGGATTTCCATCGATCCGGCACCCGATTCAATCTCAATCACCTCGAACTCCATAGGTTCGCCGATAACCGGTTCATCAACGGGGTCAAGCAGCAGTTCGACTCCGTGCTCATTGGTCCGGGTGTGTTCACCAATATAACGATTGAACACAATTGCCTGATCTTCTCCTCTTTGCCTGTTGACGCCATCCAGTTCCACAATCTCATCGCCGGGGAGAAAGGCACTGCCTTCAAAGCTGACCATATCGGCAAATGGCATGCCGTCGGTTTTGAATCCGAACTGGCTTCTGGAGTAGGACTTTCCGATGACATATTCATCGTCCTTGATCATCAGATTGCTCAGAAAGGAATAGGGATTTGACGGATCGCTTATCCCAAAATAATCTCCGTTTATGGCTCCTATAGCCTCTTTATCATCACTGTCGTAGCGCCGGGACATACTCTGGGTAGTTTCAAAGCTGCTTCCGAGTTCATCATTGGCGACCGCCGATCCGATACTCAGATTCGGCCGTGAGATGTTGATTTCCAGCGCGATGATGCGCAGTGGCTTGTCCGGGTCGTCAATTTCATGATGGAATACTCCGGGTGCAACTTCAACCCGTGTGGTATCGGCAGAGTAGCTGTTTCCCGGTACAGCCAGAGCCAGAGTAAGTATAAAAATGGAAAAAGCAAGAATTGAGGCAGAAGAGCGTACTTTTCGTAGTAGCATAAGCATCATAATCATATTACATGTTGTCCCTGTTTATAGGTGATCATCATATTTTGCTGTGAGATTACCGTACTGTAACAAACAATGCTCATTGTACAGTATTTCCGGCAATTTTTTCACCGGTTAATATAAAATATAAGAATTTACGCGATCAGGAAACGGAATCTTCAAAGAGAGGTGAGCTGAGGTACCGGTCACCGATATCGCAGGTGATGCATACGATGACACCGCTGTCAATTTCCCTTGCCAGCCTGACCGCTGCAGAGAGGCAGCCGCCGCTGCTCATGCCGGCAAAAATGCCTTCATCACGCGCCATCCGTCGTGTCATTTCTACTGACTCGTTTTCGCTGACGTCAATAGTGCGATCCACACGTTCCGACTCAAATATTTCCGGCAGGAATTCGGGGGACCATCTTCTGATCCCGGGAATCTGCGATCCTTCGGTAGGCTGGACTCCGACAATTCCGACGCCGGGGTTCTGTTCTTTCAAGTATCTTGAGACTCCCATGATGGTGCCGGTGGTTCCCATGGAGGAGACAAAATGTGTGATCCGGCCACCGGTGTCCCTCCAGATTTCCGGTCCGGTCGTACGGTAGTGCATCCGGTAGTTATCCGGATTTGCAAATTGGTTCAAAAGATAATATTCGCCTGACTGACCCATCTCTTCCGCCACGGTGCGGGAATATTCGATGGTTTTTTCAGCCGGGGTCAGGATCAGTTCCGCACCGTAGGCCCGCATGGTCCGGATGCGCTCCTGCGTTGAATTTTCCGGCATGATCAGCGTCATGTGCAGGTTTTTCAGCCTGGCAATCATGGCCAGTGCTATTCCCGTGTTGCCGCTTGTTGCTTCCACAAGCTTGTCACCGGGGCTGATATCACCCCGCTCCAGTGCGGCAGAGATCATGCCATAGGCAGCCCTGTCCTTGACGCTGCCTCCGGGGTTGCGGCCTTCAAGTTTGCAGTAGATTTCAACATCCGGTGATTCCGGTATATGCTGGAGCTTTACAATGGGCGTGTTGCCGATAAGATCTTCAAGTGTCAATGGTTGCGCCATAAAAAATGTGACTTGGCTTGGGTGAACGTTAATTGAGTCGAAAACCGGCCGGAAGTTCCGTGGTGAACGGTCTCAGGGCGATGAATAATCACCGCCTGTAACATCATTGTTCGCAGATTTGCGGCTGCTGGCCTTGCGGCTTTCCTGGCGGGCAACATAGGTGATTCTGGACCATGGAGGGACGCTTTCAGTTAGCCACACACTGCCTCCGATAACACTGTGTTCACCGATCACGGTGTCACCGCCAAGAATGGTGGCACCTGCATAGATAACCGAATGATCTTTGATGGTCGGATGCCGTTTTATGGCCGCATCCTCTTTGCGCACACTGAGGGCGCCGAGCGTGACTCCCTGGTAGATCTTGACATGATCACCAATCACCGTCGTTTCGCCGATAACAATGCCGGTTCCGTGATCTATGCAGAAATGGCGACCGATGACGGCACCCGGATGAATATCTATACCGGTGTGACTGTGCGCATTTTCGGTGATCATTCTTGCAAGCAGAAGATATCCTTTGCCATGCAGAAAGTGTGCAATTCTGTAGGATGTGATCGCATAGAATCCGGGATAGGTCCGGACGACCTCGGTCCGGCTTTTGGCCGCCGGATCCCCTTCATACATGGCCTGTATGTCTAACTCGAGGGTATCTTTGATGCCCGGAAGAGCATTCCAGAACTCAGCAACAACAGCCGTCTCATCTGCCTTTTTGCAGTCGGAACATTTTTTCAGGATACCGCAGAACTCATCCTGCAGTTCCTTGTTGAGCTGCTCCAGCTCCTCCATGCGCTGAAAACTGAAATTGCTGAATTCAGGGAATAAAAACCCCAGAAGCCTGTTAAAAAAAGCGACTACGTGAACCGGTGACGGACAGCTTTCCGCTTCACGGTGTTCATTGTAAAGTTGCTGTAAATATGATTTATCCATAATATGACGGAATATATTCATATTCCCGGAGAGATGAGAACGGCTTTCCCATCCGTTTGAAAATTTTCCTGTTCCACACGCTTTTTTATCCCATGTATCAAATCTGCTACTCCCGGTGCTGCTCCGGGTCCGTTTCTGATGTAATCAATGCAACCTGGAAATTCCGGGCTGACCGTATTGTAAAAATTGTAACGATATGCCTGCTTGGGACATTCCTTACAGGCTGCATGGAAACGTACGAAGTGGAGCCTGACTGGCAGGCTGCCGGAGAGGAGGCGGTTATCGCTGACTCTGCGATGATCTCAGCCGCTCATCCCGAGGCGGTTTCTGCCGGACTTGATATACTCAGGAACGGAGGGAACGCCATGGATGCCGCAGTAGCGGTGCAGATGGTCTTGAATGTTGTCGAGCCTCCCGAAAGTGGAATCGGTGGGGGCGGATTTCTGCTGTACCGTGATGGTTCCAGCGGAGAGTTGGTTTTGTACGACGGCAGGGAAACTGCCCCGATGACAGCTTCAGAAGACCGGTTCAGATTCGGTCCGCTGACCATGCCGCTCTGGATGGCCGTACCCACCGGGCTGTCTGTGGGTGTGCCGGGAGTTCTCGCAATGCTGGACAAGGCCCATAAAGAACACGGAAACATGACGTGGGACAGCTTGTTCGATCCGGCCATTGATCTTGCAGAAGAAGGTTTGCCCATGCCGCAGCGGCTTCAGCGCCAGATAGCAAATGACCCTTCATTATGGTTATTCCGGGATACAAGAAAACATTTTGCGCGTCCGGCCGGTGATGATCAGCCCGTCCTGCAAAACAGCAGGCTTGCTGAAACGCTGCGCAAAATATCGGAGAATGGAATCGACGATTTCTACACCGGTGAGCTTGCCGGAAACATGGTCGATGCAGCTGCGAACAGGTGGCCCGGCCCGGGCGATCTGTCCAAATCCGATTTAGGCAGCTACGAGGCATATGCCCGGGAAGCACTGTGCGGAAGTTACCGGGACTGGGTTCTTTGCGGGCCGCCGCCGCCATCGTCCGGTGGCGTCGCCATTCTTCAGATGCTTGGCATCCTGGAACATTTTCCCATGGATTCTTATGAACCGGGAGATCCGGAGGCACTGCATTTAATTGCCGAAGCCAGCCGCATCGCCTTCGCAGACCGCTCCAGATACATCGGTGACCCTGATTTTACGGATGTTCCTGTGAATCAACTTACCGATCCCGGCTATTTATCAGAATGGGCCGGAAAAATTGATAGAGAATCGGTGCTGGATGACCCTTTTCCCGGCGTCTCTTTTGAGCAGGAAACTACGGGGACGTCCCATTTTACGATTATTGATGGCTTCGGCAATGCGGTATCGATGACGTCATCCATTGAAGCTCCGTTTGGCAGCCGGATCATGCCCGACGGATTCCTCCTTAATAATCAACTCACCGATTTTACTTTTTCGCCGGACCGGAACGGATTTCGCTCACCTAATGCTGCAGAACCCGGCAAGCGTCCGCGCAGCTCAATGTCGCCATTCATGGTTTTTGACAAGGACGGGGAGCTCAACCTGATTATCGGTTCGCGTGGGGGCGCCCGCATCATCGGCTATGTCCTGAAGACTCTTGTCGGTGTACTGGACTGGCAGTTGTCACTTCAGCAGGCCATAGCCATGCCGAATATGCTGCACCGGGGGGAGTTTCTGGAACTGGAGGAGGGATCGGCCTGGGCCGGAGCAGCTGATCACCTGCAAACCCTGGGACATAATATCCGGATAAAACCGCTTGAAAGCGGAGTACATGGCGTCGAGCGTGTATTGCTGCAGTGCACTGACGATAATTCGGCAATCCGGCCGTTTTTTCCCCGGGAAAGGAATACTTCCGGAACGGATTCAAAACAATGCAAATCCGGATGGAGAGGAGGGGCTGATCCGCGTATGGATGGAGAAGCTGCAGGCTTTTAGACTTTCAGGTCAAAAGCTTTTCACAGCTGCTGATCCGGCATGCGCATTAAAACAAGGTAAAGATCCGAGTCAGGATCATAATACCTTTCGAGCACAACGGCATTTTGAAGTGTAATGTTCATATCTGAATACAACAGCTCGATTCCCGAGTCTTGATCACCACGGCCCATGCCCAGTGCCCGGCGCTGCAACAGTCCGGAGAGTTTTTTCCGCGCTTCTGACTCTGCTTTTTCCCAGGAGCTTATAGTATGTTCATAGGCTCTGGATGTGCCCACGGCAAAGAGGTAGCCCGGTTCTTCGGGTTTGTTATCTGCCCATTCGGGGCGATGGGTCACCGGTGTCATGAATCTGTGCTCTTCGAGTTTCTCGCTGCATGCCGCTGGTCCGGAAAGAACCATCGAAATACCGCCTGCTATCTGACGGTCGAGAATAATTATGCTCGATTTCAGATTCTCCAAGCCGGTTGTGTCATAATAGGCCATATGGTCAGCTCCCTGCCAGGCTGATCCGGCGAGTCCTTCCTCATCGGGTTCTCTGTTGCCATAAATAATCTCCTGCTGACGCTGGTAGGCTGCCAGACTTTTTTCGTATGCCAACTTCACGGATTGTTCCGGTGCCAGCTCCGAGTGCATCGTCATTCCCACAGCAGTCATTCCGCAGTTGACGGGCTGATTCCAGAACCATGCCGGCTTAATTTTGAAATAGTTTATCCCCTCGTCTTCGGAGACACCATCATTTGCATGACCGGTGCCAAAAAAGGAAGCGGTGAAGAATAAAACATACCCCGTAAACAGGAAAAAAATGAAAACCCTCAGGATCATATCATCACTGTCATATAAATTATTATTCTGAAATTTAGGAAAATAAAATGTAAGACCGTTGGCTTTTTCATCTTATGCAGATTAAATATTTTTAATCACATAAAGTCCGCAGTATTTTATCCATTGCCGTTTTTCCGGTGTTTCCGGTCTGGTAATCATAAAATATCTTGTACAGGCATGACTTCCCGGTCCCGATACTTCTGACTCTGTACACCTTTGTGTGAAACCATTAGTTTTTTTGTGCGTACCAGGACGAGTTTGAATGAAATGCGTTTTTATGAAATGTTCAATGAAACCAAGACACAGCCAAACGAAATCTCTGTCATGACACGATTAATTCAATCGGTTTTTTTTACATGTATTACCTCACTGGTCTTTTTAACGATAATTTCCGGATGTTCGCCTGACAGACCTTTAGAGGAATCACAGCAGGATCCCGCCATGGAAACCGAGCCGCCGCCGCTTATAGACCGAAATCTGTTTTTTGGTGATCCGGAATACGCCGGAGCTCAGCTGTCCCCGGACGGCGAATACATTACCTTCAGGAAACAGTACAATGATGTCATGAACATCTGGATTAAGGAACGCGATGCCGATTTTGATGATGCGCGGCCTCTGACCGCCGATACCGCCCGGCCGGTGACCAGCTATTTCTGGAGCCACGACAGCCGCTATATACTGTACGTTCAGGATCAGGGTGGTGATGAAAATTATAATATCTGGCGGGTTGATATTCACGAAGACCCGGATGAGGAAACCGGTGTCCCGGAAGCAACCAATCTGACTCCGGTTGACGGCATTCGCGCACAGATTTACTCCGTGCCACGATCGCATCCCGACCGAATGATCGTAGGCATTAATGACCGGGATCCTTCACTGCACGATGTATATCATATTGATATCGAATCGGGAGAGCGGGAACTTCTGATTGAGAACAAAGAGGATATTGCAAGCTGGGTAACCGACAGGGAAGCAGAAGTGCGTGCAGGTATTCGTCAAACGCATGACGGAGGGACAGAGTTGCTTATGATAACCGATGACGGTTTTGAAAAAGTCTACGAAGCCGGTCCCGAGGAGGCATTCTCGCCTGTACGCTATCATGAAGACGGCCGCCATATTTACATGAACACAAATACGGGTGACCGGGATCTCTCGGAATTTGTTCTTTTTGATACAAAAACAGGGGAGACTGAGTTTATTGAGCGTGATCCGGAAGACGAAGCAGATTTTGGCGGTGCCACATTTTCGGATATCAGCAATGAACTGCTGGCTACTTATTATGTCGGGGACAAGCGTCGCACCTATTTTCATGATGATGATTATGAGCAGTTGTTCGGGCAGTTCCGCGAAAAAGTGGGAGATGGCGAGATCAGCTTTACTTCCCGGACGCACGACGAAAATCAGTGGCTTTTCCATGTCGGAAGTGATGTGGATCCGGGCTCGGTCTACTATTTTGACAGCCGGTCCGGGCAAAAAGAATTGCTTTATCAGTCACGCCCCGATCTGCCGTCAGAGTATCTTGCCGAAATGAAGCCCATCCGTTTTACTGCAAGGGACGGACTGGAGATTCCGGGTTATCTCACGGTTCCGAAGGGCAAAGAGGCCGGGGAGCTGCCTGTGGTGGTCAATCCTCATGGCGGACCCTGGGCACGTGACTACTGGGGATACAATTCTTACGCCCAGTTTCTGGCCAACAGGGGGTATGCCGTGTTGCAGATCAACTTCCGTGGTTCCACCGGTTTTGGCAAGGAATTTCTTAATGCCGGAAATAAGGAGTGGGGCACCGGATATATGCAGCACGATATTACCGACGGTGTAAAATATCTGATTGATGAAGGCATTGCCGATCCCGACCGTGTGGCCATCTTCGGCGGATCGTACGGCGGTTATGCCACACTTGCCGGACTCGCATTTACTCCCGAACTGTATGCGGCCGGAATTTCATTTGTAGGGCCATCGAACATCATTACACTTCTCAATTCCATCCCTCCCTACTGGGGACCGATGCGGAAAATGTTCCACACCAGAGTAGGCGATCCGGATGATCCGGAAGATTACAACCGGCTTGTGGAGCAGTCGCCGCTCTTTTCAGCTGAAAACATAAAGGCGCCCCTGATGGTGGTGCAGGGTGCCAACGATCCGCGTGTGGACAAGGCCGAGTCGGATCAGATTGTTGTTGCCATGCGTGACCTTGAGCGGGATGTTGAATACCTGGTTGCTGAAGATGAGGGGCATGGTTTTGTGCGGCAGGAAAACCGGCTGGCATTTACTCATGCCATGGAACGGTTTTTTGCAGAACACCTTGGCGGACGCTATCAGGAAGATCTGGAAGAAGAGTACCGCAAACGTCTCGATGAAATGACTATGGACGTTGCCGAAGTGGAACTTCCGGAAGAATCGCCCGAACTGGAAGCTGCAAAATCTGCCGATCTTCCTGAATTTGATGCAAGCGATTTTGACGGCACAGAGCTGAACTACCGTGTTGTCATGGATGTGCAGGGCAATGAGATGGAACTGGATCTGCTGCGGACAGCCGAACTGATCCGGACAGATGACGGGGAAAAAATTCTCAGACTCCGCGATGATATGACATCACAAATGGGAGAGCTGAGCGATGAACTTCTGACAGATCCGGAGACTTTCCGCCCGCTCAGCAGAGTTATGGAGCAACCCATGAGTAATGTAGAGGTGAAGTACCACTCCGATAAGGTGACCGGGAAAATCGAAGCCGGAGGGCAGCAACAGGAGCTGGAAGAAGCGATTGACGCGCCTGTTTATGCCGATGGAGTGCATGTCGATTTCTTTGTCAGGCACATGGTTGTATCAGATATGGAGTCTTCTCTGATCCGGTATTTTGATGTCAATGCCCAGGATGTCCGCCATGTCCGGGCCGTCGCATCAGAAGAAGATGAACATGTTCGTGTTGAATTTGAAGCCCTGGATGATCATCAGGGCGGTCGAAACTATGTGGTCACCAACGACGGGGTTATTCTGACGGTGGAAGACCGTATGCCGGCACAAATGGGAGGGGGAACGATCAAAATGACACTTGAAGAGTAACATCTCCCGGGTTCTGAGTTGCCGTTTCAGCTTGTTCTGCCAAGCTGATCCTGCAAAAGAATAAAAAAAAAGACGGGTGCCCGGATCGTAAAGAAAAGATCTGGCAGCCGTCTTTTATATTTGAGGCGTTTGACCGGATGATCAGTGCGCGCGGGTTATGCACCTGATCCCGGAAGCGGAAGCACAGTAAGTGTCCACATTGCAAAAATTGTGAGCAGCATGGTTGTAGCAAATACAGCAGGCCAGACTTTGGTACTCTCAAGCGATGGGGTGGAAGCTGCACCTCCGCGGTATTTGATGTAAAGCTCAATACCGAAGAGTACGGTTGTTGCTGCTGCCGACATCATGCAAAACGGGCAGATCGCTCCGATGACACCAATCTGCAGATAAACAAATCCGAGTGATGCCAGAAATCCGAACCCGGTTACCGGAAGCAGCAACCGCTCGATGGTTTCATTTTTTGTCTGCAGCCAAAGCGCACCCATGGCTATCATCACGATGTAATAGACAGCTCCTACGGTAGCCAATGGAATGGGACCAATGTATGCCCACTGACTGGTTATTACTTTCATACTTCCCGGCAGGTTTGCATCTGCGGGTATCAGCGGAATGGCCCAGAAGTGGACAGCGGTTAAAATGGCACTGGCTACCCAGCCGAGCATGGCTACTACAATGAATCCGATAATCAGTCTGTTCATAATATTGTTGTTTATTGATTTCAGTTAATTTCAGGAAGGCCGCTGATTGCTGTCTTCCAACCTACATGTCAGTATAAATATACATATATATTTATTTCAATACAAATATATGAACGTGCGGATTGATTGTCAAGTACCTCAGATCAACTGCGGGTGTGTAACAGCAGCCGTTTCAGCAGTTGGCCAATTGTCTTTGAAAATTAAGTCATTAAGCTTATTATTCTGTGAACCGGCAATTATCAAAAAAAACTCGGAGGACCGAGATGAAGTTTTTTAGTTATATCCTGAATACGATGGTGGCGGCTCTTGTAATGCTGATTGCCGTAAATAGCGTACAGGCACATCCGGGACACGGGGAATCGGATGGCCATTCATTGCTCCATTACATAACAGAACCGGTTCATGCTATTCCTTTGCTTGGATCACTGGCTTTTCTGGTGGTTGCAGCCTTCTGGATTTACCGGAAGTGGTTCAGGGCAGATAAAAACCAGGATGCCGGGAAACTGGTAAATTAAGAGAAAACCTGAGCTTTTTCCGCTCATTCTGTTTTCGCCCATCTACTATCATCAATAAACTTCATCTTAAGGGTAATGGGATGCCGTGCCGGCGATCATTTCTTGTGGCCTGTATGTAAAGCGAATGCAGTTCTTGAGCGAAGGTACTGTTTTAATTTGCAGGCAGGGTATGAATCCGGTCTTGCTGAACTCATTTTTGAATAAAAAAAAGGCTGCCTCCCGATGGGGAGACAGCCTTCAAGTGCTGCTTGCATCACAAATAACAAGAGAGTATTAATACTTCACCTATTCAAAGCAGACTTGATTTAGTCAGGATTACTTGATAAAGCTCATCTGACGTGTGAGTTCCACTCCGCCTACTTCGAGACGATAGATGTAAGTTCCGGATGCAAGTCCGGTAGCATCGAAAGTTACCTGATGCTGCCCGGCATCCATATGCTCGTTTACAAGAGTGGTGACTTCACGGCCAAGCATGTCATAAACCTTAAGAGTGGCCATGCCGGACTCAGGAATTTCAAACCTGATTTGCGTATCGGGGTTGAAGGGGTTGGGGTAGTTCTGCTCGAGAACATATCCTTCCGGAGTTTCGGCACGGAACTCTTCGCCGGCGGTCGGTTCAGGCAACTCGTCACGAGTGAACTTCTGCAGTCCTTGTCCGCCAAAGGAACCGGCTACCATGGTCTGACCGTCGGAAGAAATCGCAAGTCCGCGAAGCGGATGGAACTCCTCGTCACCATCACCGAAGTCCCAGGATACTTCGTCAGAAACGGCATAACCGGCGGTCGGATCAAAGCTGTAAATGGAGTTGGTGTTCCATACTTCAGGATCGTTCAGCGGATCCCATCCGGAGCCTGATGCCGATGCGTGCAGCATGCCGGTTGCAGGGCATACGCTGACAGCACCCGGGTCCATGTCTGCAAATGTCGTGGTGTCTGCCAGTTCGTATCCGCCAAAGGGGTCACCTTCGTACACCTGAATGGTGGGGCCGTCAGTTGGCTGGTAAATTTTGCTTCCGTCAGCATTAACGGCTATATCACGGGCAAAATCTTCCCTGTTGGCAGTAGCCTGTCCCACTTCGTTGAAGTTTTCGTCAACGATATGGATGGGCGCACCACCGAATACAGCTGAGTAATAGATGTATCCGTTTTCGTCGGCCGCCAGTTGATGAGCATGGGAGTTATCGTCATCGCGCATGTCAGTAATTTCAGCCACATCAAGGCCTTCACCGGTCTGGTGATCAATACGGACAATAAAGGATGTAGCTAGGTCAAGTGTGAAATCATCATCTGCCTCGTAGATATTTCCGTGCATGGTAATCAGAACGTCGCCGTTGGGGTCACTTGCAACACCGGTTATCATACCAAACCGGAGGGTAGAGTCGGCATGCTCTACGCCGTAGACAGGTGAAAAGTCACAAGGTGTTTCAAGATCGGCTTCAAAGCACTCCAGAGCGCGGGCAGGATTGCCGTCCTCATCAGTGGTCTGATAGTACCCGCCGGTCCAGAGTTTGTCTTCACCATCAAATGTCAACCCATGGGTATTTGCGACAGATGTGTCTGAAGGTACATGTCGTTCAAATTGCCACTCGGTGGCTTCTTGTCCCATAGCCAGCAATGGCAGTATGATGGTAATGGCAAGAAATGGTATACTTCTTTTAAGCATAAAATATATCTCCGTTTTATTTTTGGTTCTTCGGGATTGAAGATTACTGCATCCTACATGCATGTTATGTCATGTCTGGGATGCAATATTTTGTCCCTGAATGATTCAGATGTACCGGAATATTTGCATTTACGAGTGGTTAGTCAAACCCGATACGGCTATTTAACATATTATAACAAAACGTTGACACTCTTTAACATACATGTTTTTTTCAAGGCTTTTGCGGAGTGGGGTGGAATTTCGTCCGGATGTGAGATCCGGTTTAGTTATTAATAACTTAAGACATATATCTTAGTCATGTAAATGTAGACGGAAAGCGTTATACTACCGGAAATGGTGGTAAGGTTATGTAAAAAAATGACAGCATGTTTTCTGCCTGCTGCTATTGTTTTATTCAAAAGAATCACTTTTTGAGCCACCTGCATTGATTGCATAGATGTATATTTCGGAACTGTTTTAAAAAATTGAACAATATAAAAGTGGAGTTAGCAATGAAAACGGAAATGTGCCTGCGAAGACCAGGCAGCAATACACTGATGAAACTAATACTCGTTCCGGTATTGGCCGTGCTTTTTGGTACCGGTGGTTGTTCTGTTTATGAAGAGGCTGTCAGGGGTGCGATTGATGATGCCGTAAGCGAGGCTGTCGACCGGGAACTGGGAAGCCGCATGGCCGGCTATACCGACGTCATGATGTATCAGCTTGCCTATACTCAAACCTTTTTCCTCGGTGGATATGGTTTTGATCCGGATGCCTTTGAAGAAGGCCAGGGTGCAACCTGGCGGGTTGAGTCCATCGACCAGGAAGAAACTTCTTCCTTTACCGCTGAGCGTGCACTCTTGAAACGCAACGATGACGGCACCATGTGGTGGTATCTCAAATTCCACGCTGAAGAGATGGAGCCGGTGGAATATGAAATCCTGCTGGGACCCGACCTGCAGGCACGTGAAATGTACATCAGGGATCCGGAAAGGGAGGATATCCGCTATCATCAGTTTGCCTATGACGAGCAGGAGATAGCCGAAGCCGAAGAGGGAGACGCCTCAATTGCAGAAGTTGGCTATCATACCAACTACTACTTCACCGAAGAGTGGAGCGAGTTCAGGGAGGGTACCGAAACTATAACCATCGGTACCACATCGTATGATACTGATCTGCTTTATTTCAATCCGGCAGATCATGAAGAGTATGAGGATGAACTTGAGGAGGATGAAAATTATGAGTTCCGCTGGTGGGTCACGAAAGATGTACCCGGTGAACTCGTAAAATTTGAATACAAGGCCCTCGGGCAGGGAGGCACACTCCGGGGCGAACTTGTGGAAATTCGTGACGATTATACTATCCGCTTTGCAGACCTGTAGATTGCTGGCTTGCGGTATATCCGGAAAGTCATGAAGATCTTGCCAAAGGCGGGCATCGTGGTTTATGGTGCCTGCCTTTTTTATTTTTGGTAACCCGATATTTCCGTGTTCCTGTTATATTGGGCGACCGGACGGCAAAGTGGCCCCGGTGTATGTTGCATCAGTTTCGCACCTGAAATCAATTGCATACCCGTTTCATCCAAACGGCCACCGAAAATATTCAGATAATCAGGCAGTATGGCAGAAGAACAAAACCATCCGTTTCCGCATGAGCCGGGACCGCAGGGTCCCGAAGTAAAACAACCGCATATTCTGGAACTTAAGGTACCACCCGTCGTAATTTTTGGTTTTTTTGCCGCAGCCATGTGGGGTATTGCCGTCTATTTTCCCGTTTTTGATGTGGATATTCCATTTCGCATACCCATCACCATATTTCTGACGGTGACTGCCGGTTTGACAGGGGGCTACAGTCTCCACCTGTTTTTAAAAGAAAAGACAACTCTTCACGCACACAAACCTCAGGATACCGGTCAAATGGTGGTTTCCGGTCCGTATCGCCATACCAGAAATCCCATGTATCTCTCACTCTCCCTGGTTCTCATCGCATGGGCCATATTTCTGTCCGACCTTATCGCTTTGATGATGATGCCGGCGTTTTACGGATATATGACGCGATTTCAAATCATCCCCGAAGAGCGGCAGCTCATATCCAAATTTGGCGATGACTACAAAGATTACGCCGACAAAACACCCCGCTGGCTGTAGCCTGGAACCATGCCTTATCTCGTCTTCGTAACTGTTTTATGGGCTTTTTCTTTCAGTCTGATCGATGAGTATCTCGCCGGACAGGTAGACAGTGATTTTGCCGTACTCTCCAGGGTGGTTTTTGCAGGTCTGATTTTCATTCCCCTGACGCGATGGACCGGAGTAAGAAAGGAGCTGATTGCCGGTACTGTTGTCGTTGGTTCTCTTCAGTTCGGGGTGACCTATTTGTGCCTTTATCGCTCTTTCGAATTTCTGACCGCCCCGGAAGTACTCCTTTTTACCATCATGACCCCGGTGTTCGTAACCCTGTTTGATGACGCCCTGAACCGGAGGTTTTCACCTGCGGCGCTGCTGGCAGCATGCCTGGCCGTGGCCGGCGCCGGAGTGATACGCTATGACGGTGTAACAAGCGGCTATATCACCGGTTTTTTGTTGCTGCAATTATCCAATGCCTCCTTTGCCGCCGGACAGGTAGGCTACAAGAATCTCATCGCCAGATATCCCTCAGAAATTCCTCCGGTACGGTTTTTCGGGTATTTTTTTCTCGGCGCTTTGATTGTAATGCTGCCGGCGTATCTGATTTTCGGAGACTACACTATGATGCCTGAAACGTGGCAGCACTGGGGTGTTTTGCTGTGGCTGGGTTTCGGGGCTTCGGCTGTCGGACTTTTTTTGTGGAACACAGGGGCGACCAGGGTGGATGCAGGGACACTTGCTGTCATGAACAATGCGCTTATTCCGGCAGGGCTGCTTGTCAATCTGCTGATCTGGAACCGTGATGCAGATCTGGTCCGTCTGGCTCTCGGGGGTATCATTCTGCTGATTGCGTTATGGATCAGTCGTCGGTTTCGGTGGAATAGTATTCACCGGGGCAATCGTTAACCAATGTGATCTGCTCAGAATAAACCCACTTCTGCATCAGACACGCGCACTGTTTTCAAATTTTTCAAGCGTGCTGCGTATGGCGGTTTCAAGTTGAGGGGCCTGCATGACTCCGGATTGCTGCCACAAAACCTTTCCTTCCTTAAACAGAATAAGCGTAGGGATGCCTCTGACCTGATAGCGTATTGCTACATCCGGATTCTTTTCCGTGTCAATTTTCAAAATGTGAATATCTTCACCCATTCGCTGCTTCAGTTCTTTCAGGATGGGCGGCATCATTCGGCACGGTGCACACCAGTCAGCATAGAAGTCCACCAGAACCGGAGTATCCCCTTTAATGATTTCTGAAAAGCTTTTTTGTCTGATATTGTTTGCCATCTGTCCAAAATTTTGAGTTTAACCGGAACTATCACTCTCTGGATTTAACGGTGCCTTGCCCGGACTGAAAGGGTTCTGCATGCTTCTTCTGCTCGTTTGCACTTACAGCATCACGTGCGCATGTGTTTCCCGCACATTGGCCGACCATGCAGCCGGTGTTGAAAGCCGCCTGAAACAGAAAAAAAAGCGACAAAAGACCCAGTGCCGGTTCGCTGCTCGTGAGGCCGCCATAGGCCAGGAAGAGGCCAAGTCCCAGAGCGACGAACCGCATGGGATGCCAGTTTTGTGTCAGACGCTGAATTAAGTTCTTTATCATAGTATTCCGATTGTTACTTAAATATATATTTATATAACAATATATGAATAGCGCATCAGAATGTCAATCTCAAAAAAAAGCATCAGGATGTCACCGATCCTGATGCTTTGAACTGTGAAATATATAGTGAATCAAATCCGGTTGATATGCTGAATCAGTTTGCCGGTTCAACGCGCCACAGAGCGCCGTCACTGTGGTCGGTCACAATATACATATTGTCATCGGGACCAATCCTGATATCCCTGATACGGCCGAGTTCTTCCAGCAGCAACTCCTCGTCATGGATGACTTCATAAAATCCATCAGGGTTGTCTGTCACAAGCCTGCGAATACGTTCCGCTGCAAGCCCCCCGGCAAACAAGTTGCCTTCCCAGACACTGGAAAAATGATCGTTTGTCACCAGTGCAAGTCCGGATGGCGCAAGGGTGGGAAGAAGCTCATAAACAGGTTCAACGATTCCATCCATCCTTCTTGCCTCGGAATGGGGGAAATCTTCCTGCGTTCTGTAGTCCAGACCCCTCGTTACTGTCGGCCATCCGTAGTTTTCACCCGCTTCCACAAGATTCAGTTCATCACCTCCGCGCGGACCGTGCTCTGTAACCCAGATCTGGCCGGTTTCAGGATGGACGACCAGCCCCTGTATATTGCGGTGTCCGTATGAATAAATTTCGTCAAGCGCGTCATCATCCCCGACGAAAGGATTGTCGGAAGGAACCGATCCGTCGTCGTTGAGCCTGAGCAACGTGCCGGCATGATCCATGAGGTCCTGTGCTCTGGGGGGCTCTGTGCCACGATCACCAATGCTCATTAAAAGTTTACCGTCGTTGGTCCATGCCAGCTTGGAACCATAGTGGCGCCCGGGACTTGAGTAGCGATCCTGGACAAATATATCTTCAGCATCTGTAAGTGAACGGCCGTCCAGTCGCGCGCGGTGCAGAGCGGTTGCCGTTTCATCGTCGCCATTGGGTTTGGAGTACGTAAGATAAATCCAGCCGTTTGATTCATAGTCAGGATGCACTGAAACTTCAAGCAAACCACCCTGGCCTCTGGCATGGATTTCCGGCAGACCTTCTATTTCATGAAAATTGCCGTTTTCAACAAGATGAAGCCTGCCGGGTCGCTCGGTAACGAGCATATTGCCATCCGGAAGAAACGCTATTGACCAGGGATGTTCCAGATCGCCGGCAACCTTGCTGACCCGCAATTCGGCATACTGACTGTTGCTGATCCAGCTGTCTTCGTGATGGTCATGCTTGCCATCCGCTGTAGCAAACCATGAACTGCCTGCGAAAAGCAGTGCAATTGCCAGCAGGGGAATAAAAAAAGCGGTATATCGAACGAGTCGTTTCATAGCTGATAAGTTAAAGTGAATGGATACAGTCTTTTAACACGACCGTGGCACAATATGTTCCGCTTGTTTTACAATTAAAAAATGCCGCATATCATTGATATGATGCATAAATTAAATACATTTGACAGAAATACTTTGGAGCCGTCCAAGCTCAGCGAATACTATCAAAGGGCAGATTGGTGATTTCCTTATTCCACTTCATTTCATTCCACTTCCGGAAATAAAATTTTAAACAACCCTGAATAGGGCCAAACATTACACAAAAAAAATCCTTTCATGAGAAACAAGATATCAGCTCTGCTACTGGCACCGCTTTTTTTACTTGCCGGCGTCTCTTCCTGTGCTGCCACCGACGCGGCCACTGCTCAAAACGATACTAATGACTCCGAAGATTTCAAGCCGCTCAGCGTAGAGGTGCTGTGGGAAATGAAACGAATCGGTACGCCGGTTGTCTCGCCGGACGGAGAATGGGTTGTTGCTCCGGTAACCCGGTATACCATGGACGATGACGAAAGTCACACCGATCTCTGGCTGTTTGCCGCTGACGGGTCTGCAGAACGGCCGCTGACCCGCCACGGTTCTGCCGATGGCCAGCCGGTTTTCAGTCCGGATGGTGACATGCTCGCATTTGTCACGCGCCGGGATGATGACCAGGCCGGTCAGCTGTATCTGCTGCCAATCAGTGAGCCGGGTGAAGCCCGTCGTCTGATGGAGCTGCCGACTGGTATCCAGGCCCCGAAATGGGCCGGCGACCACATCTATTTCATTTCTAACGTCTGGCCCGAAAAAAGCTGGGATGAGATGAAAGAGGAAATCGAACAGCAGGAACAGTCCCATGTCTCGGCTCACATCTGGAACGAACTGCCCTACAGCCACTGGGACCACTGGCTCGACGAAGAGCGCCAGGCCCATGTGTTCCGCGTACCGGTTGATAAGGGCATTCTTGACAGAAAGACGCTTTCGGAACGTGAAGAGGCGGAAAACGGCAACCGGCACAGCAACAGCAACGTCCTGGTGGATGCCGATAACGTTGAGCCGGTTACGCTGTCTTCCGGCCATGAGCTGCCGCGTTCAACCCAGGGACCCGGAAGTTACGATGTGACTCCGGATGAGTCCAAAGTCGCTTTCGTGAGCGATACGAACCGCGACGATACTGATCCCAAAATGGACATCTATCTGATCGTCCCGGGAAGCGATCAGGCGACCAATATAACCGTGGAAAACGATGCGCCGGACTCCGGCCCGTTGTTCAGCCCGGATGGCGCTGTTCTTGCCTACAACCGTCAGCAGATTCCCGGTTTTTATGCCGACACCCGGCGGCTTGTGCTTTATGACATGGAAGAGGAGACTCATCGCGAACTTACATCCGACTGGGACCGCTCTGCCGACGGACTTGTATGGGCTCCCAACGGAAATGAGCTCTACGGAGCTATTGATGATGCCGGAACCCGGAGGGTTTATGCAATCGATGCCGAATCCGGTGAGCCGCGGCAGGTAACATCACAAACGGATTACATGTCACTGAGTGTCTCGCAAACAGGCCTGCTGGCGGGATTGAATCAGAGTTTCCTGTACCCGCCTCGTCTTGTTACCATTGATCCGGCTGATGGAAATACGCGCAGACTCGATTCCCTGAATGACGATATTCTTGAAGATGTGGACCTGGGCACGTACGAATCGGTTACCTACGAAGGTTATGATGGTGAGGAAATCCAGATGTGGGTTCACTATCCTCCCGGATTTGATGAGGAAAAGGAGTACCCGCTTTTTCTGCTGATTCATGGTGGTCCGCACAGCGGCATAACCGACGGGTTCCACTTCCGCTGGAATGCCCAGACATTTGCATCCTGGGGATATGTGACTGCCTGGCATAATTTCCACGGATCATCCGGTTTCGGTCAGGACTTCACCGACGCCATCAACCCCGACTGGATCACCAAACCCTATGCCGATACCCGAAAAGCGGCGGACTGGTTTGCCGCACAGCCATGGATTGATGAAGATCGCATGGTTGCCGGCGGCGGCAGTTACGGCGGCTACCTTTCAAGTATTCTCCTCGGAAAAGAGCATCCGTTTCAAACGCTGCTGATTCATGCGCCGGTCTACAACATGTACTCACAGATGGCGGCCGATTTTGCCGTGCATACCGAACGATTCGGAGACTATTGGGAGCACGATATTTACGATGAGATTTCTCCTCATTATTACGCTGAAAACTTTGACACTCCGGCTCTGATTATCCATGGACAGCTGGATTACAGGGTCCCGGTCGGACAGGCATTTGAGTTGTTCCGGACGCTGCAGCACCGGGACATCGAATCGCGTCTGATCTATTTCCCCGATGAGAACCACTGGATTCTCAAGCCAAACAACTCGGTAAAATGGTATCATGAGGTACGGGAATGGATGTCCAACTTTGCCGCACCTGGGCCGAAATAATCTTTTTGTTGTATCTTTCTGAAAAATCTTTAATATGTCAGTAAGTGTAATCTTTAGAACTGTTTAGGTGGTGTGCTGTGTCCGCGTCAGGAGTTGTTTTCTGCGGCTTCTGCGGTCTGTGATGGCATCACCTGATGAGACTCGCATGCAACAGGCAATCTCATTTCACAAAGGAGCTGGAAATGAAAATAAAGGATATTCTCAACAAGAAAGGCAGTGATGTCATCAGTGTTCCCGATGATTCCATGGTCTATGATGCCATCGCCCTGATGGCAGACAAAAATATCGGGGCGCTTGTCGTTATGTGTCAGGGCAGCATGTGCGGTATTGTATCGGAACGTGACTACCGCAACAAGATCATACTCAAGGGCCGGCATTCAAAAGATACACCGGTCCGCGACATTATGACCCGGCAAGTGATGTGTGTAACCGAAGACTATGAGCTTCATGAATGCATGAGAATCATGTCGGAGAAAAAAATCCGGCACCTTCCCGTCATCGATGACAAACGCAATGTCACAGGTATGATATCCATCGGCGACATAGTAAAAGCCATTATTGACGAACAGAAATCCGAAATCAATGATCTGAGGAATTATATCACCTCGGGATATCCGGGCTGAAATCCTTGAAGCGGAAGCGGTATGCGACCGGCAGCTCCGTTCTGCCTGAAACCGAATAATTTCCTGTTTAGAAATTGTAAATGAAACCGATCTGCTATAACTTCAGGGACAGATTTAAATCCGTTATATGAAGATTATTGATGTCGCTGAATTTTATGCAGACGAAGGTGGCGGTGTAAAAACCTACATCAACCAGAAGCTGCAAGCCGGCAAAAAGGCCGGCCATGAAATAGTTGTTGTCGCCCCCGGACCGCGGGCAGGAGAAGAGGAGCGTTTTGGCGGACGCATCATCTGGGTGCCGGGACCTTCTCTGCCGGTGGACCGAAGGTATTATGTGCTCTGGCGGGAAAAAATGGTTCACGAGATCCTGGACAGGGAAAAGCCTGATGTAGTGGAAGGATCATCACCATGGTCGGGCGGATGGTTTGCCGCACGCTGGAAAGGGGATGCCGTAAAATCGTTTATTTTCCATCAGGACCCCGTAGCCGTCTATCCCCATACCTTTCTGGGCAAGCTGATGAATTATTCGCGGGTAGACAAGCTGTTTCTGTTCTACTGGAAGTATCTCAAACGTCTTAGCAAGCGTTACGATGCGACCATCGTCAGCGGTGACTGGCTGGCCGACCGGCTCAGTGTGTTCGGTATCAAGAATCCGATCGCAGTACCATTCGGCATTGACAAAAAATTTTCATCGCCCAAAAGGCGGAATCCGAAGATCCGTAAGAAGCTTCTGGCCGATCTTGGCCTTCCCGATGATGCCGCGTTGCTTATCGGGATCAGCCGCCATCATCCGGAAAAACGCCTTGGCACGGTATTTCAAGGATTCCGGCAGGCATCCCTTCAAAGAAAAATGGGTCTTGTACTGTTTGGAGACGGACCTTTTCGATGGATGGTAAAAAGACAGGCGCGCGGGGTCGGACATATCAAGCTGATGGGGTTCACAGCCAACCGCGAAGAACTGGCCGAGGCCTTGTCAAGTGCTGACTACTTTATACACGGTTCTGCGGCAGAAACCTATGGACTGGTTGTGGCAGAGGCGATTTGCAGCGGTCTTCCCGTTATCGTTCCCTCACGGGGCGGTGCTGCCGATCTTGCGGCGCGGGATTATTCCGAGACATATGAGCCCGGCAATCCCGCAGAGCTTTCTAATGCTATTATACGAATGCTGGACCGTGACCGCCCCAAAATGGTTGAAGCATGTGCTGTTGCTGCGCAGAATTCCATCGGGACAATGGATGATCACTTCAGCAAACTCTTTGATGTGTACGAAAACCTGGTGAACATCAGGTAGATTAAAAAAGCAAATCAAAAACTGGAGGCCAGAACCGGTAGATCAGAACAGGTAGGTCCAACCAGATAAACCCAATCAGGTAAATCAAAGCCTGCAGACCAAAATTGCAGATCAGAACCGGCCGAATCGCAGACCCATGATACCTGTCAGGCCGGACAAGTCTGAATCGCTGGTGCCGTCCAGGCTGACGTTGGACGCATACCTGTAATACAATCCTCCGCTGATCCGGAACCAGCTGGTCACGTTCAGAAACACATTGGCGCCCGGCTGTACCACAAAATAGTCATCCCGGGTCTTCTCGAGGTCAACATCCCCGTCATCATAACGAACGGTCCCCGAGCCAACAAGCAGCTGTGTCCCGAAATGGAGCAGCCGGTAGGAGCTGTTTACATACTCCAGCTCGAAGCCGCCGTAATTGGTTCTGATATCCGGCTTCCGGATGTCGTCATGCGGCCAGTTTACAGCGCTTGCATCGGGCCTGGTGCGGTAGCCTGCCAGACCGATATGCAGTGCATGGTCACTGGTCAGGTTGAGAATCCATGCCCCACGGGTTCCGGACATGTATACGGTTTCGCCGTTTACCTGGGTCAGAGCATAAGTCAGCTGTCCGAAGCCGCCGTGTCTGATGTCTGAGCGGAACAGGGTCTGGGTTTGCTGTCGTGCGGAAGCGGCACTGACGGTGATGAGAAACAGCGTCATGAACAGTAGGGGAATCCGGAAATGTTTCATATGAGGTAATTATTAAGCGTATGATGATGTTGTTGTACCGGTGCGGATAAGCCCGAATTTTAAAAAGACCCGAACTTGAATCAGAAGGACCCGAACTTGAATGTAATGGCTGCGTTTAATCCGGAAAAGTCACTGTCACCGAAGCCACCCTTGTCGATTCCGCTGGTGATCCGGTAAGACAGTCCGGCGGCAATCCGGAAGAAATGTGTCATGTTGACTTCGGCATGCACGCCTGGCTCGAGTACAAAGAACGGCTCAGGATCTGAATCGGAAAATTCGTGATCGGTAGTTCTGGTTGTCAGACCTCCGGCGCCGATCAGTGTTGATGTGGTGAAATGCAGCAGACGGTAGGTCTGATTGGTGTATTCCACTTCAAATCCGCCATAACCGGCGGCAGCAAGCTCAGTTTCCCCATTTTCGGGCTGAAACGGCATTTGGTGTTCGGTCACCAGACCGTAACCGCCGCCTCCGAGCGAGATGCTGTGCTGATTGGAAAAATTGATAATCCAGCCGCCGCGTCCGCCAACCCAAACCGCCAGATCATTATCAATACTGCCGAAACGAACAACAGGCCCGCCAAATCCGCCGTGTTTTACATCCCCGTCAAACAGGGTCTGCATGTCCTGCGACTTGGCTGATGGGGCGGTCATAAGTGACAGCAGCAATATTATGGTAGTGGCGGCAGAAAAAAAGATATGTTTTCTCCGACCGGAAAAGCAGGTCGGATTTCCGCAATTTGCAGTAGTGAAAAAGTGTCTTTGTGTGTCGTTAAATTTCTTCATCTTTTTAAATGTTTGGAATTGTAGGTCAAATGCAATGTCTTTACCATGCTGATAAGCACCTGTGTCCGGATCATGCCCCGGCATGTGAAATTTTGTTATGTGATATACGCAGGGCCGGGCGCGGGGTTTCAGGACCGGGTCAGCTTTTTTCAATATTTGCAAAAATGATTGTCACTTTATGAGCCTCGGGAAGAAACCACAATCGGATGCATGAAACAGTGCATATGAGGAATGCAATTTTTATGTTCATAATTCAAAATCCAAAGAACATACTCCCGCAATGGTGACCAGTCAATAACGAAATACAACAAAATGGCTTTTTATCTTCGCAAGGGATTTAACATGGGGCCGGTTCGTCTGAACCTTTCCAAAGGTGGGGTCGGCGTCTCCGGAGGGGTCACCGGCGCGCGGGTGGGTATGAGTCCCCGAGGTGCCTATGTGCATGGCGGACGCGGCGGCCTGTATTACCGCAAATATGCCCGTAAAAACCGCCGCATATCTTCAGGAAGAACATCAGGCAGTTATTCCGGTCAGCAATATCATTATCAGCCGGAGGGCTCTCCTGCTCTGTCACAGCCGCCCGCTGCCGGCAGCTCCGTGGAGATTTTTGTGGATACAGGTGTTACGTATCCTTCTCCGGTTCGTTTGAGGAAACCGGATCCGTTTCCTGCTCCGGATCTGCCATCAACCGGATGGATGCTGAAGTATGTTATGGTTCCCGGTTTGCTGTTACTGGCCGGCGGATATTTCGGGTGGACCGGAACCGGTCTGGTAGCTGCCGGATTTCTTCTCACCCTGGGTGGTGCCGGCGGATATGTGGTAGTGGACCGGATGAACCAGAAGGCTGTCGGTCTGCTGACCAGCCTCAGAAAGATACTTGATGAAGTTGCATCAGCTCACGAAAAATCCCGTCCGGATGCAAACCGGACCGAAGAACAGATTGCAGCACTGCTCGGCAAAATGGCTGATTTACACGGGCGTCATCGTAAGTGGATCGATTTTCACGGGGGCTATCATCTGCATGAAGCGTATGCGGAAACGCCTGATCACATACCCGAAGAGTTGCTTGACCGGTTTGAAAGGCAATCGGTTTTGAGTAAAAGTGAAATGCAGGAGCTGCATGTTGCTTTATTTCAGCGTCGTTTCGAGTCACTTGCAGGCGATCACAAACTCACATCCGATGATGAACGTCACCTGCGGGAGCTGGCTGAGCGGCTGAATCTCAGTGAGGATCAGATCGCCGAGGAGATGGATACCCTGAAGGTTCTTGCGGAGATCCGGCAGGAAACGGAATCGTTTCCCGATGAAATCGATCCGCCGGTCAGGCTGACCAGGGGGGAGAAGTGCTACGCCGCCGTTGAAGGACGCCAGCTCAAGGAAAAAATCCAGCAAGCCCGAACCATCGACCGCATCCGGCACAAGTACATCGGTTACGAAACGGATATGGAGGGAACCATATGCCTCACAGATAAAAGAATACTCATCGTCGGCGACGGGTCCCGGGATTATCGTTTGCATCGTATTCTGGATGTGGTATTATCCCTCGAAGATGCTGTGGTTCGCGTCATACTTGACGGAAGGAAAAATCCGGTAATCCTGACCATGGCCCGTCCCGCACTGTTTGCCGCCCGCATGCAGCATCTGCTGGATGAGCAGGGATGAGTCAGTCCGCAGCCGTGTAGTCTCATGCTCTTTCAGAGTGGCATGTTCCATCGTATTGTCATGATTATTCATATTGGCATGCTCCATCCTGGTCTCAGGATTCTTCATGGTAACTCTTTCCGTCGCAATGCCATGTTGATTTGAATAGTAATTTTCATTCGCTGATCATCTTTACAGGAAATTATACCGTGTAATTAGTAGATTTATTCGCTCTCTTTCACATCCATCACAAATAACCTGCAGTTGCAGATACCATTTTCCAAAAACAAGTCCGGAAACGATCAGGTCCTGCCTTCCGCTGAAAGCGGCCTGGGGACCTTCGGCGGAGTTTTTACCCCGTCAGTGCTGACCATCCTCGGGGTGATCATGTACCTGCGGTTCGGATGGGTTGTGGGCAATGTAGGCCTGGCAGGCACTCTGATCATTGTTACGCTCTCCACAACCATCACATTTCTGACGGCAATGTCGATTGCCGCAATTGCAACTGACCAGAGAGTGCGTATCGGGGGTGCCTACTACATGATCAGCAGATCGCTGGGTATTGAATCCGGAGGAGCGATCGGAATTCCCCTCTATTTTGCCCAGGCGCTTTCTGTTGCCCTGTACACGGTAGGTTTTGCTGAAAGTGTGGTCGGGGTGTTTCCGGAATTATCTATTCGTTTAGTCGGAATAGTTACAACGATTTTTGTAGCGGGACTGGCCCTGATATCGGCCCGCGTTGCCATACGGGCTCAGTATTTCATCATGTTTGGCATTGCACTCTCGCTCATATCCTTCGTTCTTGGCGGCCCGGTAGAGACTTCCGAAATTGAGATGACCGGTGCCCGGGACCGGGAAACAGCGGCTTTCTGGACGGTATTTGCTGTATTCTTTCCGGCTGTTACAGGGATTATGGCAGGCGTGAACATGTCCGGCGACCTCAAGAATCCAACCCGGTCCATTCCCCTGGGCACATTTTCCGCTATCGGTGTCGGTTATCTCATCTACATGATACTTCCTGTGTTGCTTGCACAGCGCGCCGATGCCGATACTCTGATCGAAAACCCGCTTATCATGAGAGAAATGGCCTGGTGGGGGGACGCCATTTTGATCGGGGTCTGGGGTGCAACACTTTCCAGCGCGGTTGGAAGTATCCTGGGCGCTCCCAGAGTCTTGCAGGCGCTTGCCAGGGACGGGGTGCTGCCGGGCTGGATGCGCTGGCTGGGCCGGGGAGAGGGAAGTGATGATCTGCCAAGAGTGGGGACACTGATCACGCTGTGTGTGGCGTTGATTGCCGTGTTTTTTGGCAGTCTGAACGTAATTGCGCCTATTCTGACCATGTTTTTTCTGACAACATACGGAGTACTGAATGTTACGGCCGGTATTGAGCGGCTGCTGAGAAGTCCGTCATTCAGACCCAAGTTCAATGTTCACTGGAGTCTTTCCATTATTGGTGCAGTAGGATGTGTTGCGGTAATGTTTCTGATTAATGCCGGAGCGACCGTCATAGCCCTGATCTTCGTAGTTGTTATATTTGTGTGGCTTCGCAGCCGCCAGATCAAATCCGCCTGGGGGGATATCAGACGCGGCATATGGATGGCGCTGATCCGTGCCGGTCTTATGCGCATGAAAGCCGAAGAGGATGCAAAGACCTGGCGTCCGCATCCCCTGGTGTTTTCAGGAGTGCCGACAAAACGGTTTCATCTCATCGAGTTTGCATCATCACTGACACTTAACCGGGGCATACTTACACTTTCATCCATTCTTAAGAGCAATGAGCTTACCGCTGACCGGAAAAGGACGATGGAGAAGCAGATACGCGAATTTCTTGAAAAAAAAGGGATTCAGTGTCTTGTCAGGGTAACTTCAGCAGGAGATCCTTACAAGGGTATGGTACGTCTGGTTGAATCCTACGGTCTCGGAGAACTGGTTCCCAATACGATCGTAATGGGTGATACGGAAAATGAAGTTTCCATAGACAGCTACAGCAGGATGATTGAAACGTTTCACAACCTGAACAGGAATGTTGTCATTGTGCATGACAACAAGGATCTGCTGTTTGGTGACCGTAAAATTATTGATGTCTGGTGGGGCGGTCTGCAGGGCAATGGCGGATTGCTGATGATTCTGGCTCATCTGCTGAAAAACAGCCACCGGTGGCTGCATGCCGAGGTGCGGATCAAGATGGTGGTCAAGGATCGTCAGGGAGCGGTTAAAGCTCAGAACAACCTCAAACAGATCATCAGCAACATCCGCATTGACGCCAAGCCCATGGTGTTGCTCTCTGAAGGTCGCCGCTTTCAGGATATTCTTGCAGAAAGTTCCAAGGATGCCGACCTGATATTTCTTGGCATGGCTGAACCCGGAGAAAAGTTCGCCGACTATTATTTCAATATGCAAAAGAACCTGGAGGGGCTTCCCACTACCGTACTTGTCCTGGCAGCCAAAGACAATGCCTTCGGAAATGTGCTGCTCAAGGGGGATGAGTAAAGCCGGCCAGTTCTCTGCTGGTCAGGAGCAGCCAATCACAATGCCTGTCAGTTTTTATCTGTTTTATTGTTAGCGCTTTTTTATCCCACAGACCTGAAAAAACAATGTTTAGGGGCTATGTGTGATCATTTTAATTTGTATAGGTGCTGATTTTTATTAATATTATTCATTGCTTTAAAAGTAGAAATAAAATAAGAATCCGGATGTACTCTCCGGATGATATGTTGAATCGGTTGGTGAAATGTTGGTTTCGGCGTTGCAAACTTCTGTAGCAGTTGGACTGTTGATTCGCAGATAACAGAGGATGATGTAAAGGCATTGATACCCACAGACATGTATTAGCTGTTTGAACATTAAAAATCCTGTGCAGATATCCGGATGATCCGGATCAAAACACTGTTGCAACGGCACTGAAATAAAAATGGAAAGCACAGGATGTGCCACCCACAAAAAACAATAGCGGTGGATTCGTGGCTCCATCCAAAATTTGTGATTTTGACTCAAATCGGGAATAAATGAAACAAGAAGGAACTCTTTTTCCGCAAAAACAGGGGCTGTATGACCCCGCCAATGAACACGATGCCTGTGGTATCGGTTTTGTCGTCAATATTAAGGGAAAAGCCTCTCATGACATTGTCAGACATGCCATTCGTGTGTTGAAGAATCTGGATCACCGGGGTGCAACCGGAGCCGAGCCCAATACCGGTGACGGCGCAGGTATCCTTATGCAGATTCCCCACGAGTTTTTCAGAAAATCCTGTGAGGGACTTGGATTTGAATTGCCGGAGTTCGGCAACTACGGTGTGGGAATGTTTTTCCTGCCGCCGGAACGTAAGCAGAGAAAATTCTGTGAGAAGATCATCGAAAAAGTGATCACCGAAGAGGGGCTGAACATCCTTGGGTGGAGAAAAGTGGCTACCGACAACTCGAGTCTTGGTGAATCCGCAATTGACTGTGAGCCGCTGGTGAGACAGGTTTTCGTTGAACGTGATCCGTCCATGAAAACCGAACTGGATTTCGAGCGCAAACTTTTTATAATCCGCCGACGCATCACGCTTGCCATCCAGCACTCGGATCTGAGTGACGCCGACAAGGAATTTTACTACGTCAACAGTCTGTCATCCCGGACCGTCGTCTACAAAGGGATGCTGACGCCCAACCAGCTTGAACTTTACTACCCGGACCTCAACAATCCGGATATGACATCCGCCATTGCTCTGGTGCATTCCCGCTTCAGTACCAATACATTCCCGAGCTGGAAACTGGCGCATCCGTACCGCTATGTGATTCACAACGGTGAGATCAACACGGTCCAGGGAAACCAGAACTGGATGCACGCCCGCGGCAAACAGTTTGAGTCACAGCTTTTCGGGGATGATATGCAGAAAGTGCTGCCGATTATCCAGGAGGAAGGCAGTGACTCCGCCAAGTTTGACAACTGCCTGGAGTTTCTGTCTCTGACAGGACGCTCGCTGCCGCATGCCATGATGATGATGATCCCGGAGCCATGGGAAAAGCATGAAAGCATGAATGACATTCAGCGTGCCTTCTACCAGTTTCACAGCTGCATGATGGAGCCCTGGGACGGTCCGGCTTCTGTTGCATTTACCGACGGCAAGGTCGTCGGGGCCAATCTCGACCGGAACGGACTCCGCCCCTCACGCTACTACGTGACCCGCGATGATATGGTCGTTCTTGCTTCCGAAGTGGGTGTGCTTGACATCGAACCGGAAGATGTCCTGGAAAAGGAGCGTCTGCAGCCCGGACGCATGCTGCTGATCGACACCGAAGAGGGCCGCATCATCAGTGATGATGAGATCAAAAACCAGATCGCCTCCGAACACCCTTATCAGGAGTGGCTGGATGAAAACCTGATCCATTTTGACAGTGTGACCGAGGATCTGGAATACCCGGAACCGAAGCACACCCATGAAGAGGTCGTCCACCGGCAAAAAGTGTTTGGTTATACCTATGAGGATCTGCGGATCAATGTCGGACCAATGGCCGAAAAGATGCTTCAGCCGGTCGGCGCCATGGGAAATGACGCACCCATTGCGGTGCTATCCAAACAGCCGCAGCTGCTGTACAACTACTTCAAACAGCTCTTTGCACAGGTGACCAATCCTCCCATCGATCCCATCAGGGAGGAGCTGATTACATCAACGGAAACCCTTTTAGGATCACAGGGAAATATTCTGAATCCCGGCCCGCACAGCTGCCGGCAGATAGAACTCGACAATCCGGTTATCACTTCCGAAGAGCTGAAACAGCTCAAAAACCTGGTCGTGGACGGGTTCAAAAACGAAACCCTTCCGATCCTTTTCCAAGCGGAAAGCGGTGGAAAGGGACTGAAAAAGGCTCTTGACAATCTTTTTTCTGCTGCCGACAAGGCTATTGAGAGCGGTGTGAATATCCTGATTCTCTCGGACCGCAAGTTCGACAAGGACCACACACCCATTCCGGCACTTCTGGCGGTTTCCGGACTGCATCACCATCTTATCCGCACGGGAAAACGGACCGAAGTGGGCATTGTACTGGAGTCGGGCGAGCCTCGTGAGGTGCACCATTTCTGTACCTTGTTGGGATATGGAGTCGATGCTGTAAATCCATATATGGCCTATGAAAGCCTGCACGATTTAATCAGGGAAGGCCTCCTTGAGGACATGGACTACGAGCGGGCTGTGAAAGGATACAACAAAGCCGTTGTGAAGGGAGTTGTCAAAGTTATGTCCAAGATGGGTATATCGACGATTAAATCGTATCGCGGAGCACAGATTTTTGAGGCGCTGGGCATATCCTCTGATGTGATTGACACCTACTTCACCTGGACGAACTCGCGCATCGGCGGCATCGACCTGGATATCATCGCCGAAGAGGCGCAGATGAGACATCGCAAGGCCTACCCGAAAGTGCGGGTGAACGGACAGGTGCTGGATGAGGGCGGACAGTACAAGTGGCGGAAAAACAGTGAGTACCATATGTACAATCCGGAAACGGTGCACACGCTTCAGTTTGCAAGCAAAATCAATGACTACAAACTGTACAAGGACTATACCAAGCTTCTTGATGACCAGCAGGATCCCCCGCCTACGCTGCGTCACATGCTTGATTTCAAATATGCCAGGGATCCGGTGCCCATTGAAGAGGTGGAGCCGGTTGAATCGATTTGCAAAAGATTCAAAACCGGGGCCATGTCGTACGGATCCATCAGTGAGGAGACTCATGAAGCCCTGGCAATTGCCATGAACCGTATCGGCGGGAAAAGCAACACCGGTGAAGGCGGGGAAGACCCGCGGCGGTACACACCCGATCCGAACGGGGATTCCCGCAGAAGCTCCATCAAACAGGTGGCATCCGGAAGGTTTGGAGTCACAAGTGAATATCTGACCCAGTCTGAAGAGATTCAGATCAAAATGGCCCAGGGTGCCAAGCCCGGTGAGGGGGGAGAGCTTCCCGGCCGGAAAGTGTATCCCTGGATTGCCAAGGTCCGGTATTCTACCCCGGGTGTCGGGCTTATATCGCCTCCGCCCCATCATGATATCTATTCCATTGAGGATCTGGCGCAGCTGATCCATGACCTTAAAAACGCCAATCAAAATGCCCGCATCAATGTGAAACTGGTATCACTTGCGGGCGTGGGTACCATCGCTGCGGGTGTATCGAAGGCCAAGGCGGATGTCATTCTGATCAGCGGTCAGGATGGCGGAACCGGCGCATCACCTCAAACCAGTATCAAACATGCCGGATTGCCCTGGGAGCTTGGTCTGGCGGAAACCCATCAGACCCTTGTTCTGAACAATCTCAGAAGCCGGGTTGTACTGGAAACCGACGGCCAAGTGAAAACGGGGCGGGATATTGTTGTTGCCGCCCTGCTGGGTGCCGAGGAGTACGGATTCGGGACCAGTGCACTTATCACACTGGGCTGCATAATGATGCGGGTTTGCCATATGGATACCTGTCCGGTCGGTGTCGCAACTCAAAACCCGAAACTGCGCCACAATTATGCCGGTGATCCTCAATATGTGGTCAATTTCATGAAATTCGTAGCTCAGGATATCCGTGAGCATATGGCCAGGCTCGGCTTCCGTACCATGGATGAGATGATCGGACGTTCGGACAAGCTGAAAGCCCGTAAAACGGATCACTGGAAAGCCAGAACGCTCGATCTGTCGGCAATACTCCACCGGCCAAAAGTGGATAGAAACATTGGAGTCCGCAAGTTCATGGAGCAGAATCATGGGCTGCACAACTCGATGGATATCCAGACGCTTCTCGATATTTGCGAACCGGCTATCAAGGAAAAGAAACCGGTTAAAGCCAGGCTGCCCATCCAGAATATCAACCGTGTTGTCGGTACGATAGTTGGCAGTGAGATTACCAGGGAACACGGTCGTGACGGACTTGCCGAAGACACCATCAGACTGAATTTCCGGGGTTCGGCAGGTCAGAGCTTTGGTGCGTTTACGCCGCCGGGCATGACGCTTGAGCTCGAAGGAGATGCCAACGATTATTTCGGAAAGGGATTATCCGGGGGCAAGCTGATACTTTACCCTGATGCCAATGCCCGTTTCAAGCCGGAAGAAAATATCATCGTTGGTAATGTGTCCTTTTACGGAGCGACCAGCGGGGAAGCTTATATCAGGGGTATGGCAGGTGAGCGGTTCTGTGTTCGCAACAGTGGTGTGCGTGCCGTTGTGGAAGCCGTCGGTGATCATGCCTGCGAGTACATGACCGGAGGAAGGGTTGTGGTGCTCGGTCCGACAGGCCGCAATTTTGCCGCCGGTATGTCGGGAGGTATTGCCTATGTCCTTGATCTGGAGAACCGGTTTGAGCAGAACTGCAACAAGGAGATGGTCTACCTTGAACGGCTTGAGGATGTCGATGAGATCGAGGAGGTCAAGCGTATGATCCGCAGACATGCCGATTACACCGACAGCAACCGGGCCTGGAAAGTGCTTGCCAAATGGGACGAAGTGGTTCCCCATTTTGTGAAAGTGCATCCCATTGATTTCAAACGAATGAATGAGGCCATCAGAGAAGCCGGAATGCGTGGACTGGAAGGAGATGATGCGATCATGGAAGCCTTCGAGATCAATAAGGGTGACAAGGCACGTGCTGCCGGTAACTAATTCGGCCGGAAGCTAATCCGCAAGCAGAAACAGATATTTACTGATTAACGATGAATAATTATGGGTAAACCTACTGGATTCCTGGAATTCGAACGAAAAGAAGCCCCCGGTAAAAAACCGGAAGACCGCATTCATTCCTGGGATGAGTTCAGCGAACCATTTGGCGAACAGGAGCTCCGGGAACAAGGCGCACGATGCATGGATTGCGGAATTCCGTTTTGTCAGACCGGAAACGACCCGGCCAAAGGCTCAATGGGTTGTCCGGTCTACAACCTTATTCCCGAATGGAACGATTTGGTCTACAGGGGCAAGTGGAAGGAAGCTTTGCACCGGTTGCACAAGACAAACAATTTTCCCGAGTTTACGGGAAGGGTGTGCCCGGCTCCGTGCGAAGGGTCCTGCGTGCTCGGGATCATTGAGCCGCCAGTGGCAATAAAAAGCATAGAAAAGGCTATCATTGACCGGGGATTTGAAGAAGGGTGGGTTGTGCCCGAGCCGCCCGATCAGCGCACCGATAAGAAGATAGCAATCGTCGGTTCCGGTCCGGCCGGACTCGCTGCTGCCGCACAGCTGAACAAAGTTGGTCACAATGTTACGGTCTATGAGCGTGCCGATCGCATCGGAGGACTGCTTACCTATGGAATCCCCAACATGAAGCTTGAAAAGGGGATCGTCAAGCGGCGTGTCGACATTCTGGAGCAGGAAGGAATTGAATTTGTGACAAGTACAGAAATTGGCAAGGATATCCCGGCGGATGAACTCAAATCCCGGTTCGACGCAGTGATACTGGCCGGCGGTGCCACCCGTCCGCGTGATCTTCCGATCGACGGCCGGGACTCGAAAGGCATCCATTTTGCCATGGATTATCTGCATGCGGATACCAAGAGTCTGCTCGATTCAGGGCACGAAGACGGAAACTACATTTCAGCAAAAGACAAGAATGTAATTGTCATCGGGGGAGGAGACACCGGAACCGATTGTGTCGGAACAGCATTGCGCCAGCAGTGCAAGAGTGTGACACAATTTGAAATTATGCCACAGCCTCCTGAAGACCGTGCGGATCACAATCCGTGGCCGCGCTGGCCCAATATTTACAGACTCGATTATGGTCAGGAAGAGGCCAAAAAGAAGTTTGGTGATGATCCGCGCCAATATGAGATAATGACCAAAAAGTTTACCACTGACGGACAGGGAAATGTAAAGGAGCTGCACACGGTTCAGATCACCTGGGAGAAAGGCAACAACGGCAGGATGGCGCCTAAAGAGATCCCCGGAACCGGGAAGGTCTGGAAAGCCGACCTTGTACTGCTGTCCATGGGATTTCTTGGTCCGGAAAACCCTGTACTTGAACAACTCGGCGTAGAGCAGGATGAGCGCTCAAATGCAAAAGCGGAGCATGAGGTGTACACGACCAATGTGGATGGCGTCTTTGCCGCAGGTGATATGCGTCGCGGGCAGAGTCTGATAGTATGGGCCATTAATGAAGGCCGCGGTGTTGCAAGAGAGTGCGACCGCTGGCTGATGGGAAGTACCGAGCTTCCCTGACAGAAACCCTCCTGGTTTTGGTTTTATTCAGGATTCAATACTTTTAGATAGCATTGATGTGCATCTGAAAGGTTGAATTATGTAATAGAGTTGTACACTATATAAAGAACTAAAGAGGTGATATTATTATGAAAGTGGCAGTATTAGGCGCTCATGGCCAAATCGCCATGTTGCTGCACCCTATACTTCGCAGCAATGGCAACCAGATAACCGGCCTCATCCGCAACCCGGATCATGCTGCCGAAGTTGAGCGGGCTGGGGCAAAGCCTGTGGTTTGCGACGTAGAAGCCGAGGAGGACATTTCACCGGCTGTAGGTGATGCGGACGCCGTGATATTTGCGGCCGGTGCCGGACCGGGAAGCGGAGCTGAGAGAAAGTGGAGTGTTGACCGTGACGGTGCCCTGAAACTCATTGAAGCGGCGAAAAAAAAGGGCATCAGGCGCTATGTCATGATAAGTGCCATGAAGGCCGAAGAGCCACGCGGCAACGAAGTGTTTCAGGCATACCTGGAAGCCAAATCCCAGGCTGACAAAGCCCTGCGTGAAAGCGGACTTGATTATACGATTATCAGACCCGGAAGACTTACTGACGATCTTCCTGCCGGTCGTGTCACGCTTGGCCCCGATCTTGAGTCGGGCGAGATTCCACGTGCTGATGTGGCCACAGTGGTTGCCGAGGTTCTTGAAAATCAAGGAACCATCGGACACCAATGGGATGTCGTTTCCGGTGATATCCCTGTCGAAAACGCAATAAAGCGTCTTGTCTGATTTTTAGCTATTTTGCTGCAGCATTTGAAATAGTTGCATACAAATCCGGACTAAATCTTACATATAATGCAGGGACATTTTACCATTGCCATGATAATGGCTGTTACGCTGGCACTGTTTTCAGCATGCACCACTGAAGATCCTGACGCAAACCGGCATCACACGGGGTCGGAAGATCAGCAAACCGGCGCGGTAGCTGTTGGTGCGGAACGTCTGCTCAATGATTATTTTGACCTGATAGAAAACCAGCGTCTCGGAATCATCACCAACCACAGCGCTGTAGTCGGTGAACAGCACATTGTTGATCTGCTCCATGAAAAGGATGATGTTGAAGTAACGGCTTTATTCGGACCCGAACACGGAATCCGCGGTACGGCAGATGCCGGCGAGCCTGTTGATGATGACATTGATGAAGAAACAGGAATTCCTGTTTACAGCCTTTATGGTGAAACCCGCCGGCCGACACCCGAAATGCTGGAAGACGTCGATGTTCTTGTATTTGATATCCAGGATGTGGGTACCCGGTTTTACACCTATCCGGCGACCATGGGGCGTGCCATGCGGTCAGCAGTTGAAGCGGGAATTCCGTATCTGGTTCTCGACCGCCCGAATCCCATAGGAGGAACCAGAATTGAAGGCCATATCAGAAAAGACGAGTTTACCTCCGGAATCGGACTCTATCCCACACCCGTGACACACGGGATGACCGTCGGAGAACTCGCACTGATGATCCACGATCAGGGATGGCATGACGATATCGAAGATCTGGATCTGCATGTTATTGAGCTGAACGGGTGGAACCGGGATATGCTTTGGGATGATACCGGGCTGGAGTGGATTCCGCCCAGTCCTAATATTCCCGATTTTGAAACAGCTGTCATATACCCCGGTACATGCTTGTTTGAAGGTACCCCGGCAAGTGAGGGAAGAGGAACATACGAGCCGTTCCTGAAAGTCGGCAGCCCGCATGTGGATGCAGAAAAAGTCGCAGATGAACTGAATCGTCGGTCACAATCCCCGGAAAGCGGAACCGGTTATGATAACGAAGAACCGGACAGGCATCGGGAATCGTATCTGAGCGGACTGAATTTCCACCCGGTTACATTTACCCCTGAAAGTATTCCCGGCATGTCACGTGAGCCCAAGCTTGAGGGTGAAGATGTGCATGGGGTGCGGATTGAGGTGACCGGATACGATGCTGTGTGGCCGGTAGCTGCCGGTATTCATATTTTGCAGGTATTTTACGATCTGTTGCCGGAAGAGCATAAGGAGGAGTTTTTTCACCCCAGAGGTATGCCGGTCCGCGCCGGAAACGAATTTGTGCAGGAAATGATCCGGGAAGGGGTTCCGGCTGATGAAATCATTGAAAGCTGGAACGAGGATGTTGCTGAGTTCTCGGAAATGCGCAGGCCGTATTTGCTTTACGATTAGCCGGATATATGTCGTACGGGTCAGCCAAATTTCCTCATTATCTGAACGGATGATTAGAAAATTGCTGCAATAAGCACACTTCAAGACCGCCTATTTGTGCAGCTCAAAATCAAGTTCATGCTCTCTGCCGCCGGCAATCTTTCGGTGTGCTTCTTCATCAATAAACCGCAGCGACGGTGAATTGAGGCAGTAGCGCAAACCAGTCGGCTCCGGGCCGTCCTCGAAAACATGACCGAGATGTCCGCCGCATCGGGCACAATGAACTTCAGTACGTTCCATCAGAAGACGATGGTCAGACTCGGTGCCGATTCTTTCCTGTGAGACAGGTGCGAAAAAACTGGGCCATCCGGAGCTTGACCGGAACTTGGCAGCTGATGAGAACAGAGGATTTGAGCATCCGCGGCACAGATATACACCTTCCTCTTCATTGTGAAAGTATTCATTCTTAAACGGCGGTTCTGTTCCGTGCGAACGAAGCACCTCATATTCGGCTGGTGTCAGCCTTTCTTTCCATTCACTGTCACTCAGATTTACAGGCTCATTTTGTGAGGGGAAAAGGCCCGGATCAAACCAGTGCGGTAACATCTGATTGCGCAATTTGTCGGGCAGAGGGCGGTTAATATCAACGGTCATAACATACTTCGCTTGGGAATTGAAAATTATACAAAACAGAACATTGAAGAGCTGCAAACCGTTTCTTTATTCTACTTGCGATTCTGCCTGCGGCAATCAAATCTCCGGAAGATTCGTTACTACATAAGTTTATATGGAACAATTCACCAATACCTCACGTTATACAGAGTACAATGTAACTTGAAAAAAACAGCGAGGGAATATGAGCAAACTAAATATGCTGGTAAGTGTGATTATAGGGTCATTTATTGGAGCTGTACTCGGTGTCCTGTTTGCTCCGGACAAAGGTGAAAGAACGCGGAAGCAACTCTCGAAGAAAAGTGATGAGTACACCGATATGGTAAGATCAGAGTTTGATGACTTTGTCAAAACCATGCGGAAAAAATATGAAACAGCCCTGGATGACACCGAAGATATCATCAACAAGGGAAAATCAAAAGCCGAAGATCTGAGGAATGAAGTTAAAAAGGCCATGAAATAACCCTTCTCATTCAAACAGTCCTTTTAACTTCTTTTGTCCTTTTATTTTTGAAGAATTGCCGGTATCATTTCCACCATAAATGGGAATGATCACCGGCTTTTTTTTATGGATACCTACCTTGTTTATGAGATCATCGGATATGTAGCATCTGTCCTGATTGCTGTTTCCCTGATGATGAGCGCCATTATCAGGCTTCGGATTATCAACATGATCGGTGCTGCCACATTTTGCCTGTACGGGATACTGATTGGCGCTATACCCGTGGCGGCCATGAATGGTTTTATCGTACTCATCAATATTTACTATCTGAGCAAAATGCTGGGCGACAAGGAATACTTCCGGCTGCTCAGGGTGTCGCCTGAAAGTGAATACCTGAAGTCGTTCCTTTCGTTTTATCAGGACGAAATAAAAAAATTTCAGCCGGATTTCGACATGAAACCCGGTGCTGAAGATATATGTATTTTTGTGCTGCGGGATATGGTTCCCGGCGGCCTTGTGATCGGAAGTCCTGATAACAGCGGTATTCTTAACATCAAGCTTGACTTCGTTATTCCCAATTACCGCGATTTCAAAATCAGTAAATATCTCTTTAATGAGAGGTGCGATTTTCTGAAGGAACAGGGTCTGACCAAACTGGTGGCGAGGGCTGTCAGCAAAGATCACCGGGCATACCTTGAAAAAGCGGGATTCAGGAAATCGGGGCAGGGAGCTGATCAGTTTGAAATGGACCTTTGATGCCGGTCAGTACCAGAGCTCCGTCTGCTGATCATCAGGTACAATGCAGCTGAAACAGATATGGCGGTAACACCAGCTCCGACAAATAAAAAAGCTTCTGAGATTGACAGATTTTCTACAAGTGGACGCGTTAGAACGGGGGAAAGAAACTGACCCAAAAAAACGGCTGTGGTTATCATCCCTGATAACCGGCCTCTTAAATAATCCGGGGCTTCAGACAGCATCCATACGGTAGTGTTTGGTTTGAGAAGTCCGGAACCTGCACCGCCGGTGATCAATCCTGCGAAAATGCCTGCATAGCTGTCGGAAAAAAAGATCATTATGTATCCGATGCCCAGTAAGAAGAAACTCAGGACGTAAATACTTTGGTGGGACATAACATAGAGAAAGCGCTGATAGTTGAGCGCTGCGATTGCACCTGTTAAAACGAATGATGAAAGGGCAAGTCCGACCTCCGTATTGCTGATATCTCCGAAAGTGTGGATTAAAAAGGGTATGTGGACCGGTATCATGTAAAACATGGCCATACCGAGGAATGCCATCGCAAGGATGACTGAAACATTCAGCAGAGAAAATGAAGTATCGCGGCCGGCATCAGCATTCACTTCAACTTCGGATTTCTGTGCAGGTTCTTTGATGAACAGCATTATGGCCGGCAGAAGCAGGAGAGCGAAAGAGTATATCAGGAACGGTGCACGCCAGCTGATATCAGCAAGCATACCCCCGGCAGAAATAAATACAACTCCCCCGAATGCCATAAATGCACTTTGGAGTCCGGTGATTTTTTGCCGCTGGAATCCGCTGTAGTAATCACCGATTAGTGTGATGCATACGGTCATAATGGAAGCAACGGATATGCCAAGCAGTGCCCGGCTGATGAGTATGGCCGTCAGGCTGTCGAGCCATGCCCCGGCTGTTCCGGAAAGGCCATATAAAACGGCACCTGCTATCAGGAGTTTTTTTCGTCCGTACCGGTCGGTAAGCCAGCCGCAGAAGGGCGAGGCTATGACAATGAACAGAGCCGGCATGGTTAAGATCAGCCGTGTCAGAAAATCTGCATTGGGTGTATCGGCAAAAACTTCGGTCATCAGCGGAAGGACCGGTCCTATTGTGGCACCGGCCATGACCGTAAGTGTGCTGGCGAGCAATATGACAATTTTTTTTCCTATAACCGGATCCTGTTATTTAAAAAAGAGCGCATACAAATCAATGAAATGCTGACGGTGTGAAATAGCGACTGTATGTAATACCGAGACTGTGAAATGCTTCATAGCGTAAAATGCAGACTGGATGTAAATTAAACTTGAATCTTAATATTGAATTCTTATGATATTATTTATATTTCCATTGACAGGATTTATCGGATATTCGCAACCAATTCGCCTATATATATGAATATTCAGCAGTTAACCTACATTTTAGCCATTGACCGTTTCCGGCATTTCGCCCGTGCTGCAGATCACTGTCATGTCACACAGCCTACGCTCAGCACTATGGTGAACCGCTTTGAAGATGAACTCGGTGTGAAAGTGTTTGACCGGAGCCGGTCCCCGGTAATGCCGACCGAAACGGGAAAACGAATTATCGCGCAGGCGCGCAGGGTATTGGAAGAGGTGGATCATTTGCAACGCCTTGCCGGAGAAATGAGTGAGCAGGTAGAGGGAGAGCTCAGGCTGGGAGTAATTCCTACCGTGGCTCCGTATCTGCTGCCACTGTTTTTGCAGGATATGCTCATTTCCTATCCGCGCCTCCGGATCACAATCAATGAGCTGACGACAAGTGAAATTGTCAATCAGTTGAAATCGAACACGATTGATGCCGGAATCCTGGCGACTCCTCTTGGACAGGATGCCATACGCGAAATTCCGCTTTATAATGAGCCTTTTGTGGTTTATTACAGCAAGCAGCTTCCTCCCGTCAGTGAAAAGTATATTCAGCCGAAGGAACTGAATGTTGATCAGCTTTGGCTGCTTGAAGAAGGACACTGCCTGAGAAGTCAGATATCTGAGTTATGTGAACTCAAAAGACAAAAGCGTCCGAACGGAAATCTCATTTATGAAGCCGGCAGCATAGATTCACTGAAGCGTCTGGTTGATGCGAATAAAGGGATAACTGTACTGCCATGCATGGCTGTTGAGGAGTTCAGCGACAGTGAAAAGCTGTTTGTTCAGCATTTTCGCGATCCGGTGCCTGCCCGGCAGATAAGTATCGTTACCTACAGGCATCATCTGAAAGAGCGCATTGTGGATGCTCTGAAGGAGGAGATACAAAAGAAAGTTCCGCCCATGGTGGATGAGAAAAGGCCAGTTGAAATTCTTGAGGTGTAGCTTCAGTGCGCTGCCGGGCGGAATGCACCGGCAGCGTTATTTTTAATGCAATATTACCTTCCTGTGAGGCATCAGGAAAATCTTGCGTTTTGCGATGACCGTGTAAATCAGTATGTCAGACTTGTAATATATTCATAGCTTTCAGGAACACTTGTTTTGACATCCTCAACCTCGTCTTCAAGGTAAAAGTATTTGATATTTGAATCCCTGGCGGCAATTAAAAGTGATTTGAAATCAACCTGACCTTTTCCCAGGACAACCATGTGTTCACTTGGAGCTCTTCCTGACAAATCGCCTTCCACACCTTCTGCCAGATCTTTAAGATGAACCGTTCTGAAGCGATCCGGATACCGTTCTACTCATTCTACAGGGTCATAACCCGGCCACACTGTCCAAAAGACATCCAGTTGGAAATTGACATATTCCGGATCTGTATTTTGTACAATGTAGTCGAAAAGTGAGTAAGACAACCCGAAGATCCGATATAACTTGTAGCCCTTCAATATTTTCCGTCTCATTTTCGGTATTACAGGACGGTGTAAGGCGTATAAGAAAAAAGAAAATATGCGAGTAGAATCAGACGTGTCGTCATAATGAGATGATTTTTGTGGTCAATAGATTTAGCTTGACAATGCTTGGATTTACATTTTTGGATAAAAAATCAAGAAAATTATGGGCCTCAATACTTTGCATTTTTTTTGTGACTTAACCGATAAAGCTTGCGGTTGTTGAAAAAAATAGTTAAATATTTTAAAGTGATATTTCGGTAAAGACACTTTTTAATAAAGGATAATTGAACTTTATCGGGGTTTAATAACTCATCAACTAATGGTCATTTGACTGTCATCCGCAGAGGTGAGGTTACCGGTTTTGATTATTATACATTCGCAATTACACAAATCATATTCTCATGCATAGCCCAAGTATAAAAGCTCTTCAAAAACTAAGATTACTAACGCTGTTCACTTCCTGTCTGCTGATTGCATTCGGGGCAAAAGCGACTTTTGCCGGCGAGGCCGGTCCATTTGCAGAAGCGACTTCCATGGAAGAAGAGCACGGATCGGTT